>Ga0134102_1000066_pt1 | contig 125652 bp, 112 predicted proteins | sample 13_3_2metaG_FD_94447 | JGI IMG/M metagenome (GOLD analysis project Ga0134102, IMG submission 94447) | Switchgrass degrading microbial communities from high solid loading bioreactors in New Hampshire, USA - 13_49_3.3_201_A3 metaG | ecosystem: Engineered > Bioreactor > Semi-continuous >...
TGGCTCTTAATTACTTGTACTAGTTTCTTAACTCATTTAATCGACGAGTTCATACACTGTTTACTTTTCAAGGTCCATTTCTTCGCCCCGGATTTGCTCCGAGACTGTTTTTGCCGCCCTTTCCGCGAGCGGCTTTATTATATTAACATGCCTGCCGTCGCCTTGTCAACATTTTTTTGCTGCTTTTTTTAAACTGTATCTTTCTTTTCTTGCTTGCCTTGCGACAGCTTTATTAATATAACATCAGGCAGGCTAACAAGCAAATTGATAAAACTACAATTAGTCATGATAGCAGTGATTTAACATTAGTTTTCTTCACTTTATCTTAACTTTATTCGCTTGTTTTCATCCATTCTCATTCTTCAGGAGCGATTCGGGCCACACTTACCACTGGATTGCCTTCCGTTGTCCTCATTAAGGTAACGCCCTGGGTTGCCCGGCTAAGCTCACTTATCTCGGCAACTTTCATTCTTATTATAGTACCGTCGGAACTTATAAGCATGATATCATCTTCATCACTGACGGCTTTCGCGCCGATTACCTTGCCAGTGCGGGCAGTAACGCGGTAATTTATAAGTCCCTTGCCGCCACGTTTCTGCACTGAATATTCCTCAAGACGGGTCCTCTTGCCGAATCCGTTTTCCGTAACAGTAAGCAGTTTCGCGTTCTCAAGGCATTCCACCATCGCTACCACATAATCATCTTCCACAAGCCTTATTCCAATGACGCCCTGGGCGGTTCTTCCCATTGGCCTCACATCGTTTTCGTTAAATCGAACAGCCATGCCGTTTCGGGTAATGAGCATGATATCGCTCTCACCGTCAGTCAGGCGTACGTCGATAAGCTCATCATCTTCCCTCAGGGTTACAGCGCTGAGTCCGGATTTGCGGATATTCTCATACTGAGAGAGTTCAGTCTTCTTAATATACCCTTGTTTGGTGGCCATTACCAGGAACTGCTTGTCATTGTCCTTAGGAATAGGAATTACGGTGTTGATGCTTTCATCCGGGTCCAGTTCCAGCAGGTTGACAATAGCCGTTCCCCTGGCCTGCCTGCTTGCTTCAGGTATCTGGTAGGCCTTAAGCTGATAGACTTTTCCTTTGTTTGTAAAGAACAATATGGTGTCATGGGTAGACGTAATAAACAGGTCCTTTACAAAATCCTCTTCCCTTGTATTTATACCAATGATGCCTTTTCCGCCTCTTTTCTGGTTTTTATACGTATCGGCGGGCATTCTCTTTACATAACCAAAGTGCGTGAGGGTGATAGCCATTTCCTCTTCCTGTATTATGTCTTCTATATCAATTTCTTCTTCATCGGGGATTATTTCCGTCCTTCTTTCATCACCATATTTCTTCCGTATTACCTCAAGCTCTTCCTTTATGATATTGTCCACAAGGTGTTCATTGGCCAGGACGTCTTTATAATATTGTATTTTCTCCAGGAGCTCACGGTATTCTTCTTCAATTTTTTCTCTTTCAAGGCCGGTCAGCCTTCCAAGCCTCATGTCAACAATGGCCTGGGCTTGTTTGTCGCTCAGGTTGAACCTGTCCATGAGCCTTTCTTTTGCTATGGCTTCTGTTCTCGAATGCCTGATAATGTTAATTACCTCGTCCAGGTTGTCCAGGGCAACTTTCAGGCCTTCCAATATATGTGCCCTTGCTTCTGCCCGTTCCAGTTCGAACTTGGTTCTTCTTCTTATAACATCTCTCTGGTGGTCAATATAGTGGTCCAGCATCTGTCTTAAGTTCAGGACTCTTGGCTCGAACTTGCCTTCTACCTGGACCAGTGCCAGCATGTTTGCGCTGAATGTATCCTGCAGCTGAGTAAACTTGTACAGCTGATTCAGGATAACCTTGGCGTTGACGTCCCTCTTTAATTCAATAACTATTCTTACAGGATCGTTCCTGTCGGATTCGTCGTTAATATCTGAAATTCCGTCTATCCTTTTCTCTTTTACCAGTTCGGCAATCTTTTCGATAACCTTTGCCTTGTTAACCTGGTAAGGCAGCTCGGTCACCACTATTCTCTGTTTTCCGCCCGCCAACCGCTCAATAAACGCCCTTGACCTGACCGTAATGCGGCCTTTGCCGGTCTCATAAGCTTCCTTTATGCCGCTGGTGCCGACAATTATACCGGCTGTGGGAAAGTCGGGGCCTTTTATAATCTTGTTTAGTTCCTCGACAGTTATATCAGGGTTGTCAATGATTGCATAAATGCCCTGTATAACTTCATTCAGGTTATGGGGAGGAATATTGGTGGCCATGCCTACCGCAATACCGGATGAACCGTTCACGAGAAGGTTCGGGAACCTGGAAGGAAGTACCACCGGCTCCATTTCGTGCTCGTCAAAGTTGGGCTTAAAATCCACGGTATCCTTGTTTATATCCGCCAGCATTTCTTCCGCAATCCTGGAAAGCCTGGCTTCAGTATACCTCATAGCCGCAGGTGCGTCACCGTCTCTTGAGCCGAAATTGCCATGGCCGTCCACGAGGGGATATCTCAGTGAGAAATCCTGGGCCAGGCGCACAAGGCTGTCGTAAACGGCAGCGTCACCGTGAGGGTGAAATTTACCGAGAACCTCACCTACCGTGGTCGCGCACTTTCTGTGAGGTTTGTCGGGCGTAAACCCAAGAAGAAGCATGGAATACAGTATTCTTCTATGTACAGGTTTCAAACCGTCCCTGACGTCCGGCAGAGCACGGTCTGCAATTACGCTCATTGCATAATCTATGAAAGATTTTTTCATTTCTTCTTCGATATCTACAGGTATTATACGTTCTCTTCTTCTGTTGTCGTCCAAAGCCATCTTGTTATACACTCCATTTCACACTTTTGTACCCTTGAGGTTCCTTTAAACAACTCAAAAATGCACTTATATTATTAACTATCATTAACAATACAAGTGCTTACTTAGTATATTTTATCTAAATTTTTAACGAAAGTCCACTTTATATCCATTTATAGAAAATTAGGGAGGAGAAGTTTACAGGAAGAAAGCAAGTTAGGTGCACGTGTCCTAACTTGCTTTCTTCTTCAGATGTACTTTTATGTGTTACGAGGCAAGGGGCCTGTGCCTCTGTCCCTACTGGCTTTTGGGGATGCGTATGATGAATTCGATATAGCTTCCACGGTCAAACTGGGCTGCCTTTGCATTTACGCCTGATTCCTTCATCATATTGATTGCCTGTTTTATCGTGTTAATGAATATCCTTATATCCTTAATGGCCTTGGTAACCTGCCTTTTCTTTATTTCATTACGCGTTTTGGCCTCGGTATAGCGCTCTATTACCTTCTCGATCAGCTCTTCCGTTTTCTTGACGTTAAGTCCTCTTTCAACAACCTTTTTCAAAACCTTAAGCTGGAGCTGCTCCTCATGAAGTTTTAGCAGCGCCCGTGCATGGCGTTCGGTCAGGTTATTGTCGGTGAGTATTTTCTTTACCATAGGCGAAAGTTTGAGCAGCCGTATCTTATTGGCTATGGTGGACTGGCTTTTCCCCAGCTTCGCGGCAAGCTGTTCCTGGGTGAAATTATGCTCAGTGATAAGGTTCTTGTAACCTTCAGCTTCCTCTAGATATGTAAGGTCTTCCCTTTGCAGGTTTTCAATCAGGGCCATAACAGCAGAGTCGTTGTCATCGATGTCCATCACAATAGCGGGTATCTCCGTAAGACCGGCCAGCATTGCAGCCCTGAGCCTTCTCTCCCCTGCAACAAGTTCATAAGTAAAGCTGTTTATCTTCCTTACATTGATGGGCTGTATTACACCGTATTGTTTGATGGATTCACAAAGTTCCATGAGGGCGTTTCTGTCGAACTTTTTTCTGGGTTGATATGGATTCGGGCGAATATTTTCAATCTTGATGTACACAATGTTCTTCTCTTCGCCGCGATTTTCAGAAGTGATTACAGAAATCTTATCTTCCAACATATGGCACCATCCTTTTTCCCTGACAGAATTTAATCCAATTCAGGGTTTCTTTTGTTTCTCCCTGGACTTTTATCTTTCATTCCCAAACATGTTTCGCCATATGTGGAATATTTTCCTTTTTTTCAAAAGAAGAATCGTTCGCCCAAATCCGCTATATTACTGCATTTTGCGGTTTAAATCAACGGCTGTTTTAATGGTTTTCCAGGCTTTCTGGGATATGTAGTCGGCGTTTGTCGAAACTTTTTTATGATAATTATATTTCGTTTTATATCACTGAAAGGAAGAACGGTTTCATGAATATGTTCAATCCTGCCTCCAAGTACATCCAGTGCTTTCGAGGCTTCACTTACCTCATCCGTATCGCTTCCCTTCATGGCTATAAATACGCCTCCCACCTTCACAAAGGGAAGGCAGTACTCCAACAGCACATTAAGGGAAGCCACCGCCCTTGCGGCAACAACGTCATACAGCTCCCTGTGTCCCGGGTCCTGTCCCAGTTCTTCAGCCCTCCCATGAAGAGCGCGTATTTTCTCCATCTTCAGTGATTTTATAACTTCCTCCAGGAACAATACCCTTTTATTCAGGGAATCCACCATGGTAACGTCAAGGTCTTTCCTGGCGATTTTAACGGGTATGGAAGGAAAACCCGCGCCGGTGCCTATGTCAATAAAGTTTGAGGCATCAAGAGGTACGTGGGGAATTATGCTTAGAGAATCTATATAATGCTTTATAACAATATCCTCTTCTTCGGTTATGGCCGTTAAGTTTACCTTTTCGTTCCATTCAAGGAGCAAAGAGCTATACCTTTCAAACAGTTCAACCATGCCGTCGTCAATAGAAACATTATACACTTTGGCCCCATCAACCAGCATCCTTTTACTGCAGTCCTTCATCTTTATTCCTCCCGCGCATCTGCTCCAGGTAGATCAGCAGCACCGATATATCAGCCGGTGAAACGCCGGATATACGGGATGCCTGACCGATGGAAACAGGCCTTATTCTGTCCAGCTTCTGCCGAGCCTCAATCCTTAAGCCCTTTATGCTATTATAGTCTAAATCCGGCGGCAGCTTTTTCTCCTCCAGCTTTTTAAACTGCTCTATCTGCATCATCTGCCGTTTTATATATCCCTCATACTTTATGGATATGGATACTTGTTCGCTTACAAAATAGTCCAGGTCAGGCCAGTTGTCGTCAATCCGCGCCAGGTCTTCATAATTGATTTCGGGCCTTCTTAAAAGGTTTGCCAGGGAGATGCCGCTCTTTAGCGGGGTGCTGTTTTTCTCTTCCAGGAGCTTGTTGGCCCTTTCAGGGGAAACATAGGTGTTCTCCAGCCGCTTTATCTCATTTTCTATCCGGGCCTTTTTGGTGAGGAACTTCTGGTACCGTTCTTCTGAAATAAGCCCGATCTTATACCCGATAGGGGTAAGCCTTAAGTCCGCATTGTCCTGCCTCAGGTACAGGCGGTATTCCGCCCTGGATGTCATCATCCTGTAAGGCTCATTGGTTCCCTTGGTCACCAGGTCGTCTATGAGCACACCTATATATGCCTGGGACCTGTCAATAATTAAAGGTTCTCTTCCCAATATTTTCAATGCGGCATTTATGCCTGCAATAATCCCCTGAGCGGCTGCTTCCTCATAACCGGAGCTGCCGTTGATCTGCCCGGCACAGTATAATCCCTCCACATTCTTCATTTCAAGGGTAAGTTTCAGCTGGGTGGGGTCTATACAGTCATATTCTATGGCATAGGCACTTCGCATGATTTTTACATTTTCAAGGCCCGGCACTGTCTTTATCATTTCAATCTGCACATCTTCAGGCAGGCTGGTGGACATGCCCTGGAGGTACATCTCCTGGGTGCCGATACCCATGGGTTCCACAAAAACCTGGTGCCTTTCTTTGTCTGCGAACTTTACGATTTTATCTTCGATCGAAGGACAGTAACGGGGCCCTATGCCCTTTATATCGCCGCTGTAGAGGGGCGATCTGTGAAGGTTATTTCTTATCACTTCATGGGTCCTGCTGTTTGTGTATGTAAGCCAGCAGGATACCTGTTCCCTCTCTATCTTTTCCGTTTCAAAGGAAAAGGGGACAATTCTCTCGTCGCCCGGCTGCTCTTCCATTTTTGAGAAGTCGACGCTTCTTTTGTTCACTCTTGCAGGAGTTCCCGTTTTAAACCTGAGAAGCTTAATCCCCAGTTTCCGCAGGCTGTCGGATAGCCTTATTGCCGGGAACATACCATCCGGGCCGCTGCTGAAGCTTACATCCCCTATAATGATTCTCCCGTTTAAAAATGTCCCGGTGGCCAGGATTACGGCACGGCATTTATAGAAGGCATGGGTATGGGTCTTCAAACCTGTTATCCTGCCTGTCTCGTCGGTGACAAGTTCAGTTACCTCAGCCTGCCTTATGTCAAGATTCTCCTGCATCTCAAGGACATTTTTCATCTGCCTCTGGTATTCCCTTCTGTCTATCTGGGCCCTGAGGGAATAGACAGCAGGTCCCTTGGACTTATTCAGCATGCGCGACTGTATCAGGGTCCTGTCGGCGTTTTTCCCCATTTCTCCGCCTAAGGCGTCAATCTCTCTTACCAGGTGCCCCTTTGCCGTTCCGCCTATATTGGGATTGCAGGGCATATTGGCTATACTGTCCAGGTTTATTGCAAATATTATGGTTTTACATCCCAGCCTGGCTGATGCCAGGGCTGCCTCACAGCCGGCGTGGCCTGCGCCCACCACGGCTACATCATATTCTCCTGCAAAGTACTCCATCTGTCAGCCCTCCACACTACATTTATTTGCCCACACAAAATCTGGAGAAAATCTCATGAATAACTTCATCACTTACCGACTCGCCGGTGATTTCACCTATAAAATCCGCCGCATCCCGGATATCTATGGACATCATATCAAGCGGCATACCGGTTTTATTGGCCTCCAGTGCCCTATCAATGCTTTCCAGGGCTTTCTGAAGCAGATTGCTGTGGCGTACGTTGGTGACCAGGGTTTCGCTGTCCACATCAATTCCGCCGGACATAAATATGTTGGTGATCTCTTCTTCAAGCCTGTCCAGCCCTATTTCGTTCTTTACCGAAGTCTTGATGACGGTTCTTCCATTAAGTTCAGGGAAATTTGGCTCTTCCCCTTTCAGGAGGTCGATTTTATTTAAAAGTACAATATGCCTCCTGTTTTTCAAAGCGTCAAGGAGCTTTATTTCATCGTCGTTCAGTGGTTGCACTGCGTCAAGCATGAAAATTATTAAGTCAGCTTCCTCTATTTCCTTATGGGTCCTCTCAACGCCCAGCTTTTCCACCACGTCTTCCGTATCCCGGATACCGGCAGTGTCTATTATCATCAAAGGTATGCCGTTTATGCTGATATATTCTTCTATTACATCCCTGGTGGTGCCGGGAATGTCTGTCACAATAGCCCTGTTTTTGCCGGTTAGCTCATTGAGGAGTGAAGACTTGCCCACATTGGGCCTTCCAACAATCACAGCCTTAACTCCTTCCCGAAGGATTCGGCCTTTTTCAAACTGGGCCAGCATGTCTTTTATCTTTGAATTAATTATACCAAGAGATTCCTCGATTTTTTCCGCCGTAATTTCTTCTATGTCATCTTCAGGGTAATCCACCGTTACTGCGATATGTGCCAGAAGCTCCACAAGGGTCTGCCTTATTTCTTTTAGCTTCCTGGAGAGCTTGCCCTCAAGCTGGCTTACAGCAGCTTTCGAGCTTAACTCTGTCTTTGAGCAAATCAGGTCAATGACCGCTTCCGCCTGTGAAAGGTCCATCCGGCCGTTGAGAAATGCCCGCTTGGAAAACTCTCCGGGCAGGGCAGGCCTTGCCCCCTCCCTTACAATGAGGTCAAGAACCCGGCGCAGCACCACTATACCCCCATGGCAGTCAATCTCAACGGTATCCTCCATGGTAAAGGTATTAGGTGCCTTCATCTTCTTTATTAACACTTCATCAATGATTGAATCATCTTTCGGGTCAACGATTTTACCATAGGAAACGGTATGGCTTTTAAGCTGGCTGAACGGCTTTCTGCCGCGGAAAATCCTTTCGGCAATGTCAAAGGCATCCTTTCCGCTCATGCGCACAATCCCCAGGCCGCCTGTGCCGTAAGGCGTTGCTATGGCGGCAATTGTATCCTCCTGGTAGTTCATCCAAACATCACCTCATTTAAAAAAGGTTCAGGTGTTGTAAACATCCTGAACCATAGGTTATCCATATATTAAAATTCACCACTGTTTTCACTTTAAGCTAATAACAACTCTCCTATTTGGCTCATCTCCAACACTGTAAGTCCTTACCCTCTTATTATCCTGCAGGGCAGAATGAATTATTCTTCTCTCATAAGGATTCATGGGTTCGAGGGCAATGCTTTTCCTGCTGCTTATAACCTTTTCCGCCAGCCGGTTGGCCAGGTTCACCAGGGTTTCCCTTCTCTTGTCCCTGTAGTTTTCTATGTCAAGTATAATCCTTTTGTATGTTTCCCTGTCCTTGTTGACCACCAGGCTGACCAGGTACTGAAGCGCATCCAGGGTTTCGCCACGCCTTCCGATAATTATACCTCCATCTTTCCCTTCTATGTTTAGAGTGATGGTATCTTCATTTTCCTCCACGCTGATGTGTACTGCAATGTGCATTTTCTCAAAAATATCGTACAGAAAATCAACAGCTTTTTCAACGGAATCGTCCTTTAGTGTAACCTTTACCCGGGCGTTTCTTCCTCCGATTAATCCTAAGATTCCCTTTGTTCCTTCATCCAAAACTTCAATTTCTACCCTGTCCTCAGTAGCATTTAACTCCTTCAAAGCAAGAGAAACCGCATCCTGAACGGTTTTTCCCTCCATAATGATGAAATTTTCCATATCTATTTTTCAGAAACCTCCTTTGTCTCCTCCTTCTTGCCGACTACATATTTATTGATGTAAAGCTGCTGGAAAATCTGGACGATATTGCCTACTGCCCAGTATAAGCCTACACCTGCAGGCAGCTGGAAGGAAAATATCAGGGTCATGATGGGGCCGATATAAAGCATGCTGTTGGGTGCTCCTGAATTGCCCTTGGAACCTTTCGAGCCTTTGGATTTATCCTGGTTTCCGGCAGGAGCTGACATTTTTGAAACTAAGTAAGTGGTTACAACGTTCAAAATGGGTATTAAAAGTAGTGGCAGATAAACAAGCGCTTCTTTCCCGAATAAAAGGCTTGTGTTTATAGTAGGAATATAACCCAGGTTCAGACCGAGAAACTTTAAATTAATGACTTCAGACGGCTGTATCAGGTTTGACAGTTCTGCCAGTTTCTCAGGAAATTGGTTCAGGAAATTAAGCACATTAAGCTCAAGGCTGTAACCCTGCCTGAATGCTTCAGGCAAAGCAGCCGTAAGCGCGCTTATAACTTCATCGCTTTTGCCCAGCATGAACTTTAAAGGCCGTGTTATTACCCAGTATAATGAAATGATTATGGGGAACTGAATCAGGAGCGGAAGGCATCCGCTGGCGGGATTAACCTTGTTTTCCTGGTAAATTCTCATCAGTTCCTGGTTAAGCTTTTCCTTGTCATTCTTGTACCGCTGCTGGACTTCCTGTATTTTCGGGTTTATTTCCGCCATTTTGGCGGTAGACTTAAGCTGCTTTAAGGTTAAAGGAAGCAGCAGAATTTTTGTTATCACTGTAAAGATTATAATTGCAAGGCCATAATTGCGAAAACCGACGGTATTATAAATAATATACAAAAACCGTCCAAATAAACTAGCTATAGGATTAAGCATTTCTTTTCTCCCTCTTCTTTACCGGGTCGTAGCCGCCAGGGTGGAAAGGGTGGCATTTCAAAATACGCATTAAAGCAAGGTAACTTCCCTTAATACTGCCATATTCATGCAATGCTTCTATGGCATAAGTGGAGCAGGTGGGATAAAATCTGCAGGTAGGTTTTTTAAGCGGCGAAATATATCTCTGGTAAAATTTAATTATCCTAATTAAGACTCCTGCAAACAATCTGTACTCTCCTTGCTTATCATGTCCAGTTTTTTCAGAAGATAAACCATCTCATCCCTTATATCCCTAAAATCAGGCAATTCAGTAGTGCTTCTCACCACGAAAACCATATCGAAGCCATCCTTTATTCTATCTTCCATGAGCCTGTAATTTTCCCTGATCAATCTTCTTATTCTGTTTCTCCTTACGCTCTTCCCTGACTTTTTACTGACGGTTATACCCAGTCTCTTAAAATTTTTATTATTGCTGAGTGCATAAAGCACCAGGAATTTTCCTGCAAAATACCTTCCCTTATTGTATATTCTTCTGAATTCATAGTTCATTTTCAGGGTTTCGGTATTCTTCATGTTTTCCTCTCAAATCTTGTTTAAATCAAAAGACATCTCTTGTCTTTACATTAATATTATTATTTTATCCTTTTAAAGAAAAAGACCACAATTTATGCGGCCTTATGCTGAAAGAACCTTTCTTCCTTTTAGTCTACGCCTTCTTAAAACCTTTCTCCCACTGGCGGTACTCATTCTCTTTCTGAAACCGTGTTCTTTCTTCCTTTGCCTCTTCTTAGGCTGGTACGTCCTTAACATCAATTCCACCCCCAATCTACTGCTGCATATCTATAATATTACTATTACTATTATTTTCGCCATAAAAAATAATATTTAGTCATCACGTGATTCTATGTTGTCATGGCTTCAAAAATATCAAAGAAATTATATATTATATGGATAATGAGTGTCAAGATTTTAACTAGTAAAGTTCATAAGGTAACTGTCCGATTATATTAACAGTACAGCATGATATACGGCAACATAAAATAATTGTGTGCAACTGTGCAGTATTGATCCACAAAAAGTTTTAGTCAGAAGCGAAAAGCTGTGGATAGTTGCCCTAAAACTGACCAATTTTTGTGGATAACTATTCCCGTTAATATTGAATAATGGTATAAAGTCTGCTATATTATTTATGCCTGCTTTGAATCAAATCGAGATTAGAGTTCGCAGATACCCGGACCCGATAACTGCATTCATTACTCGAGCTTGTGTACTTGTGGCTTTGAAAAATTAAACATGGGGGATTTTTTTAATGGATACCAAACTTGAATCTGTATGGAAAAATGTTCTTTCTCTTCTCAAAGACGAACTTACCGGAATAAGTTTCAATACATGGATTAAAACAATTGAACCCATTTCCATGGATTATTCGCGGATAAAACTTGGAGTGCCTGCGGAATTTAATAAAGGCATCCTTGAAAGCAGATACAGTGATTTAATCAGAAATGCCGTAATCGCTACAACCCACAGGGATTATGAAATAGTTTTTGTTGTAGGTTCTGAGGAACAGGAAAACAGCGGGCGGGATAACAGGGAAAATTCGGAAAGAAACAATTCCCTTACCTCAGTCCTTAATCCAAAATATACCTTTGATACATTTGTTATTGGAAACAGTAACCGGTTTGCCCATGCGGCGGCACTGGCCGTTGCCGAAGCGCCGGCTAAGGCATATAACCCTCTTTTTATATACGGAGGTGTAGGGCTCGGGAAAACCCACCTTATGCATGCTATAGGCCATTATGTTATTAAGCAGAGTCCTCACCTGAAAGTGCAGTATGTATCATCGGAGAAATTCACCAATGAGCTGATTAACGCCATAAAGGACGACAAAAACGAGGAATTCCGGGACAAGTACCGCAATATTGATATCCTCCTAATAGACGATATCCAGTTTATAGGCGGGAAGGAAAGAACCCAGGAGGAGTTTTTCCATACATTCAATGCCCTCTATGAAGCAAATAAGCAGATAATTATTTCCAGCGACAAGAACCCCAAGGAAATAATGACCCTGGAAGAAAGGCTAAGGTCACGGTTCGAATGGGGACTGATCGCAGACATTCAACCCCCTGACCTTGAAACGAGAATTGCTATCTTAAGGAAAAAGGCGCAGACGGAAAATATTGATGTGCCCAATGAAGTAGTTGTTTACATAGCGGACAAGATAGCATCAAACATAAGAGAACTTGAAGGAGCATTAAACAGGGTAATAGCATATTCCACTCTGACCCAGCAGGAAATAACCCTTGAGCTGGCTACAGAAGTACTTAAGGAAGTTCTGTCCGCCAGCAGGCTTAAAGTAATAGACAGCAACTCTATCATAGAGACAGTTGCCCGTTACTTTAACTTAAAACCTGACGATTTCAAATCCAAAAAAAGAAGCAGGGATGTGGCATATCCCAGGCAGATAGCCATGTATTTGTGCAGGGAGCTTACGGAGCTTTCACTGCCAAAAATAGGACAGGCTTTCGGCGGGAGAGACCATACCACCGTTTTGCATGCCTGTGACAGAATAACGGAAGATATCCAGTCAAATTCTGAAACCCGGAGAGCTATAGAAGAACTGAAGAGGAATATAACAGGACAAGGCAGGTAAAAGTTATCCACAGTTTCCTGAAGATATTTTGATAACTTCCTGTGAATAATATCCCATAATTTTATATAAACAAGATACTGTTATTTGCGGAACCGGTTTATCAACAACGGGATTAACAGCGGTAAAACCTGTTAAATCCAAGTTCAGGATAACTTATAAACATTTTCAACAATGCTTATTACTACTATTACTAAATAAAATTATAACCCATTTAAAATATAAGGAGGCACTCGTATGAGATTCACCACATCAAAAGATAATTTGCTGGAAGGCATCAATATAGTACAGAAGGCTGTATCAACAAAATCTTCCCTGGCCGTGCTCGAGGGCATACTGGTAGAATGCGGCGATAAACTGAAGCTTACGGGAAATGACCTTGAAATAGGAATAGAGTGTTTTGTTGAGGCAGATATAATACAGAAAGGTGCTGTAGTTATAGATTCCAGGATGTTCGGGGAAATAGTAAGAAGGCTTCCTGATTCAGAAGTATTCATTGAATCCAACGACAACGATATAGTTACAATAGAATGCGAGAATTCCCATTTTGAAATACACGGGCTTAATGCTGAAGGTTTCCCGGCGCTTCCGGTCATAAATGAAGAAAGCTCATTTACCATTTCCCAGAAGACTTTGAGGGATATGATAAGGCAGACAATTTTTGCGGTAAGCGTTGATGACAACAGGCCTATACTTACAGGAACATTGATTGAGATAGAAGATAACAACATTACTTTTGTGTCCTGTGACAGCTATAGGGTAGCTCTAAGAAGAATGCCTCTGGAAAGCGGAAATTTAAGCATAAACAAGGTTGTGCCCGGTAAAACTCTTAACGAGTTGGTAAAGATCCTGCAGCCAGTAGATGACAATGTAACCATTTTCAGTACCAGGAACCAGATACTGTTTGATACAGGGAAATACAAGCTTGTATCGAGGTTACTTGAAGGCGAATACTTAAAGTACAGAAGTTTCATACCTGATAATTTTGAGACCAGGATTGTGGTAAATACAAAGCAACTGCTTTCCGCTATTGAAAGGGCCTCCCTGGTTATAATGTCCAATGAGCGCAGGTACCCGCTCAATATAGATATACATGATGACGTAATGAAGCTGCATACAAGCACAAATATAGGAAATGCCAATGAAGAGCTGAGGATTGAAATGGAAGGGAAGGATATAGAGATCCGTTTTAATCCGAGATACTTTATAGAAGCTTTAAGGGTTATTGACGATGAAGTGGTGGAAGTTTGCTTTACCAATGATGTGGGACCCTGTATAATCAAGCCCGTGGAGGGAGATGCTTTTATTTACCTGATAGTGCCTCTCAGGAAATAATGTCACTGGGACGGTTCTCTTGACAACATTGTCACAGGGATGATTTCTACAATGTTATGTGCCGGAGAGATAGTTAAACTGACACAATTACAATATTACGGGAAGTTCTTGTGACATAGATATGATTTAGCGGATAGTTGACAATAAGTACTGATATGACAATAAGTACTAATATTATGAGGTAATTTATATGGAAGAACGGATAAAAATTACAACGGAATATATTAAACTGGACCAGTTCCTTAAATGGGCAGGTGTGGCCAAAACCGGATCCGAAGCCAAAATGATAATTTCAGACGAAGACGTTTTGGTTAACGGGGAAGTGGAAAAAAGAAGAGGGCGCAAACTAAGAAAAGGTGACTCTGTCCAGGTAATGGAGAGAACCTTTATCATTGACTGACTTAATGTTTACCAAGTTAAATTTTTACAAACAATAAGCTATTGTTAGCGGGAGACTTAATTTGGAGATAAGGAATATAAAACTCAGTAAGTTCAGAAACTACAATTATGCTGATATCAATTTCTATAGCGGGGTTAATGTAATTTATGGGGAGAACGGCCAGGGGAAAACCAATCTCCTTGAAGCCATCCACATTTGCTCATGCGGGAGATCTCACCGCACGTCAAAAGACAGTGATCTCATAAAGCTTGGAGAAGAAGGGTATTACATCAGCCTTGAACTTAAGTCCGATTCTATTTATCCTTTAATCGAAATTCTGTTACGGAAAAATGATAATAAACGTATCAGGATTAACAAGACTCCTATTAAAAAAATGGGACAGTTAATGGGTGTCCTGAAAACCGTTATGTTTTCTCCTGAAGATCTCCTGATAATAAAGGAAGGACCTTCTTTCAGGCGAAGATTTCTTGATATATTTATCAGCCAGATAAGGCCTGCATACTTTTATGATATTCAACGGTATATGAAGATCCTGGCCAACCGCAACAGGCTCCTGAAAGAAATAAATGAAAAACCGTCCCTTAAAGAAACATTGCCGGTATGGAATGCAGAGCTTGCCCGTACCGGTTCATTGATAATTTGTATGAGAAACGAATTTCTCAGGCTATTGAGCAGTTATGCAGGCTTAAGGCATAAGCAGATTTCCAACAACCAGGAAAGCATTAATATTGTTTACCGGCCTTCAGTTAAATGTGACGACCTGGATAACAGGGAAAAAATCGAAAGGCAGTTTTTGGCGGCACTCGACAAAAATTATGAGTTGGAAATAATAAAAGGGACTACTTTGAGCGGGCCCCAAAGGGATGACTTTGATATAATATTAAATGACAATGATATAAAGGTATTTGGTTCTCAAGGCCAGCAGCGGACTGCTGTGCTTTCCCTCAAGATGGCACAGATTGACATAATGAAGGAGCAGACCGGAGAGAGCCCTGTACTGCTTCTTGATGACGTAACTTCTGAACTTGATTTGCTGCGCCAGAATTACCTGATGGATAATTTGGCCGGATTCCAGACTTTTATAACTACAACTGACGAAACAGTTTTTAAGAATATAAAGGACAGCGAGATACATTTTTACAAAGTTGAAAATGGTAATATCAGAGAAGGGTAATAAAGATAGCAATCACATAAAACACATGGTTATTGCATTGTAATTGCTGAATGATTGATAAAGCTAATTTTATTTTTTAATATAGTCTGATTTGAGATGAAATATTATTTGACATAATCCCTTGTTTGAAATAATCCCTTAATTGTAATCAAGTGAGTATATATTTTGAAATTCCGAAGGCCGGAACTCAATTATTTACTATAAAATGTAATAATTGTCAAAATATTTAAAGTCATATATTCAGTTTTTTATAATAAATCTTTTCTGAACAGGCTCAATAATCCCATAAAATTTTATGAAATTTATAATATTTGAAAGAAATCGGTAAATAGGATAAAATATATATTGTTATTGGTATATTAAAAAGTATGGGCATTTTATTTTTTGAAAAATTGGCAACGGAGGCTTTCTATGTTTTTACACATTGGCGGAGACGTGGTAATACCACTTAAAAATATAATAGCGATATTTGATATAGATACAACCACTATTTCCAAGGATACAAAAGAATTCCTGAAGGTGGCTGAGGAAGAAGGTTTTGTGGAAAGTATCAGTGAAGATTTGCCGAAGACTTTTATTATTACTGAATCGGACAAGAAGAGCAAAATTTACCTTTCTCCTATCTCTTCAATTACCCTATTTAAAAGAGCGGGCTATATTGATTCGGTATCAAATATAAAGAGGAAAGATTAACGTCTCAACTTATTATAAATAAAAACTATTCTTGTACAGAATTTTGATCAGATCTGTGAATTTATATGAATGAGCTGAGTTTATATAAATATGTATCGAAGCAACAGGAGGTTAAAGAATGAATCTGAACCACAATGAAGTATACGATGAAAATCAGATACAAGTACTTGAAGGGCTGGAAGCGGTTAGAAAACGCCCTGGAATGTATATTGGCAGTACCTCTGCAAGAGGCCTGCATCATTTGGTATATGAAATAGTTGCCAATAGTGTCGACGAGGCACTGGCAGGACGATGCAGCAGTATAACCATTACCATAAGGAAGGACAACAGTATAATAGTGGAAGACAACGGAAGCGGTATACCTGTAGGCCCTCATCCGACCCTTGGCATCCCAACCCTTGAGGTTGTACATACGGTCCTTCATGCAGGTGGAAAATTCGGAACGGGTGCATATACAGTGTCCGGTGGTTTGCATGGCGTTGGTGCTTCTGTGGTAAATGCGTTGTCTGAGTACCTTGAAGTTGAGGTATGCAGAAACGGTAAAGTTTACAGGCAGCGGTATGAATATGGAAAGCCGGTTACAGGCGTTGAAATAATCGGGGAAACTGACAGGACAGGTACAAAAACCACTTTTTTGCCTGATAAAACTATCTTTGACGAAGTAGTGTTTGACTTCGATATGATGCTTAGAAGATACAGGGAAATGGCTTTTCTGAATGCAGGCCTTAAGATAACCCTTATAGACGAAAGGCCCCAGGAAAGGGTAGAGAAGGTACTTCATTACGAAGGCGGAATTGTTTCTTTTGTTAAGTACCTGAACAAAAACCTGGAGACTCTTCATGAAGAACCAATATACTTCTTTGGCGAAAAGGATAGGACCCAGGTTGAAATAGCAATGCAATACAACGACGGTTACAACGAAAACATCTATTCGTACGCCAATAATATAGCAACAACTGAAGGCGGAACGCACCTGACAGGATTTAAGTCTGCCATAACAAAGGTTTTCAATGATTATGCACGTAAATACAACATAATCAAGGATTCGGAGAAGAACCTGTCGGGAGAGGATGTGCGTGAAGGATTAACGGCAATTATTAGCGTAAAGCTTACTGAACCACAGTTTGAAGGCCAAACAAAGACAAAGCTTGGTAACAGCGACGTAAGGGGTTTGGTGGAAAGTATTGTAACGGAGAAGCTGTCTGCTTTTCTTGAGGAAAACCCGCAGGTTGCGAGATTAATTCTGGACAAATGCCTGACGGCAGCACGTGCAAGGGAAGCTGCCAGAAAAGCTAGAGAGCTCACCAGAAGAAAGAGTGTTCTGGAAAGTACAACTTTGCCTGGCAAACTGGCGGACTGCACAAGCACAGATCCTTCCGAATGTGAGATATATATCGTAGAAGGTGACTCTGCAGGCGGCTCGGCTAAACAGGGCAGGGACAGACGATTTCAGGCAATCCTTCCTTTGTGGGGCAAAATGCTTAATGTAGAAAAAGCAAGAATAGACAAGGTTTATAATAACGAAAAGTTGATGCCTGTGGTTACAGCTTTGGGGACAAGCATCGGCGAAGATTTTGATATTACAAAGCTCAGGTACCATAAGGTTATAATCATGGCTGATGCGGATGTGGACGGCTCCCATATCAGAACGCTTTTGTTGACGTTCTTCTACAGGTACATGAGGCCCCTTGTTGAAAACGGCCACATCTATATTGCGCAGCCGCCTCTTTACAGGATTACAAAAGGGAAGAAGGAATTTTACGCATATACTGAGGAAGAGCTGGACCGGATAGCTGCCGAAAATGGCTGGGACAAGAAAGAATGTACTATCCAGCGCTTCAAAGGCCTGGGAGAGATGAGCTCAGAACAGCTTTGGGAAACCACAATGAACCCGGAAACCCGGTCCATATTAAAGGTTGATCTTGAGGATGTAATAAGTGCGGAAGAAGTATTTACGACATTGATGGGTGAAAAGGTAGAACCCAGGAAAGAATTCATACAGGCATACGCGAGAAACGTAACAAACCTGGATATATAAATTTCCGGGACAATTTGCACTTGCCCCATGATGGTATACATTTTGGGTATAGTTAATATAGTATTAAAGCTTCTGAATTAAAAAAAATTTTCATACTTTAGGGGGGAAGTCCCCCTAAATTTTTTTGTTATTTTTATGAAATTCAAACTCACCTGACAAGTTTAAATTTTACCTGACATTAAAAGAATGCCTATAACCACAAATGCAAGACCAGAACATTTTTGCAGATAATTTACCGGTATAAATTTCTGAATAAAGTTGCCGGCCAAAACACCAATAAGACTTGATAAAACAAGGGCAAAAGCTGAACCGATAAAAGTACACCAGATAGACGGCGACTTTGTGGCGAGGATCATGGTTGAAATTTGTGTTTTGTCGCCCAGTTCGGCAAGAAACACCAATGCAAATGCAAGGGCAATGGATTTAAACATATTACCTCCAGTGACTTTAGATTTCATTTCTTAAACAAATTCCTTATAAAAATGTAACAGTACATTATATTTCCCCGGAGTGTATAATATACATAAATGTTTCACGTGAAACATTATTTTTTGCTTTTCCTGCAACATACCAGCACCCATGAATTGCTAAATGAAAATAAACTTAGCTGCAAACTGCTAATTACAATACCACTGACACAGCATTATTATGAGCTTATCCCGGTAGCAATTTCCATTAGCTGTATTGAATAAAACCTGCCAGATGTGTATCGGCCATGTATAAAGACAGAAGGTTTTCCAGGAGGAACCTATTAAAAAATTACATGCACCAGAGATTAGGGTAAGTTCCAATGAAGAGATCATATTGAACCTATATTTAGATATGGGTTATGAATACTATTCTTATGGAATAAGGATATACAAACAAAAAAGCACTGGTATGGAAAAGGTCAGGGAAGGAATCATGAAAAACTTTGAAAAAATTACACATGTTTATGAAAAAGCTTTACGTCATGGAATGTTGATATACGGCGGTAAAATATTTTATAGACAATTTTCCCCATATTAATGATACAATGATAAATGATTTACTAAAAATGAAAAGCTTTTATATAACACGGGATGGTTTCCGAAGCCGTTTTCTGTAGTGAGTTGGCTTATGAAATAACTGAAGGTTTTTATAAACCTCAGAGAATTATATATATTACTTAAAAAGTATTGTATAGTGGATAGTCATTTTTTATATGGAGCAATTTTATTAGTATTTTATTATGTAAATAATTATGTGAATAGTAATTATTCACTTGTCTATTGAGTTAATAATAATGCTAGTCTTGATATATACACTAGATTTAATGTTTCACGTGAAACATTTTTTATAATGATATAAAAAATTAATCAGCTTAATAATTGTTTCACGTGAAACATTTATAGAGTTTACCCGAGAATACATTATTTATGCATATTTCAACACTGGAGAAGGCGGCTACCAATTAAGCCTTTTTATGTTTATTATATAACCTTATTATGTTATAATCTTTTATAGTTCCAGTGGGGTTTAGGAGTGTGAGGGTTTTGTCGAAAGTTATTGCAATTGCCAATCAGAAGGGCGGCGTAGGTAAAACTACTACTGCGATAAATTTAAGCTCATGTCTGGCGGTAAAAGGAAAAAAGGTGCTTATTCTGGATATAGATCCCCAGGGCAACACAACCAGCGGCCTGGGAATAGAAAAAACAAAGATTGAGAAATCCATATATGACGTTTTGATAAACGGAGAAGATATAAAAAACGCGATATATAATACCGTTGTGGAGAACCTTGAAATATGTCCTTCAAATATTGAACTTGCGGGCGCCGAAGTGGAACTGGTACCGGTCATAGCCCGTGAAAACAGGCTGAAAAATGCTCTGGCTCACATCAGAAATGATTATGAATATGTCATCATCGACTGCCCTCCGTCTCTGGGACTTCTGACGGTAAACGCCTTAACCGCTGCGAATACCATCCTGGTACCTATTCAGTGCGAGTATTATGCCCTTGAAGGTTTAAGCCAGCTGATGAACACTGTTAAAATAATCAAGAAACACCTGAACCCTGAACTTGAGGTGGAAGGTGTTGTGCTTACCATGTTTGACGCAAGGACCAACCTTTCCATACAGGTGGTGGAAGAGGTAAAAAAGTATTTCAGTAATAAGGTATACAGGACCATAATACCGAGGAATGTGAGGCTCAGCGAGGCACCCAGTTATGGACTGCCTATAATACTGTATGATCCTAAGTCAAGAGGTGCTGAATGTTATATGGAACTGGCCCAGGAGGTCATAGACTGTACATAAGGGGGTGAAGTCCTTGAAAAAGGGACTTGGTAAGGGATTAGGAGCACTGTTGAATGTTGACACTGCAGCAGCTGAAAATGAAATAGTACAACTTAAAATAAACGAAATAGAGCCAAACAAAAACCAACCCAGAAAGGACTTTGACGAGGAAAAACTCAGGCAGCTTGCTGAGTCCATAAAACATCACGGCGTTGTACAACCTGTCATAGTAAAAAAATCAGGTGATGTATATAATATAGTTGCCGGTGAAAGAAGATGGAGAGCAGCCCGTATTGCTGGACTGGACACCATACCGGCAATCGTAGGGGATTACGATGACAGGCAGGTCATGGAAATAGCCCTTATTGAAAATTTACAAAGAGAAGACCTCAACCCCATTGAAGAATCTGAAGCATATGAAAAACTAATTAATGAATTTAAACTTACTCAGGAGGATCTGGCCGGTATAATAGGCAAAAGCAGGCCTTATATTGCCAATGCGCTGAGACTAAACAAGCTTGAGGATGAAATAAAGGATTTTGTGAGAAATAACCTTTTATCAGGCGGACACGCGAGGGCCCTACTGGCATTGGAAAATAAAAATGACAGACTAAAGCTGGCAAATGAGATAATAAAGAAAGGATTGAGTGTAAGAGAAACGGAATTCCTGGTAAAAAATTACACATTAATGGAAGGAAAGGCAAGAAGGACCAGGAAACAGAAAAAGAGCGAGGAAATAGTTTACCTGGAGGATAAACTGAAGAAAATATGGGGAACGAAAGTGCAGCTTCAGGCCAATAAAAAGCGCGGGAAAATTATTATCGAATACTATTCGGAAGATGAACTGGAACGAATATTGGATATTATGGAAAGTATCCCAAAAAGTCCAATGATGTAACCGGAAAATATGAGTTGACAAATCCTTGTCGCACATGTTATATTATTTGTTGCACGCATGGAGAGATGGTCGAGTTGGTTTAAGGCACCGGTCTTGAAAACCGGCGTAGGCGTGAGCCTACCCTGGGTTCGAATCCCAGTCTCTCCGCCACAAATTAATATTTATTTGTGTGGAGAAGTACCCAAGTAGGCTGAAGGGGACGGTTTGCTAAACCGTTAGTAGTCGCAAGGCTAGCTCGGGTTCGAATCCCGACTTCTCCGCCATTGAAGCCACTTTCAGGAATAAGCATGAAAGTGGCTTTTGTTCATATTATGTCATTTTTAATATTCTCCTTCTTTATTTCTAAGCCTAAACATAAGCTAATACGTCCTTAAGCCAGGTATTCAAGTGTTCCGTCCTTATGACGGACAAAGCGCGAGAAAAACTCATCATAAATCATAAACGAAAGCTCGGGAGAATATGTATGCGGCCAGTTTTTTACTCCGGTAAATCTTACAAGGGGCACGCCATTTTTATCCCGAATAATTGTATGCATATATATGCCTGTTTCATAATAACGGCGTTTGGAGTAATCGATTTTATTCGCTGCGCATAAGTTGTTCACCGTAATATAATTGGGTGTGTTTTCATCAAGGCTGCAACCATCAAAATCATACTCCCCCATGACATACCAAACGTTACGCAAATAACCGTCGTCTGGTTCGGGTATCGCTTCATTTTTACACTCCATGGCACCAACGGGAGCAAAACCTGCAAACTTTTGGGGCCAATAGCGCATAAGGTGCTGGGTCATTCTTGACCCGTTTGAATGGCCTGTAACATAGATTCTTTCAGGGTCGATTGGATACTTTTTTTCTAGTATTTCCAGCATCTGTTTAAAGAAGCTTATCTCATCAGGCCCATTTGGATCAATGTTATTCGTATGTATTCCTACGTTCCAGCTAGGAGTTGCGGCTATGTCTGTTCCAAACCTTCCCATAGAATATGAGCGTTTAAATGGATATGCGGTGGGGTAAACAATGATAACTCCCCGCTCCTCACCTACATGATGCCAGCAGCTGTTTTCCGCAAAATACTCACCGGAACATGAGAAACCGTGAATTGCTATCACCAGCGGATACTTTTCTTTTAAACCGCGTTTGTAGGCCGAAGGTTCAAATGTATACCAATATCTCTTAAGGCCATCAATTATTGCCTCTGTCTTAATCATGCCGATATCCTCGGGGCGCTGTGTCTTTCTGATATAGCCATTGCCTTCTCCGGCCCAGCGTTTGTAGTCCTCGATAAACGCAACCATCTTTTCTATCATTACATCACGACCCATTTTGGCGGCATCGTCGTATGTCGTATGCCAGACCTCACTGCAGGCCTGATCATTTATATAACTTTCGCCGGGCTTTGGCTTCTGACGGAATATGCGCGCAAACCCATTATAAAGATATTCATCCTTTACATTGCAGGCTTGCTTGAAGTACTTGAGTGTGTTGCTCTCATTGTTGTCGATAATGAATGTTGGCAAAGAAATATCAGCCTTCTTTAATCCCGGATCACAGTCAGAAGGTGCATTACCAATGAGTTTTATTAATTCGTCATCAAGATTTGTGTCGCCCCATGCTGCCCAGGCGGCCAGTATAGACACATGCATGATTGAAAATACGGCGGCAATGTTTGCTCCGTCTCCAAAACCCATGCAATATACGCCTGGAGCATTTGATGGGAAATACTCCATTGAACGCATTTCTGCAATAATTTTTGTCGCCGCATCAATTTCAAAGCCGGGATCGTTAATTCTCCATCCCTTAGGAGCGCCAAAAAAGTATGCAGTCATCCTATGCTGTTCAAGGCTTTCTTTCCATGTGCCTTTTTCAAAAAAATCGACTGGATCCTCTCCTCCGGGTATGAATATTATCGCACTATTGCCGGAAGTTTTCATGGTTGACGGAATATACAGGGCATATGGCCTGTCATCCCCGGCCTCGTCCTTAATTGTTCCGGTATATAATCCAATGTGTGTCATGACATACGGGTGTTCAGGATCAACATCCGGCTGAGGAATTCCGTGTTTCTCTCTTACAGGAGAGGTCAGGTTGACAGGTATACGCCTTGCCCGGTTTATAGTTGGATTTAATTGTGGGTGATTTAAGTTCATAGCTTTTCCTCCCATTATTTATACAGATTGATTTACTTTCTGCCGGTATTTACTGTTCAGTGGTTCAGACATCGAAGTGGCCTAAAAGATGCAAATCAGCTAATAAACGGAAAAAGTTTTATGCCTTTATTTGTACGGCTTACGATAATGAATGCTGGCCTGTTCCGGCTTTCAAGGAATCGTAATTCCCGGTAAAGCCGTCATTAAAATTAACTATAATTTTATTATAATATAGTTTAAGTCATTAAAATATTGAAATTTAGTCAATATAAATTTTTTTATTAGTGATTCGCCCATTTAATTTTTATTTTCAGATTCCTTCAGGATTATTACCCAGGCTACTGGCACCGGTCCAAAGTTAAATTTTGATGTATCTCATTAATATCAGTATTTTTTGTTTTATATAGTATGATATACTTATTTTGAATTAACTTTGATGAAAATGTATAACCACGATTGGATAAGTATATTATGATTACCGGAATTTATAGAAGTGTGTCTATATACCGCCGAATAAACGCTATGGGCAATATCCCTTAATCCCCGGTTTTTTGACTGATAGATGATATAAATTAATATTAAGGAGCGATGTTATTATGTCTAGTTCCAATGATTTATCAAAACCCTTAAAACTGGTATCCGGCTACTATACACTTAGTTTTGTGGACGGAGGCGTTGAGGTTGAGCGGGAAGGCAAGCTTCTGTATTATAACAGGCGTCCGATGTTTGCTATAGTAAAATCCTCATTCGCCGCAAGTGGATTTTATGATAGTGCCTATAGCAAGGTAACGGCAAATGGCGATAAAATCATCGCAGAAGGTGTGTTGACGGTGCCTTCCGGCTCAGAATTTTTATTTACAGACACATACGTTTCGGTCGAACCGGGGTTTAGAATAATCCGTAATGTCAAGGTGCAGAAGGCTGCAGACGATCTTGGCTTCTCTACAAAGGTAACTTTTGTGATGGTGGAATCGGACGATGTACATGATTACAACTGCTTTGCTCCTGGCAATTGGTATAAGCAGAATGAATTTGCAGGTGAGTTCAGTATAGGAAAGGACCTGGACTGTGAATACTTTTGGCGTTTGGAGACGCATTATGCGCTGCCGTTGTTTGCCATGCAGAACATTTCTTCGGGTGAAGCGATTGCCCTTTCGAGATGGGCATCCGATGTAACCATGCGGTCGCTGGAGTTATCCTCGGCAGAAAAGTTAAGCTATACAGACCCCAAATTTACCATCGGATCTATCGGGATGAGCCACCCGGAAAGCAAGACGCTGGACTATATGTATTATGGTTTCCCGGTACGTAAAGACATTGATACCAAGGTGGATGGCCTTTCAATTGATTATGTATATCCCGGCAGTGACGGGCAGTTGCCGAGCAGGAATATGTTCCTTGGGCTTGACTATAAGGGAAAAGCCAGGATCTTTGAACGTATCTACCATCCGGTGGAGACAGGTTTTGAGCAGAATTATTCTGTGGCGATTTACTTCGGGTATTATAAAAATTTCCAGTTAATGATGAGGGACACTTGGCGTATAGTTTACAATAGGATGCGCGATAAGTTGTTTGACGTGGATAATGAAGTCCATTTCCATAACTGTATGAAGATACTTAATACATATACGCGACAGTATGACGATTCATATGGCCTTCCATTTGTTGCAGTGTTGCCCAATATGGGCATTACAAATGTATCCTTCCAGTTTGGATTTGTTGGTCAACAACCCGGAATAGGGTATCAGCTGTTGCGGTACGGGGATAAGGAAAATGTGCCTGATGCGTATGAGAAAGGTTTAGGCATTATAGACTTCTGGGTGAGGACTGCAATGACTGAGTCCGGCATGCCGAACGTATGCTATAACCCGAATTTGAAAGGGTTTGAGCCATATCCGCACTACACGCGCATGATCTCCGACGGTATGGAGGCGATTTTGGATGCCTACGTTTATATGCGCAAGAAAGGCGAAGAGCGTCCGACGTGGTTGGAATTCTGCAGAAAAACTGCCGACTGGTTCGTAAGAATACAAAATGATGATGGCAGCTTTTACCGGTCTTATAATGACGACGGTTCTGTTCGTATGTACTCCAAAGCTAATACTCCCAGCCCTATCCGTTTTTTGGTTCAGTTTTATCTGGTGACAGGCGACGAAAAATACAAGACCGCTGCAATCAGAGCCGGTGAATGGTCATACGAAAATGTCTATTTGAATATGGAATACCGTGGAGGAACTTGCGATAATCTTGATATCCAAGATAAGGAGGCAGGGATTTATGCTCTGTTTGGCTTCCTTGCACTTTATGACCTGACCGGAAGTGAAAAATGGCTGGAAGCGGCGATTGGCGCTGCCGACTACACCGAGACCTGGACGTACGCATGGACATACCCGATATACACCCCCTGGCCAAAACATCCGTTCAATAAGTACTCTATCAGCGGACAGAGCATAATAACAATCGGTGGTGGCGCGGATGTATATATGGCTGCATGTTCATACACATATTACCGATTGTATATAATCACAGGTGATAAGCATTATTTGGATTTTGCGGAATTCATACATAAAAATACAAGGCAGTCAAATGATATTGACGGCAGCATCGGATATATCATGCCCGGCCTTGGGCATGAGAGCGGAAGCTTTGCTGATCAGGTTATGAAAAGCCGTTATCATTGGCTTCCCTGGTGTACCTATGTTGAAGTTGAACCCACCGCAAGGCTATACGACACTTTCGGCGTATATGAAATTGCTGACGCTCAAAAACTCGACCCGGAGGAACGGGCTAAAAGAAATCGCATTTATGATACATATGTCTGATATGCAGGCGTAATGCAATGAGAATAGAGGGAAAAATGAACGTGCGGTGGTGGTTGAGAGGTCGGTAGGTGAAATAATCACCTACCTCCTACTTGATTTTCTAAATGGTTAGCTATTTCCAAATTGCAGAAAAGCTTACACAGCCATACAGGAAGAAGCTTACCATACTATTTTAGTTGAAATACATTCCCAATTGTAATGATTACAGTATAAACACAAGGAGAAGCAAGGTCCACTTCCAAGGTACTCCCAATACGGGCAATTATTATAAGCGCCCTATTTCAAATTTCATAGGGAGACAAATTTTATAGGAAGATAGGGAGAAGGGTCCGGTTGCCTATTTTTCAGTCTTGTATTTGCTCAAAGGGAGCTTACCGCTTCCTTAAGCTGCTTCATTGCCTGCTCCAGGAGAGAGCGCGGACAGGCTATGTTAACCCGCTGGAAGCCCGTACCGCCTGCACCGAACATCGTGCCCGCATCGAGCCACAGCTTCGCCTTATTGACTATCAAATCGTCAAGCTCGCGGTCAGTCAGACCAAGCGCCCTGAAGTCAAGCCAAAGAAGATATGTACCCTCGGGCTCCACAAGGTGTATCTGCGGAAGCTCACTGGCAAGAAAGCTCCGTACAAAGTTGAGATTTGAGCCGATGTAGGCCATAAGTTCGTCGAGCCAGCGTGCCCCATGCTCATAAGCGGCTCTGCAAGCCACAAGCCCCATGATGTTGGGCTGGCTGTAGCCGGTTCTGATTATTTCCTGCCTAAAGAGGCGGCGCAGTTCCGGGTTTGAAATTAGAATATTTGAAATCTGGAGCCCGGCAAGGTTAAAAGTCTTGGTGGGGGCCGTGCAGGTGATGGTGATGTCCGCAAGTTCAGGACTTATCGCCGCGAAAACCTGGTGGCGGTTGCCGGGATAGACGAAATCCTCGTGAATCTCGTCGGAAATCACCTTGACACCGAACTTTAAGCAAATCTCGCCCATTGCTGAAAGCTCATCGGTTCTCCACACCCTCCCCACCGGATTGTGCGGACTGCAGAGTATAAAGAGCTTTACCTTCTCTCTTTTTATCTTTTCTTCGAAATCTTTTAGGTCAATGGAATATTTCCCGCCGCTGTAAACGAGCTCATTGACCACCAGCCTTCGCCTGTTTGCAATAACCGATTCGGAAAAGGGGTAGTAGACCGGCTGCTGTATGAGCACTGAGTCACCCTCCTTGGTCAGGGCGCGTATTGCGGCACAGATCGCGAAGACGACGCCGGGCGTCTTGACAAGCCACTCGGGAGAAAGGCGCCAGCCGAAGCGCTCGGAGTACCATTTGGCCAGCGCGTTAAAGTACCTACCGTCTGCTGCGTCGCTGTACCCAAAAATGCCGTGGCGGCATTTTTCCTCCAGGGCGTCCAGCACCTCCGGCGGAGAGCTAAAATCCATGTCTGCGACCCAGAGCGGAAGGACGTCCTCCGGCAATCCCCTCTTAGCAGCAAAATCATACTTTATTGAGTCCGTACCCTGCCGCTCAATTATGGTGTCAAAAGAATAAGGCATATCAGTCTACCTCCATAGCTTGCTCCAAATCGGCAATCAGGTCCTCGGCGCACTCGAGTCCCACAGAGAGCCTGAGCAGGGTTTCGTTTATCCCCTTTATCCTTCGGATTTCCTCCGGCAGGTCGGCGTGCGTTTGAAGCATCGGATAAGTAATAAGGCTCTCAGCCCCCCCGAGGCTCTCTGCGTACTTAATTATCTTCACGTTCTCCAAAAGCCTGAGGGCCGTCCTCTCCGAGTCCACCTCGAAGGAAATCATTGCCCCGAAGCCGCTAGCCTGTTTGACCGACATTTTGTAGCCTGGGTGGGAGGGAAGCCCGACGTAGTGAACCGCCTTGACCTTCTCCTGGCCGCAGAGCCAACGGGCAATCTTAATCGCATTCTCCTGCTGCCTCTGCATGCGTATATGCAGCGTCTTAATCCCACGGATTATGAGCCAGCTGTCGAAGGGAGAAAGACAGGCTCCCGTGGTCTTGTATATAAAGCGCAGCCGTTCCGAGAGCCCTAAGTCGGATACAACCAGGAAACCGGCCAGTGTGTCGTTATGTCCGCACAGGTACTTAGTCCCGCTGTGGAGGACTATATCGGCGCCCAATTCCAGCGGTCTCTGGAAATAGGGCGTTAAGAAAGTGTTATCCACAATAAGGAGAAAGCCCAGTTCCTTACAAAACCGCGAGACCTCGGCGATGTCGGTGACCTGCATCATGGGATTTGTCGGGGTCTCGACGAAGACAGCCTTAGTTTCCGCCCTGATGCTCTCTTCGATTTCCGCGATATTCGAGGTATTTACAAAGTCAAACTCAAGCCCGTTTTTTTTCGAGATGTTGTCGAACAGCCTGCGTGATCCGCCGTAGAGGTCGTCGGAAGCAATGATATGGTCTCCAGGCGAGAAAAGCTCCATAAGCGCCGTCAGCGCAGCCATACCGCTTGAGAAGGCCAGAGCGTCAACGCCGTTTTCAAGCCTCGCCAGCGTCCTTTCAAGGTGCTCTCTCGTGGGGTTTTGCACTCTCGAGTAGTCAAAGCCCGTGCTACGCCCCACCCCCGGGTGTACAAAGGTTGCCGACTGGAAAATAGGGACGCTTATGGCGCCTGTCGTGTCGTACCTAATATCGCTCCCATGTATGCAAAGAGTATCGAAATTCATACTTACTCCCCTATTCTTTAAAAAATTATATATAATATATCAACGGCTGTTCGCCCTTACGCTTCTCAGCTTCGCTGACCAGGTCAACCAGAGTGATTTTGGATAGTACATCCCTGATTGCTCCGTCGAGCTTCTCAAAAACAACCACGCGCATGGCTCCATCTATATCCGGCGCCTTATCGCTTGCCGTGCTCTCTGCTTGTTCAAAAAGAGATGTCTCCACGGCCATCAGAAGGTCCAGCGCGCTAATCTCCCCGGGCGCTCTTGAGAGCGCGTAGCCGCCTTGCGCTCCCTTGACCGTATTGACAAGCCCCGCACGCTTCAGAAGCGAGAAAACCTGCTCCAGATAGATTTTTGATATACCTAGCTTTTCGGAAATACTGATAGCAGTGATATGCTCGCCGGTTCCGTACTGCCGAGCCATGCTTATGGCTGCCGCGAGAGCATAGCGCCCTTTCGCGGAGATTCTCATATGCAAATCCTCCATTTCATACATGTTTAGTATGTATTCATATAATAGGTTAAAAGTGGTTCTTTGTCAATAGTATAGTATTCATATCAAAATAATATTTTTTAAACCTATAGACAAATGTTAGCAAATGTAGTATTATATTTATATCATAGTAAACATATATGAATTATATTTATATAGATTTTAGGAGGTAAATATTATGTCGAAGATTTACAAGAGCTTGACTGACCTCATAGGCAAAACTCCTCTGCTTGAACTGTCGAGATATGGCAAAAAGCACGGCCTTGGCGCAACTGTCATAGGAAAGCTGGAGTATTTTAATCCTGCGGGCAGCGTCAAGGACAGAATAGCAAAGTCAATGATTGAAGACGCTGAAGCAAAAGGGCTCCTCACCCCGGATTCAGTGATTATTGAGCCAACGAGTGGTAACACCGGCATTGGCCTTGCTTCAGTGGCCGCGGCGCGGGGCTACAGGATTATACTTACTATGCCCGAGACGATGAGCATAGAACGCAGAAACCTGCTCAAGGCCTATGGCGCCGAGCTTGTGCTGACTGAGGGAGCAAAGGGCATGTCTGGCGCGATCGCCAAGGCCGAGGAGCTTGCAAAGGAAATCCCGAACTCCTTCATACCCGGCCAGTTTGTAAACCCGGCTAACCCCAAGATACACAGGGAGACGACCGGCCCCGAAATCTGGGAGGACACCGACGGCAATGTGGATATCTTCGTATCCGGCGTTGGAACCGGCGGCACAATCACCGGCGCTGGCGAGTATCTGAGGTCCAAAAATCCGAACATAAAGATTGTAGCGGTTGAGCCGGACGCATCCCCCGTCCTTTCCGGCGGAAAACCCGGTGCGCACAAGATACAGGGCATAGGAGCGGGATTCGTCCCACAGATCCTGAACACTAATATTTACGACGAAATCATAAGAGTGACAAATGAGGACGCCTTCTGGGCAGCGCGTGAGCTTGCGAAAACCGAGGGACTCCTCGTTGGTATCTCATCCGGCGCCGCCACCTGGGCAGCCACGGAGCTTGCCAGGAGGCCTGAAAATGCCGGGAAAACCATAGTCGTCATTCTTCCCGACACCGGTGAGCGCTACCTGTCCACACCCCTCTTTACTGAACAGGTGCCTAATACACAATAAAATGGTTGAACAACAGCGGGTCTGACACGGAGAATGGGTTATCACATCGGAATTTAATAAAATTGCATAAAAATAAGCAAAAGCTTCCGACATACGGCGGAAGCTTTTGTTGCTATTTAACGGTTATAGTCACATCGTCAATATAGTATTCAGTGAAACCTTCAAAACCCGAGTCTGTGCCAATTATCAGGTAGAAACGGCCTTCGGCGTCTGTATTTACACTGAAAGAAGCTGCCATCTGTTTGAACACGAAGCCCTCCGGAGCGTCTTCCGGCTTCGCCAGGTCTCCTATGAGCTGCATTTCTTTACCGTTGTTGTTTTGGATACCCTTGTCGATATTGAGATTGATGTAATCATTTTCAATTATTACCTCCGGCTTGACAGTGGAAGCTCCGCATTTTACAAAGACGGATTCGCCGGGGGCTCCTCCTATACCTATTAATCCACCCTCCACGTTTGTGGCAAGGAGAAATTCCACATTAACATTGTATTTCCTGTTGGGTTCAAGGCCGCGTATTTCCTTGAAATACCCCATGAAAATGTCGTCGCTGCGGTTGTGGGATGCGATATAAAGCCCCATGCTCTCATGACCGTCTACAGGGATTTTCCTGTAATCCGAGGTCAGTTCGTAAATGTCGTAATTTCCCGACGGGTCGTAGCTATAATCCGAAAATACGGCCTCAAAACCAGCGGCGCCATTTTCAAATTTGTAAATATGCTTTTGAATTTCAATGCCGTTTTCTTCAAGCTCAACACCGTGGGCAAATTCCAGGAAGCCTGCCTCTACAAAGGTAGTGCCGTCTATAAGCTCCACCCTGTTTTCGAGGGTGTGCTCCCGGCCTGAGACTTCGGCCTTGTTGCTGCCGGCGTGCAAACAGTAAAGCTCCTTTTCCCGGGAGTAGACCTTAATCTCCTTTGACGACCCGTCCCAGGTTACGCGGCAGTTTAAAGACTCGGCAAATGAGCGGAGAGGAATCATTACCTGGCCGTCAAGGACAAACGGGTCCGCGTTAAGAGTGATTTCCTGCCTTACTGTGATTTTTTTACTGGGGACTTCTGATGTAATTGCCTGGGTAGATGGTAGAAGCAACATTAAAGCAGTTGCAGCGGCAATAAAGGATGTTTTGATTTTCATATTTGGGCCTCCTTTTGAGTGTTATACCTTATAGACGATATTGAAGCGAATATGTTCTATGGCCCGAGAATTTTTTCATGCATTCAGCGGCACGCAATTTTCACCAGTGACAAAATACATTATAATTAATTAGTACTTATATTAAGTAGAGCTTTACATGGAATGAATATTACGTTTTTTCGTGGTATCACATCTTATATAAAGGAGTTAATAATATGGCAGAGAAATACTGTGATTTAGGTTTTAACAAAGCAGAAACCGATAAAGAAACAGGCAATACATTACAGGTAAGTAACCTGGTTTCTAAATGGACAGGTAAAAAGGCTAATTTTCTGGGTGATAGCATCACATATGGACATGGATTGGCAGATCCATCGACAGAAGCATTTCCAATGCTGCTTAAAAACTTATTGGGCTTATCTGTTGTCCGGAATTATGGAATCAGCGGAACAAAAATTGCGAAAATAAGTAAGGACGATAAAATGGCAATGTCCGTGAGATATGCAGATATGGACGATGATGCAGATCTGGTAATTGTAATGGGTGGCACAAATGATTACGGACACCATAGAGATAGAGGCAGCTTAACGGCTCCATTCGGCCAATTTTCAGACAGAACTGCAGAGACATTTTATGGAGCATTACATGTCCTGTTTGGTGGCTTAATTTCGAAATATCCCATAAAAACAATCGTGATAGTAACGCCTTTGCCTAGAACTTACGTGATGAATAATACAACTCAGGACGATAGAACAGTTAATCCCGATACGAGTAAAAACATGCTTGATTATGTTAATGCAATCAGAGAAGTAGCAGAGTATTACTCCTTACCGGTTCTTGATTTGTATAAAAATTACGGCATTACTCCTCTGATAGAGGAGAGCAGAATACGGTATATGCCCGATTGTTTGCATCCCAATGCTGAGGGGCATAAAGTGATAGCAAATAAGCTAGCGAATTTTTTAAATAATAACGTATAATCTATATGCTAAGCTAGAACCTGCAGATGGAGTATTATTTGATGTGACGACCTGCAGTTGACACTTATCAAAGCCCGGTTGGTAGTACCGCAACCGTAATTTTTGGTACTATGACACGGAAAGGAGTGTCATTCGTGAATATAGGAGACAGATAGGGGTCATTGCGGCCATGTGGATATGGTATGAGGAGCGAAGGCCCATGGCCGCAGCTGTGGGACTGATTCTGATGACCATTGGGTGCGTTATCTTTGCCATTGGGCAGTGTGTCGGCGACAGCGAAACGAAGGCAAAGGCAAAGAAGCAATTCTGGGTCATTAATGTATGGACCCTGTCGTTCATACCTGTGTCCATGTTTATCAGCGCGGCAGGACGCTTCTTTCTCTATTTCTATTATAGAAGTAGTCTTGTACCCTTTTTCCGATATGGGAGTCCTTCCCGCAAAAGTTATAGGGAAAGTGACAATTTATTATTAAATGTGAAAATAGAACTGATGAAAATATAGATAGTAAAAGAGCTCGTAATGATCTTAACGCCGGATGAAGTACGCAGTTACATACCTGTGAATCACAAGCACTACACCGCGTAAATCACCCTTTGCTCGACCGGCAAAGGTACCTTAAAAGCCCGGTTAAAGTTAATAGCTTTAACCAGACCTTAAGTCTTAACCTGGCGCAATGCTGCAGAACTTCCACAGTAGTACAGGCAAACACCAAAGTAATTAATATCCCAGTCACAATATCAACACCTGGTGTTTATAAACCTGCGGCACCTTTGACGATCTTAGCACGAACCATATACATCTTTATTAACCGCAATGAAGCTACACAGCTGTATTGCAGCTATACAAGACATACATGGCTCTTCCCGCCGACTAGTATTGATCCTAAAATGAAGGATATTTAACTGACTGTTGTTTAAACTCCTAAAAAAAAACCAATACTAATCTTTGGCCGAATATTAAAGAGCCTCACATGACCCTTTAATACTCTTGGCTCGACCATTACGAACCCTTACGCAATATATTCTTCTCGGTTATCTTGATATTATTCATGGAAAAGAAAATTTGTTATAAGGAAAATTTATGAATAGCAGTATAAATTATAAGAGCAATTGTTGCGTAAGCAGAAATAATTGTTACTGTCTTTTTTACAGGTTTGCTTTTTATGACCAGGTATTTTAATTTCTTCGGAGACATGGTTTCTATAGCTTTATGAATCCAGTAAAGCATAAGCAGTGCCGCCAATATATCAAAGAAAATGGATTGGATAAAAAAAGAGCAATAAAAGAAAAATAAAACTCCTATCAGATTCCTTGAAAATTTAATGCCGGTATTTAGTTTTTTTATGTCGATATCCAGTAATTCTTCCAGTTCTTCAATCATTGGATCTTCTTCCTGGTCATTTTCATCATTGCTTCCAAAAGCGTTTGAGAAAATATTTCCCAGTGACAGGATAAGGAGTACTAAAGCTGTTACTATAAAAAATATATCATGGTTTGTAAAAAGAATGGTTACAGGAAGTATAACCGTCAATATAAACATCATCATCAGGCTTTGTTGATGCATTGATAAACTCCTTACAAAACTTGCTTATTTAAAATTAATGCTGAGAGAGTTATATATTATTACTGCTGTTTCTCCCCTTGTCAGCTTCTTGTTCGGAGAAAGGTCCACACCCTTGTTCAGCTTCAACGCTTCTGATTTCGCCAAGACGGCCTGAGGCCAATCTCCTTCTATATCCTTGCCGTAGCCTAATGCACGCAATATAATTGTCTGGGCTTCTGCATTCGTAACATTTGCATTGGGACGAAGCGTATTATCATTATACCCTTTTACAAGATCGTATTTCAAGGCAATTTTGATATAATCGACAGCCCAGGCTGGGATTTCATTGGCATCTTTAAAATCCAGAGTAATGTTGCTTACATTTGCGTTCCTGTCATAACCCATCATGCGGATTATTAGTGTAAAAAGCTCCGTGCGGGTTATGGGACGGTCCAGCATAAGGTTACCTTTTCCGTCACCAAGCATTACCTGAAGCCTTTCCAGTGTCCGGGCGCATTTCTGCTGCTGTTCCAGGCTGATGGCATATGTATTGGCTGGAATAATTAATATAAAACAAAGGATAAGTACAAATGATATCAAAAATCTTTTTTTCATTGGACTGAATCGTTCCTTTTCCAAGTTTTCATCCATGTCTACATTATACTATAGTATGTCCACTTTGGGTGTTAAGTTTATTTTACAGTTAATGAAATGAAAATACCTGTTATGCATAAATTATATGTATTATGCTCAGAATATGATTCAGAATAAATTAATACATGATTCAGAATGCATTAAGACTTAAGGAGGATATCATGGCCAGAAGAAATGTAGTGGCAATTTTCGAAAATGAAGAATATGCAAAAAACGCTGCGGAAGAAATAAAGGCAAGGGGATTGAAAACTGCGGATATATCAATTGTTGCAAGGGACGGGACTTCCGGTACGGAAGATGAAAATAAAGGAGTACGCGACAATATCTCAAATGGTGTAATAACAGGTGGCGTTCTTGGAGGCCTGGCAGGCCTGGTAATGGGCGCAGGAAACCTGGTAGTGCCTGGCCTTGGCATAGTAGCTGCGGCAGGTCCAATAGCAGGCCTGATTTCAGGAGCTGTAACCGGCGGTATTGTCGGCGGGCTTGTTGACTTGGGAATACCCGAAGAAAAAAGCATGGAATATGAAAAAGATATAATGAGCGGTAGGATTCTCTTTTCCATGAGGGTGGATGAAGAAAATGAAAACCAGGTGGCGGAAATACTCAGGAATAATGGCGCCAAATCAGTAGACATCCATTAGTTGCTTAGATAATAAAAAAACGGCTTTACTGAAAAGCCGTTTTTGTTACGTTGTTTATCATATTAAGTTTTCTCTTTATATTATTTATTGCACTGTCTGGCCGGTTTGTTCCGTCACCGCCAAACTGTTGGCATCTACCGTTGTTTCAGGATTATCTCTTTTATTTTCAACCTCTTTTGTACCTACGGCCACTTTTTTGTTAAGGGGATTGTAAACACTGGTGTACAGCTTTGTCCTGCTTAGAATTTCCTCCCCATTTTTTACTATTTTATAGGTATCCACCACATAACCTTTCTTGCCTTCCTGCATGACCTTCGTTACTCCCTTGGGGAGGTTGGGGTCTTCAACGGTTACTTCCTTAAAATCCATTGTCTTTACGGTTTCGGAATCAATTACGATTTTCTTCCAGGGGGTTTCATTGGTGCCTATTATGTCAAAAAACAGTTCATTTCTTTCGTTTGTGCGGCAGACAAGCTTTATGGGCCAGTTGGAGTTATTCCTGAACTTAAAGTCAACACTGCCGTAAGAAACTGTGGCGTCGCAGCCCAGGGGTACATATCCTACTGTAAACATGTGGTTCAGCCTTTCGGTAACTTCCAGGTCCGCAGTCAGAACTGCATTATACAAGGTTGAGGACACCTGGCATATACCTCCGCCGTAGTCGTCAATGACCTCGCCGGCAACATAAACATGGGCCGTCTTAAAGCCGTTTTCCGGGGTCCTGGGCCCAACAATGGTGTTGAACGAAAATACATCGCCGGGGAGCATTATCAGCCCGTTTATCTTTTCTGACGCAAGCTTGATATTTTCAGCCCTGTTTCTCTCATTTTCATCATAATCATAAAACTTTGAGTAAGCGGTAGCCAGAACATCCCTGAACACCATAGTTCTGGCATTTTCTTCCGTTAACTGGGCAGGTATTTTTTCAAGGGTCAGGAAAAACGTCTTGTCTTCCTTATCTTTAAGGTTGCTTATAAAGTTGGTCAAATTGGTTTTATCAACTGTTCTTCCGTCTGTATGAGGATTTATAACAAGCTCCTTGCCCGCCAATGAGAAGGATGCATTTACAGGTTCTATGACAATATCTTCATATAACCTTTCAACATCAATATCTGCAGGAAATGTTGTTCTAACCGGCACTTCCAGTGAACCGGACATTTTTTCGTCAATGAGCTTTTTTACTTCATCAATTGTCTGCTCTTTGTCAATATTTCTGCCATGATGGCCAGTACGTACCTGGAGTATATTATCGTTTATAACAACGTCATGCTCCTGGACATCAATAAATGTCATGTCGTAAATTTCAGATACATACTTGCTTATCAGGTCTTCATCATAGGAATGCTCGAGAGGGATATTAATTTCGTTCCTTTTTGTGCGGAATATTTCAAAAAGCCTTTCCATGGCGTTTCCTGTCCGGCCAACTGTATAAGCCTTTTCTATGGAAGCGTCCACATCATAGGTATAGCCAATGTCCTCCAGTGTAAATGTGACTTCCTTTCCGTCAGCCGTTATTGTTATTCCATTGTTTTTCAGGTTGTCGGAAAAAAGCCTGTGAAGCAGTTTCTCTGCTTCATACCTGGTGAATCTTCCCACGTAAACATTATTTATGTAAACACCTTCATAAATTAAGTCGCTGTCAAGGATGTCGTATATCAGATAACCGGTTAGGGTAAAAACTGCAGCAAACAAAGTGAGAACAGTGATGGTCAGGATTTGCATTTTTTTGCCCGTATCTTTGGTTTTTTCAGTTTCAATATTTCTCATCCGTAAAATACACCTCAACAAAAATTTGACCCTATATATTAGATATGTACCCGGCAAATTTTGTTCCACAACAAAAATTATTAGATTTTTTCTATATATAGCGTATTTTTATTATCTCAATTTTATATTTAAAACACAACTGTAATAAATTAGGATAAATAGATAATTACGAAATTTCCTGAGTTCAAAATATTGTTAAAATATGATAAATTTTTATGGTAAATTTATATAAAAAGACGGAGGCCGGTATGAATATTTTCAATGCAGAAGAATTCAGAGTCCTGAGCAATGAGTGGAACAAAAACGCTTACCAGAAAGATATAACCCTTGTTTGTACCAATGCGGACTTTTTTGAGAGCATTAAGCACAGGGTGGAAAGTGACAGGAGGGGAGAAGTCGTTTTCGCGGTAAGAAGAAAAAACGGCAAATTCATACTTACAAGACAGGATGTTTATCCTGAAGGCATCTTCAGAATCCCCACGGGCGGTATAGGACATGACGAAAACATTATAAAAGCTGTAAAAAGGGAGACCATGGAAGAACTTGGCCTTAAGGCAAAAATCACCAGCTTTGAAGGTGTTCTTAAAACGAAGGCATGCTATGACAGAGAGATGGTTGATTTCTATTCATATGTGTTCCTGCTGGAGGAAGAGTCCGGCAATTTACTCGAGGATGCGACAGATGACGAGATTAGTAAAGCCATTGAAGTTGCGCCTGAGGATATACATGAATATTGCAGGAGGCTTCTTGAAATCAAGCCGGGCAGTTACTGGCATGACTGGGGCAGGTTCAGGTATTTAACGACCAATGCCGTTGCGGAAATATTTAAACCTGCCGGGTAATACAAATTTTATCCGGATTTGAATAAATCAACTTTTTCCTGCCTATAATTATTATAAGCCGTTGGAAAATTTTGCTTGTGATTGTGTAAGTAAAATTTTAGGCACGGAGAGGTTGATATGAAATTCTCGAATTTGTTATTGAAAATCCAAAGATTACTTACCATTAGAGATAAAGATGAAGATATGCTTTTTTCACAGGAAGATGAAGCCAGAAAGCTGGTTGAAGGATTGGAAGATGCAAAGCGCGAGCTGTTTCATGCTGTGCGGGGTTTTGAGTATGCCAGTGACCAGGAGATAATAGATTATTGTACATATAAGATAAAGGCTTGCCAGATAAAATATGGGTATTTGCTAAAGGAGGCAAAAAGAAGAGGCATAAGGATTCCCTCCAGCATGAAAAGCGATATGAAAAATAATATGAGTATTATGTAATATTCGGGCCAAGCCCCTAATATAATTAAATAAGCAACCGTGTAATGTTGCCGGAGAAGTGCTGTTTTAATCGTATTTCATATCCTGTGAAATTATTGATTGTATGGGGTGATTGGCCTTGCTGGGCAAATTGTTGACCAAAGCTGTAACCAAAGGCATAACAGGCGCGCTGCTTCTTATAGTTCTTAACATTATAGGAAGCCTCATAGGTTTTCATCTTGCCTTTAACATAGCTTCAATTTACATAGCCGGTGTCCTGGGCATCCCGGGAATAGCTTTTCTCTTTCTTATCAATTCTTTGTTTGCGCGTTAATTTTCTGAACGAATTTTTTCTAAAGGTAATGTAAAATTGTTCTGAATTGTATACAAAGAACATTCGAATACCGCTGAATGCCTTATTTCAACAGCAATATAAGATATATTCTTGACAAAAAAATATCAAAGAAGTATACTTTTAACTGTGTGATATTGCCACTTTATTATATACTATTTTTTTATGCGGCAAAAGCCTGTAGTTATAAAAAATAGTATATAAAATGGCAACTGATACATATATTTTGCATATTTCCGGCAATTTTTGCCGAATGCAATAAAGAGGGGGTCACAAAACGCAAGTTTTGGGACTTTTCACAGTCAAAAGGAGGTTTGTACATGGGCAAGATTACTGAAATCAGATGGCACGGACGCGGCGGTCAGGGTGCCAAAACTGCAATGCTTCTTCTCGCAGATGTAGCATTCAACACTGGCAAATATATACAAGGGTTCCCGGAATACGGACCTGAGAGAATGGGAGCTCCTATCGTTGCTTATAACCGTATAAGTGATGAGAGAATCACCATTCACAGTGCTATATATGAACCGGATTATGTGGTTGTTGTTGACGATACGCTGCTTGAAAGCGTGGATGTTACTGCCGGGCTTAAAGAAGACGGCGCCATAGTTATCAATTCCACCAAGTCCCCTGAGGAGTTAAGGCCACTTCTTAACGGGTATAAGGGAAGAGTTTGCACTATTGATGCTAAAACCATTTCCATTGAATGTCTGGGACGATATTTCCCCAATGTTCCCATGCTCGGTGCAATTGTCAAGGTCAGTGGAGTTATGAGCGAAGAAGAATTTATAAATGACATGGAAGAGTCGTTCAAACACAAGTTTGCCAATAAGCCTGAAGTAATCGAAGGCAACATGAAGGCCGTCAGAAGGGCCCTGCAGGAGGTGAAAGGTTAATGAGCAAGAAAGTTAATGAGAAGGATTTAAGATCAATGGATCCAAATGCCACCTGGAAGGAAATGTCAAGAGGAGGAACAATCGCTTCTCCAGGTAACGCAGAGTTATTCAAGACAGGTGACTGGAGATCAATGAAGCCAATCTGGCATGAAGATAAATGCAAGCAATGCCTGATGTGCTATCCTGTATGCCCGGATACATCTATACTTGTGGACAAGGAAACAGGTAAAATGTCAGGAATAGATTACGATCACTGCAAAGGATGCGGTATCTGCGCAAACGTATGCCCGTTCAAGGCTATTGAATACGTGGCAGAGAATGAAAGTGAGTAAGGGGGTTAAGTTATGGGTATAAGAGAAAGGTTAAGCGGCAATGAAGCAATAGCTTACGCCATGAAACAGATAAATCCGGGTGTAGTAGCGGCATTCCCAATTACACCCTCAACAGAGATTCCTCAGTATTTCTCCACTTATGTAAATAATGGTGAAGTTGATACTGAGTTCGTTGCTGTTGAATCAGAGCATAGCGCAATGTCTGCCTGTATAGGTGCTGAGGCCGCAGGAGTAAGGGCTATGACAGCAACTTCCGCAAACGGCCTGGCGCTGATGTGGGAGCTTCTTTATATAGCTTCAGGTTCAAGGCTTCCTATAGTTATGGCGGTTGTTAACAGGGCTTTGTCAGGCCCCATCAATATAAATAATGACCACAGTGATTCCATGGGTGCAAGAGACTCCGGATGGATCCAGTTATATTCCGAAACCAACCAGGAAGCATATGATAATATGCTTATGGCACACAGAATCGGCGAGCACAAGGATGTTCTTCTCCCGGTTATGGTTTGCCAGGACGGGTTTATAACTTCCCACGCCATTGAAAACATTGATTTGGTTGAAGACGAAAAGGTGAAGGCTTTCATAGGGGAATACAAACCGGAAGATTTCCTTTTAAATAAAGCAAATCCGATTTCCGTCGGTCCACTGGACTATACTCCACACTATTTTGAGCACAAGAGACAGCAGGTTGAAGCCATGAACAACGCCAAGAAGGTAATCCTTGAAGTGGCAGAAGATTTCGCGAAGATGACCGGCAGAAAATATGGCCTGTTTGAAGAATACAACACTGAAGACGCTGATGTGGCCATCGTAGTCCTCAACTCAACAGCAGGAACAGCAAAATATGTTTCTGACATACTCAGGAAACAAGGCAAGAAAGTCGGCGTTATAAAACCAAGAGTTTACAGGCCGTTCCCCGTCGATGAAATTGCTGCCGCTCTTTCAAAGTTCAAGGCAGTAGCAGTTCTGGACAAAGCAGACAGCCTTAATGCTGCAGGTGCTCCGTTATTCACGGACGTTACCAGCGCCCTCTTCGTAAAAGGCGTAAAAGACACCAAGGCTGTAAATTATGTTTACGGATTAGGCGGAAGAGACGTAACATTTGAGCATATAGAATCAGTTTATAATGATCTGCTTAAGATAGCTGAGACCGGCAAAGTAGAAAAAGTGTACAACTATCTTGGCGTCAGAGATTAGGAGGTGCAGGTTAATGGCATATAATTTGAAAGAAGTTGCTAAAAAGCCTGAAAGACTTACCGGCGGACACAGAATGTGTGCAGGATGCGGAGCTCCTATAGTTGTAAGGACAGTTCTCAGGGCACTAAAACCTGAAGATCATGCAGTTGTAAGCAATGCTACCGGATGCCTTGAAGTATCCACGTTCCTTTATCCTTACACAGCCTGGGAAGATTCATATATTCACACAGCATTTGAAAATGCCGCAGCAACCCTTTCAGGTATTGAAAGCGCATTTAATTTCCTGCGTAAGACAGGGAAAATAGATTACGATACAAAATTCATAGCATTCGGCGGAGACGGCGGTACTTATGACATAGGCATCCAGGCTTTATCCGGCGCAATGGAAAGAGGCCATGATATGGTATATGTATGCTATGACAATAACGCATACATGAACACTGGTATACAGAGGTCCTCTGCTACACCGCTGTTTACTGATACAACAACTTCACCTGCCGGTAAAGCAATACCGGGTAAACAGCAGCCCAAGAAGGATCTGACAGAAATAATGGTAAGTCACAACCTCCCGTATGTAGCCCAGTCTGCGCCTATCGGAAACATGAAGGACCTTTATGAAAAAGCTGAGAAGGCTATATACACAAGAGGCGCTTGTTTCCTCAACGTGCTTGCTCCGTGCCCCAGAGGATGGAGATATAACACTCCTGAGCTTATGAAGATAGCCAAGCTTGCAGTGGATACATGCATATGGCCGTTATATGAAGTTATTGAAGGCAAATATGTAGTTAACTATATCCCGAAGAACAAGCTTCCTGTTGAAGAGTACTTAAAACCCCAGGGAAGATTCAGACACCTGTTCAACAGCAAGAATGAACACCTGATCGCTCAGCTCCAGGAAGAAGTGGACAGAAGATGGGAGAGACTACTCAACCTGGCCAACATGTAATTGTTTATAAAAAAATTGGACGCCGCAGTATTGATTTTTGCGGGGTCCAATTTTTTTTATGCCTTTTTTTGGGTTAAAGTCCTTAATATAAGATGCATTAACTGCATAAAATTTAGAGTATTGAAAATTATTTATAGAGTAATTTTGCCTTAAGGCCACATCAAGTAACATTCCGTATTTTGATGTAGTAACATAAATAAGACACATTTGCGTCACTATTTTTTAACAAGGGGGCTATACTCATGGAAGATCTTAGGAATGAGGTTCATAACCACTACGATTTCGATATAAAGAGTATTGCTCGTTATATGGATGGATATAAACTCACCACGAAAAGCGGGGAAAAATACCTTAAGAAAATGAGGCTTTCACCTGGAAGGGTATTGTTTATTCATGGCTTTAAGGAACACCTGGCGCTGAATGGCTTTGAACATATAGACCGTTATATTCTTACTAAAGACAAAAAACCTTACATGCTATATGAAACCGACTGTTATACCGTAACTGACATTCCTCAGGGACGGGAATGCGATTTTAACGTGCTCAAAGACGTAAAACAGGCGGCTAAAGCCCTGGCAAGGCTTCACAAAGCGTCATTGGGGTATGAACCGCCGGAAGGTTGCCTAATCCAGGACGGACACGGGAAACTGGTGGAAGTGTGCAAAAGAAGGCTGAAGGAACTGCAGCGCCTGAAAAACCAGGCAAAAAGGGTAAACGGGGAAGTAGACTACATTTTTCTTTCCCACGTGGATTTTTATTATGAAATGGGAATGGAAGCTGTAACGGAACTTGATGAAATATACAAAAATATCAGGAAGCTTCCCCTTAAAGAACGAAATGTATGCCATTATGAATTCAGCCACAGAAACGTAAGGTTCAGCAGCCAGGGAGCTTTTATTTCCGGGTTTGACAATTGTAAGTTTGAGGAGCGCGCCTTTGACATTTCTGAATTACTGAGAAGAAGAATAAAAAAAGCCGGATGGCATGTGGATGAAGCCTTTGAGATACTGGAAGCATATAATGAAGTATATCCAGTCACTTCAACAGATAAAAAAATGATCGGGTTAATACTTCAATTCCCCTATCAGTTCTGGACCAATACCAACCGGTTTTATAACAGCAGGCGCAGCTGGTCAGAAAAGGTGTTCAGGGAAAAAATAGGCCAGGTAGTGGAGGAAAAGGATGAATATATTAATTTCCTGAAAGCTTTTAAAAGCATGGAATTACAGGCAGATAGGATAGGAAACAAGGAACAGTAAAAAAGAAACAGTAAGCATTAAACAGTAAATAGTAAACAGTAACAGGTATAAAAAAGGACTGTTTTTTAAAACAGTCCCGTAATTTTTCCATCTGAATCAATGTCTATATTTTCATAGGCCGGATTTTTAGGAAGTCCCGGCATTGTCAGTATGTCACCTGTCAGTACCACTGCGAACCCGGCACCTGCAGACAGCACCACGTCGCTTACCGTAATCTTAAACCCTTTCGGACGGCCCAGCAGGTTACTGTCATCTGAAAGAGAATACTGGGTTTTTGCCATGCAGACAGGGATATCGTTATATCCCATCTCCTGGATCCTGGCAATTGCCCTTTCGGCTTTTCTGGAGTATTCCACACCGTCTGCCCCGTAAATCTCAGTGGCAATCTTGTTGATTTTATCCTTGATGGGGAGGGACAAATCATACAGCGGTTTGAAATCTGACGGGCAGTTTTCAATCAGGTTAAGGAGCTTTTCTGCCAGTTCTATACCACCCCTGCCACCTTCCTGGAACACCCGGGACATGGCGGCGTCAACGCCGATGCTGCTGCACAATGATTTGATGCACTCTATTTCAGCGGGCGTATCGCTGGGGAAAACGTTAATGGCAACCACCACGGGAACTCCAAACAACCTGATGTTTTCCACATGTTTGGCAAGGTTGGGGAAACCGGCCTTAATAGCTTCTATATTTTCTGTGGTAAGCTGTGACTTATTTACCCCACCGTTATACTTAAGGGCGCGGATACTGGCTACAAGCACTACTGCGTCTGGATGCAGATTGCCGAACCTGCACTTTATGTCAAAGAATTTTTCGGCACCTAAGTCTGCACCGAATCCTGCTTCCGTAATGAGGTAGTCGGCCAGCTTCAGGCCTATCCTGGTTGCAGCAAGACTGTTGCATCCATGAGCGATGTTGGCAAAGGGGCCCCCGTGCATTAATGCAGGTGTATGCTCGATAGTCTGTACAAGATTCGGTTTAATGGCGTCTTTAAGAAGCAATGTCATTGCGCCGTGAACTTTAAGGTCAGCAGCCGTAACCGGCTTGTTATCATAAGTGTAACCTATTACGATGCGGCCGAGTCTCTCCTTGAGATCATCCAGGCTTGATGCCAGGCACAGTATGGCCATTACTTCAGATGCAACGGAAATATTGAACCCGTCTTCCCTGGGGAACCCATTGGCCTTTCCGCCAAGGCCAACTATTATGTCTCTTAAGGCACGGTCATTCATATCCATGACTCTTTTCCAGATTATCTGTCTTGGATCTATGCCAAGCTTGTTACCCTGGTGAATATGATTGTCTATAGCAGCTGAAAGCAAATTGTTGGCAGTTGTTACAGCGTGAATATCACCTGTGAAGTGTAAATTTATATCTTCCATTGGTACAACCTGGGAATACCCGCCTCCGGCTGCGCCGCCCTTAATGCCCATTACAGGTCCCAATGAGGGTTCACGAAGAGCAATGATTGTTTTCTTTCCCAATTGCTGCAAGGCTTGTCCTAAACCCACCGTGGTGGTGGTTTTACCTTCACCTGCCGGGGTAGGATTGATTGCCGTAACCAGTACAAGTTTTCCGTCAGGAGCTTCTTTCAAGCGTTCATAAAGTTTAAATGTCAGTTTGGCTTTATACCTGCCGTAAGGTTCCAGTTCTTCTTCTTTTATGCCGAGTTTTGCCGCTATTTCCGTAATAGGCATCATCTGAGCGCTTTGAGCAATTTCTATATCAGTAAGCATGGTATCCCCCTTTCAAAATTTGGCGAGATAATTTGAAAATTAATAATAATTATATCTATAGATTCAATGTTGTTCAATGTTTAAAGTTATCATGATATTGTAAATATTTTGCACGACACGGACAATACTGGAGAGACATCCCCATTACACGCATAATGAGGCAACAAAAAGTTTGATAATTCATATCATATATTGACGGGGTTATTTTGTAGGGTGGTGAATATGAACACGTTTAGAGTAGGAGACATTGTGGCGCGCAAATCCTACGGTATGGACATATTCTTTAAAATCCTTGAAATCGAAGATGACAAGGTAATGATGAAAGGTTTAAATTACAGGCTGATCGCTGACGCGCCGAAGGATGACCTGGTGCTGGTCCCTGAAACACTCGGAAATAAAGAAGAAATACATCTTCAGTCAATTTGAATAAATCAGGATATTTTAAATTTAACAGACTTATGCAATAGTTATAATTAAATAGATGCCATTTTTATGGAAATAGTGCCGGAAAGGCGGTATTTCAATGGTTTACGACAATTGTTCTTGACATGGATAAAATGTTACTGCTATAATATTGTGCTTTTTTTGACATTTACACGATTTAGTGATATAATGTTAACAAACATAAGATGAGGTGGTATATGTAAATGTCGGATAACAATGACCTTCTCCAAATCAAGAAAGACATAGAAGACTGTGTTGGCGAAAGAATACAACTAAAAGCCAATAAAGGAAGAAAAAAATCTTTCATCAAAGAAGGCGTCCTTGAAAGCACTTATCCAAGTATCTTTACTGTTAAGTTCGAGAACGATTATGAAATGACCAGGAGGGTATCCTACAGCTATACTGACATTTTAACCAAGGCTGTGGAAATAGTAAGGTGCAGGGATAATAAAAGGATCCAGGTAGGCTGATAGTTGCTTTTAACTGCCGATATTTATATATCGGCCTTTTTTATTCCTCTTTATTCCCCAAAAAGTCTTCAAAAACCAGTAATATTTCTCAATGCCCGTCAATATATATCATATATGATGTGATAATCAGGGTTACTTTTCATGGGAATTTCCCATGTAATAAATCGAGGGGTGAAGAGGAATGGCTTTGGAAATTATCAGGGAAGATATTAGGACCGGATATTCTGCAGGCAGGGAACAAACCCGGACCATTATTGAAGAAAATATTATTGTGCCGGATACAAAGCCGGATATATCAAAAGTGCTGCTTCTTGACGGTGATGTCTTTATTACGGAAGCACAGGCTCAGGCAAACAAGGTGGCCGTTGAAGGAGTAATAAGGTATAAAATACTTTACATTGCTGACGAAGAGGGTTCATCGGTTAAGGGAATAACTACAGATACCGTTTTTGAGCATGAGATTGACATCCCGGGCGTAATGCCAGGCATGGACTGTGATGTTAGGGGCAGCATAGAACATATCGAATTTGACGTGTCAAATCCCAGAAAATTATCTCTTAAGACCATATTGAATGTAAACTGTGCCGTGAGAGGCGAAAGGATATACAGCCTCATTACGGACATTGACGGCATTGACGATCTGCAGTTTTTACGAAGCCAGCACAAAGTGGATGCCAAGATAGACGCGTCCAGAGAAGTCTTTACTATGAGCGAGACACTGGAAATACCGGCAGGAAAACCTTCGTTATCTGAAATACTGCGGACAGATGTACGCCTTACCAGAAAGGAATTCAATGCCACGGAAAACAAGGTTATTGTGAAAGGCGAAATTACTGTCAACACCCTATATATGAGCAGTGAAGAGGACCGGAGAATTCACTATGTGGAGCATGAGCTTCCCTTTACCCACATTATTGATTTGAGTGGTGTAAGCGAAAACAGTATTTTAAGGGCCGATTGCAGGATTACCGGTTCCGGCTTTACCGAGGAAGAAGATATGGACGGCGAGATTAGGTTGATCAGGGCGCAAATAGATCTTGAGGTTTTTGCTGAAGCCTTTGAAGAAAGGGAAATTGAGCTGATATCTGATACTTTCAGTCCCACGAGGTCCGTCGAACTGGACAGGGATGAACTGGTTACAGAAGAAATCAGCGCCGACATTACCGGACAGGAACTTGTCAAGGAACTGATTGAAGTGGAAGCCGGAAGCCCTCCGATTACGGAAATACTCAATGTTATGGCAGTACCGGTATTATCGGATTACAGCGTTACTAAGGACCGTGTCAACATTGAAGGCGTTGTGAACGTAAGCGTACTGTACCTGTCAGAATTGGCGGAACAGCCAGTGTGCTGCAGCAGAAGGGATATACCTTTCAGAAAGAGTGTGGATGTTCCCGGAGTTACAGAGGGTCAGGAATGCGATATAAACCTTGACCTGGGCTATTGCAGTTTCAGCATGGAGTCCTCAGGGAAAGTGGATGTGAGAATGACTTTAGGTATAGGCATCATAACCTATGGCACGGAGCGGGTATCTATAATCGCTGAAGTTGAGGACAGGGGCGAGACACTGACGAGAAGCGAACCCCAGCCCAGTGTACTGATATACTTTGCCCAGCAGGGTGATTCTCTCTGGAGTATAGCCAAGAAGTACCGGGTAACTGTGGGGGATCTGGAAAAGGCCAACGAGATGGACAGTGAGGCTGTTATTAATGCAGGAAAGCAGATTTTAATACCCAGAAGAATCCAGTATTGATTTTTATGATGGTTTGTTATAGATTTATTATAGATAACGTGCCGGTTATATATTGATTATATGCTGATTTTGCTTATTGTTTGATTTGTTCAAGCGGTTGACTTGTTTAGCAACCAGTTTGTTTAAATAGCGGATTGCCAGGAAAAGCCCGAAAAATATACCGGGCTTTTCTTATCCGGAGAATTAGGGAATATATAAAAGAAAACAGGAAAATACACGTAATAACATTTGTTAAATAATTGACAATACAGTTATTCTCAATTGCACGCCCAATGTTTTTTGTATATAATATTATCTGTACAATAGGGAAATGCCTTAAAATATTGATATTACAGGTAAATCCATGAACAACAGAATAGTACTTAAGGCAAGGGGAAAAATTAATCTTGCCATAGATGTCCTCGGCAAAAGGGAGGACGGTTACCATGAAGTGAGAATGCTGATGCAGACTATCAGGCTACATGACTGGGTGATTCTCGAAAAACATCCTGACCGTATTATTGTAAACAGCAATCACAAATGGGTACCGTCGGACGAAAGAAATACAGCGTACAAAGCCGCCAGGCTCATACTGGATGCAGCAGGTATCAGTGAGGGTGTAATTATTACCATAAAAAAACGCATTCCAGTTGCAGCTGGGCTGGCGGGAGGAAGTGCCGATGCTGCCGCTGTATTGAAGGGCATCAATGAAATGTATTCGCTAGGGATGAGTTTGGACGACCTTATGAAACTGGGGGTACAGGTAGGGGCCGATGTACCGTACTGCCTGAAGGGCGGAACGGCGGTTGCCGAAGGTATCGGCGAAAGAATTACGCCGGTAGCCAGTATTGAGCCCCTGGTATTGCTTCTTGTAAAACCCGATATAGGCGTGAAAACTCCCTGGGTCTATCAAAATTTAAACCTTGATGAAATAAAGGAGCGGCCGGATTTTAACATACTCCTGGACGCCATAAGACGCATGGATATAGACACCTTGTCCGCAAACATGGTCAACGTACTGGAGACGGTTGTATTAAAGAAATATCCGATTGTTGAGAGCATTAAAAAAACATTGCTGATAGAAGGTGCAGCAGGCAGCCTGATGAGCGGCAGCGGGCCGACGGTTTTCGGCATCTTCAGGAAGAAGGCCACCGCTGTCAAGGCGATGGGCAGGATTATGAAAAACAAAAACTTGCGCGTGTATTTAACTGAAACTATATGTGAGGAGAGTTAAGCCATGGCAGGAAAACTTTCAAAAGTTAAATTGAATGACTATAAACCCTTAAGAGAAGTTATTTTTGATACGTTAAGGGAAGCAATAATAATAGGGGAGCTAAAACCTGGCCAAAGGCTGATGGAAGTTCATCTGGCAGAAAAAATGGGAGTCAGCAGGACCCCGGTAAGAGAGGCTATCCGAAAGCTGGAACTGGAAGGCCTGGTAAACATGATTCCCAGGAAAGGTGCTCATGTGGCTGACTTGTCCATCAAGGAAATAATGGATGTGCTTGAAGTGCGTGCTTCTCTTGACAGCCTTGCTACGGGACTTGCTGCAGTAAGAATAAATGACGATGAGCTTAAAAGCTTAAAAAATGCTCATGAACAATTTCTGAAATACGCGGAAAAGAATAATTTGCAAGGTGCCATCAAGAAAGACGTTGAATTCCACGATATAATCTATGCCGCTTCGAAAAATGAGAAACTGCTCCAAATACTTGGCAATCTGCGGGAACAGGTGCACCGTTACAGGGTTATATATCTGAAAGAGCAGCATAATTACAAAGAGATAATAAAGGAACACAATGAAATTATTGAAGCTTTATCGGCAAAGGATGAGAAACTTGCCAGCGTCACAGCCGCAAGGCATATAAAGACGCAGCAGGATGCCATAATAAATGCACTGAAAGCCAACAATGTAAATTAAAAAACATGCAGCCGCCAATGGCCGCATGTTTTTTTAATGCCTCCTGTTTTGCTTTTTAAACTATCTCATATCCCATGGAGATTATGGTACCGGTGATTTTTTCAGGGCTTATGGTAGCACTGTCATACACTACGTTGACATTCTGCGTTTTCAAATCCACCGTCACATCATTTACGCCGTTCAGGGCTCCAATTTCTTTTTTAATCTTTTCTGAGCAGATGCTGCAGGAAGCTGAGGGAACATTTATTGACATTGTTTCCATGTACATTCCTCCTTTATAACCTCTTTTTCTATTACACATTTTAAGATCCTAATTTCTACAACACTTCTATAATTATTTGCAAGTCACTAAGAATTATTTACAGCAAACTTCAATATACATATAAGTACAGCAATTTTATTCAGGCCATAACTTTAATAAAGGCCTGTCTATTCTATTATTACCGGAGGAGGTCATGATTATGGGGTTATTTGCTAGATTGGCTGCATTAATCCGGGGCAGTTTTCGAAAAACCGTCAATGAACTGGAGGTAAAAAATCCTGACGCGTTGCTGGAAGACTTGCGGGAAAGAATTGAGAAAACAGGCAGAGAAGCCAGACAGCAGATAATAGATATACAAACCAATGCAGAGCTTATAAGAATGGAGATGGAGGATTCCCAAAGAAAACTGGATCAAATAAGGAACAGGATTGAGGATGTAAGAAACAAAGGAGATGTCGAACTTCTGGCACACCTTCTGATACAGGAGGAGGACCTGAAGGCAGAAGTTGAGCAAAACAGCAGGATGTATGAAAACGCCATGCTGGAGATTGCCCGCATACGGCAGGATTATACATTGTTTGAGGCTGAAATGAATGCAAGGTTCAGTGAGTTACGGTCCTTAAAGTCCCAGGCCAGGATAGCAGCACTGAAGGAAAACATAATTGCCTTAAATGACAGGTATGCCGCAAAAAATAAATCTATGGTTAAGCTCAATGAGTCCATGGACAGGGCAAGACAGGCAGTTAATATCAAAATAGCACAAGCCAAGGCCGCGGAATCCGTCAGCAATGAAAATGTGGATCTGCAGCTTCGGAGACTCGATATGCAGACACGCCGGGAGAAAGCGCTTCTTAAGGCCAGGCAGATGATTGAGCAGAACGGGGACGACACTATACAAACAAACTTAAATTAAGATATAATATAATAAATTCCAGTTGCCGGGAGTCGGAATTAACATTGTTTTCAAAGGTGTGTGAAAGGGTTTGCCGGTTTACAACGGAATAGATATTATTGAAATAAGCAGAATTCAAAAGGTTCTCAGTTCCCATGGAGAAGCATTCCTCAAAAAGGTATTTACTCCCCGGGAAATCGACTACTGCGAGTCCAGGAAAGCTGCCAGGTTTCAGTGTTATGCCGCGCGGTTTGCAGCCAAGGAAGCAGTGTCCAAGGCATTGGGGACGGGAATCTGCAACGGCATCAAATGGACCGATATCGAGGTTGTTACCAATGAAAACGGCACACCTTGCATTATTCTTTCTGAAAAGGCTCTTGAACGGTTTATCAGTATGAACGGGAAGAACATTTCCATAAGCCTCTCTCACAGTAAAGACTATGCAGTGGCGAGCGCTGTGCTGGAGACTGAATGAATGGTGGTTTTCAGATGAAAAAGGTAAAATTTATTCACTGTGCAGACATCCATTTGGATGCACCTTTAACCTTGCTGGGAAAACATGACAAGTCCAGTATACGAAGGGATGACATACGACAAACCTTTACCCGGATTATCGATCTTGCCATTGAAAGAGGAGTCGATCTCCTTTTGATCAGCGGCGACCTTTATGAACATAAATTTTCAAAGAAATCAACCATAGATTTCATAAACAGGCAGTTTGCCAGGATACCTGGTGTGCGTGTGGTAATCACTCCGGGGAATCATGATCCGGACGCGTCTAACTCCTTTTACAATACAGTAAAGTGGAGCGGCAATGTCCAAATTTTAAGGACCAGCAAAGATTTTGCATATTATGATGATATTGATACATACGTGTTCTGTGCAGGTTATGTAAACAGTGAAAAAGATATGGATGAGCTCGTTTCCAGGGCCTGTGGCACAAGTTTCAACATCCTTCTTTTTCACGGCTCGGTGGACATGCCTTTCAGCAACGCTTATAATGCCGTCGCCGGAAAGGTTTTGGGACGGCCCGAATTTGATTATATTGCTGCGGGGCATCTGCACAGCATCGTTTCCGGCGCCGGCCCCCATGGGAATATATATAATCCCGGATGCCCGGAACCCCTTGCATTTGACCAGACAGGCCACCACGGTGTATTTGCAGGGGAAATAATACATGATGGAACAAAACGGCTTGAAGTTGAATTTGTAAAGTTAAACAGCAAGTATTATGAAAACCTGGAACTGGATGTCAGCGGTAAGAGTTTCGACGAAATAATCAGTGCCATAGATGAAAAGCTTGCGCCGTATGAAACGCAAAACGGACTGTTCAATGTCACGCTAAAAGGCTACGTTGATAAGGACAATCCTGTGGATACAGCCCTGTTGAAAGAGCATTTCGACGAAAAAGTGTTTTATATGCAAATTAATAATGAAACCATTCCGGATTTTGATTTTGAGGAAATGGTAGCTGACCCTGGACTTACGGGTGTATTTGTGGGGAAACTCCTTGAAAAGATCAAGACTGCGGCAAATGATGAAGAAAGGGAAATTTACACAAAGGCGCTTTATTATGGCGTGGAAGCTTTGACAAAAGGCGAGGTTACACCATATGCATATTGAATCGCTTGAGATTAAAGGATTTGGAAAAATCAATAATCTGAAAGTTGAGCTGGTGAATGGGTTCAATTTAGTCTTTGGGCCTAATGAGTCAGGGAAAAGCACTATTCAGGCATTTATCAAGGCCATGTTTTACGGACTGAAAGGCGGCAGGACATCAAAAACCGGTGCCCTTGCACCAGTAAAAAAATATGAACCATGGTTGGGAGAATACTATGGGGGCTCATTAAGATACTGTCTCTCAAACGGCGATATATTCACTATTCACAGGGATTTTGAGAAAGATAACGTTTCGGTATACGACCGTGATTATAACGAAATTACGTCAAACTTTTATGTGGATTCCAGGAAAAATATTTTAATAGGGCAGCAGCACTTTGGCCTCAATGAAGAGTGTTTTGAAAGAACGATTTTTATCAGGCAGATGGGGACAAGCCTTCTGGAAGGCTCCAACAAGGAGCTTGCCAGCAGGCTGATAAGTGTGCAGGAAAGCAGTTTCCAGGAAGCTTCATTTAAAAAGGCGGAAGAAGCGCTCAGGACAGCCCTGAGGGAATATGTGGGCACTGAAAAGACGAGCACCAGGCCGCTGGACATATTAACTGAAAGGCTGAACGAGCTGAGGAACAGGCGGGCTGAACTTTCTGAGGACCTGGAAATTTACCTGGACAATATCAGGGATTTACAGGAGGAGCAAAAGAAGCTGTTGCAGCTGAAAGCCGATTTGGAGCTTTTTAGCGGCATTGAAAAAGTTCTGAACCTGTTGGATGAAATATCAGTCCTGGAAAACAAGCGCCTGACGCTGGCCAATCTGCGGGATGAATATGAAAGTGCCGCTGAACAGCTGAACCAGGTAAAGGCTGAAAAACAAAGGATTTCGGAAGAAATAGAGAAGTTGATGTATTACCGTAACTTAACTGAAAAAGATATAGATACCTTATCTGCAAACTGCAGGGAAATAAAGAGGTGTGAAGAAGAAGAGAAAACCCTGAATTACAGGCTCCGGGAATGTACAGACAGGCTGTCAGCTCTGAAGGAAGCTATAAGCCCTGTTACAAGCAGCGGTGAGCCGGCAGGTGAGTTGGACAGGATTATCGGCGGGTATGAGGAAGAGGCGGCAAAACTTGTCAAAGCCCAGGAGGATGCCCAAAACAGGCTGGCTGCCTTGGAAAGAATTAATGTCCGGGACAAGACAGATTCAATCAGGAAAAAAAGTAAAATAAGCACGTTCCTGTCTGTTATTTTTATTGTACTGGCTGCGGTGTTGTTTGCTGTTTTCCCGGAAAGCGGAGTGAAAGTTATTTCAGGCATATTGCTTCTGGCTTCCGTTGCAGCGGGTATGTCAGCTGTTAAGTTTGCTAGGGAATACAGTAGTGTTCAGGCAGAAGCCCGTGAAAATGAATTGGCGGTAAGCACCATAAAGGGTGAAATGGAAAATATCAATGCCCGGTTGAGGGAATTGTACGGGAAATTTGATGTTGACAACCATATCGCGCTTATAAAGGTTTTGACCAGGTATGAAAGTTTGATTAAGGAGTATGACAGTTTAAATGTTGAGATTGATGGCCTTGAGGACAGAATTGAGACATGCACGTCCACATTAGGGCAATTGAAGGGGGAAAATATTGAGATAATCAGGTCAGCAGGTCTGGATAGCCAGTATGGGGAAAGTGGAGACAATCTTCCGGTGGAAACCTTAAGGGAAAAAGTATTGTTGTTGAAAGAAAGCAATTCTAACCTGGAAAAGCTGGTGCTGCAGGAAGCTGCCATAACGGACAGAATGAAGGCCATCATGGAAAGGTGTGCGGACCTAACTGGCGAGCCGTCCGATGGCTTAAGCATTTCCAGGGAAATAGAAAAAATGAACAGAAATATAGAAGAGAAAAAGGAGGAAGCTTCGCAGCTTTTTATAAATATAGAAAAAGAGTTTGGCAACGGTATTACGTATGAATATGTAGGTGTAATTGATTGGGAAAATGTTGGCACAAATTGGTATGAAAAGGCAAAAGTAATAAAGGACCTGGCTGAAAGGACAAAAGAAGAGATTAGCAATACGGAACTTACTGTAAGGGAACTTGAGACAAAAGCCAAAGCTTATGATACAGAAGATGAATTGCAGCGGGTGGAAGAGGAAATAGAAGCCTTAAAGGCTGAAGAAGCCCGCCTTCTGAAAATGCGGACGGCCCTGAACATCGCTCTGGACGTGTTAAGGGAGTCTGCGGAAGAAATAAGGGAAAACTTTTCGCCGGCCTTGAACATGAAAATGAGCAGAATTATAAAAGATATTACCTTATGCAGGTATGAAGACTTAAGGGTGGATGACAGCCTGACCCTCAAAGCAAAGGTTCCTGAGACGGGGGATATTGTGTCGGCGCCTAATCTAAGCGGCGGGACTGTGGACCAGATGTACCTGGCCATGAGAATTGCGTCTGCCCAGCTTATTGAGAAAGACGGCGAGAAGCTGCCCCTGTTTTTGGATGAGGTCTTTACCCAATATGATAACAGACGGCTTGAGGAGGTCTACCGGTTTTTATGTAACCTTTCTGCTGAACGGCAGATCGTGCTTTTCACCTGCCGCAGCGAGGAATTGGCGCTGGTCAGGACCCTTTCCGGCGATGTAAACATTATTGAATTATAGTTGTATGTCACGAGAGCAGTTCCCTCTTCTGGATGGATCTATTCCGGTTAACTGTCTGTTCACCAGGAAAAGAGTAAAGCAAGTTAGGCACTCGTTAACGTGTGCCTAACTTGCTTTACTCTTTACATCAGTAGCGGGGGCGCTTAACTCGCCTGTCCAGGCAAGGGAACCGTCCTGTATGTGTAATAAACCGTCTCAGTGGTATATGTTTCCTGTATTCTTTAGAAATAATCAATACTGTTTTCATAGAAAATGGTGGCGCAGCCGGTTTGGGGGATATTGTCACTTAAAAATCCATTGTTGTATAAATTCCGGGAGATGCCTTTTCGCATATACCTCCAGAAATTCATCATGAGGTTTTCAACGGGAGCACCCTGGCGCCCTACTATAGTATTCCTCAATAAATCCTGGACTCTTGGCAACTGGGCAAAATAATACTCAATACACTTACTGCTGATTTTTTCAATAATGGTTTTATACTTTTCAGCATCTTCCGCAGTGATACATGTTGACGTGGAATCCACATCAATATTTGCTTCCCGGGCGGCTTCCTTTAGAGGTTCATTCTGTATTTGGCCTTTTATTAAAAGTGGGATTATATCGGTAAGACCGATTGCCAATTTTTCAAAAAATGTACTGCTGTCTTTATTGCCATTGCCTGTTGCCCTGAACAGAAAAGAAGGATAATTGTTTTCACCGAATCCTATGGTTACGCTGGTAAAATTTTCACCTCTGAGCACGCTTTTGTTCTGAAGGTCATTACCGAAAGAGTGATATGTCCCGCAGGCCTGGTTAAAATCCACTTTACTTCTTTCATATTTTCCTTCTTTTGATTGCCAGGTTGACACCAGCCCTTTTTCCGCCAGTGCGCTGTGCAGCTTTTGACCGGCCATTATACATCCAATGAAATTCTTGACAACCGGAGCGGTTGACTCAAGTTCCCAGCCGTTGGTTTTCGTTATTTCTGCAATTTTTTCACTTAATTCTTCCACCGGTTTCCTTATTAAATTCATGTCTTCCTCAAAGAAAATGGCAGTGTAAGGTATAAGTTTACCATCACGGTATTTAAATATGTCCATATCGATAAGGTCGTTAAGCAAATCTTTATCCACGGAAGTGACGAATGATGGGTCTCTGGCAAGAGTGGCAATGATGGCTTTAACTTCATCCGTAAGCACTTTCTTAATCCTGCCGCGTACCACACCACTGTAACAGGCTATGCTTTCAATTAACTCCATGCTATCCCCCCTGAATATTTAATTTTTATGGTGAAAAGCTTAAGATGCAGTCTGAATATATAATTAAGACAATGATTATTATTTACAGCTTTCCTGTGTTTTTGTCAACAGGGGCAGGTTCGATGTCATATTTTATTTTGTCTGCCTCAGGCAACTGGGGATTTTTACTTTACATGTAATTGAGAGATTTGGTATAATACTGTAAACTAAAATAAGGCAAATGTGATGACAAGGACGAGTAGGTTTTGCCCAGCTTGTCAGAGAGGAAGTGTCAGCGGCTGAGAGCACTTCCAGGTATGGAAAGCCGAAAACCCCCTTTGAACAGTGTACCGAACTTGCAGTAAGTATAACCGGTGATTCCGTTATAATCACAATGAGTGACAGCTAGATCTATTTGTTTTAGCTGTAATTTGGGTGGAACCGTGTGAGCGTAACTCTCATCCCTTAGGGATGAGAGTTTTATTTTTCCCATGAAAGGTGGTGAGCAAGGCTTTGAGAAAAATGCTGTATATCCCTGTATCCATATCATACGATGATAACATCATTTGTTTCTCAGATTGCTCAGGCAGCATAACCCGTCACTATCTGTCATTTTGTAAAAAATATTAATGACAAGGTAGGGATGGTGTATGAATAATTTTGATAATGAAAAATTAAACAGAATCAGGCATACTATGGCCCATGTTTTGGCTTATGCCGTTAAGCAGATTTTTGATGACGTGAAATTTGGAATCGGACCTGTGATTGAAGACGGGTTCTATTATGATTTTGATTTACCCAGGTCCCTGGTACCGGAAGACTTAAATCTTGTTGAAGAAAAGATGAAGGACATCATTAAGAAAGGATACCAGGTCCAGCATGAAACCGTAAGTTTTGACGAAGCCCGCCGCATATTCAGCAATCAGCCATATAAACTTGAATTAATAGATGAGTTGGAGCAGAATGAAGAGAACACAACTGTAAGCATATATAAAATAGGGGATTTTGTTGACCTTTGCAAAGGCCTCCATGTCTCTTCACTTGATGAACTGAATCCAAAAGCTTTCAAGCTGATGAATATTTCCGGGGCTTACTGGAAAGGTGACGCTGAAAATCCGATGCTTCAGAGGATATATGGAACAGCCTGGGAAAGCGTGGACGAGTTAAAGGCATATATCCTGAAAATCGAAGAAGCAAGCAAACGGGACCACAGAACAATAGGCGCGAAACTGGACCTTTTCAGCTCTTCTCCTAAAATAGGGCAGGGTCTTATCCTGTGGCACCCGAAAGGTGCAATGGTGAGGCTCCTTTTGGAAAGATTCAGTCAGACGGCGCATATTCTCAATGGATATAATTGGGTGTATACGCCTCATATAGGCCGCGGGGAATTGTGGGAAATATCAGGCCATCTCCAGTATTACAGGGATACTATGTACAGTCCCATAGAAGTGGATAGTGAACAATATTATTTAAAGCCCATGAATTGCCCGTTCCATATTATGATATACAACAGTTCCTTAAGGTCATATAAGGATTTGCCTATCCGCTATGCAGAATTCGGAACGGTTTACAGGTATGAGCTTTCAGGAACTCTTCAAGGACTTACGAGGGTAAGAGGTCTGACCCAGGACGACGCCCACATAATATGCACGCCGGAACAGGTTCATACTGAAATAATAAATGTACTGAAATTTTCGTTATATATCCTTAAATCCTTCGGTCTTGAGGACTTTAAGGCGTATATTGCCACAAAGCCGGGAAAGAAGGCCATAGGTGATGACAAGGATTGGGAAATTGCCACGGAGTCTTTGAAGAATGCGGTCCGTGAAATGGGTCTGGAATATGAAATAGATGAAGGCGGCGGAGCCTTCTATGGGCCTAAAATTGATATAAAGCTCAAGGATGCACTGGGACGGGAGTGGCAATGCAGTACTATTCAATATGATTTCAATCTTCCGAAAAGGTTCAACATGACATATATTGGACCGGACGGAGAAAAGCACACTCCGATGATGGTCCACAGGGCATTGTTTGGCGCTGTGGAAAGGTTTTTTGCCATGCTCATTGAGCATTATAACGGAGACTTCCCGCTATGGTATGCCCCGGTACAGATCGGGATTGTCCCTGTCGGCAGCATCCATTATGAATACTGCAGAGAGTTGTCGAAGAAACTTAAAACTTTGGGGTTAAGGGTCAATCTTGACTTAAGTGATGATAAAATGAGGGCAAAAATCAGGAAGATGGAAATGGAAAGAATTCCGCTAATACTGGTTATTGGTGACCGGGAAGCCAGAGAGGGAGGTATATCGGTAAGGTCAAGAAAAGAAGGTGACCTGGGCTTTATGACACTGAATGAACTGCTGGATAGGATCAAGCCTGAGCTGGATAAGGGTATACCGCAATATATAATGGATTAAAGTGAGACACGTGTTTAAGACAGGGGGGACGGTTCCGGTGTGGCAACAGTTTTTGTGATGAAAATCCTGCCGCGTTTGTTGAGGATGTATTTGCCAAATGTGGATATGCTGCCACTTTTGTTCCCAAGCAGGAATTGCGCAAGAATGCCGAGATGTATTTGCAGACTCTCATCAGTTATATAGACAAAGGTGTTCCTGTTATCGTATGGTACGAAACCCTTGTAGGTGTTTTTGTAGGGTATGAGGATTATGGAAAAATTCTGCTCTACATTACCGGAAACAATAATCAACCTGACAGGATAACTCTTGATAATGCGTTGGAAGGCAGGCCGCATAATGACGGCTGGATATTTGTGGGTAACAGGAAAGAGGACCGTTCTCTTGCGAAAATTTACCGTGAGGCGATTTTTGCCATCCCCCGGCACATGAGTATAAAGACAGATACTTATTGTTTTGGAGCGGAAGCATTCAGGGCATGGGCGAGAGATATTGAAAATGGTAAATTTGACGGAATGAAGGTGGAGGAATTTGATACATGGTCTTATTATACGAATTATTTATGCGTTCTGGCCACCAATGGGACTGCCAGCCATGAATTTTTGCGGCGTGCGATGAAGTTTAATCCGGATATGGTATTCCTGGAGGAAGTAATGCGGCTTTATAAAAAAACTGCAGATATATGGCATAACCAAAACGGCGAGGATTTGGAAGCCATAGGCGGAGGATTTAATATAACCCTGGAAACATTGCAAAATAAAGAAAAACGCGCCAGGATTGCAGCGAAAATCCGTGAGTGTGGCGACATAACGGATCAGATCCTGCAGGTGCTGAATGAAGGCCTGCAAACACTGAAGGAATAGCTAAAACCAGGGCAGACACGGGCAAGATATGAGGACGGTTTTCTTGTCTTAAAAGTATGCACCAGTAGATACAGGTCCGATTCTCTTATCTTGCCTGAAAGGCCTGCCCTGTGTTTTCCACTTTTCTACAGGCTGTCAATAAGTTCTCTGGCTGCAGTGGATAAAGGAACATCCTTTAGCCAGACAGCGCCTATGCTTCTTGGAGGAATCTTTTCCACAGGCTTTATCTCATATATTTCACCTTTTTCAAGTTCCTCCTTGATAAAATTCTTTATTACACAGGCAATACCGAAATCAAATTTTGCAAAATGTATCAGCAAATCGATATTGCCAAGCTCAAAATCAGGTGTAACTGATATGGAATTCGCTTCAAAATACCGGTCAATATATATGCGTGAATTGCTGCTCTTATCCAGCAGAATAATAGGATGTTTGACTATTTCGCTAAGAGGTTGTATTTTACTGCTGAATTCCTTATACTTTTCCCCTGCAATAAAACAATCCTGTATTTCCATGGTGCTTTTAAAGTTAAGCTGCTCATCATTATACGGCATATTGATAATTCCAAAGTCTATTTTACCTGCCTTTAAATAATTAACGATTCCGGGAGTTGTGGGGCAAGTTACACGGATTTTAACGGACGGATACAGGGTATTAAAATGCTTGAGGTGAGGCAGTAAATAATGCTTACAAAGGGTATCACTAACGCCTATCCGTATTTCGCCGCTTTGCAGATTTTGAATATCCTCAATTTTTTTCTCGGCTGCAGATATAAAATTAAAAGCCTGGTCGATATATTGATATAAAATTTCGCCTTCCTGGGTCAGTTTTACACCACGTGGTGTTCTGACAAACAGTATGCACTTCATGTCTTCTTCCAACTGCTTAATGGCCCTGCTTACAGCCGGTTGGGTTATGTACATGTATTCCGATGCTCTCGAGAAACTTCCGTATTTGGCTACATAATAGAAGGTTTTATACAGTTCCAGATTCATAGATATTAACCACCTTTATAGGATACATAAGAAATATGCATTATATTTATATCACTTTTTAAATTATAATAAATCTGTAAATAAATTCAAGGAGGTAATTAGAATGAGCACAAAGGTGGGAATTAACGGCTTTGGCAGAATCGGCAGAAATACTTTTAAGGCGCTTTTGGAAAAATACTCAGAAGAACTCGAGGTTGTAGCGATAAATGATTTAACTGATGCAAAGACTCTGGCACATCTTTTGAAATACGATTCGGTATTCGGCAAATTCAAAGGAACTGTTGAGGCCAGAGAAAATTATCTGGTGGTGAATGGAAAGGAAATAAAGGTATTGGCTGAAAGGGATCCGGGTAATATTGACTGGCGTGGAATGGGAGTCGAAATTGTACTTGAGTCCACAGGTTTATTCACAAAGAGGGATAAGGCAGAGCTGCACATTACAAAGGGAGGAGCCAGGAAAGTGCTGATTTCTGCCCCTGCTACAGATGAGGATATAACAATAGTGCTCGGCGTCAATGAGAGTAAATATAATCCTCAGATTCACCATATTATATCAAATGCCTCCTGCACCACAAATTGCCTTGCACCGGTAGCAAAAGTGCTGAATGACAACTTTGTTATACAAAAAGGTTTGATGACCACTGTACACTCATATACAAATGATCAGAGAATTCTGGATTTACCGCATAGCGATTTAAGGAGAGCCCGAGCCGCAGCAGAGTCCATTATACCTACAAAAACGGGAGCCGCAAAATCAATTTCACTGGTCATTCCGGAACTGGCAGGCAAAATGAACGGATTCTCGCTGAGAGTGCCGACATCAGCAGTTTCCATTATTGATCTTGTAGTTGTCACAGAGAAGAATGTTACTAAAGATGAAGTCAATGCAGTGTTGAAAGATGCGGCAAACGGACCAATGAAAGGCATATTGAATTATTCTGAAGAACCTCTGGTCTCCGTCGATTACAAAGGCGACCCCGCTTCAGCAACAGTTGACGCGTTGTCGACAATGGTAGTTGGCGATAACATGGTCAAAGTGGTTGCATGGTATGACAATGAATGGGGCTATTCAAACAGGTATGCAGATTTAGCCGCTTTCGTGGCCAGGCAACTATAGAAGATTCGAAAGCTGGAATAAACAAAAGAACCGTCTCCGTGATTTGGTAGACGGTTCTTTTGTTGGTGTGCCGTACAGGACTTGAACCCATAGCCTTCTGGTCCGTAGCCAGACGCTCTATCCAGTTGAGCTAACGGCACACAAGAATTACAAAGTGAAATTCGGCTTCTTTATAATAATACAAATCCGGTAAAAAATCAACATCCATTTACAGATAACTTTTGAGGAAAATTTCTGTCCATGGGACGATTCTTATGACACACTTTTTGCATATGTCTGAGACATAGGGATGGTTCCGGTGTCTCAACCACTCTCTTGAGACAAGGGTTTAGACACAGGAACCATCCCTATCTCTTGTAGCCTGTGTTCCGATGTACTTATCATACCACTTATGTTATAATAAATTATCGCACATAGATAGAATAAACTGCCAGTGAGGGATAAGCAAATGAAATTCGATTGTGATAGTTCAGTCTTGTACACCGATACACCGGTGCCGGATATTTTCCTCTCAGAATACATGCCTTCAATGAGAAGCGAATATGTTAAAGTTTATCTTTATTGCCTGTTTTTGTGCAAATACAATAAGAGTTCCACCCAGGAGGAGATATCCAAGAAATTATGCCTTGACAGGAATGTTGTAAATGATGCGTTCATTTACCTGGAAAGTATCGGGTTGCTGACAACAAGTAACGAGACTGTAATTATTGCAGATTTGAAACAAAAGGAGATTAATAAGATATACAGGCCTAAAGTGGCATCCACACCGGAAGAGGTTGCAGCTAACTGCGAGAGAAACAAAAAGAGAAACCAGACCATCGCTGCAATAAACAACACATTCTTCCAGGGGGTCATGTCGCCCTCATGGTATACCGAAATCGACGCATGGTTTGATAAATACAATTTTGATGAGGACGTCATGTATGCGTTGTTTAACCATTGTTATGAGAACAAGGCTCTTCACAAAAACTACATAATAAAGGTTGCGGAAAACTGGTACAGTAAGAACGTAAAAAATGCGTTCGACCTGGACAGGTACTATATTGAGTATCAGAAGGTTAAAAATGTAAAGAATGCCATAGTGAAAAAACTGAAACTGTCCAGAAACCTCACGGAATATGAAGAAGAATATGTGGAAAAGTGGGTGGAGCAGTTCGGTTATGATTTTGACACAATTGAAATTGCGCTGAAGAAGACGACAGGCAAGTCACACCCCAGCTTTAAGTACCTGGATGCCATAATAAGCAGCTGGCATGAGAACAACCTCAAGACAAAGGATGAAATTCTGGCCTTTGAGAAAGAAAGGAAAGAGAAACTTCGCAGCAGTAGGAAGACTTCGGACGGAGTACCCAAATACAAGGATTTTGAGCAGCGTGATTATGACGAAGCATATTACGAAGAGTTTTTCAACAACGATAAAAATTAGCATTGGTGCAGTATGAACAAAAAGGTTTACCTGGATATAAAAAGTCAATATGATGCCCTGAGAAAGGAAGCTTACGAAAGGCAACAGCAGCGTATCAATGAAGTATTCAAGGTAATCCCGGAGATAAGGGATATTGAGGAGCGTATTCGCCTGTGCGGCCTTAAATATAACATGCTGATACTTACGGGAAAGCAGGAAACTAATGAGGTAGTAAAAGAACTGGATTGCGAAATTGAACGCCTGAGGAATAAAAAAGAATCGCTGCTGAAGGAACACGGATTTCCACCGGATTACCTGGAAATCCGGTATAAATGCCCCAAATGCCTTGACACAGGGTATATTGAGGCTACCAATGAAAGGTGTTCGTGCTTCAGACAGGAGCTCTTGAACCGTTTATATAATGAATCCAACCTTGTGGCAACACATGTTGAAAATTTTGATAATTTCGATGAGCGGTTGTTTTCCAGAGAAGTTAATGAGATTAAATATGGTATTAAGATAAGTCCTAGGGAAAATATAGGAAGAATAAGGAAAAGGTGCGAGGCATTTATAGAGAATTTTGATTCACCCACGGAAAAGAACCTGTTTTTCAGTGGACCTGCGGGCGTCGGCAAAACCTTTATGGCAAACTGTATATCCAAAGAACTGATTGAAAGAGGATATACTGTTCTTTATCAGACAGCTCCCATGCTGTTTAACACGATAACGGATTATAAATTGAGGGCATACAAAGACGATGAGTTCGATGATGACGCATATAAGAGCATCTTCGAAGTAGAACTGCTTATAATAGACGACCTGGGTACCGAGCCCAGTAGTGAGGCAAGGTATGCGGAACTACTGAACATTCTTAATACACGCCAGCTGAATAATCTGAAAAGGCCGTGTAAAACGATAATTTCCACAAATTTTGGCCCTAAACAATTGTACGAGTACTATACAGAACGGGTTGCGTCCAGGATTATCGGGTCATTTGACAGACTGATGTTCGCCGGAGATGACATCCGGGCTATAAAAAACCGCATACAAAATGCCCGGTATGAATGAAATATTGATTAAACGGATAAGACAGGAAGGTAATTATCTTGTCTGGAGACACCGGAACCGTCCCCCTGCCTTGTCCGTCGGCGAGCGGACAGTTAACCGGAACAAAGCCTTCCAGACAAGATAACTGTTTCTGTGACATTTACATCGTAAGTATGCCGTCGGGTGTATTTATAATAAGCAGTATCTCCTGCTCCTGGCCTGTTTCCGCGTTTATATACACCAGCACGTCCTTATCCTTCATCTTTCCCTTGAATTCGTAGCAAAAAACTTCTGTCTTGTAATTCGTCGGGATTATGGCCATCCCTTCGCTTTGTATTTCAATGTTTGGGTTTATCTTCGACTTCGCTTCCTCCATGCTTATTTTTGGTTCAGGGATTTCCCTTTTTTCGTGAGATGAGAGATATCCTTTACACTCAATGCCCACTACTTCGCCGTTGTCAAGGGCAATTTTCACCTTGATCAAATCCGGGTAGACTATAACGTCATCCTGCTGGTACGCATAATTTATCGTCGCGGTATTGTCTTCGCTCAGATAATAGGTGTCCTTCATGTTCTCAATACCGATTTGTTTGAGGAATTCAAGGCCTTTCTTTTTAGCCTGATCCACATCAATTTTTTTCTCGGACACAGGGCGGTTGTACAACATCCAGAAAATGTGGCCGCCCTTTTGGGTCAGATCAAGGGATGCCTGGGCATCCTCAGGGGAATCCTTAAATTTAATGGTATAATTGAAGGTCTTTATTGTGTCTGATTTGTTTTCCCCGGTAAGCTCCACGCTTGCAACCTTGTCTTCACCAAACATCTGTATAATCTTCTTTTTGCCTTCCTCGGCACTTATATCCTCACCGGTCAGTCCTTTCGGTTCTGATTTTGTCATGTGGTCAGAGAATGGCCCGTCATAAATCAGTGTGGGATACTCCTGAAAAGTTTTGTCCACATTTTCAAATTGCTGGGTGGGCATTTCCGACGAGGTCCTGCGGAATATACCAGGGCCTTTTTCAGAAAGTTCCTTCCAGCGTATTCTGCCGGTGGAAAGCTGAGCGTTCAGCTCTTCCAGTCCCTTGTTTAGATTTACAGCATATTCGTATAACTTCTCCAGGGTATTGTACTGTTCATCTGTAATACGGTTACCGGACAGTATATAGTTGTTCAGGGAATAAGCAAAATCCCCCACCTGTGTTAAAAACTTTGACGTACGCGCAAGAATGTTCTGGCTTACAGGAAGCTGGCCCAGGTTGGTTTGGGCAAAGTTTGCCTGCCTCCATACTTCCTGGAGAGTTGTAGCAGTCTTGCTGTCTGTTGATGCCACAAGGGATTTTATTAATAAGGTTTCCACATTGTTTACATAACCTGTCAGGTCATAAAAAGCGCGGTTATATTTATTATCCAGTTCCTGGCGCAGTTTTGCGGCATTTCTGTACTGGTATATTCCCCATATGGAAACTGCGGCTATAACCACAAGCACGATACTGTACATGTGCCTGTCCTGAAGCCTGTGCTTAAAATCCAGAAGTTTTTCTCTTACCTTTCCCAATTGCGCACCTCCGCTTTATAAAATTCAAAAAGAGTTTATTTGCCAAAATAGTGCTTACCAATCTTTGTGACAATTTGTCTGCTCCATATCCATTTGCTTGTGGCTGTTTCGGGGTTCCAATAATAAAGGCATCCGTTGGTGGGATCCCAGCCGTTCAATGCATCCCGTGCAGCCTTTACAACAGTTGAGTTGGGATCAATGGGCACGTTAATCTGGCCGTCTGACACCGCGGTAAAGGCCCCGGGCTGGTAAATTACCCCGGCAATGGTTTTTGGGAAATTGGGGTCCCTTGTCCTGTTAATGATGACCGCTCCCACAGCAACCTGCCCTTCGTAAGGTTCCCCCCGGGCTTCGCCGTTTATTGCCCTTGCAAGGAGCTGTTCATCACTTATATTCTTGCTTTGGGCAAATGCCTTTCCAAACAGGTCAATGCCAAGAGAATCAAATACTGTTATGGCTACTCCCAAAAGTGAGATTACAGCTATGACAAGAAGAAAATTATTCAGTGTGTTTTTCAAAATAATCACCCCTCCACAAACTTTAAGGATGCTTATATTTTTTGCCACAAAGCCAAAAATATGCATGGCCCGGCCTTTGCTTGAACAGGCTTCAGGTTATTAGAACAAATAAAGGCAGGTGTTCAGGCATGGAAAACGTGTGCTTAACCTGAGAAGAATGCAGCAATGCAAAATAAATATAGAAATGAAATATAAATAAAGAAAAAAGATTGCGTTAATGCAAAACAGATGAAAAATATGGCTGTGGCTGGCGGTTAACACTGCCAGCACAGCCGTTGAAATGAGGATTCTTTAGCCAGATGACATTAATTATACTTAAAACTCGATATAATATTCTGCTATCTGAACGAGGGTCTCGGCAATCATGCTGTTGTATATCATCTCCAGGGCTCCCATATAGTCCTTTTGGTTTATCAGGCCAAGGAAGGTCCGGATTTCATCCACTACGAAATTATACTCATCCAGTCCTTCGAGACTTACACTGTCCATATTTGCTATGACGTAGGTCTTCAGGTTGCCCAGTTCACCGAGATAGGATTTGAAGTAATCATAGTAATACGGGTCTATGCTTGCTATATACTCTCCGGCTATGCCTTTATCATTTTCAATGTAGGCAATTACTTCATCTATATCTTCGGTGTTGATCCTGGAAATCTCCTCGGCAAAGAACTGTTTCGTATCCTCTGCATTGGCTGCCATTTCCATAATCAGGTCAGCATATTCATTGACCAGTTCCATGTCGATGCTTTCGGCCATGGAGTCAATCTGCTCTGCTATATTTTCTGCCACTTCAACGGATTTATTGTACAGAACCTTGGCGTCTTCATAATAGCTTCTTACTATATCTGTATACTCATCTACTGTTTCTTCAGGAATAAACCATGTGGCCGTTTCTTTTATATCATCATTATAAATAATTGCGTCGAGATTATTCTCCACAGTAGCCTCAATGGTATCGTATAGGCCCATTCTGTTATACAGGTCCTTGGATGTGCTGTAGACGTGTTCAACCTTGTAATAATAATCGTTGAGAACATCCTCAGGAATAAACCATGACAGGGTTTCCTTCACATCATCGTTATAGATGATGGCATCAAGATTGTTTTCCACTGTTGCCTCGAGGGTGTCATAGAGGCCCATCCTGTTGTAGAGGCCCTTGGATGTTCCGTAAACATGTTCTACCTTGTAATAATAATCATTAAGAATATCCGTGGGGACAAACCATGACAAAAGTTCCCTGACATCGTCATTATAAATGATGGCGTCCAGGTTTTTCTCAACGGTTTTTTCCACGGTGTCATATATACCCATGGTCTTTGAAAGGTCCTTGTAAATGCCATAAACATGATCAGCCCTATCATAGTAAAAATCCAGCGTATTTTGCGGAACAAATATGGACAGGGCTTCCTTAAGGTTTGCATTATAAAGTATATTGTCTATGGTTTCTTCAATGGTGTCATAAACCTTTATACTTGTAGATATGTTCTTGTATATGGTGTAATATTTTCTTGCCTGGTCCGCATAATTGTTTACTGTATCCTCAGGAATTACCAATGAAAGGGCGTTTTTGAGATCGTCATTGAACAGGACGTTTTCAACTGTTTTTTCGATATCGTCATATACAACAATGTTGTTTGACAGATTTCTATACATGTTGTAATAATGTTCGGCTTTTGAAGCATACTCATCAATTTTCTCCCTTGGCGCAATCCACTCAAGGGTTTCCTTCAGCTTATTGTTCTTAAGCACACTTTCAACTGTTTCTTCAATGGAGTCATATACCCTGATGGAACGGAATGGCTCGGTCCACTCCTTAACCTTGTCTTTCCCTTTTTCAAAACCTTCAGCATATTTGTCAAAGTCGGCAGTGGCGAAAAGTATTGCACTGTTGACAACCTCTTCATTGGATAAAATCTGTTCCACATACTCCTGAACCTTTTCTTCGGAAAGGATCTCGGTGTCCAGCAGTTTATTTATAAAGTTTTCGACAATTGCAGACTGGGTTGTTTTGAATTCGTTGATTTCATTTATTACATCCTTCCTGTAGTCCAGCGCCAGCTGAGCAATTTTTTCAGGATCCAGCTGAACATATACCTTCAAGGTTCCGGTGCCGTATTCGATATTGCTTATTTTAAATACCTGGGGGATGCCAAAATCAGCGAAGTTAACCGAAATATTGAACGCGTCCATGGGTACCTGGCTGCGAATGTATCCAGGGGCTTTCCTGTAGCCGAAATTAATGTCCCTGCCGGAAAGCTTAATGCCGTCCTCCAGCAGGTCTACCGTTAATTTGGCACTGATGGGGACATTAATGCCCATGACCTTGGTATTTATATAAAGCCGCTGGTCCCTTGTATTGAACATTATGCCGCTTATGGAGATGTTTGAGGGCAGGCTGATACCCAAAGAGTCAAAATTGTCTTTTAAAATGGAATTGATGAGGTCCTGGCTTAATTCAATCTCAATGGTTTTTGTGCTGGCGTTGTAGTATACATGCCTTCTGGCGATTTCAGTGAAGGGATCATCCACTTGATAGTAGCTGAAACTTAAGTCGTAAGGATTACTGCTTACAGAAATGAACCTGATTACCGGCAGAATAATTAAAAAAAAACAATGACGACGACACCTATGATTATCCAGGTTTTCAGCGTTAGTTTCTTAATGAAGTTTTTTACCGTTTCAAAAACATTATTCATTCTTTGCCCCCCTTAGACAAAAATTCCGTTAGCCAAAAGCCTTGTTATAATGGTTGTTCTGTGATTATGAAGTACTCATTTTGCACCCGTAAAACATCCCTTTACCCTTATGAAGTATCCATAATGATAAGACACCCCCTGTTTAACGTTAGAATATTCATTACTATATATGCGGTTGAGGTATGGAAATATGACGGTTGATATAAAATAGAGGGTAATAATTTATAGTTTTTATTTTGAACTTGAATGAAAGAAGCAAATCATGTAAAATCTACTTGTTAAGGAGTTAGAAAACCGTTTTTGCGAATGGTTAACCTGTATAGCCAGTTACAAAACTGGCAATAAAAATGATCGGGGTCAAAATGCTATGGCTCATAATTTTCTAGGATATTTTACGGATGTATCCAGGGTTGTATTGGAAGTTGCAAGCGCGGCAGGAGTAAAAAGGTACGTAATTTCAAGTGAAGAATGGGGTAGAATCAAGGACTGGTACTATGATGACAACCGCAGGGAAGACTACCTTCTTACCCTGGATGACGCAGCAGACTCTTTTACATTGGTGAGGCTTACCAAAGACAGCATTGAAATCCGCGTGTGGGAGGCAAGCAGGATTGCGGTTTTAATCAAAAATATTACTTACCTGTGTACGGTGCCCGTTCCCAGATTAATCCGCTTTTTTACGGCCTTCTTCCTTGTGGCTGTTTCATGGCCGTTGATAATTGCTCTATCGTTTATAAAGAATACATCAACGGAAATTCTGGACAGCAAGGTTATTGCGCTGGGGTCCAAGATAACTTCCCTGGTATTTTTGCTGTTCCTGCTTTTCAACCTGCTGTATGCCGTTTTTAAAATTGTGGAATCTTCCCTCTACAGGTACAGGGCTTTTGTCCACAGCAATGAATCGTTTATTACCGATACATTGATATTTAACCTGGTTATGCTGTTCCTGTTTGTTTCCTTAGGCGGGGATGGCCTGATCATGGCTGTGGAAAAGATCTGGAAGTATATCGGGATATATCTCTAGGATTCAATCTCCGGAACAAATTAGAATATAACAGTTTACATAACAGTCCATTCCGTATACGGGGTGGACTGTTTTGTTTGCAAATTTCCTGAGAGGGTTTACAATATAATCTAATACAAGAAAATATTGAAAAATAAATATAAATTGAAACATTTTGGTGGTATAATTCGTATAAGAAGAAAGGGATTTATAAAATATCGGCAAAAACCGTATACGGAGGCGTAAATTGGTTAAGGAACTTTTATACTGGTTGGCGACAATGGCCGCCCTTCTGGTTAAATGCAGTTATTTTCAACATACCAGTGAATTTTTAGATAAGCCATTTTCATCGGCTACCGGCATTGTGGTTATGATTATGACCATGAGCCTTTTGGCTATAGCTATGGTGTTTATTTTCCTGCTTTTCAAAAGGAAAAGGCTTACCGTGCTGTTTGTATTTAACCTTTTGGTAACCATAATGCTGATTGCCGATACAAACTTTTACCGGTATTACCAGGGGGTTATAACCCTTCCGGTAATCCTGAACCTGGATCTGCGGCTGGTAGGTTCTGTAAACGAAAGCATAATAAGTTTGTTCAGAATATATGACATAATATACCTGGTAGATTTACCATTTATGTTCTTCTGGATGAAGAAAGTGAACAAGGCAGGCATAGAAATATTGCCTTTCAGAAGGCGCCTGTCCATTTCTGCTTTTGCCCTGGCATTATCCATTGCCGGGGTACTCGGCATTCACAGAAATGTGCATATAGGCCCCTTCCCCTACAGCAATAACTATATAACTCAGCAATTTGGCGTTTTGTATACCCATTTGGATACCACCAAGGATTATTTTGAAGACCTGATTTTAAATGACGAGACACTGACAGCTGAAGATATTGGCGAGATCAATAAATTTTTCAGTGAAAAAAACAAGGCGGCTAAGAAAAAATCCAAGGCATACCAGGGCATTGCCAGGGGCAAAAACCTCATAATGATCCAGGTAGAAGCACTGCAGGAATTTGTGATAGGCAGAAATGTGAACGGCTATGAAATTACTCCTAACATAAACAAGCTAATTGGCGAAAGCATTTATTTCGACAACATATACTGCCAGACGGCAGGGGGCAATACATCAGACGCAGAATTGCTGGTAAATACTTCGTTGTATCCTGCACCTGAAGGAGCTGCCAATTACCTGTACCCTGATAATTTTTACTATACACTGGCCCGAGCCCTTGAGGAAAAAGGATACAACACTTATGCCATGCATGGTTTCAAGCCGGAGTTTTATAACAGGAACATAATCTATAAAAATTACGGATATGACAGGTTTTTCAGCGAGGAGGATTATATCCTAGACGAGTTTGCCGGATGGGAAACAGAGGCACTGAGCGACAGCTCATTTTTCAGGCAGTCGCTGGAAAAAATAACTGGTAAAGATCCGTTCTTCTCGTTCCTGGTAACCCTCTCCAGCCATCACCCGTTTAAGTACTTTGAGGATTATAAGTTTGATGAGGACGGCTTTAATGTGGGGAAATGGCAGGGTACTTACCTGGGGAATTACCTTAAGGCAGCCCATTATGCGGACAAATGCATTGGCGAATTCATAACCGCCCTTAAAAACAACGGGCTTTACGACAACTCCGTTATTGTGCTTTATGGTGACCACACCGCCATCCCAAGGTATTTGGCCGAGGAACTGATGGAATTCCTGGATATGGAACTGGACGAATATAACCTGATGAAGGTGAAAAAAGTGCCGCTTGTTATACATTATAAGGGCCTGGGTAAGAGCAGGACGGTAAGTATAACCGGCGGGCAGATTGACATCATGCCGACTGTAGCCAATATAATGGGGGTTAATGTACCGTATGCCATAGGGAAAGACCTCTTTAATACAAACAAAGGCTATGCAATTTTCAGGAACGGTTCGGTAGTTACCGATGATTATTTGTACATCAGCGATTTGGGAAGAATGTTTGATAATGAAGGAAATGATCTGGATTTATCCCTTTATGTGGAAGAGTTGGAAAAATTCCAGCAAGAACTGCGTATTTCTGACCTGATTATCGAAAATAATGCATTTAAAATAAAAAATAAATTTTAATATGTCAAAATAAGAAAGATTATTGCATTTTTTGGATATTTACGTTAATATGTAGTTAATTGTGTTTAGAAAATTAAAAATTTGACATGATTTTATTTGGGGTTGCTTAACATGAAACAAACAAAAGAAAAGTCTCTCAAAAGAGAGATTACTGCACTTCAGAGACAACTTAATGAACTTGTGTGCCAAAAATCAACCATCAGCGCGGAAGCATTGAAACTAAGCCAGAAACTTGATCTGAAAATACTTGGTTATTATCAATTAAAGCTTGGTAAATAGGCCCGCCATTTTATCATTATTCTTTTTTACCACATATTGACAATTTATTCCATCGTGAGTATAATATACCATAGGAATCCCTTATTTTACCATATTAACTATTAAAAACCATATAGTCAGAAAAATATGGACAGGTTAAATATTGTGATAGCCGACAGTGATTGTGAATACGCGGCAAAGCTTACGGAATTTCTTATCAGCAGGTATTCGTCCAGATTTAGTGTAACAAAGGTAACTTCAGCTTACCTGGAACAAAACGTTTCTGTATTGCGAGACGTGCAGGTACTGCTGGTTGACCGTAAAACAGCGGAAAAGGTACGTAGTGATAACGTTTTTTCAGGCGTGACAATAATCCTGGACGATGAAAAAACAATCCCGGGCGGTGTGAAAGAACTGCCCCCTGAAAAAGCGGGGTTTGCTCCAAAGACAGGCTCCCTGTTCAAATACCAGGACGGTGAAACCATCATTAATTCTGTTCTTGATATTTACTCACAGTTCAGTGAAATGCCTGTCTTTGCTGCAGCAAACAACAACAGGCAATCCCGTGTCATTGGAGTTTATTCACCATGCGGAGGTATCGGCAAATCAACTGTAGCCCTTGCCCTTTGCATGCAAGGGGCAAAAAGGGGGTTGAAGCCTCTGTATCTGAATTTCATGGGATGGGGTGTTTTCAATGACAGTGAAAGAAATTTCTCCAGGATACTGCTTGCAATAGACAATACCGATAACAGCCTGTTGGAAGCGTTATTGCGAAAGGATAAAGCCAGCGGGATATATTATTATACCTTGCCTGACAGTTGCCTTGAATTTGGCGAAATCTCGGACGAAAAAACAGCCTGTTTATTTAAAAGGATTATTGACAGCGGGCTGTACGATGTAATTGTGTTGGATATGTCAAACGAATTCAATGACAGAAATCTATCCCTGATATCGCTATGTGACAGGATTTGCCTTCTGACAGGTAATGATGCACTTTCCCGGTTTAAGGTGGAAAGATTGGAGAATGAGATCAAGGTCCTGGAAATTAATAAAGGAGTACAAAAACTTAGTGAGAGTATTTTTGTGGTTAATAGAATTTACGGCAATTTCTCTGCCGGAGAGAAAAGACCGGTCTTTTTTGGTAATGAAGCAGCAGAGGAGATCCCCTTCTGCCCTGTATTGCGTGAAACTGCAGGCCCTGATGATTTAGCAAATTTGAGCAGCGATTTTTATGCGGCAATAAGCCGCTTGTTCAACCGGTTGCTTCAGTAATCCGCCGGAGGTGTTATTATGCCCCTAAGTGAAGAACTCATGGAGGAGTTGCAGTCTGAAATAAACAGCAGAATCGATCCGGGGAAGGAAGTGACAGATAATGAACTTCTGGAAATTATTACAGATACCGTACTGTCAAGTTCCAAAAACAATTACCTGAGCCTTAAGGAAAAGCAGGCTGTTATCAATAACATCTTCAATAATATGAGAAGACTAGGTATTATCCAGCCCCTGGTTGACGATGACACTATAACTGAAATCATGATAAACGGGCCGGACAATATATTTATTGAACGAAACGGTAAAATCACCAAGACGGATCTTGCCTTTGACAGCGTTGATAAGTTGGAGGATGTTATCCAGTCTGTGGTTTCCCGGGTCAACAGAAGTGTGAATGAAGCCAATCCCATTGTCGACGCAAGGCTCCAGGATGGTTCAAGGGTTAATGTGGTGCTAAAGCCTGTTGCCCTGAACGGTCCCATTATGACAATACGAAAGTTCGGGAAGCAACCGCTGAATATGCGTGAACTGGTGGCCAACGGGACATTGACTGATGAAGCTGCAAATTTCCTGGGAAAACTCGTCAGGGCAAAGTATAACATTTTTATATGCGGTGGGACAGGCTCCGGCAAAACCACATTTCTTAACTGCCTTTCTTCATATATACCGGGGGACGAGAGGATAGTCACTATTGAAGATTCAGCGGAGCTTAAGTTACCTGGCTTAAACAATATCGTGATGCTTGAAACCAGGAATGCCAATACCCAGGGCAAGGGGGAGATAACAATTCGGGACCTTATAAGAACAAGCCTCCGTATGAGGCCGGAAAGGATAATCGTTGGGGAGGTAAGAGGTCCCGAAGCCCTGGATATGCTGCAGGCCATGAATACCGGCCATGACGGCTCTTTATCCACGGGGCACGCCAACTCCTGCCTGGATATGCTAAGCCGACTGGAGACGATGGTATTAATGGCGGCAACTTTGCCTCTAAATGCCGTCAGGCAGCAGATTGCATCTTCTATAGAAATACTGGTGCATATAGGAAGAATGAGGGATGGAAGCCGCAAGATACTGGAGATAACTGAACTGGATGGTTGCAAGGGAGGAACATACCGCCTGAACCCGTTGTTCCTGATTAATGAAAACGGAAGTCTGGTAAGGACTGGCAATCCGTTGAAAAACACTCTCAAAATGAAACGTTATGGATGGGGGGATGATGAGAGTGAACTCTGAAACGGATTACAATAAATACTGCATGAAATTTACTGAATTTATATTTTATATGTTTTTAGCGGCTGTATTTATCATGGCTGTTTCTTACCTTTTTTTCCGGAGTCTGGCATTCAGCATTATACTGGTCCCCCTGGCACTTTTTTATCCAAAAATTAAAAAACGTTCTTTAGTACAAAAAAGAAAAAAAGAGTTGAACCTGCAGTTTCGGGATATGTTATACGCCCTTGCATCGAACCTTTCGGCGGGGAAATCCCTCGAAATGTCCTTTGCTGACCTGCCTGGAGACCTCAAGGTTATCTATCCTGACAGCCGGGCGGATATTATCAGGGAAGCGGAAATTATAACCGGAAAAATACATATGAATATTCCCGTAGAAATTGCCTTTTCAGATTTTGCTGAAAGGTCTCATTTGGATAATATTAAAAACTTTGCTGACGTTTTAAGGATAAGTAAGCGGATGGGCGGGGATATGGTAGAGGTTATTGTTAATGCGTCAAACCTGATTAATGACAAAATTGAAACGGAACAGGAAATTGAAATGATACTGGCAAGGAAAAAATTTGAGCAGAAGGTTCTCAATATTATCCCTATAGTCCTTATTTTCCTGTTGTCGTACAGTGCTCCGGATTATATGGAACCGGTGTTTACAACCATGGCAGGCAGGGTTGTGATGATAATAGCTGTGTTTCTTCTTGCCATCGCTTACTTTATTTCCGGGAAAATCATGAATATAAAGGTTTAGGTGGGTCCTGATGATAATTTTTTCCTTTGCCTTAATTGCCACTGTTGCACTTGTGTCAGTGCTTACCAGGGAAAGGTATGCAGAAATAACAGACGGTCTTGATAAGCGTGATTATCCGGTCAGGGGATTACTGGGCTTTGGTTTGTTCATTCTTGACATTACAGGGCTACATAACATAAAAACCATGTACACAACCTGGCTGAAGGCACAATACGGGCAGCTATATGGGCCAAGGTATGCAGATGCCGGTGTAAAGATACACTATGCGAATATTTTGGTATATATTGCTCTTGCCGAAGCCGTAATTGCCCTCATTAATGCTGTAACCCATTATGCAGCACCGATATTTACTATACTTCTTCCGCTAATAATTTTTTTCAGTTCCGGCCTTGACTTAAAAAGAAGGATAAAAAAAAGAAACATCCTGATTCAGCTGCACCTGCCTGAACTTATAAATACCCTTGTGCTTCTTGTTAACGCGGGAATGACGGTGAGGCGTGCCTGGGAGAAGATTGCCGCCGATAATGGTATGGAAGGCCCGCTTAAAGAGGAAATAAGGCTTACGGCCATTGAAATCAAATCAGGAAAGAGTGAACTTAAGGCTTATGAGGATTTCGCCAGGCGGTGCAGGGTGCCGGAAGTGAGCAGGTTTGTCAGTATGCTGGCCCTTAATTTGAGGAAAGGTTCATCACAGCTCGTAAGTGTATTAAGAATCAGTGCCAACGACAGCTGGCAGTCAAGAAAAAATGCTGCAAAGCGCCTTGGCGAGGAAGCTTCCACAAAACTTGTTTTTCCTTTGATGCTGATGTTCGCGGCAGTATTGTTGATCGTCGCAACTCCTGCAGTTTTGGCCCTGAGGGGAATCTGATACGAAAAATATCATCAGAAGGAGAGTTTTACATGTTAAAGAGGTTCAAAAACTTAATCAAAAGCAAGAAAGGCCTGGGAACTGTGGAAATTGTCATTATCATAGCTGTTCTTGTGGGCATTGCCCTTATTTTCAGGGACGCTATCATTGATTTCGTTGTTGATATCATGAGTGATGTGTTTGGCAGCAAGACCATAATTGATGATGTAAACAGCGATATCATAAGGGAAGGTTATAAAATCAAGCCGTAAACTGTTGTTTATAAATACTGAAGGATGGAAAGGTCATGGAGGAGATACTCAGACAATATGAAACGGGATATATGACAAATTCCACGGGCAGCTACTTTACTTTAACTGTGCCTATATTTGATGACTTAATTTTCTATCAAATGCAGATGCTGGTCCACAACCACTTTTTAGGCATACTTAATACCGGTTTTTTCAGGCAGGACGAAAAAGCAGTAATTTATTACGATTTAACTTCAAAAATTACACTGACGCGTTTCTTAAAAAGGAAAACCCTGAAAGAACATGAACTGGTTAGTATTTTGCTGGAAATTACCTCTGTTCTTGTTAATGCTCAGGGTTACCTGCTGGATGACGGTAAATTTGTCCTGGATCCGGATTACATATATATCAACCCTTCTGCCAGCAACCTGGAACTTATGTATTTGCCTTTTAAGAGTGCCGGGAATACCGGGGCAGATACATTCCTTAAAAGTTTTGTTGTCCGTTTGATAACAGATATGATAAACCTTGACGAGAATGAAAAAGGAAGTGGCCTGAAAAAAATCCTTTCTTTTCTCAGGAAAGAGAATTTCAACATAAAGGAATTTAACGTTTTTCTGAACGGCATGTTAAGTAATGAAGGCGGAGAGTTTGAGATTACTGAACAGGACGACGGATCATATGTTATTCTTGATTACCGGGAAATCAGGGAGAAGACTTGTGAGAACAGCAATACGCAAGTTAACACTGACCGTGTGAATATAGCCAGGACATATACTTTACCAGCAAATAGCACTTCATCTTTAAGAAATATTCCATCTGGTAAAAGTATTATAACAGCAAAAAACACTTCATCTGAAAGAGACACCTTTCGTATTATTTCTCCTTATATTGTTCTTGCTTTTATCCAGCTATTGTTTACAACATTTTATTTTCTTGGTTTGCAGTTTCTTGAGCAGGAAAGCAGTCCTTCCTCCCAAATAGGATTACTGATAATTGCTGTAAGCCTTGATGCCTGGCTTACTTTGAAAGTGTTGCAAAAAAGGCGGAATAAAGGCCATAAGAGTTCTGATTATATGAAAGAAAGTTCAACAGAACCCGGTAAAAGGCTTGTGAAAAATATTAAAGCTCATAAGGAAACAAAGTATAAAAAACCAGCCATAAATGTAACCCCGGAATTGCTTCACAGCAACAGCTCTGTGCAGCAACCTGGCAACTTGCAATATACGGAATATACTGATGAATCTAAACTTAACAGCAATACCGTATATGAATATAACACGGAACTTCTCTATAGGCCCGGTACCGGACCTTACCTTTGTCCGGCAGATGATTCAGGATCAGATCAGCGTATCCCCATAACCTCTGACAGTTTTGTAATAGGGCGGCAGACGGACCAGGTGGATTTTGTCATAAATAACATGGCTGTTGGTAAAGTGCATGCGGAGATAATCAAAAAAAGCAACATGAATTATTATATTATCGATTTAAACAGCAGGAACGGCACATACCTGAATAGCCAGCGCATAGACAGCAATAAGGAATACATGCTGCATCATAATGACTCCATATCATTTGCCAACAGCGAATTCATCTTCAAAATTATATAAATCTGTCAACGAAACGGTTCCGGTGCAGCAACCCTCTTTCTTGAGGCAAGGGTTGCGAAACCGGAACCGCCCCCTCCGTCGCAGACAAGGGGACAGCCTGTGCCAGCAGAATTGTCCCGCTGACACTGTTGCCACCCTTCCGGATGTCTTTTCATAACTCCTTTCTAATATTATAATTATGTGGTAATATTATATAGGCACGTTGATTGGGTGAAATTATACATGTAATCATTTAGTATATAGGAGGTATTCCACATGTCGAAAAGAGGAGGATTTCCTGGAGGAGGATTCGGCGGGAAAAACATGGCAAATTTAATGAAACAGGCACAGCAGATGCAAAGAGACATGCAGAAGCTCCAGGAAGAATTGAATGAAAAGACTGTTGAAGCCACCGCTGGTGGTGGAGTTGTAAAGGTAGTGGCAACAGGAAGCAAGGAAATTAAGGAAATAGTGATAAATCCGGAAGCAATTGACCCCGATGATGTTGAAATGTTGCAGGACCTTATTCTGGCTGCGGTAAATGAGGCGCTGCGCAAGGCTGACGAAATGGTAAGCCAGGAGATGGGCAGAATAACCGGTGGACTCGGTGGATTTCCCGGCCTGTTTTAACAACATTGCTTGATATGGTGGAAGGGGACTGAACAAAATGGCTTATTATGCTGCGCCTATTGCCAGACTGGTGGAGGAACTGGAGAAGTTGCCCGGTATAGGTCATAAAACTGCCCAGAGACTCGCTTTCCACATTCTTGATATGTCTGATGAAAGAGCAGGAAAACTGGCTGATTCCATAATTAAGGCTAAATCCAGCATAAAGAAGTGTTCTGTTTGCTGTAATCTTACGGATGTGGACCCATGTTCCATATGCAGCAGCGGTACAAGAGACAAAACGGTAATATGTGTGGTGGAAGATCCCAGAGGCGTTGTTTCGATGGAACGAATAAGGGAATATAAAGGTATGTATCATGTTTTACACGGTGCCATTTCTCCCATGGAAGGAATCGGGCCGGATGATATTACCATAAAAGAGCTGCTGAAAAGAGTGGACGGCGGGGAAGTGAAAGAGGTAATACTGGCAACTAATCCCAACATTGAAGGTGAAGCAACAGCCATGTACATTTCGAAATTACTGAAGCCACTTGGCGTGAAAGTTACCCGCATAGCCCACGGCGTTCCCGTTGGAGGGGACCTTGAATACGCAGATGAAATAACACTTGCCAAGTCCCTTGAGGGACGGCGCGAACTTTAATTTCTGTATATATAACACTGAATGTAATCAGGTGAAGAGGTGCATAGATGTTTGACATGCTTGAAAGTACCGTTAAAAGGTACGAGGAATTGGAAAAAAGAATAAGTGATCCTGAGATTATCTCAAACCAGGAAGAATACCGCAAGCTAATGAAGGAATATTCCGATCTTGAAGAGATAGTCCAGAAATATAAAGAATATAAGTCGATAAAAGAGAATATTGCCGAAGCAGAGGAGATTATCAAGGAAGAAGACGACAGGGAACTTCGTGTACTGGCTGAGGCTGAGATAATTGAGGGCAGGAAAAAACTTGAGGAGGTTGAAAATGATTTAAAACTGCTTCTACTCCCCAAGGACCCCAATGATGAGAAAAGCGTTATTGTTGAAATCAGAGGCGGAGCAGGAGGAGATGAGGCTGCGCTGTTTGCAGGTGACCTTTTCAGGATGTACAGCATGTATGCCGAGAAAAAAGGATGGAAAGTGGAGATACTGGATTCAAACCCCACTGAAATCGGTGGTTTTAAGGAAGTCATTTTCTCCATTGAAGCAAAAGGGGCATACAGCAAGTTGAAATATGAAAGCGGTGTCCACAGGGTTCAGAGGGTTCCCACCACTGAATCCAGCGGACGTATTCATACATCTACTGTAACCGTAGCAGTGCTCCCCGAAATGGATGAGGTGGACGTCCAGATTAACCCGGCAGATTTGCAGATAGACACTTACAGGTCATCGGGAGCCGGAGGCCAGCACGTTAACAAAACGGAATCCGCTATAAGAATTACCCATTTACCCACTGGTATAGTGGTTACATGCCAGGATGAAAGGTCACAGCATAAAAACAGGGAGAGAGCCCTGAAAATATTAAGATCTAAGTTGTATGACATGGCACAGCAGGAAAAAATAAAAGAGGTTGCCCAGGAAAGAAAGAGCCAGGTGGGAACAGGTGACCGGAGCGAACGGATAAGGACATATAATTTCCCTCAGGGAAGGGTTACTGACCACAGGATAAACCTTACTCTGTATAAACTGGACTCGATATTGGACGGTGACCTGGATGAGATAATCGACGCCCTGGCCACAACAGAACAGGCTGAAAGACTGGCAAATGAGTTTAAGCAATAAAAAAGATTCAGGCTGAAAAAAGGAAGTTTAAGCAAAGTAAGTAATATTAATGAAAGTATAGCAGACAAAAACGGATAATAGACTTTCCCAATGAATAAAATTAATAGATGGCATTTGGGAGGTCTATTTTTGTGGGACAATTATTGAAGGTAACTTTTTTGGGTTTTGTTTCGGGCTTGATGGGAACAGGTATTGGAGGCCTTATGGTCTTTCTGTTCAGAAAACTTTCGAATAAATACCTGTCTTTTCTTTTGGAATTTTCAGCAGGCTTGATGATGTCTGTTGTATGTTTTGAGCTGGTCCCTGAGTCCTTGGAAACAGGAGGGAAAGTCTATGCCTTTACAGGCATTTTTTCCGGCATATTTGCAATTATTGCCATAGAAGCAATACTTAAAAAGGCAGACTGGATAAAACGGGCCGCAGGGGACAAAAGCCTGCTTAGGACCGGGATAATGACAGCCATAGGAATAGCCCTGCACAACTTCCCTGAAGGGGTGGCAGTGGGCTCTGGATTTGAAGCCTCGGTATCCTTAGGACTTACAATAACGGCCGTTATTATAATTCATGACATACCTGAGGGAATGTCCATGGCCTTGCCCATGAAGGCAGGCGGTTTTTCTGGAACCAGGGCGTTTTTGCTGACACTTCTTTCCGGGACACCCATGGGTTTTGGTGCATTCCTCGGAAGCCTTCTGGGCGGAATTTCACCGGAGTTTATTTCGATGTGCCTGGGGTTTGCTGCGGGGGCTATGTTATATATTGTATGCGCTGAACTGGTGCCTGAATCCAAGAAGTTGTATTTGGGCCGGTTTTCATCGCTAGGTAATGTATTGGGAATAATATGTGGTATAATAATTACAATATTGAATTGACAAATGAAGGTAACTGGAATGGAAACAAAAATTATTAAAATAGACAGCAGCAATATTGACGTTTCAGAACTAAAAAAGGCTGCAGATATTTTAAGAGAGGGAGGCCTGGTGGCTTTCCCCACAGAAACGGTTTACGGCCTGGGTGCAAATGCCCTTGACGGACAGGCTGTTGAGAATATTTTTAAAGCCAAGGGCAGGCCATCTGACAACCCGCTGATTGTTCACATTGCGTCAACTGACCAGGTGGATAATCTGGTAGCTGAAAAGACGGAGCTGTTCGATATACTTGCCCGGCATTTCTGGCCGGGGCCGCTAACGCTGATTATGAGTAAATCCAGCGTGGTGCCCCGTCAGGTCACCGGCGGGCTTGATACTGTGGGAATCAGGTTTCCTTCCCACCCTGTTGCCAGGAAGCTTATTGAACTGGCCGGGATCCCCGTTGCGGCTCCCAGCGCAAACACTTCAGGCAAGCCAAGCACCACAAGGCCGGAACATGTAATAAATGACCTTTACGGCAAGGTAGATGTGATCATAGATGCAGGAGAATCGGATATCGGGGTTGAGTCCACGGTGCTGGATATTACATCAAGGCCGCCGGTACTGTTGAGGCCGGGGGGAACCACTGTGGAGCAGATTGAGAGCGTTGCAGGCCCTGTCAGTATGAAGTTTTCAGTAGGGGATAAGAGTGAAGTTCCCCGTTCACCCGGTATGAAATACAGGCATTATTCCCCTAATGCAGAGGTAATACTGGTTTCAGGGAAACTGGAAAATGTGATGCAAAAAATCCGGGAACTTGCCCAATCATATATTAAGGCTGGTAAAAAGGTGGGCATAATGGCAACAGATGAAACTATGGCTGTGTATACCGAAGGAATTGTTTTATCCGTAGGAAGTAGGAAGCACCCGGAGTCCATAGCTGCTGCCTTATTCAGCCTGCTGCGTAAATTTGACGACTTTGGGGTGGATATCATACTGGCAGAGTCAGTTGAGCAAAACGGTATAGGGTTGGCTACCATGAACCGGCTGCTGAAGGCCGCCGGGCATAATATAATAAAAGTATAGGTTATCAGGTGGTTATAGTGAGAAAAGTATTTTTTGTTTGTACCGGGAATACCTGCAGGAGTCCCATGGCAGAGGCGTTTTTAAAGGATATTGTCAGCCGGGACCCGGTACTGAGAGATGAAATATCAGTTGCTTCAGGCGGGCTGGCGGCCTTTGAGGGAGAAAAGGCCAGCAGGCATGCAATTGCTGTCATGAAAGATAAATGGGGCATTAATATAAATGATCACCGGGCTTCTTTTTTAAGCGAGGATAAAGTAAAAGAAGCCTTTCTTATACTTGTCATGACCAATTCCCAAAAAAGGTACCTTATGGGAAGATATCCGTGGGCGGCAGATAAAATTTTCACCATTTCGGCCTATGCAGATCCTGATTGTGAATACTGTGATATTGATGACCCGTATGGTATGCCCCCGGAGGTATATGAGCGGTGTGCAGAGCAGCTTAAAAAGGCCGTGGAAATGGTGGCTGAAAAATTGAAAAAGGAATTAGAATAATGTTAATAAAAATTTTGACTATGGGAACCATGTACTATAAAATATGGTGTAGAAAAATGACGGACAAGTTGTTTTTTGACAAAAAAATGTAATTTGTTTGTAAAGGGAAAGTATTAATTATAGATTACAATAATAATGGAGGTTTATCATGATAGCTATTGGAAGCGACCACGCTGCGTATGAATTAAAGGAAGAAGTAAAGCAATACCTCATGGAAAAAGGTCTTGAGGTAAAGGATTTCGGAACATATGAACCAGGTAAATCAGTGGATTACCCTGATTATGGTAGACTTGTGGCTGAAGCTGTCGCATCAGGTGAGTGTGAACAGGGTATCCTTATTTGCGGGACAGGTCTTGGAATTTCCATGGCTGCAAATAAAGTGCCGGGCATTAGGGCCGCCGTTTGCACAAACGAATATATGGCCAGAATGGCCAGGGAGCATAACGATGCCAATATTCTGGCGCTGGGAGCAAGGGTTGTGGGAACAGGCCTTGCCTTCTCGATAGTGGATGCGTGGCTTGAATCAGAGTTCCAGGGCGGCAGGCACAAGACAAGGGTGGATAAGATTACCGAGATAGAGTGCAAGTATTCCAAGTAGGGGTCAGTATTCCAACAAAAAAATGGCGGCAATAGGGATTGTTATAGAGTTTTTAATAATAAATGCTACACAATATTAAACAGTTATTTTTTATGCAAAGTTATTTTATATAAGGATGCTTTTAGACAACAATTGAAAATCACAGGGCGTAATACGCCAGATGAAAGGCAAGTTTAAAATAAAAACTAAAGTACAGATGGAGGAAATTGCATGGAAAATGTATTTGTTTTTGATCATCCCCTGATTCAACACAAGATAACCCTGTTGAGGGATAAAAATACCGGTACCAAGGAATTCAGAGAACTGGTATCAGAAATTGCTATGTTGATGGGTTATGAGGTAACCAGGAATATGCCTCTGGAGGAAGTCGAGGTTGAAACACCCGTTGGAATTGCCAGGTCCAAGGTAATAGCGGGCAGAAAGTATGGTCTGGTGCCCATATTGAGGGCAGGTCTGGGTATGGTGGATGGAATGCTGAGCCTTTTGCCCATGGCTAAAGTTGGGCACATAGGCCTTTACAGGGATCCTGAAACCCTGGAACCCGTTGAATATTACTGCAAGCTTCCGGCCGATGCCCATGAAAGAGAAATAGTTGTGATGGATCCCATGCTTGCTACAGGCGGAACTGCATCAGCCGCCATCAAATTTTTAAAGGAAAAGGGCATAACAAGTATAAAATTTATGTGCCTTTTGGCAGCAAAAGTGGGCATTGAGAGAATAAGAAAAGACCATCCTGATGTTGAAATTTACTGCGCTGCTGTAGATGAAAAGCTGAATGATCATGGTTATATAGTACCCGGATTGGGAGACGCCGGTGACAGGCTTTTCGGTACAAAATAGGGCAGGTTTGATAAGCCAAATTTAAAAAAGTCCGGTATAGGAGGATAGTTATGAGACCTTCCTGGGACGATTATTTCATGCAGATAGTGGAACTGGTTAAAACGCGTTCCACTTGCCTTCGCAGACAGGTGGGGGCATTGATAGTAAAAGACAAACGGATACTGGCCACTGGGTATAATGGCGCTCCCATGGGCTGCAAGCATTGCGACGAAGTCGGATGCCTGAGGCAGAAGCTCAATATACCATCCGGCCAGAGACATGAGCTTTGCAGGGCGTCTCACGCCGAACAGAATGCCATTGCACAGGCTGCATATTGGGGAACAAGTATAAAGGACGGGACAATTTATGTTACCGACCAGCCATGCGTTATGTGCGCAAAGCTTATTATAAATTCCGGACTGAAAAAGGTGGTTTTCAAAGGTGATTATCCCGATGAACTGGCAATGGAGCTTTTGAAGGAAGCCGGCATTGAAGTTGAGAAATACGGGGCCTGAAATAATTTTCGGGACTGATTTCCGTCCCGAATATAGAATCCTTTTCAGGACAGTAATATATATTGAAATAATTTATACATGAATGTGCTTATACAAAAGATTACGGCTATTTAGGGGGATATTACCCTTATAGTCAGAAGAGGTGCGTTATGTTTAACACAGAGCAGGTAATTGAATATTTGCTGGCATTTATGATTGCTTTCCTGATATCTTTTTCGGCTACCCCTATTGCAAAGGTGATATCGAGAAAGATAGGGGCAATAGACGTGCCAAACGACGACAGGCGCATGCATACAAAACCATTGGCGCGCTCAGGAGGATTGGCTATAATAGCAGGTTTTATGGCATCAGTGCTTTTCCTCGTGATCAATGCATATTTTGAAAACTTGCCCATTATACCGCTAAGACAGCTGATTGGTATTTTTTCAGGTGCGCTGATTGTTGCTGCCGTTGGTATTATTGACGATATAAAAAGGGTGGACGCCAAGATTAAATTCCTGGTGCAGGCCGTTGCCGCAGTTTGCGTTGTTGTGATCGGCGGCATGAGAATTGAATACCTGACGAATCCGTTTATTAAGCTGGGCTATTCAAGACTGCCTCTTTACATATCCTACCCTCTCACTATACTTTGGATAATGGCAATTACAAATGCAGTAAACCTTATAGACGGGCTGGATGGCCTGGCGGCTGGAACTACTGCTATTTCCTGCATTTCATTGTTTATAATCACTCTGCTTATAAATAAGGACGCGTATTTTGCACCCATGGTGGCTGTAATGGCGTTGGCATTGGCAGGGTCAGCCACAGGTTTTCTGCCGTTTAATTTTCATCCGGCGAAAATAATAATGGGTGATTCCGGAGCCTATTTCATGGGCTTTATTTTAGGCACCATTTCAATCCAGGGCGCCCTGAAATCCTACACGGCCATTTCGATTTCCATACCAATTATAGTGCTTGGATTACCCCTTTTCGATACAACAACGGCTTTCCTTAGGAGAATATTCAATAAGCAGTTTTTTATGCGGGCTGACAGAAAACATATTCATCATAAACTTATCGATATGGGCCTTTCCCACAAGCAGGCGGTTATTGTCATGTATACTGCGACTGCGGCGTTGGGTCTTAGCGCCATTGTCATGGCAAACAAGGGTCCTTTAAGCGCCATTATATTAATGATTATAGTTGCCGTATTTGTTGTAGGTGGGGCCTTCTTCATGAAAGATATTAACATCGATGAGATGCCTGTGAAAAATGCTGAAACTATAGAAAAACAGAAGGACAATCCAGCCGCTCAAAGCAGTATTGTGGCAGGGAATGTAAGAAACAATTAGAAGATGCCTGAAGCAAATAATCCGTGTTAATGGATCGAAAGGGTGAATGTATTGAAACATGTAAAAGTCATGACGGTTTTTGGGACAAGACCTGAAGCGGTTAAAATGGCACCTCTGATTAAAGAGTTGAAATCCCGCCCCGAAATTGAATGTCTCGTTTGTGTAACAGCCCAGCACAGGCAGATGCTTGACCAGGTGCTGGAGCTTTTTGACATTGTTCCGGACTATGACCTTGATATAATGAAGGAAAGGCAGACCCTAGCGGATATAACCGTGAATGCCCTTATGGGCCTGGATAAAGTTTTTAGGGAAAACCGCCCTGATATCGTGCTTGTCCACGGTGATACCACCACGACTTTTGTGGCCAGCCTTTGCGCATTTTATAATAAAATAAAAGTGGGACATGTGGAGGCAGGGCTTAGAACTTTTGACAAGTATTTTCCCTATCCTGAGGAAATGAACAGGAAACTTACCGGAGCGGTTACGGATATACATTTTGCCCCGACGGAGACAAATAAGCAAAACCTCCTGAACGAAGGGGTGGACGAAAAGTCCATTTATGTAACAGGTAATACGGTAATTGATGCATTGAAAACGACTGTGGACAAAAACTACGAATTCGAAAACAAGGATTTGCAGGCTGTTGATTTCAGCAAACGAGTTATAGCGGTAACAGCCCACAGGCGTGAAAATATCGGGCAGCCTTTGATTGACATCTGCACTGCCTTTAAGGAATTGGCGGAAAACTATGATGATGTAAGGATTGTATATGCCGTTCATTTAAATCCCGTGGTCCAGGAAACGGCCAGGAGTATTCTGTCAGGGGTAAAAGGCGTTCATCTTACTGAGCCTTTGGGGCCGAGGGATATGCACAATTTCCTGGACAGATGCTACATGGTCATGACGGATTCGGGTGGACTCCAGGAGGAAGCACCTTCCCTGGGTAAACCTGTGCTTGTATTGAGAAATGAGACCGAGCGGCCTGAAGCAGTCAAAGCAGGGACAGTGAAAATCGTGGGTACTGATAAAGCCAACGTTTACAAAATGGCTGCTGAATTACTGGATAACTATGAGGAATATGAGAGGATGGCTCATGCGGTAAATCCTTACGGAGACGGCAACGCCTCAAGGCGAATAGCTGATGCCTTGCTATATTACTTTGGTATCAGTGACAAGGAGCCTGAACAATTCAGGCCCCAGTACATCTAGTCTTCAATAACAGTAAAGGGAACTTCAAATTTCTGGGCAATTAGGCGGGCCTTGCTTTCTGTATCATCTTCGGGCCCGCTTGCTTTTGTGAATTGCGGAAAAAATTCGTTTTCCATGTAACATTTTATGCTTATCTCTTTACCCATTAGCTGGGAAATGGCTGCCTGCAGGTACTTAATATTTTCAGGGCTTGAGGCCATTTTCTTATGAAATTCAATACCTGTTTCAAACACTATGGCTGCCTGGTTTTCACCGGTCATATAAGCCTTGGCATTTATAAGGATATTATATAACATCGGTTTTCCTGAATTTCTCAGCAATTTCATCAGCTTGTCCCATACAGGGAGGGGTTTTTTCCCATCATCATCATCCGGTCTGGTATTTGGTTTGGAGGTTTCTGCCTCTGCCGGCGGGCTGAACAGTTGAGTTTCACTTGTGCCCGGATTTTCTGTTTTTTGTTGTTCCGGTTCCTGGTGTTCCTGGGGGCTTTGTGGATTGCTCTTAATATTTTGTTGACCCGGGAATTTACCTTGTATTGTCTGGCTTTGCTGAATAAAGAGATTTTGTACATTACCCTTTTCAAATTCAGACAATCTTTTTTCCAGCAGGGTAAGCCTGTCTTCCAGTTGAGCCGTTTTCCCAGGTGTATTCGTGCAAATCCTGATAAGTTCTGTTTCAAAAATAATTCTTGGCTGAGTGCTCGATTTAAGGTCACTGCTTATGGCAGACAACTGGCGTATGATGGCTATAAGCTCATCCTTGTCTATTTTTCCGGCCAGAGATTTCATGCTGTCAATTCGGTCTTCAGGCATGTCCAGTATATTTTCCGGATTACCCGTTAATTTTACAATCAGGAGGTCCCTGAAATATTTTGTCAGGTCATTGGCAAAGGTGAGTATATCCTTGCCATCCATTAAAAGCTGGTCAACCATCTCCAAAACTGCCGGAATGTTTCTTTCATACAAGACCCTGGCGAATTCATCAATGAAATCCCTGTTAACAATTCCCACCACAGACAGGACATCATTGTAAGATATTTCATTGCCTAATGTCATGCACTGGTCCAATATGCTGAATGCATCTCTCAAGGCACCGTCAGCCAGAGAAGCAATTAACTTCAAAGCCCGTTGGTCAATGTTCACACCGGATTCTGCCGCTGCCTGTTCCAGGCTGCCAATGATACCTTTGGCAGTGATACGGCGAAAATCAAAGCGCTGGCATCTGGACAATATGGTTGCCGGGAGCCGGTGAGGTTCGGTGGTGGCAAGTATGAATATCACATGTGACGGCGGTTCCTCCAGGGTTTTCAGAAGGGCGTTGAAAGCTCCTGAAGAAAGCATGTGGACTTCATCTATTATGTAAACTTTGTACCTGGCCTGGGAAGGGGAATAGACAACTTCGTCCCTTATCTCCCTGATATTGTCGACGCTGTTGTTGGATGCTGCGTCAATTTCAAGTACATCAAGAATTGTGCCCGAAAGTATTCCCCTGCAGATTTCGCATTTATTGCATGGGTTGCCGTTTTCAGGAGAAAGGCAATTGACTGCTCTTGCAAAAATCTGCGCCATGGTTGTCTTTCCGGTTCCCCTGGTGCCGCAAAACAGGTAAGCATGGGCTATTCTGTTTTGAATTATGCTGTTCCTTAATGTGCGGACAACATGCTGCTGTTCAACCACATCGTCGAAAGTCTGGGGTCTGAGCCTTCTGTACAAAGCTAAATAAGACAAAACCATCACCATCACATTAAAATTTCTTATTTTATATTATACCAAATAGTTAATTTTTAAGGGAAATGAAATTACAGAGACATGAGATAAGGGACCCGAGAATTACACTTTGTCTTGAAACACAATAAACGTCCCGCTTTTGATAAAAATAAAAGACGTGCACCTGAATCGACCTGATACCACAAGCGGAACAACCGCAGTTAGCTCAAACCAGGCGTCCTTACGGCACACGCAAGATACTGCTTACCGCTGCTTCCTTCCGGACCTGACGGGGTTCACAGGCTTACGTTGCGTAAGACCCGGTTCTCATTACCACTTTCGGCTGGCAGGCCTTACAGTAAACAGGCCTCAAACAGGCATTCGACCCTGCTATAGCGGATTGCAGGTACAGGGCACCGCTACCTCCCCGTCTAGCACGTCAAACTTTTTATCATCTTTATAATACCATTAAGGTACATTATATTATACTTCATTAATGTTTTTATATCAACATAAACCGGGCGTAAACCCGCATGTAATTTAAGGCAAAAAAAAAGCACTTGTTATAATTTTATAAATAATACCGATTAATTAAGTGCTTTTTAACTCAGATAATAGCAAATAAACTCATAAAATCTATATTAAAAGGAGGAACAAAAATAAAAAAGTATTAACTGCTAAGTAAACTATACCACAATTTACATTTTAATACTATTAATAATCTGTTACAAAATTGTTAAGGTTTTTTTATCATGTTCTGGCAGTTGTATAAATTTGCTATCGTTATTTATAAAAAAATGATAAAATGGATAGCATAGATAAAGATTCTTTATTTTGCTAAAATTTTAACTCCCAAATACTAACGGGGTATAAAAAGCAAACATTATAAAAACAATTGTACGAGGAGAGATGCAAATGAAGGTAAGAAAGGCTATCATCCCGGCAGCGGGATTAGGTACCAGGTTTCTTCCTGCCACAAAAGCACAGCCTAAGGAAATGCTGCCTATTGTCGATAAGCCGACCATACAGTTTATTGTAGAAGAAGCCATAGAATCCGGCATAGAAGATATATTAATAGTTACCGGCCGTGGAAAAAGGGCCATAGAGGACCATTTCGACAAATCCTACGAACTTGAAGATATTCTGAACAAATCAGGAAACATTGAGATGTTAAGTCTTGTCAAGGATATTTCAAACCTTGTCAATATTCATTATATAAGGCAGAAAGAACCCAAGGGACTGGGACATGCCATATACTGCGCAAAATCGTTTATAAACAATGAGCCTTTTGCTGTATTGCTGGGCGACGATATAGTTGATTCTGAGGTGCCGTGTCTTAAGCAGCTGATAGATGTTTTTGAAGAATACCAGACAAGCATTCTGGGTGTGCAGCGTGTACCTGAGGAAGACGTGGGCAAGTATGGCATAGTGGACTGCGAGAAGGTGGGAGACAGGATTTATAAAGTCCGTGACCTGATTGAGAAACCGGATAAAAACGCCCCATCCAATATAGCCATACTGGGAAGATATATAATAACTCCAAAAATATATAAGTTCCTGGAAGATGCAAAGCCCGGCAAGGGCGGTGAAATCCAGCTGACCGATTCTCTGAAAAAACTTGCGGAAGTAGAGGATATGTACGCTTATGATTTTGTGGGCAAGAGATATGATGTGGGTAACAAGCTCGGGTTCCTGGAGGCAAATGTGGAATTTGCCCTGAAAAGAGAGGATTTGAGCGGTGAATTCCGGAAGTATTTAAAGAGGATCGTTTCACAAATAGAAAATTAAGCTAACCACGAATAAATGACTGCAGAAATTTCAAACGGTTGAAATAACTGCAAAAGTCCAGAGATTTAACGTATTTTCATAAAACACAGGAATCAGGAATACTACTGAACAATAGCAATTACAGGAATAACTTATCATTAATTGTCAATACTACCCAATAGAAACGGAGGGTAGTATTTTTATGTTTAATTTTAATACTGACAGGGCAGTATTACTGGCTGTATTTATTGTATTATTTTCATCCTTCTTGTCTTTAAATTATCTGCAGGTAAACATAACCCGTGCTGAACTCCATGAGGCTGAGTCTTCGGCTGGTTCAAACGGGGAAGTGTATATTCCGCGAATTGACACTGACGAAATGATTAAACTAAATGAAACAATAAATACCGGTAGAACAGAAAATAATATAACGATAATGGATGCTGACGATACAAACCATGATAATGAACTGGAAATGGATAATGAACCAAAGAAAGATACTGTTGATACACAGGATGTTGAAAAGGAGATTTCCTTTGCGGAGATTATCGACCGGGTGAGTATGAGAGACCAGCTGGTTTTCCTGTCCATAGCAGGCAAACTCCGGGAAAATGAAAGAACTGAAATTTTCAATCTTCTAAAGGATGGCATTACAGAAACAGACATAGACAATGTGAGGGATTTACTGAAAGATATTCTGTCTGAACAGGATTTTCGCAGCCTTCTGAATCTTTACGCCAAATACAAAGAGATTCTGCTTTCGTAATAAATTCCGTATTGCATTAACAGCGTAACGTAAATAAAAAGCCCCTCCCTGCTGTGAATATTATGGAAATATTCATCAGTAAAGGAGGAGCATCATCTTATAAATAACTTTTTCTAAAATACTTCATCAATCGTGTATTCCTGGGTACCAAGGCCTCTTTTCTCTAGTTCATTCAATTGGATAAACGGACTTTTGCCATGCAACCTCTCAAACAAGTGGCCTGTGCCTTCCATTGTGTGTCCTTTTGGAACTCCTGACCATATCAGGTTTTCCATTTTAATCTGATCAAGACTTGCCCTTTCAATTGCCACAATATCCTTTGATGCAAGTATTCCGATGTCAGGAACAAGGGGAGGTGTGCTCATTCCCCAGCAATCACACAAAGCTGTTATATTTGTAAGGAAGTTTATATAGAATACATGGCCGGGCTCAAAGGTCTTTAATACTTCTTCTGTGCATATAGCCATGCCTTCCTGGAAATGCTCGTACTCGTTTGCAGTCATTTTTATGGCACCCGTCGGGCAAACCTTTACACAGTGCTGGCAGAATGTGCAGTGGTGGTAATTTACTATGTATTCGCCTTCCGTGTTGAATTTATTGGCGTCGTGATTACAGTTGTTAACACACATTTCACAATGAATGCACAAATCACTGTTCCATTCCATACCGCCTTCCAGGCTGTGAATCTGGCTTCTTGTCCTGTCGGTGACGCAGCCCATGGCAATATTTTTGCAGGCCCCGCCATAACCACAGACGCCGTGACCTTTGGCATGGGAAAGGTTGATCATAACTTCTGCGTCATGAATGTTTCCGCCGATGTCAACATTTTTAAATGTCCTGTAATCTACGTATTTTTCATAATAATACTTGCCGGTTACTCCGCAGACAGGAACAATAGGCACACCCAGGAACTCTTCAGTGTAACCCCTGGACCTTGCACCGGTAACCACCTGGTCGGTGATGTATACCTTGGCTCCCATGGCTTTCAGCTTGTCAACAAGTATTTTTACAAACAAAGGATGAATTGTCGTATACCCGACGTTTCTGCCCACATGCATTTTTATGGCAGTTACTTTACCTTTTACCACATCTTCCATACCCATTCTGTCAATAAGCTTTTTAAACTTCTCGGGAAGTGTAACACTGGGATCATACTTGTCATACTCTACAGATGCAAATAAAACTTTTGAACTCATAACTACCTCCTAATTTATGAATTATCCCGGAAGGGTTAACTATGGACTTGTATCCACCAAATTACTATAACATTATAACACATCCGGATGTGTTATTCATTCAGGTACCACAATACGGATGCTCTCCGGCAGAATCTCAAACGTGGCTTCATATGCCTGGTCAACCTCACCGTCAATGTTGAGGGCTATTTTTTCGGAGGCGCGGATATGAACTTTCCTGCCCTTGTAAAAATGAACGCCTTTTATTTCCGAATGCTTGCCTTTAACGAATTTCGGGAAGAAACGGATAATTTCCAGGGGATTCTTATTTTCGATAAGGCAAACATCCAGGTAACCGTCAGTCAATTCCGCCTCCGGGGCGGGCATCATACCGCCACCGTAATATTTTCCGTTGGCCACTGCAACGATAAGGACACGCTTTTTAATGTTTAAGTTATCATCAATAGTTACCTCCACATCTGTGCTCTTGCATTTGAGAAAAACGGCAAACAACGCAATATAATAGGCAAGGCTGCGAGGTATGAAACGGAACTTTCTCATGCGGTTGGCCATATATGCCACATCTGCGTCAAATCCCACGGAAGATATATTAATGAAATGCCGGCTGTTGACCTTTGCACTGTCAATTAGTAATTCGCGGCCATACATCAGTTTTTTTATGAGTAAATCTAAATCAGTTTTCAGGTAAAAGTTACGGGAAAAATCATTGCCTGATCCGGCCGGAATTACTGCCAGGGAACATGCCCCTCCGGAAATGCCGTTGATTATTTCTCCCAAAGTACCGTCTCCACCGACAGAGTAAATCCTGAAATCTTCTTTCTGGCAATAATCACGGGCGATTTCCGTAGCATGTCCGGGATAACGGGTAATTTTTATTAAATAATCATTGGTTACTGATTTGGCGATATTCTTTATTCTTCTTAAAAACTTTAATGCCTTCCCGTTGCCGGCGACGGGATTGACGATAAACAAATGTGTCATATAACCTCCATAACGAAATCGTTAAATAATGCTTGTATAAGTTAATGTTCACTTATATTATGTATATTTATAATAACAAAAACAAGTATTCTATACCACTTAAGCGATGGTAATTACCAGAAAAAAACGGACAAAAATACAATGAAGCAGCCCTTCGGCCGCTTCATTGTCGCATTATTATCTGCATCGGGTATATTGCAATGTATTATATTTTACTTTTAAATTAATACCAGAAGCTTGTTGTCATTTAAACTATAGGCTTAATGTCAAAAGTAGCCTCCTTGCCTTTTATGGTAACCAATACATAACGTGCGTCATCAAGATTTTCCGTAGTTATGTTACCATTTTCAAAGCCGGCGGTAGTAATATATTTCACGCCTTCCTCCATCTGGGCTTCATTTGTGTTGCCCTTGAGGAACACCCAGACATTTTTGGATGTCTTTTGAGCATAATCGGAGAGTATTTTCTTAAACAGGTTCCTTTCCAGTGGGTCGGTGAAATTAAGATTATCCGCCGTTATGAAAACATGGTCGCCGTTGAAGTTTTCGAGTTTGTCAAGGAACCACTGCCACTGCCCTTTTTTTGCTGTTCTTATACTTCCGCCTGTCATGTCAAGTTTGATAAAGCGCGCATTCTTTATATCCTTGCATTCATAACCTGAACCGCTGCTTAAAACAGTGGGCACTTCCAAAAGCTTGTTTATTTCATTTGTCTTATTGCCTACAAGGATTGCAGCATCAATATACTTGTTTATCTTTTCGGACATCCTGGAAATCAGTACTTGCTCCAGCGGATTCTTTGGCTCCCTGGATTGTCCGAATACCGCAAACCTGAACGAATCAGGAGTAGGCTCATACACCACACTCTTCATCTGGTAGTCTGTGGCGACGGTGTCATCCGGAACTACCTCAGGGTCTATGGGAGTGTTATCGTAAATCACCGCTGTCAGATTGTCAAAATAAAGGTTCCCGACATCCAGGACTTTCTCAACCTGCACTGCGTAAATCCTTGCAAGTCTCGCCGGTATAAAACCACTAATACTGGCTTCTACGTATTTCCAACCGCTCCAGTCAATGCGCCTTGCGAAATCTAAAAGGTGCAGGTTGCCTTCTGTATCGTAAACCTGTGCCCTGAGCCAGTTGTCGCTTGGGTGCGTGCTGTAAACCCACAGCCCCAGACGTATGGTATCTTCATGCAACGGTATACCATCTCCGTCAAATTTAAGGTATGCCGCCCTTGACTTGTCGGGGTCCTTGGTAAAGTCATACTCGAGACGGCCGGAATACTTGCCTTCTTTTGCGTGTAAATCCGATATGTAATAATTACCTGTTACTGTTTCTGGATAACCCAAAAATGTACCGTTTTTCTTTTCAAAATCGTCCAGCAGCACAACTGCGTGCTGGGGAACAGAAACACCACAATAGGCATGAACATTACCTATATATGCATCTATATAGCCGCTTCCCCGTTTTTCAGCGTAAAATACCCCATTTTCAACCCTTCCTACGCCGCCATAAACATCCCAGTTTACATCCTTGGGGTCAATAACGGCGGTAAAGCCTTTTTTGTCGCGGCCATAAACGGTGAAGGATGCCTTTTCTCCTGCAGGCAGATTAAGTGATTTTCTGCTGATATAAAGCTCCACGGGACCTTCCAGGACTTTTATAGTCATTTGTCCCTTGGCTTTTCCGATTTTAGCGGTTATTATTCCTTCCCCGGCGGTTTCAGGTATGAAGTAGTTGCCTTCAAAACGGCCTTTTACACCTGAAACACTCCATTCTATTTCTTTATTCCCGATACTGATGGGATTTAGATACCTGTCCAACCCTTTTATATCAATTTTTCTTGATGTATTGACAAACACATTCCTGTCTGTGGTGGAAAGCAATAATACGTCCAATTCTGAAGGCGGCGCCAGAGATAATACACCTACGGCATTTGCCACCCTTCTGACTATCCCGTCGGAAGGGGTATTGATAAGGCTTATACTTGCGTCACCGGGCATCCTGGCGGTCATGGTTGTGGAACCGCCCCCATCCAGGTTAAGGGCATTGTATACGCCAAGCTGTATCAATAATTCCGCCATTTCGTACTGGGTGAGGCCGATGCTTGCGTTCTGGCGCCCGTCCACCGTCACGAGAAACAATTCTTTCCCGTTGGCAGAACTACCAATGGCTGTTCGGGGATTTCTTCCGGAAACATCATGTGAAAATTTGGATGGAATTTTGCCGTTCTTTATGAGAATAGCGCCTCCGGACACTGCCATATCCAGCTTTGTCCAGTCTGGTTTTGTGGTAATTTCAAATGATACCTTGTCCCCGATATCAAAATTCGAGAGGATTATTTTGGCTCCTTCTTTTCGGGTTGTAACAACGAAACCATCTTCAGGGATTTCCACGGAAGGCATGCCCTGCCGGATGTCCACAACTCTTCCGTCCTGGACCACCATTTCAACGACGTCATTATAATATTTATTTATTCCCGGAGACATTTTGCTCCAATTCCTGTCGTAAATGGACAAGTCGGTATACCCGTAATAAGGCCTGTTATATCTTGCCACAGGTGCCATATCGCCGCTGGATGTAATAAGAAGAATTTCTGTTTTCCAGTAATCCAGAAAAACTTCATTGGCTTTACTTAATGCGAAAGTGGCCATTGAGTCGCCGGTACTGTTAAATTCGTTATATGCTGTTTTAATTTCACCTGACTCCACTATGGGCCCGATAGGGGTTACCAGGCCGGGCTCATTCTGCAGGATGAAAAAGCTTCCGTTGACAGCTGCCACTGCGCCTTTCTGGGTTGCCAGATCTTTTGTGGATGTTAGGTTCTGGATGGACTCTTTGTTTGTCAGCGTGTCAACTTTTATGTATGGATTTCTGAGATCAATTCTTAAAACATTGATTGAAAGCCAGCCATCATCTGTAAAGCGTTTGATTTTTTCCAGGGTGACACCGGATGTGATGTCATACCGTTCAATATCCTGGTGTATGGTAGCCGGCAATGCTTCAGCGTGGCCTGTTAGCAGAAAACACACCAACAGGACGGTCAACAATGTTATGAGACTTTTTCTTTTGTGAATCATTTTAACCTCCATCCCTCGATGCCTGAACGCTTGATAGCACCGAACAGATTGCTTTTTATATTTTTGTTATCCATGTTCAGGGTGCGAATAAGTTCTTTGACATACTGCCTTTTTGAGAATCCGTTATTGGGGCATGGATTTGGTACGACAGTAAGGCCTGCTTTGTTAACAAAACCTTTGATTTCTTTTTCTTCTATATATATAAGAGGACGAATGAGATAAAGTTCAGTCCTGTCAAGGTAAGTAACAGGGGAAAAGGTGTGAAATCTGCCTTCATAAAACATGCTTAATAAGGCTGTTTCAATTACGTCATCCCTGTTGTGGCCCAGCGCAACCTTGTTGCAATTAAGCCTTTTTGCCGCATTATCCAATGCTCCCCGTCTTAAATTGGCACACATTGAACATGGGTTTTTCTCTTTTCGTATATCAAACACAATTTTTCCTATGTTGGTTTCTTCAACGGTGTACCTTACACCCAGCTTGTCACAAAGGTCTTTTATCGGCGTTGTGTCTGTTTTACCAAAGCCTAAATCTAAAGTTATGGCCTCCAGTTCAAATTTTACCGGATAAAAATGCCGAAGGTGCCCTAATGCATAAAGAAGACAGAGGCTGTCCTTACCTCCTGAAACACCTATGGCAATCCTGTCTCCCTCCTGGATCATGTCATAATCCTGAATGGCTTTCCTTGCCATCCCCAGCAATCTCTTCACTGTGCTTACCTTAATCACCCCATGAAGTTAACATAAGTATAAAGCTGCCATATTAAAATTATAGAGTAGTTGATTAGACGTAGCAAGTTAACATTATGTTACAAAAAACGCGCTTTTTTTTAAAATTTCTTCCCTGTTACAGCTTGTAAATCAATAAAATAGATCACAGGAACAAAAAGCATTAAGAGAATGAATTGTTGTGCAGTACCATACTCAAGATTTTGTGAGACTTGTACAGGTAATTTTATTTAACGGTATAAAAAACTATTGAATTAATGCGGGGGATATAGTAAAATACTTTTTACGATGAAGAACGTCGGGGTGTAGCTCAGCTGGCTAGAGCGCGTGGTTTGGGACCATGAGGCCGGAGGTTCAAATCCTCTCACTCCGACCAATATTTTTTAGTTACAATAGATTGTAATAAATTTTGTGTATGGCAGTTAAGGAACTCCTTTATGGTGAAGAAACCAGAAGGGAGTATTTTTTATGGGAACATTACACAGGGAAGTAATTCAGATGATTTTATTGATGTCCTGAATTAAGGAGGTAGCAAAAATGAAAGTAAAAAGAATAATAAATTTAGTAATGGCAGTTTTAGTTGTTTTATCCGCTTTTCCGGCAGCAGTAAACGCACAAACTTTGCAGAATAATCCGGACGGAATACAAATACCGGATGGGTTTTCTTTACATTACATTGGACGTTATCATGAGGCTTCTCCTGTAATAAACGGTATGATTGCGGTATCCAGCGGGGAGGCCAGAACTTTTGCCGGTAGACCGGTTTGGGGTTTTGTGAACGCTGAAACAGGGAAAGAAGTAATAACTCCTCAGTATACTCATAGCGGATATCCGGAACTTCGTGACAACTTTAGTGAGTTTGTCCGGTATCCGCGTTATTTTGGCAATACGGTTGTGTTAAGGGATGCGTTAGGTGCCGTAGTTTTTAATAAGCAAGGCGACACAGTAGTTCCTTACGGCAAGTACGCTTATATTTCAGTTTTTATTAATGGTTACGCTGAGGTAAGAACATTTGACGATAAGTGGGGAATTATTGATGAGAAAGGTAAAGAGATATTCCCTCTGGGGAAATACATATCAAATGGCATAGAGATAGGAGTATGGGGTCCTTCGGGTATAATACCCGTAACGCGGGCTGATGATTATTCAGCGACAGCTATAAATGTATTTGGTAAGGAGTTAGTCGCCCCGTCAGATAATATCAGCATAAGATCCCCTTCGGGCGGGTACCTTGATATATGGGATCTTGAAACCGGGAAAGACTATGTTATAGACAATACGGGTAAAAAGCTCTTTACACACGACAGGGAAAGAGTTTTATTTGGCTTTTCGGAAGGGGTCTGCTATTTCCAGCAATTTAAGCCTAACAGTCAGATAGGCGTGGAGGCGAATTATTTATATGGAGGATTTATTGACACAACGGGCAAAGAATTATTCAGACTGCCAGAAAGCCATTTAGTTCATTTTCTGATGCAACCATGGTACAAGAATGGACTTGTAAAAACAGTTTCGCCTGACTTTACGCATACTGCCGTAAGATCAGAATATGAGCATCTATTTGACAAAACAGGAAAAGAAGTTTTTAAGACAGAAGGGTATATCTGTGAGGTGGGTAATGGCCTTGTAGTGGTCTCAATGCCTGTATTTGAATCAGGTGAGTATGTCAGCGATGCTGAAATGCTCCATAATTTATCTACGGGTAAGAATATTTTACCTGAAGGCTATCGATTGGCAGGAGAAATTGAAAATAAATTAGGCAGGGAAGTGGGGGCAGATTTTCAATCAGGCCTTGAACCTGTTGACACTTTAATTGCGATTATCGAAGCAAAAGATTATGATGGTAGTATGGATTATAAAAGCTTTATGGATCAGTTGAAAATGGCTTATATAAATGTCAGTGGCGATATAGTAGTTCCTCCGGGAAAATATAAAAAAATTGCACCTTTCACATATGGCAAAGGCAGGGTACAGGACTATAATTCCAAGTGGGGGTTTATAGATAGTAAGGGTAATGAAATAATTAAGCCACAGTTCGATGAGGTCACGCATTTTGTGGAGGGTAAAGCAGTTGTAGGCATTTATACAGATGAAAAGGCGCCTAATGCCGGCAGTGATTATCTCTCATCAGGTAAACCGGTACATGATTATATGACTGACTGGTATATCCTGGTAGATGAGACATATACATCACAGGTAAAGAGCAAAAGTCCTGCAACGACATCACCGGCAACAGAAAAGGCAATACCAACAACATCTGCTGTATTGGTTGACGGTACATCCATTGCATTTGAAGCATATAACATCAACGGGAACAACTATTTCAAGCTGAGAGACCTGGCACTGGCCGTAAACAATACTGAAAAGAACTTTGAAGTCACCTGGGATGCGAAAAGCAATGCAATCAACCTTATCTCAAACAAACCCTACACCGCAGTGGGCGGAGAGTTGGTTAAGGGCGACGGTAAAGGCAAAGCTGCAACCCCGACTACTTCAAAGATTTATAAAGACGGCAAACAAATATCGCTGACAGCGTATAACATCAACGGTAACAACTATTTCAAACTAAGAGACATAGCCAAAGCTTTCGATATTGGCGTAACCTGGGATGGCAAAACAAACACCGTAAGTATCGACACAAGCAAGAGCTATGTGGAAGAATAGAACCGGAACAGGTTTATATTTCAGGGGACACTTCGCGACAGTGTCCCCTTTCACATGTGATAATTTCTGGCAGTTTCAGGTTGATACAGAACTTTCTTTATATGAATTTTCATAACGCCGGAAGGTATTTTCCACTTAATGACACTGCCTTCGCTATATTCAAGTATGGCCGTACCTATGGGAAAATACAGGGTAAACCAAAGATACTTCCATTTCATCGCTATCAACGTGCAGCAGTACTCATGAATTCATAGTGATAATATCACTGGAAATCTGTTTTGAATCAACTACCATAGAAGGAGCTCATTAGTTTACATAAAATATTTTACAGCCTCTAATTCTATTTACACCATTCTGTTTTCAATATAGCATATACGTAAGTATCAAGCCATATAGGCGCACCATTGCTATCGGTTTTAAAATAGATATTTTGCAAAAGTAATCCCTCACGTCTCATATGTAAGCGTTCAAGTAACTTCCAGGAACGGTCATTCTTTGGATTACACATGGCTACAATACGCCTTGCTCCTAAATGTGTAAAGGCATAGTCAAGTAACGCCTTCGCACTCTCTGTGGCATAGCCTTTGCCCTGGTACTTCCTATTGAATACATATCCTAATTCCCATGTATCAAAGTCTCCTTTACACAGATACAAGTTTCCTATTAATTTGTTATTTTCTTTCAAGCAAACTGCATAGAAAGATTCATCATTTGACATTCTAATTGCTTCTTCTTTAGCCTGACTTTCTGAATAAATATCATATGGTTCATATTTAACAACTTCTTTATCTGACAAGTATTCATATAAATCCTGCCAATCATTTTGCTCAAACCTTCTAATGACTAATCTGTCTGTAATTATGTTTTCCATTTCAATCTCCTTAATTGTCCTGGTTTACTAATTCTTTTTCTAATCTCAAATAAACCCTTCAATAACTACTGATATATTACAATATATCAGAAATGGGATTATTCAACAAATATCCTTAAAATAATAAAACAGTTTTCATAGAATGTCACATAAGAGCAACCAATCAATTTCCTGATTAATTTAGCAAAACTTTCTGCAAATAACTATTTGATTCAGCAAAGATTTATGAAATTGTGTTATGATTTTATTGTCAGGACAGACAAACGGCAATTTACCGGACACATCTGAGCATTGTATGACAAGAAACTTTTCCGATTTATTGGTATCCTATCCTCGTTGGAGGAGGTGACGCAATATGTACTGGATAAAGGAAATGCAAAGCGCAATCAGTTTCATTGAAGACAGGCTGACAGAAGAACTGACTATTGAGGATATCGCACGCAGTGCTAATTCATCTAGCGCAAATTTTCAGAGAATCTTCAGTATTGTCACGGGCATGACAGTAGGAGACTATATACGCTCACGCCGCTTGACTCTGGCTGGAAATGAGTTAATGGAATCCGATGCAAAAGTTCTTGATATAGCCCTCAAATACGGATATGAAACTGCCGAAAGCTTTAGTAAAGCGTTTACCCGTTTCCATGGCGTTACACCATCTGTTGCTAAACAACGAAAATCAGTACTGAAAAACTTCGCGCCCCTCTCCATCAATATTGATGTAAGAGGAGGATTTACCATGCAAAGGCGTCTTATTCCAAATGTGCCGGAGATAAAATACGACGGCAACAATGCAGCATTCTTTATTACCCTGCTTGAAGCAACACTCAGAAGTCTTGGCGAGAACTGCGATAAAGCCAAGCTGACCGCCCTGAGCGGTGAAGGAAACCGTTTCTGCTGGACGGATGACAAATGGGTATTCGGTAATGAACTTACTCAGAGTATTAATGAAACTCCCTTCGAAACCGAGCACCGGGTTCTGTCCGCTATTGGTTGGCAGGCAAAATATATCACCGTTCACCGCAGCAAGGACGGAAAATATATGAACACAGATGCAGCACAGATCAGACGGGATTTTGTTTCCGCCATTGATAAAGGCTTCCCTGTACTGATAAGGTATATAGAACATGCCGACTGCGATTTGAATGTCTTTTTCGGATACGAGGATGACGGGGAAAAAATTATCGGTTATGACTACAACAATGGCTTTAAAGCCGGGGTTTCGCAGCCATCCGATGTAACTGTACCTGTAACGTGGGATAATTGGGAGAATAACCTGGCTGGATATATTTTGTTGAAATACAAAGAGGAAGCAGCTTCGGAACGAAACACAGCGTTATCCGTTTTCCGTTTTATCTCCGACCACGCCCGGAGTACTGCCGAGATTCGCGGGAAGAAGGTTGGATTTGCAGCCTGGGAATCATTTTTGTATCATTTGGAGCATGACGATTTTTCGCAATTACCACTACGCGCATCGGATGCCCCGGCAGTTAACGGTGTGGCGAACAGCGTTGAACACCGGTTTTATATTTATTGCGATGCCCTTTGTCAAATTGATGCCCGCAAGAAACCATTACCTTACTACCGTTTTCTGGCCGAACACTTCCCTGAGTGGAAAAAAGAGCTTGAAACAGCAATTCAGGCGTTGGAAGATTGCGCTTCTTATGGCGGATTCCTATGGAGTCATGGATTTACTTTCGATGAAGCCGGTTTCGAAAAATTCCGGTCGTATGAAGCTCGAAAAATCCTTGCCGACGCAGGCCGGGAAGCCATGATTAAAGACATGCTTGCCGTAGAGCAATTTGAGAAGATACTTCGACGGGCATGATTTTGCAGTTAAGTTTCAATTGTAATGGGAAGAATGTCAGCTTTGTAATAATAATGTTCAAGTTTCAGGATAAGCTCCATACCAAGGGATTCAGCAAGTTTAATGGAAGGTATGTTGGAGTGAACAACCTGGTATTTGGGTACATTGCCGGATTTCAGTATCTCACTTACTGCGGCCTTTACAACTTTTCCGGCATACCCTTTCCTCCTTTTACTTTCAACTGTATGAACAGCGCCCACTTCCCAGATATTGAAACAGTTGTGAAAAATAAGGCATGTGCTCACCGGTTTGCCATCCATGTAAATAGTAAATGAGCAGGCTCCATTGGCAAAATATTTTTCTATGTCATTTCTGGAATAACCATTTTCCGCCCATAAAGGCAAAAGTTGTTCATCCAGGCGGGTGGATTTTACAACAACGGATAACTCTTCGGAATCATCGATATGCCGGCATGAATATGATAAATATGCCCGTTTCCAGGTGAGGGGAAATTCTTTTTCTATTGCATCCTTAAAAACCGGCTTATGGATCTTAAATACCAGATCCTTGTCCCTTGGAATTTCCTTAAGCAGCTGTGGGATTGTTTGGTTATCCGAAGCGGCCAGGTAAACAATAAATTCAGCTTCCGGGTATATTTCAGTGTCGAAGGAGGAGGCGGAGACAGGAATGAGCATTACAATGCCCCAGGAGTTTTCCTGCTCAAACAGCTTGATTTCCATACAGTCTGCATATTCTTCAATCATTTTCAAATGGCTTACATGTGCAAATAAGTCCCTGCTCAATAATTCCTTAACCTTGTCCAGCATATAAATCACCACAGCTTATAATCAATACAATACTATGAATAATTATACACATTAATGTATAAAATTGCAATATAATCCTTACTATTAATTGGAAATAATAACTTTGCAATATATTGCCCTTATGGTATATATAGAAATGTATTTTATCGGGTTTTGGAGGTTTATCTGGTGCAGGTTGATATCAGGGAAGCGAAAAAGGATGATTTGATAGATATACTTAATCTATATAAACAGCCTGACATGGATGACGGTAAGGTTTTATCCCAAGAGCAGGCTGAAAAAATATTTGACAGGATATTGTCTTATCCTAACTATAAAGTATTTGTTGCAATAATAGATGAAAAAATAATCGGCACTTTTGCCTTGGCTGTTATGGACAATCTTGCTCATATGGGTGCTCCATCGGGACTAATTGAGGATGTGGTTGTAAAAACAGAATACTAGGGAAAAGGCATAGGAAAGCAGATGATGAGGTTTGCCATTGAATATTGCATGAAATATGGATGTTATAAAGTTGCGTTATCAAGCAATTTAAAGAGGGAAAAAGCACACAGATTCTATGAGTCCCTGGGGTTTAAAAAGCATGGATACAGCTTTTTGCTGGAATTACAGCAAGAAGATTGAGAAAAGTAATGTATATCCTGAACATTCTTACGAAAAGACAAGTAAGGTTACTGTAATTCAGAATCGAAAGTGTTGACACCAATACCAGTAACGTATTATTATATACAGGCAAACGGATAACAAGGTATCAACGGAACTACCAAAATCCGTCCAAATGTGGTAAAATTAATATAATTTCAATGCTGGCGTAGCTCAGCAGGTAGAGCAGCTGATTTGTAATCAGCAGGTCGGGGGTTCGAATCCGTCCGCCAGCTCCAATTATTTTCAATTTGAAAAGCCTTGATATTAAAGGCTTTTCTTTTTTGTCCAGATATCGTGTTTTTTACCCCTGAAGCTGCAATCTATATTGCAGAAACCTCTTTTTGTTGTATTTCTGTTGGTTTACTTTCGAACAAGCTGTTAGGTTTATCGGCGGCATCTCTTTTAAGTTCGGACATAATATGGGAATATGTGTCGAGTGTGAGTTTAATAGATGAATGATTCAACGTTTCCTGAACAATTTTTGTACTAACACCCATTTCCAATATTCATGTGGCGAAACTGTGACGTAATGGAAGCCAGGGAGATAAATTTTAGTCCATCTCTTTTTATCTTCTACATTTAGAGTAATTAACCCCTAAATAATAAATAATCCTGCTGTACCAGTGATTGACAGCCCTCTGTGTTGCGGTTAAAATAATTATGTTAATTTTTATTTCAAGATAATGATACAGATTTTATTTTTGTATCCGCAGTATTATGTATTAATCCTGAAAACGGTTATTATGGGCGCTCTGCCCTGATAATAAATTCCAATACATATAAAGGAGAGTAAAAAATATGAAAAAGTATTTTGAGGTAAGCACTAAAACCATTGTAGCAACAGGGCTTGGTGCAGCTATTTTTACTTTGCTGTTCATGTATGTCAAAATACCATCTCCTATTCCGGAAACCAGTTTCCAGACTGCCTATGGGGTCAGTGCCTTTTTTGCAACTCTGTACGGACCAATTGCAGGCGGTTTAATTGCTTTTATCGGACATGCCATAAGTGATGCTGTTCAGTATGGTTCGCCATGGTGGAGCTGGGTTATTGCAAGTGGTATTTCAGGATTTGTCTTTGGCTTTGCTTTCAGAAACACGAAAGTTGAAGAAGGGGAATTTAAAGGGAAAGATATTCTGAAATTCAATATCATTCAAATAATCGGCAATGCTGTTGCATGGTTGATTATTGCGCCGGTACTTGATATTGTTATTTATGCCGAACCGGCTAACAAGGTTTTTGTTCAGGGAATTGCAGCAGCACTGATGAACGCTATCAGTACAGGAGTTATAGGAACATTACTGCTGGTTGCATATGCTGCAACACGTACAAAGAAAGGCAGCCTGACAAAAAAATAAGTGTATAAACCCAGAAAAATCGGAGTAAAAACATGAGAGAAAGACCTGTTATTGAGTTTACTGACTTTACTTTTAAATATTTCACGCAGGCGGAACCAACTTTATATGATATCAATTTAAAAATATATCCAGGTGAAAAGATATTAATCGTAGGGCCTAGTGGAAGTGGCAAAAGTACACTAGGCCACTGTATTAATGGGCTTATTCCGTTTGCTTACAAGGGCGAAATCCAAGGCACACTGAAAATAAAGGATCTGGTTGTTGCCGAGCAGAATATATTTAAACTGTCCAAAATAGTAGGAACCGTTCTTCAGGATTCCGACGGTCAGTTTGTCGGCCTGACGGTCGGTGAAGACATTGCTTTTGCCCTTGAAAATGACAATGTCCCCACCGAAGAAATGCATGAGATTGTCCGTAAGGTGGCAGCAATGGTGGACATGGATAAGCTGCTGGATTCGTCGCCGTATGAGCTCTCCGGAGGTCAGAAACAGAGAACATCCCTGGCCGGAGTCATGGTTGACGATGTTGATGTGCTGTTGTTTGATGAACCCCTTGCAAACCTTGATCCGGCTACAGGGAAAACAGCGATAGAAATAATCGACGATATCCATAAGAAAACGAATAAAACAATTATAATTATCGAGCACCGCCTTGAAGATGTCCTGCACAGGGACGTAGACCGGATAATTGTGATAAACGAGGGGCAAATTATTGCCGACATGTCCCCTGACGAGCTGGTATCGTCATCGATATTGACGCAGATTGGTGTCCGCGAGCCTCTTTATATTACCGCGTTGAAATATGCAGGTATCAATGTAACCAGTGATATGTGTCCGAGCAGTCTGAATACGCTTAAAATGGATACGGTCACAGAGCCACTGAAGACCTGGTACAAATCCATTGAAAAGCCTGTAAAGGAAGAAAAAGGACCTGTAATACTGACAGCAGAGAATCTTACTTTCTCATATGACGGAAAGAGAAAGGCACTGGATAATGTAAGTTTTAAAATTCATGAAGGTGAAATGATTTCCATTGTGGGGAGAAACGGAGCGGGCAAATCCACTCTTTCCAAAGTATTATGTGGCTTTGAACAACAGGATTCGGGAAGTATATATTATTATGCCGAGGATATAAGGGACCGGAGTATCAAGGAAAGAGCCGAAATAATCGGGCTTGTGATGCAGAACCCAAATCAGATGATATCGAAGGCAATGATCTATGACGAGGTGGCTCTGGGACTTCGGCTGAGAAATGTGCCTGAGGACGAAATACGGCCCCGTGTGCAAAAAGTGCTGGAGATATGCGGCCTGTCGCCGTTTATTGACTGGCCGGTATCAGCACTGAGCTTTGGGCAGAAAAAAAGAGTTACAATTGCATCGATTTTGGTTCTGAACCCAAAGATAATTATCCTTGATGAGCCTACAGCAGGTCAGGATTATTACCATTATACCGAGATTATGAATTTCCTCGAGAAACTCAATAAAATGGGCGTAACTATAATCCTGATTACTCATGACATGCACTTGATGTTGGAATATACCCCAAGAGCTATTGTCATGTCAGACGGAGAAATTCTTGCTGATACAAGCGCATCAGTTGTACTGACTGATTCCAGGCTCATTGAAGAGGCCAATCTGAAGGAAACGTCACTTTACTACCTTGCGGAAAAAGCGAATATTGAAGACAGGACAGCATTCGTTCAAAGGTTTATTGACTACGAAAGGGAGCTAAGGAAAAACAATGAAACTTAAGCTTTTCTCATATAATTTTCTGGATACGCCGATACACAGACTGTCGGGACTTACGAAACTCGTAAGCTTTTTGGTCCTCACATTTGCGGTAATGTATTCATATGATATCCGGTTTATTCTTTTTGTGACTATATTTTCAGTAATAATCCTAAAGGTTGCGAAGATAAAATATTCGCAGATACGGCTTATGATTATTTATGTGTTGATTTTTATCGCGATTAATTTTGTTCTGACATTCCTGTTTGCCCCTGAATACGGAGTGGAGCTTTACGGAACAAGGCATGAACTTTTCAGGATTTTCGGGCGCTATAATGTCACGCTGGAACAATTGTTTTATCAGATTACCAAGGTATTTAAATATGGATCTGTTATACCTTTGGGAATTGTATTTTTGTTAACCACGGATCCAAGCGAATTTGCTGCGTCTCTGAACGGGGTTGGCGTTCCGTATAAGGTTGCTTACGCAGTTTCTTTGACCCTGCGTTATTTCCCCGAAATACAGAGGGATTACCGCAACATCAGCCAGGCACAGCAGGCAAGAGGGCTTGAGATGTCAAAGAAAGCCAAATTTGCGGATCGTTTCAAAAATGCTTTGATGATTATTATACCGCTGATATTTTCTACCATTGAAAGGGTTGAGTACATCAGCAATGCAATGGATTTGAGAGGTTTCGGCAAATTAAAGAAAAGGACATGGTACAGCAAAAAGAAACTGACCACCAGCGATTATATTGCCATACTGGCTTCGGTTTTAATATTCGCTGTATCTGTCTTAATCTCGGTGTTTATTAACGGGAGCAGGTTTTATAATCCATTTATTTAGAATATATGGCTTTGTTATAACTACACGGGATACCTTGATTACACGAGATATCTTACGAGTAAAGGGGCATTAATATGAAACCCATTCTTGTATTTCAGACGGATTTTACATATAAAGAAGGTGCGGTCAGCGCAATGTATGGTGTTGTAAAAAGCGTGGACCGTGAACTGGAAATAATTGATGCGACGCACGAAATACCAAAGTATGACACATGGAGTGCTTCCTACAGGCTTTACCAGTATATAAAGTTCTGGCCTGAAGGGACCATATTTGTATCTGTCGTTGATCCCGGCGTCGGAACAAGCCGCCGGGCGGCAGTAGCAAAAACATGCAGCGGTCACTATGTAGTTTCGCCGGACAACGGTTCATTGACCCATGTAAAAACGAAAATCGGAATTACAAAGATAAGGCAGATTGATGAAAAAATCAACAGATTAAAAGGAAAGGGTACCGAAAATGTAAGTGTTTTTCATGGACGGGATTTGTTTGCATACTGCGCAGCAAGGCTTGCCAGCGGCATCATAACTTATGACCAGGTCGGGCCATCGTACAGCGTGGATGAAGTTGTTGAGCATCCAATACTGTCTCCCGAATTCGGGCGTAATTATGTTAAGGGCATATTTGAGATCAACGATCCCAATTTCGGAAACCTCTGGACGAATATCCCCACTGTTGAGTTCATGAAAGCCGGATTTGAATACGGCGACCGTATTAATGTAACCGTAAAGCATAACGATGAAGTCATATTTTCAGACATGGTCCTTTTTGAGAGGTCTTTCGGTTTTGCAAAAAAAGGCGATGTAATCATCTATAACAATGAGCTGATGAATATTGCAATGGCTGTAAATCAGGGAAGCTTCTGTGATATTTACAGCCTGTCCTATGGACCTGAATGGGAAGTTGAGTTCTCAAAGTAAGATTACACCGCAACAGCTTTAATGTAAGTTCAGCCTTCCTCTTCTTCGTTGGGCAAATTGAAAACGTAAGCATATACGTCCCCAATAAGGTATAGTTACCATTAAGGGGGCGATATTTTTTGATGGGATCTGTCTCCTGTAAAACCTTGGGAAAAAGAAAACAGACTGAACCGCCGGGTTTATGATAAAATTGGGGATGTCAAGCAAGTATCATTGTTGCAAGGTGGAGAGTTATGTTGATAAAAGATCAGTTCAATTTGATTGCAAAAGAGTACGATAGTAATCGCAGAAAGTTTATTCCTTGTTTTGATGATTTTTATGAAAGTACCACCAAACTGATCCTTTCGAACATTGCTCCGCTCCGTGTGTTGGATTTGGGCGCTGGAACAGGATTGCTTTCATATTACTGGTATAGGGAATGTCCATCAGCAGAATATGTATTAGTTGATATTGCAGATGAAATGCTTAATGTTTCAAGAAGAAGATTTGCCGGAATTGATAGGATACAGTACAGAATATTAGATTATACAAAGGAACTTCCTGAGGGAAACTTCGATGCTGTTATTTCTGCGTTGTCGATACACCACTTAGAAGACAGTCAGAAGGAAGAGCTGTTCATGCACGTTTATAATAAACTGCCAAAGGGCGGTGTGCTGGTTAATTATGACCAGTTTTGCGCGGGAACAGACCGTATGAATAAATGGTTTGATTCATATTGGGAAAAGCAAATACTGAATAGCGGGTTGACAAACCGGGATATTGAGCTGTGGAGGGAACGCAGAAAGCTGGACAAGGAATGTTCGGTTGAAACAGAGGTTAAAATGTTATATAAATGTCATTTCACTGAGGTAAAGATCTTGTATTCTTATCACAAATTCTCAGTTATAGCTGCCATTAAGTAATTAAAATAATTGATGAAATTACAAAAAGGTAATAAAATAAAAACGTTTGCTGATGCTATAAACTACTATAAGTAACATCGAAACAGAGGGGTCAGTTTGAACAGGTTAACCGAGAATAAGAGGTTGTTTTTCTCAGCATTGGACTTTTTTGCGTGGGCTTCGCTAGCAGCTTCTTCATATGACTATATATTTTGTACACAACAGGTTGGTTTTTCGAATTCACAGATTGGCATGCTGTTTGCAGTAAACGGTCTTTTAGGGATCATATCCCAGCCATTATGCGGAATCATAAGTGATTATGTAAAATCAGTGAGAAAAGTATTGCTCGCTTGCATGAGTGTTTCCATATTAACCAGTATTTTGCTCACTATGTTCCAGTCAAAAACTGCTGTAGTTCCGTTGATTCTTACATACACATTGTTTACTGCGTCCTTTATGCCGCTCCTCGATAATTGGATTGCGAGAGAATGTGCGAAGGAGCAGGGTTACCATTATGGAATGATAAGAATATGGGGCTCCATAGGTTTTGCAATAGTGGTTTATATTTATGGAAAACTCACGGAAATCTATAATGTAAGTAATGTGTATTACGGGAGAGCTTTGCTTTTTGCAGTTACCATGTTTCTTGTATTCCTGTACAAATATGAAGACCTTCAGTCAGGTTACAAAACACATGGTAAAGCAAGTGCGACGAGTGACGCTGCTGCCGAAGCACCCGACAAAGGCAAGCCGGATATTAAAGCCCTGCTGTCAACAAAGAGATACATAACCTTCATGATTTTTGTGTTTATAATAAACCTTCCAATGAACTGCTCATATACCTTCTTCCCAAGCCTTTTGTTTTCCGTGGGAGGTACTAACAGTACTGTTGGGCTTGTGAGTTCCCTTAATGCCTTTATAGAAATCCCGTTTTTCTTGTATAGCAGGAAACTGGCTGACAGAATTGGTTCAAGAGGACTTATATTACTGGCATGCGGATTTCTTGCACTGCGTATGCTGGGTTTTTACCTGGCACCGAGTATAGGATTGCTGATGGCCTCATATTGGCTTATGGCTCCATATACAAGCTTCTTCACACCGGGCATGCTGTACTATATATATTCTCTGGCACCGGAGAACACGGAAGCTTTCGCCCAAACATTGGTACAGGCATTTGCCGCCGGCACTGCGGGCATGCTGGGTAACTCCTTTGCGGGATTTTTTGTTGACCGCTATGGTGTAAGGCCGTTGTACGGATATGGTTCCATGATTATTATATTTGGTATCCTGTTTTTTTACCTTTCAGGGCTGCAATTATCAAGAAAATCGCGCACTAAGCCTGCAACTGCTTTTTCTCTGTTGCATTCCAAAAAGTGCAATTCCACGTTTGACAAGAATTAACTGATGAAATAAAATAAAAAAGATACCGCAGAAGGGAGGAATTTACTTTGCTTACTAATGTTGATATAAGAAAGCTGTTACCCCACAGGTACCCGTTCTTACTGGTAGACAAGGTTTTGGAAGTGGAACCGGGTAAAAGGTGTGTTGCGATAAAGAACGTTACGGCCAATGAGCCGTTTTTCCAGGGCCATTTCCCTCAAAGACCCATAATGCCTGGTGTACTGATAGTAGAAGCGCTGGCCCAGACAGCTGGAATAGCCATATCAATGCTGGAGGAAAAGGGAAACAAACTGGGGCTTTTTACCGGAATTGATTCCATGAAATTCAGGGAACAGGTAGTCCCGGGGGATACATTAAGGCTTGAGGCTGAAATCCTGGTATATAAAAGAGGTTTGGCAAAGGTTAAGGTTAAGGCTACCGTTGAGGACAAGACAGCGGCAGAAGGTGAAATATCCTTCTTTATGGTGGACGTGGAAGAATAATCAGGTATTATTGATGGCAGTATATGGTAATAATTTACCTATAGGAGTAATATGTAGTATATGATTGCTGAATAAAACCATCAACTGGAGTCTGGCATGAGTATAATTTTAATGAAAGATATCCATAAGGTATATAAAAACGGAAAAATTGAGGTAGAGGCCTTAAAACAGGTAAATCTTGCAATAAATAAAGGCGAGTTTGTGGCTATCATGGGGCCTTCCGGTTCGGGAAAGTCCACTTTGATGAATATATTAGGCTGCCTCGACCGTGCCACAAGTGGCTATTATGAACTGGACGGAGTGGATATTTCCACCCTGAATGATATTGAACTTGCTAAAATACGCAATAAAAAGATAGGTTTTGTTTTCCAGTCGTTTAATCTTCTCCCTAAACTGAATGCGCTAAAAAATGTGGAACTTCCTATGATATATGCCGGGGTCGGGAAAAAAGAGAGAAGGGAACGGGCAATGGAAGCCTTGGAAAAGGTGGGCTTATTGGAAAGAATAAACCACCTCCCCAATGAATTATCAGGAGGACAGAAACAGAGAGTAGCCATAGCCCGTGCCCTGGTCAATGAACCCAGCATCATTCTGGCAGATGAGCCTACAGGCAATCTTGACAGTGTTTCAGGTGAGGATATAATGGAAATTTTCCAGAAGCTCAACAGCGATGGGGTTACGGTACTCGTGGTCACCCATGAACGCAGCATTGCGGAGCATACCAGGAGGATAATAAATTTCCGTGACGGAAGGCTTATAAAAGATGAAATTGTTGAAAAGCCTTTAAGTGCTGCGGAAGAAAGAGAAAGGCTGAAGAAATCTTTAATTGTGAATGTGGAGGTCGCCTATGAATGAGATGGAAAAGCCGAAATTAAGTTTCTTTAAAAGGGTAGGCAATATAATAGTGGCTCCTAAAAGGACAATGGATGATCTGAAGGAAAGGCCGCGTATTCTGTTTCCATTCGTTTTAATAAGCATTACATATTTATTGTACCTGGTTATTCATTTTTCATTGTACAATGAGTATATGCTGGAAGCTGCAAAAAGGTCGCAGCAGGTAATGTATGAATATGCCGGAGTCACCTATACCCAGGAAGCTCTGGAGCAGTTGGCAAAAGTACAGAGCATAACCGGACTTGTAACGGCTCCCATAGGTGCTGTAATAGGATGGATTATAGGTGCTGCCATATTGTTCGGGACTGTCAAAATATTCAGAGGGGAAGGCAGGTTCAAGCAGTACCTTTCGGTTACCGGTTATGCCCATGTAATCCTGGCACTGTATACATTAATTAAAATTATTGTTACCTTTTTCAGTGGAACCCTATATTTAGATACGCCCCTGGTAAGCCTCGGTGCACTGTTTGGAGGGGGCAGCAGGCAGGGATTTTTGTACGCAGTAGCTTGCGGCATTGACCTTTATTCCATATGGTTTTACTGTGTTATTGCCGTCGGTGTTGCCACAGTCAGCGGCCTTGGCAAAAAGAAATCATATATCATTATGGCGGTCCTGTTTGTGCTGACCTTACTGTTCAGCGGCATTTCCGCAAGTTTGGCAGGGTCGTTTATGTAACCGGATTTGACTTCTTCATTTTGTAATAAACTCTCTTAACTAAGGTAAGAAAGAAATGAGACCTGAAAGCTTGGAGGTTCACATGAAGAGAAAGATAATAATCGGCAGTGTGATTGCCGTTTTAACGGTTGCTTTTTCCATAGTCGGTATTCTGGGGACAACTGGTTCCGCCTCGGTATTTAAAAGAACCGGCGGACCTTCCGTAAGAGTTGTTGAAATAAGGACAGGGAGTATTTCTACTGTTATAAGTGCTGACGGGACAGTAAAAGAAGTTGAAAAGGCTCAGGTATATTTTGATACCCCCCTTAAGGTCATTGACATACTTGTGGAGAAAAACCAGCATGTTTCCAAGGGACAAAAGCTTATCGAACTGGATTTGTCCGGGTTGTATTCTGAATTGGAAAAGCTGGAGATAAACAGGAATGTTCAGCAGCTCAACCTGGAGATGTCTGAAATGGAAGAAGACTTGAAAAAAGCAGCCATAGCGGTGGAAAATGCCAGGAAAACCTATGAGGAATGTGTTGAAACCTACGAGGAAAATAAGATTCTGTTTGAATCCCATGCTATATCTGAAGCAGAGTTGAAGAGGTCCCAGAGGGCATGCGAAGATGCGTTATCGGCCCTTCGGAGCAGTGAACTCAGCTATGAATCTCTGAAAAAGAACATGGAATATAACAGGAAAATCAAGTTTGAAACCCTTCAGTCCACAATACTTGGTATAGAGGACTTAAAAGAAAAGATAGACAGGATAGAAAAGGATGTATTATCCCCCATGGATGGCGTTGTTTCCGTGGTTAACGTGATAAAAGGCGGTTATACGGGAACCATGCCGGCCTTTGAGATAATTAACACGGATAAGCTCAAAGTCCATGCGTATATAAAGGAATATAACAGTGGAAACGTCAAGGTGGGACAGCCGGTATCCATTTGGGGTGACGCCATAGGAAAAGATACTACCATAACGGGCAAAGTGGAGAGTATATCGCCAAAGGCAGAGTCCATATATACCGGTGGTGGTGAAGAAACGGTAGTGGAAACGGTTATTTCCCTGGAAAATACCGTTCCCGGACTAAGGCCGGGTATCAGCGTTACCTGCGATATATCCACTGAAAACGTTGAAGATGTCCTGATAATTCCCCTTGAGGCCATAGTGCCTGATAAAGACGGTTTGGAATATGTTTTTACAGTTGATGAGAATACTGGCGTCCTTGCCAGGAAGCGTGTCACCCTTGGTATAATTTCGGATATGACCGCCCAGGTAATTTCAGGCCTTTCCGAAGGCGAACTGGTGGTACTGGACCCACAGCCATATTTTGAAGACGGCATGACAGTTAGTATTACAGAGAAAGAGTGACAGATATGAACATTGCTGAGAGCCTGTCCCAGGCTATGGAAAGCCTGCGTTCAAATAAACTGCGTTCTATTCTTACCATGCTCGGTATTGTCATGGGTGTTTTTTCCGTTGTCGCCATTCTGGCTATCGGTAATGCCACCGAGGCATATATCAATGCACAGTTTGAAAAAATCGGCGCCAACCTGATAACCATTACATATAAAAATGTTACTGTCGACAGAAGTGAATGGCTGCTGCTTGATGATATGGAAATCATAAAAAACGCGGTGCCGGAAATGAAAAATATAGCGGCAATAAATCAGAAAAACGGTGTGCTCCAGGTTGACGAAGAGAGGAAAATGGCCATTGTAAACGGAGTAACGGCACAGTACAAGAACTTCGCTCCCATTGAGATGGCGGCAGGACGGTTTATCAACGAATTTGACGTGGCATCCGCATCAAAGGTTATAGTTGTGGGAGAAAACTTTGCCATGCGGTATTTCAACAGGGTAGACATTGTGGGAGAGGTTATCGATTTAAAATCATACTCAGGCAGTAAGATAAAGGTAAAGGTAATAGGAGTTATGGCAGGGGGAGACGATTTATTCAATTCTGCCATAAATGTTGAGAACTTCCCTGTGTACGTATATATGCCCATAACAACGGTCCAGAATTTTTATTCCAATGACAAGATGTTGCCTGCTATTATGGTTTCTGTAACGGAAAAGGACAACTTAAGGGAAATCGGCGACAGAATAGTAAGATTCCTGGAGCTTAACAAAGGAAAAAGAGGTATTTATGTGGCGAGAAATTCCGTGGAGGAACAGCAGATATTCTCCAGTGTAATAGGTGTTATTTCATCCGTCCTGCTGGTAATTGCGGTAATAACGTTACTGGTAGGGGGTATAGGCATTGTCAATATACTTCTTGTTTCAGTTAATGAAAGAATTAGGGAGATTGGCATACGAAAAGCCCTGGGAGCCCAGAAAAGGGATATTGTATTCCAGTTCCTTACCGAGTCGATGATTATGACCGGGTTCAGCGGAATCGTAGGTATACTGCTTGGTATTTTAGCCGGGAATATTATTGCCTCCCAGGTTAATATACCGCCATACATAGATTATGTGACTGTCATTCTGACATTTTTGGGTTCTCTGTTATTGGGTATCATATTTGGCGTTTACCCTGCCAAAAAGGCGGCAGACTTGGATCCCATCGAATCACTGAGGTATGAATAGATTCACCCGGTAAAAGGTTGGAAATTAAATACATCCGTGAAAGTTGGTACACTTTCGCGGATGTATAATTTTATGGAGTCGTTTTTACTATCTTTTAAGGCTCTTATTTAAATAAAAGCATGGCGGCGGTTATATCGTCATGGGCTTCACTTAAGTTTTCGGCTCCGGCAAAATGGGTGACACTGTCAAGAAGCCTGGAAAGATGGTTTTTTAAACATTCCTGGCTCCTGGCGCCCCGGCTTCCAAACACAATGTTCAGCAAACGGTCTTCACCGAATTGCTCCCCTGCGGGATTTTTAAATTCAGGAAGTCCATCGGTATACAAGAAAATGATGTCGCCTTTGGACAAATGAGTTTCCTTGTCCACATACTCAGGATGTTCGAGCCAGCAGCTTATGGGAATTCCTGGTGTCCTCAGAATTTCAAACCGGTCCTGGCCAAATATTACCGGCGCAACGTTAAGGCCAGCATTGGAATAAGTTACGGTTCCTGTTTGAGTATTAATAATGGCATAAAAAACCGTTATATATAGCTGCGTATCAAACTCATTCTGGTTAAAATCGTTGAAAAGCTGGCGCAAAGCCTCGGCCGGTGAAAGCAGTTTTTTATTCAAAGAAGATTTTAGAAATACAGTTAACATGGAGGCCGGAACCCCGTGGCCTTGCACGTCGGCTATATAGACACCAATATGGTTTTCATCAATGCGGAAAAAATCCAAAAAGTCCCCGCCTACCCTGCCACAGGGGTGAAAGATATATGAAAACGAAATCTTTTCATCGTCATACTCTTTTGGCAGCAGAGAAAGCTGTATTTTCTCGGACATCACAAGATCTTTTCTGAGTCTTTCGTTTTGTTCCATTATCTTGTTGTGGAGGATATGAATGTGGGTAACGTCTCTCAATACTTCTACTACCGCTACAATTTCATTATTCTTGTTTTTTACCGGCGAACTCATTACGGAAAAAATCCTGCCGTTGATAATCTCCTGTTTCTCGTGAGACTTGCCGTCAAAAACAGCGTCCCTGGAAATACAGATTTCGCATGGTTCAGTTCTGCCGATCAGTTCATAGCATTTCTTTCCTATTTGGCATTTGCCAAGTCCTTCGCACATAGCTTTATTCATGAGGATGATGTTCTTATCGCGGTCTATTACGCGAACCCAATCATACATGCCGTCAAGAATATCACTTACAAAGTTTTGACTAAAATTCTGAACAGAATTAAATAACATGTTAAGGCCACTCCAATAAGACTAGTAAATAAAAATAACTTGTTATCAATGATAACATAAAATTCTAATGATAGAAATATCATATAAATCAAATATGTAAAATTAATAATGTTGCAATTTTCAAGCAGGCCTTTTCTATAATAAGTCTGACCGGATTTACGATACCGGGCCGATTTTACCCCATAATTCCCTAATTTCATTCTTGTCCGGGATAGATGTCTGTGCCCCTTTTCGCTGCACAACAATGCCTGCAACCTGATTTGCGAATTGTACCGATTTATCCAGAGAACAGTTTTTCGAAAGGGCAAACGCAAATGCCGCAATAAAGCTGTCACCGGCAGCGGTTGTATCCACAACGGTAACCTTTTCAGCCGGGTAATTTATGCACCCTCCCGTCTGAGTTGCCACAAAAACACCATCTTCCCCAACGCTTGCAAGCACACATCCGACGCCTTGCTGCAAGAGAATATTGCATGCCTGCTCCATATTTTGACGTACATCAGTTATTCCTGTAAGCTTTGCCAGTTCTGTTTCATTCGGTTTTATATAATCAACGTTCCTGAGCAATGAATCCGGCAACGGGCCAGGGGCCGGCGCCGGGTCAAGTATTATGGTTTTCCCCATACCCTTTAGTTTCTCAGTAGCATAGATTACGGTGGGAAGAGGAATCTCCAGCTGCATGATGATAATATCGTATTCCTGCAACTTGTCTATAACAGAGTCGATATATTCTGTTGTAACATGACGGTTTGCTCCCTGGGAAACAATGATGCTGTTATTGCCGTTTTTGTCTACCACTATCATGGCAATTCCCGTGTGACTGTTTACAATCTGGATATTTTCAGTAAAGACGTTGGCATGTTTCAAACTATCAAGCTCAATGGCGGCGTTTGCATCTTTTCCAACCGCCCCGAACATAGCTACCTGCGCGCCCATGCGTCCCAGCGCAAAGGCTTGGTTTGCGCCCTTTCCCCCCGGAACAATTTCGAAAAAATCGCTTAGCACAGTTTCCCCGGTTTTGGGTGTATTGGACACATATGCCACGTAATCAACATTCAGGCTTCCAATCACTGCAATCCGTTTCATTGAAAAACCCCCAATTTTATAACGTTGCACACATTCACCTATTTTACTTCTTTTTACCCTATTAATAATAAAAATGCAATAAACAATATTAAAAATTGTTAATGCAAAACCGTCTGAACAATAACTGCTTCGGAAATACAGTATTTATGAAATCCGCTTCATAAGCAGCATTTGCCTTTTTATTTAACCAAGAAGTAATATTTTATCTTGCCAGGGTAATAATAATTCTAATGTAAAGCAAAATTTTCCGTGTATTATTTTAAGAATTGCGGAGTAAATGTATGATACCTGAAAAGATGGATCTTTTCGACAGATATATAGATTCAAACCATCCAGCTGCATTCAGGTTATTTACCCATAGACTACATTATTTTATGGAAACAGCCTTGTTAAACGGGTATGAGACGCTGGCCTTTTTATGTATTGGCACCGACAGGTCCACCGGTGACAGTTTAGGCCCGCTGGTAGGTTACAAGATTAAGGATCTTGGCAGCAGAAAGGTTCATGTATGCGGAACCCTGGAGGATCCGGTGCATGCCCTGAATCTGCCGGAGAGAACCAGGGGGATAAAGGAAAATCTTCACAAACCGTTTATCATAGCAATCGATGCCTGTCTGGGAAGCCTTGAACATGTGGGTTATATTATGATGGATACCGGTCCTCTAAGACCCGGGGCTGGTGTGAATAAAAAAATTGAACCTGTGGGCGACATGCACATAAACGGTATAGTAAACGTTTACGGTTTTCTGGACTTTTTTATACTGCAGAACACCCGTCTTTGTACTGTCATGAAAATGGCTGATTTAATTTCATCAGGCATAAGGTATGTGTTATGGAAAATCAGGAATTCTCTTTAAAATTTCATAAATATTTTCCAAAATTTTTATAAAATATATCAAAATTATCTGACATAATATTTCTTTTCCTTTATAATGTAAATGTCAAGACTTTTACCGGAGGGATCTGTAATGGAAAAGAGAAACAATATACTGCTTGGCGGCGCTATCGTGATCCTGGGCATACTTTTGTTATTGTCCAGGCTTGATATTTTTGATATCGGCGACTTTTTATCGAATTTTTGGCCTCTTGTTTTTCTTATGTTACCAGGCTTCCTTTTTCATGTCAGTTTTTTCAGTGGAAAAAGAAGGGATCCTGGTTTACTGGTGCCGGGTGGCATATTATTTGTAAGTGGTCTTACATGCCAGCTGTCTGAGCTTTTTAATGCGTGGGATATTCTCTGGCCTGGCTTCATATTATCGGTGGCAATAGGCCTTTTTGAACTATACCTGTTCGGCGGCAGACAGTCAGGATTGCTTGTTCCTGTAGCGGTACTGGGAGCCCTGTCTATTATTTTCTTTACCTCATTCTCATTAAGCCGGATATTGACATATACAATCAGGAGGCTTGTTGTTCCTGTAGCCTTAATCCTGGTAGGCTTTGCCATTATGATCGGCAACAAACCGAAAGAACCCAAGGAAGAACAATCCCAGGAGGAACAGTAAGTTTTTAATGCTTATTAATACAGACAGGGACTTGAAAGCCAAGCATGATGATATTGCGCAGGAGATTGAAGGTAAGAGTTTGCCAGGAATGGTGCAATGAACAAGTACCTTGTTTAAAATACCATAAAATTGGTATAATATATCAAAAAAGATGCTGGGAGTGATTTATTGTATGGATAAGTACGAATGCACTGCCTGTGGTTACATTTATGATCCTGAAGTCGGCGATCCTGACGGTGACATCGAACCGGGAACAGCTTTTGAAGATCTTCCGGATGACTGGGTTTGCCCCATTTGTGGCGTAGGAAAGGATATGTTCGAAAAAGTTGATTAGTTTTTGGTGAAAATATTAAAGCCTGCGGGTATATACCTTGCAGGTTTTAATATTTTTGATGGTTTTTTGCCTTCTTTTAAAATTATATAAAATTTCATTAAAAATTAAAAACCTATATGATATAATATGTGCATCAACTGAATGTGGTATAAAGCAGCGTTCTCATGATTGGTGATTTGAAGAGTGCGCTTTTTTAATATATTACCTGCCGGTGGAAATTTCTGATTAAGGAGTGTAAATATGAACCATTATGAGAAGTCCGATATTTTAAGGATGGTAAAAGAGCTGGACGTTAAATTCATAAGGCTTCAGTTCACAGATATTTTCGGCATGCTGAAGAATGTGGCGATAACGGTTGAACAGTTGGAAAAGGCCCTGGACAATCAATGTATGTTCGACGGTTCTTCCATAGAAGGTTTCGCCAGGATAGAAGAGTCGGACATGTACCTGTGGCCGGATCTCAATACCTTTGTGGTCTTTCCCTGGAGACCGCAGCCGGGCAGGGTAGCAAGGCTTATATGTGATGTCTATAACCCTGACGGAACGCCTTTTGAAGGATCCCCCCGTTATGTTTTGAAAAAGATGTTGGATAAAGCTAAAAAGATGGGTTACGATGTCTTCAATGTGGGGCCTGAATGCGAGTTTTTCCTCTTTTTAACCGACCAGGACGGTAAACCTACCATAAAGACCCATGACAATGCCGGATATTTTGATTTAGGTCCCGTGGACCAGGGCGAAAATGCGAGACGGGATATGGCTCTTGTTTTAGAGGAAATGGGGTTTAAAATAGAGGCTTCCCACCATGAGGTAGCACCTGGCCAGCATGAGATTGATTTCAGGTATGATGACGCCCTAACCACCGCTGACGCTATTTTGACATTTAAACTGGTTGTAAAAACTGTTGCTCAAAAACACGGCCTTCATGCCACATTTATGCCAAAACCCATATACGGTATATGCGGTTCCGGCATGCATGTAAATGTTTCTTTGCTTAAGAACGGCAAAAATGCCTTTTATGACGCTGACGGGTATATGCAGTTAAGCCAGGAGGCGCTATGGTTCATAGGCGGTTTAATGAAACATATCAGGTCCATGTCGGCGGTTACAAACCCTACCGTCAATTCATATAAAAGACTGGTGCCCGGTTATGAAGCACCGATTTATATAGCCTGGTCTGCCCGCAACAGGAGCCCGCTTATAAGAATCCCCGCAGCCAGGGGAGAAGCCACCAGGGTTGAACTGAGGTCCCCGGACCCGTCATGTAACCCTTACCTGGCCCTTGCATTGATTCTTGGCGCCGGGCTTGACGGAATTGAAAATAAGATTGATCCTCCTGCTCCTGTAAACGGCAATATCTACACCATGTCAGACAAGGATATGGAAGAACTGGGTATCAAGAGGCTTCCTGAAAATCTTAAGGAAGCCGTTGAGGAGATGCAAAAGAGTGAATTTGTAAGGGAGATACTGGGAGACCATATTTTCTATAAGTTTATCGAAGCAAAACTAAATGAATGGTACAATTATGCTTCCAAGATAACGCAATGGGAACTCAATGAATACCTCACGAAGTATTGACCAGGTTTAGTTTTTCCGCATAAAGTATCCGGATAGTTATTACGGGACCATATCCCCGGTATTTTCTCAGGAAATTGTTGGAGATTTATATAGACATACAGGAATAATATATGAGGGGAGGCATATTGATGATTGTAAAATACCAGTTGGGAGATATCGTTGAGTTAAAAAAGCAGCACCCTTGCGGAAGTAAACAGTGGGAAATTATGAGGGTAGGTATGGACTTCAGGATAAGATGTCTTGGATGTAATCATCAGGTTATGCTCCCGCGCCCAAAATTTGAAAAGAGTGTAAAAAAGATAGTATCCAAGTTTGGCGAAAACAACGCTTAAATTTTTGTAAAACCATTCCTGCAAAGGTCAGATGTATTTTTACAGGTTCTTATAGAAATAATAAAGTTATGCATCTGTAGGTTTCTGTAAGAAGACAATATTATACATTTGACAAAAAAGGGATGGTTTACTTGTTTGAGAAGGAATACAGAAGTACAAGCTTATTTAAAATAGTTATAACCTCACTTATTACTTCTCTTGTGGTTGGGGCATGTATTTTTGCCGCAGTAGCGTCATATATGTCCCGGTATGGCCCCCAGGGCCAGTCCCAATCCCCGGTTAATGAAGGAAGCTTTCCTGAATTTAGTGGACCGCTTCCCCAGCAAATTTCTGCCGAAGTTATAAGTAATATTTCATATGTAACTCAGGTTGCCCAGTCCGCATCACCGGGTGTTGTGGGTATATCTGTCCTCAGGCTTGACGGGAATGCCCTTTTTGACACAGATGCAGCCGAAAAATGGGGCGTAGGTACCGGGGTAATAGTCAGCGAGAAGGGATATATATTGACAAACCACCATGTTGCCGGTGGTGAAAGCCGGCGGATGATAGTGACCCTCTCCGACGGCAGCAATGTTGACGGCGTGTGCCTGTGGTCCGACCCTGTACTGGACCTTGCTATTGTGAAAATTGAAAAGGAAGGCCTGACGCCTATACCCATTGGTAATTCAGATAACCTGAAGGTGGGTGAACCGGCCATAGCCATAGGCAATCCTCTTGGACTTCAGTTCCAGCGGACGGTGACGTCCGGGGTAATCAGCGCCTTGAACAGGACAATAAGTATAGAAACCGAAGAGGGTCAAAACTTTATGGAAGACCTTATTCAAACAGATGCAAGTATCAATCCCGGAAACAGTGGAGGACCGCTTTTAAATGCCAGAGGGGAAGTAATAGGTATCAATACCGTAAAGGTTGAAAGTGCGGAAGCCATAGGATTTGCCATACCTATAAACGTAGCGGTGCCAATAATAAAAAGATTTGTGGAGGAAGGCGAGTTCAGGGAACCGTATATCGGAATTTTTGCATATGACAAGGAAACAATCCCTTACCTGAACAACATTCATGTTGATAACGGCATATATGTTGTTCATGTGGATAAGAATGGCCCGGCTTACAAAGCTGGTATACGGGAGGGCTGTATTATAGACATGGTGGACGGCAGAAAAATTGACACCATGATACAGCTCAGGACTTATATATACAGCAAGAAGCCAGGCGATACAATAGTTGTAACCCACCTGAACAGGGATACCAACAAGTTTGAGGATGTTACCGTTAAGTTGGCGGAAAAAACAACCGACGGCACAATTACCCGGTAACTTGCTTATATAATCTTCCTTATTTGAAAATTATGCTGAAGTACCAGCCAGTTCTGGGGAAACGGAGAACTGAGCTCCCAGTAGCTTATCCCCTTAAGGCCATATTCATTTACCAGGTTAAATTTATACTGCAGGCTTCTTGCATCTTCGAACCATACTTCATGATTCACTCCGGTATCGTCGGTATAATAGAAATACGGCGACAGATATACCGGGTGGAACTGGATGACGGACCCGCGCTGGGCTGCAATGCTTACAGCTTCAACCGGGCTTATGGTCCTGGCAACGGTACCAGGCTGGTATGGAAGCCTCCAGTCGCGTCCATAGGTAGGTACGCCCATTAGGATTTTTTCACGGGGTATGGCTGTTATTGCATAATCCAGAATATCCCTTACCTTGTTTTCAGGAGCAATAGCCCATGGCGGACCTGCTGCATATCCCCATTCATAGGTCATCAGCACCACAAAATCATTAATACGTCCATGCGCGGGATAATCATGGGCTTCGTAAAGCAAGCCGATCTGGCCAGCGGTTTCCTTTGGCGCCAATGCGCTTGAAAGGAGAAAACCCCGGGGTCTTATTGCATCCGCAACTCTTTGTAAAAAGGCATTATAATTTTCACGCTGGTCTGGCGGTACATACTCAAAGTCGATGTTGAGACCTGCAAAATTTTTGCTTTCGAGCCTTTGCAGGATATTTGAAACAAGGGTTTCCTGGGCTTCCCGGCTTGAAAGCACGTCGCGGGCAAGTTCAGGGCTGAAAGTACGGCCCTCAAAGTTTGTTATAACCATTAACGGCGCAGCGCCGTTGCTTCTGGCTATCTGCCTTACGGCAGTATCATCGGGATTTGAAAGCCCGCCTCCCCTTGCAATACCATAACTGAAGATACTAAAATATGTTAAGTACGGCGACGTGTTTCGTGCCACGTTCTGGCCTGCTGTTCCAAAACTTGTTAAGTAACCGTTTGTTTCTATAACAGGCTTTCTTACAAGAATCTGCTGCCCCGCATAAATGAGGGATGGGTTTTGAATATTGTTAACCCTGATTATGTCCTGGATTGTGGTCTTGTAAAGCCGTGCAATCTGCCAGAGGGTTTCCCCCGGCCTAATCGTGTGGGTCGTATACGGGGCGGGTATAATCAGCCTTTGCCCCACAAACAATACATTTGCGTTCTGTATATTATTGGCGTTTATGATTTCATTTATAGTAACGTCATATCTTTGCGTTATTCTCCATAAGGTATCTCCTGGTTGCACCGTGTGAATAACATCGGGTACGGGAATGACAAGGGCCTGGCCTACCGCAAGCAAATTGGGATTTACAATGCCGTTTGCCGTGACCAGTTCCGAAATGCTGACGCCGGTACGCTGAGAGATCTGCCACAGTGTATCGCCTGGCTGTACTACATAGATATACAAACTAACATCTCCTTTCCCTTGCGGGCTCCATATTACATAATACTCATGTTTGAGCGGTTATGTGAATAACGGCGCCTACACCGCTGAATTACTATGATTGGCAAACATTGAAATAACATATAATAAGAAATTCATAATATCGAAGATTTTTACAAGAAGAAATATTAATTATTTCAACGAATATTAAAATATTACACTACAAAAAGAACTAAAATATCAATATACTTTTTAACTGCTGGATAGTTTGACTGTATATAAAGGGGGAGATTCCTATTTCAATTTCCAAAGCATATGTTAATAATCGAAAAAGCCGGTATAAAAGCATTAAACAATTTCTGGACGTAAATCTTGAATTATATCTGATCTTACTGCTTCCCCTGGCATGGTTGATAATTTTCAAATATATACCTATGTATGGGACTCAAATTGCATTTAGAGACTTCCGTGCCAATTTAGGTATATGGGGCAGTAAATGGATAGGACTTAAAAACTTCAGAGAGTTTTTCAGTAATTACATGTTTGCCAGAATATTAAGAAACACATTATATATAAGTTTCTATCAA
>Ga0134102_1000076_pt1 | contig 120311 bp, 106 predicted proteins | sample 13_3_2metaG_FD_94447 | JGI IMG/M metagenome (GOLD analysis project Ga0134102, IMG submission 94447) | Switchgrass degrading microbial communities from high solid loading bioreactors in New Hampshire, USA - 13_49_3.3_201_A3 metaG | ecosystem: Engineered > Bioreactor > Semi-continuous >...
AGCTGCTCCACCCCGCGATAAATAAATTTTATTTCCTTTTCTCTTGCGCTAATATAGTGTAGCACAATTCTAATGATTTTGCAAGTTCTTTTTTCAAGTAGTTTTTACCACTTCTTTAAAAACTAATGGTGTACCCTTTGCCGTACACCTGCATATCTTTCAGCATTTTGCTGAACTAAAATTAAATTGGTGCTCGAGACCGGAATCGAACCGGTACGAGGGGTAAGCCTCACGGGATTTTAAGTCCCGGGCGTCTGCCAGTTCCGCCACTCGAGCATTAACAATTGTTATACGGTATTAGCTTTAAACTGTGATAAATATTAATACACAAATACTGTGCTCACAAACTATTACCGCTTCAACGCTTAATTAGTATAACACCGTATATATATTTTTTCAAGTATTTTTATTAAATTTATTATAGCAACTTTTTCTTCTAAGACACTTTTCTTTCCCACATATGCGTTTTTGTATTATAAACTCAAAAAGGACACAACAGCTTGTTTTTCCATGTGTCCCTGATTAATTAAAGTATATTCACTAATTAATTATGCTACACTATTAAATAAGCAGCATTTATCAAAAACATTCTTCTCAAGACCAGAACTGAGCGGACCTTCTATAGCCGCTGCCACGCTTTGATTCAAAATTGCGTTTCAAATCATTAAGCTTCTCATCACTGTCTTTCATGAACTTCGACAATCTTTGCTCAAAAGTCATATTGTCAGATGTATTTCTGTTCCAATCTATATCAATAGGTTTTGCCGATCTTGTCTGAGGCTTATTCTCCTGTGCTTTCTTAATGGATAAACTTACTTTTCCGTTTTTATCTACAGCTAATACCTTTACTTTTACTGATTGACTTTCTTTAAGATGATTTTTAATGTCTTTTACATATTCTTCTGCAATCTCTGAGATGTGAACCAAACCTGTTTCTCCATCAGGCAATTGGATAAAAGCTCCGAAATTCGTAATTCCCGAAACTTTTCCTTCAACTATGTCACCTACACTAACCGGCATAAACCTGGAAATCCTCCTTAAAATGATATAAAGTAATTCGATTATATAGTATATAAATACTTAAGTCAAGCTGTTTTATGCATATGCAAACATTAACATTTTTGTTACAACAATTTTACAGCAAATTAAAATTATCTGCAAAATACCCGTCAAAAAATTAAGCATATTTTATTATATTAGCAAATACATAATCCTGTGCTGAAAAAAGACCGGCTGTCGTAAGAAATGATATAACTTACTAATTACCTATATCAACAAAGATCTTTTCCCCCGGTTTTACCATCCCGAGCTTTTCTCGTGCAATTTTCTCCATATTTTCATCTGTGAACAGAGAATCCTTTTCCTGTTCAAGTCTGCCGTTTTCCTTTTCTATCTCTTCGATCTTTGCCTGTACATCATTAAGTTCGGCCAATTTTTTATCTATCATATTTTGCTGGCTGAATACCGTACGGACAAAAAAAGCCGTACCTACTATAAAAATTAATATACCGAACCTAAATACTTTTTTCTTTTGTTTCATTTAAAATTCTCCCTGAAAATTTCTTTATTAAATACCATTGTATTCAGTCCAAATACAATAGATTATTGCATTGTAACCTTCATTTGCTATATTAATAAGTAGTTGATATATCATTTATCAATTTCTTAAACAAGACTTGCATTATGTAAAGTTAGTAATATGTACAGTATATAGGCGCTTTAAATTGATATTGTATTGAATATATTCTATATTACTTTAGAAAATCCTGCATAACATTAGAATTTTTTTCTTACATTTCTAAAAATCTTTTTAAATATATTCTGTCGAGCCACAGAAGTTTTTCTTTTTTGTGCCAAATGCTTTATTAACCTTTTAAGTTTGTTGAAAATAAACTTAAATGGTTTTAATATGATATTTAGAATAAATTTTAACGGAGTAAATATTAATATAGATAAAATTTTTATTATAAGTTTTATAACTTTTTTTATTATTTTTATTATAAATAAAATCAGTCCGGTTACAATTCTGCTAAGGAGTAAAACATATAATACAACTCCCAGCAGCGCCCCTAAAAAAATAAATCCTCTTATCTCACCGTCATTGCTGAAATACAGCAGCAAGAACATAATTATGGATACCAGTACCCAATAAATAAAATCTTCTATGTAAGTTGCTATAATACCTGTTTTAATAGTTTTTCTCTTTATTCTGAACAAATCATATAACAGAGCCGCGATTATACCTCCCACCACTGAGCAAGCAAATATATAAGCCTGATTTACACTGGTTTCTGGCACTACTAATCACCGGCTTTCTACCTGAACATCCTGCTGAAAAAACCCTTGGATTTTGAACCTTCGCTATCGCTATATTCACAGCTGTATATTTCCCCTTCGATATTTAATTCTGAACTGTCCAGATTGAGCTTGCTTATATGTAATCCTTCACCCCTGACAATAAGTGTTCCTAGCTCTGTATTGGCAATAACATATTCATCATTGAAACTCTCAACGTCAATAACGCCGGAAATGCTCAGTTTTTCTCTGTTTTCCAAAATAAGATTTTGTACCTTTGGTCTGCCTGTTTTTTTATCCTCCATCATTAAAGAGCCCCCTTATTTTATTCTTATAGAATAAATATGCATGTACTCATGGAATAATTCGTATACTTGTTTAATAAATAGTGCCGGTTGTTTTATGAAAAAGCCTTGTACTATAAATTTAAAGGGCTGAAGCGAAATCAATTTATCTCGCAACAGCCCTTTTGCATATAAGACATATTCACTATTTTATTATATACATCTCTTTAGCACTTTCTTTGGTTGCATGCTCATTCACAGAAGTAACTTCAACAGTAGTGGTGTTAGCACCTATACTGATCTCAATTATATCTCCGACCTTGACATCCGAACTCGGTTTGGCTATCTTTCCGTTTATCTTAACCTTTTCCTTTTCACATGCTTCACTTGCCAGAGTCCTTCTCTTTATCAGCCTGGACACTTTAAGGTATTTATCAATTCTCATACATATCCCTCCCTTTTCTACATGTTCCGCATCAATTTTTATTATTAATTATTAGCTTCAGAATCATATACTTTTTATACTAAACATATGCCATGCTTTATGTAGTTCCCGTTTATCCTATTATATATATCATTATAATTTCTGACAATACAAAAGGCTTCAATTAAGAAGCCTTTTGTATTTATTTTCAGAACTTCATTATGAACTTGTTTACCATATTAGTTAACAGCATCTTTTAAAGCTTTACCAACCTTAAACACCGGTACTCTCGAAGCCGGTATGGTGATCTCTTCCTTGGTCTGAGGATTTCTACCTTTTCTTTCAGCTCTGTCTTTGACCTCAAAAGATCCAAATCCAACCAGCTGTATCTTGTCCCCGTTTTTTAAAGCTTCCTCAACGCTTTCCATAAAGGCATTTAAAGCTTTTTCAGCTTCCTTTTTGGGTAGCCCGGTTTTTTCAGCCATACTATTAATTAATTCTGCTTTATTCATATAAATTCCTCCTATGTGTTATATTATTACCCATAAACACTCTGCTTATTAGTAATTTAAGTGTTATTTGCCTCAACGGTTAAAACATAGATTATAGTACATATTAATACAGTCAAACTTTTACAAATGTTAATATAAACAACATAGTCCTTTAATTTATGACTGCTTTACTTCAATCTCAGTTTTTGCCTTGTTCCATAACTCATCCATTTCGCTCAGCTGCATGTCTTCCAGTCTTTTACCTTTAGACATAGCCTCCTTTTCGATAAATTCAAATCTTTTTATAAATTTATTTATCGTACCGGTCAAAGCAAGCTCAGGCTGGATTCCTAAAAATCTTGCAAGATTGACCAGCGCAAAAAGCGCATCACCTATCTCATCAGTTATTCTTTCCACATTTTTACTCTTATATACATCTTTTATTTCAGATATTTCTTCTTCTACCTTATTTATAACATCTTCAATGTTATCCCAGTCAAAACCGACCTGGGCAGCTTTCTGCTGAACCTTATAGCTTCTCATTAAGGCAGGCAGATTTGAGGGCACATCTTTAAGTACGTCCGTGTGATTTGTAATACCTTTTTCCTTCTTTTTTAGCGATTCCCAGTTGTCAACTACCTGATCCGCTGTATCAGCATGGTCATTTCCAAAAACATGCGTATGTCTCATTATCATTTTCCGGCATACTACAGTTATTACATCATCTATATTAAAACGCCCTTCTTCATCTGCAATTTGTGCATGAAATACTATCTGAAGCAGTAAATCTCCCAACTCATCATATATCTTTTTATCATCTTTCATGTCGATAGCTTCAAGCACTTCATATGTTTCTTCTATCAGGTATTTTTTAAGGCTCTGGTGAGTCTGCTCCCTGTCCCATGGGCACCCCTCAGGGCTTCTTAGGAGCCTCATTATGTCAACAAGATCATTCAGGGTATACTTTTCTTTTAGTTCCATAACTCTATCTCCTTAGTAATTTTAAACGGTAAAGCCTTTTGTTAATATTGTTGCCAAAAGGCAATACCGATATTTCTTTAGAAGTAATTCCTCCCATAATCAGCAATTCCACAATATAAACTATTATTGCACTCAGGATTACACATATTGTAGATATATAAATATTCATAGTGTTTTGCATCAAATATACATATAAATATCGTGCACATATTCCCATAACTAATGATGCAGCCACTGGTTTTATTATAAGATCAATTATTCCCAACTTCAACCTGAATTTTATTTTTAGCGCCAGCATACATATTATGCTTGATACAATATAACATGCCATAGTACCGTAAACTGCTCCTTTTATATTTATAGAAGGCTGAGATACAAGATAATAGTTCATGGCAATTTTAATAACAGCTCCTGTCAGCAGACTCAACGCGGGTATGACAGCCTTGCCTAAACCTTGCAATATACCGGATAATGTCTGGGTAAGGCCGGCAAATATTATGGTAAACGAACTTATGGTCAACAAATATGCTCCTTCACTTGAGCCTGGAAACAACATTTTAATAATCGGATCGGCCATCACTGCCATACCTACAGATGATGGAACTCCCAAAAGAATGGTCATTTTTATCGACAGCATTATTTTTTCAGTAGCTGATTTATAATTTTTTACAGCCATTGAAGCTGCAATTGCCGGTACCAGTCCTGTTGATAATGCAGCAAATATAGATGTGGGGAAGTGAGTTAGTACATAGCACTTACCGGTTAATATACCATATAACCTGTTTGCAGTATTATAATCAAAACCTGCCTTAGACAGCCCTGTCATAACTGTGCCAAGATCTATAATATTAGTTACAGTAAGTATTACGGCACCTAATGATATCGGAAGTGCAATCTTTATCAGTTTGGACAGTATACTTAATGTGCTTGCATTGTATCCGGCTCTGCAGTGTCTGTTAATATTTTTCCATATGTTTACCTTTCTGACCTTATATAAAATACAAAGATAGACAGCACCTACAGCAGCACCCATAGTTGTACCGAAAGTGGCTCCTGCCGCACTCAGTTCTACACCATACGGCAGCAATTTTAATGCAAGAAATAACGTAAAAACCGTTTTGGCTACCTGTTCAATTATCTGTGAGTATGCCTGAGGAGTCATGTCCTGAAGGCCCTGAAAGTATCCCCTGAATACTGCCATAATTGACACAAAGAAAATAGTTGGGGAAATTGCGGCCATGGTATACGCCGCTCTGGGATTCCCTATCATCCTGGCTATATGTTTCGAGAAGGTCAGAAAAACTGACGAAATCATAATTCCTGAAATAAAGAGCATCCAAAAGGACACTTTAAAAATTTTATGTGCCCCTCTCCAATCTCCTTTGGCGGTAGTCTCAGCAACAAGCTTGGCAATAGCAGAAGGGAATCCTGTAGTAGACAGGGCATAAAGCAGCAAGTATACCTGAAATCCCGAGCCATATATTCCATTGCCTTCATCGCCATATCCCGGAATATTGGTGAGAACTACTCTATATACAAAACCAACCAGCTTAACAATGATAGTTGCGGTAGCAAGCAGTATAACACCGCTTAAAAAGCTTTTCTTTTTTCTCAATGTTATGACTCTCCATTAACACAATTTTGACCCGTTTGTATATTTTATTATTAATCTATATATTTACATTCCTATGATTTTGTATATAGAGTTACAGGAATTCATATGGATTTGTATTGACAGCAAAGCACAATAGTATATGTAGCAGCATTTACAGTTTACCTGGAAATGTATATTAATATTTTTATATTAGTCAGCAATGAGAGATAAATCAACTATATATAAATTTAGCTTAATCAAACAAATTCAAATAATCATAATATTTATGCCGCCACACAAATTTAAAAGATTGAGTATAAAGGCATGAATAATTAATAAATATATGTTTCGCACTAATCTTTTCATTATATCCTTAATTAAAATATAACAATCATATTCATATGTTGTATAAACCATAACATTACATTTGTTATATAATTAGTGCTATATATATCATTCTTTATTCATGCCTCTATATTTGATGCCTATTTCGCATATTTCATTTCCGGCTGATAAGTATTATTGCTCCATTTGTTTACCCAGGAAGCTGGCAGCTGATTGCGCAAGTTTCGCTTCAACTTCGCCCATGCGTACATTAGGTTCTGTTGATAACAGCATAACCGCTCCTATTGGATCACCTTCTGAAATGATTGTTGAAACTACCTGTGCAGTATATTTTCTCTCTCCGTTTTCATCTGCTACTATTGAAATAGATTTATCTTCCGGTGATTTTACCACCAGGGTATTCTTTTCCTCTATAATCCTTTCAACTTCCGGACTTAAAGGCTTTTCAAGAAAATCTTTTTTTGATATGCCTGAAACTGCAATTATAGAGTCCCTGTCGGCTATACATGTTATATGTCCACTGGTTTTGTGCAATGTTTCCGCATACTGAGCCGCGAAATCACTCAATTCACCTATAGGTGAATATTTCTTGAGTATAACTTCTCCTTCTCTGTCAGTAAATATTTCAAGCGGATCGCCTTCGCGTATCCTTAATGTTTTTCTTATCTCTTTCGGGATAACTACCCTTCCTAAATCGTCTATCCTTCTAACTATACCAGTAGCTTTCAATTTACGTTACCTCCTTAATTAGTTTATATATCCGTGCAATTTTAGTATTGTTTTTTTATTGGAGTTTTATACATTGTAGGTATTTGTGTTATCTTTAAACCAATTTTAGAAAGAAAAAAGCAGACCGAAAATCGATCTGCTTTCATTTTGCTGATTGATAATTATTATTCTATTATTTTAATTTTATTATATACTTCATCATTCATAACAAGTGTATACTTTGTATCCTTTATCCATTCCTCGAGTTTGCTTTCAAACTTACTCTGGATAAATTCATCTTTAATATGACCTTTTACTTCATCCAAAGTTTGAGTGACTCTGTTCTCCACCTTCATTACATGATAACCGAACATAGTCTCTATAATTTCTACATCTCCCACTTTTTTATCCTTCGCCCACTCATAGAAACTCTCGCCATAATCATATCCACTGGATGCAAATGTTGCGGTTAAATTCCCATTCTTGTCATATATTCCATACTTATCGTATATAACAAGTCCCTCATTCTCTTCTACATACGGATCCTGAGAGTTTTCTTTTGCAAGCTTAGCCATATCTTCACCGGCTAACACTTTTGCTTTCATAGCATTTGCTTTTTCAGATGCCTCATTTACTTCACCTTCAGTAAGAGATTCACCTGTTGTAAGATCCACTGTCAAATATAAAATATGCCTTACGCTAATTTTATCATATTGTTTTGGATCTTCGTTATATGCTTGACTTATTTCATCATCGGTTATTTCATCTGCCAGTTCTGAATATACTTTAGATTGATATTTTTCAATTAATGTTTTTTCTTTCGCTATCGTTTCATATTGGCTCAGATTTACTCCATAATTGCTTTTATATGCCTTGTCAGCTTCTACTCTTTTGCCTCCGTAATATTGTGTTACCACATTATCAATCTCTTCTTTTATATTATTTTTTTCATCCTTAGTAAGAGTTATATTTTTTTCTTTTGCTTTTGCAAGCATAACTTTATTTTTTTTGAGCTGGTCAAGGGTGTATTTTTTTGCATATTCTTCCCATGTCTCACCATCTGTATTAGCTTTGCTTTTCCAGAATGATTTAATCGTATCGGAATCACTTCCGCTAACCCCAACCAAACTTTCTACATTTTCTTTAAAATTCATAAGATAGAACTTATATTCAGCTTCCGTTATTTTAGCATCGCCAACCTTTGCAACGTAATTATTCTGATTGTACATATACAAAGGTATTCCTATTGCTGCAGCGATAATTAAGACTGCAACAACTATTACTACTATTATCGCACCTTTTTTCATTAAATTATCTCTCCTCACCCCGTAATATATTAATAAGCTTGCCTTATGTTAATGTATATACTAATTATATTAGATAATTTCTCCTACTGCAATTTATTTATGTCCTGTAACAGAATTTTAATATTTTCTATTAAATCACTTTTTGCTACATTTGTAATTTTATATGTAATATAAGGTGAAGCACTTGCTGTAAACATAAGCTTGCGCTTATACTTGTCCATTAACTTGCTGAGCACTTCCAGGTTCACTTTTGCTCCTTTAGCGTACTGGAAAATTACAGAATTATCTTTTTGCTGAACTGAAGCAAAATTACATCTTGACGCCATAGATTTTATAAGAGCTATATTGATCAAATTGTTTACTTCATCCGGAATATCCCCATACCTGTCGATAAGCTCATCCTGAATGTCTGATACATCTTCTTCATCCTGTATTGAAGCAATTCTCTTATACATATCAAGCTTTTGCTTTTCGTCGTTAATATATTCATCGTCTATATATGCACTGATATTTATATCAATCGTTACTTCTGTTTCTCTTCTTTGTATCTCTTCACCCTTTATTTCTCTTACAGCTTCATCAAGCAATTTGCAGTACATATCATACCCGACGGTTTCCATATGTCCATGCTGTTCAGGCCCTAACAAATTACCTGCTCCTCTTATCTCAAGGTCCCTCATTGCAATTTTAAACCCTGATCCGAATTCCGTAAACTCTTTTATAGCTTGAAGACGTTTTTCTGCAGCTTCTGCCAATACCTTATCTTTTTTGTAGGTAATATATGCGTATCCAAGTTTATTTGAACGGCCGACTCTTCCTCTTATCTGATACAGCTGAGACAAACCCATCCTGTCAGAGTCTTCAACTATAATTGTATTTACGTTTGGCATATCAAGACCTGACTCAATAATCGTAGTGCAGACAAGAATATCGCTTTCTCCGTTTATAAAGTCCATCATAACATCTTCCAGCTCTTTTTCATTCATCTGACCATGAGCAACCGCTATTCTGGCTTCAGGCACCAGATTATGAAGCTCAGAAGCTTTCATATAAATAGTTCTGACTCTGTTATATAGATAAAAAACCTGTCCTTTTCTTGCCATCTCACGCAAAATTGCGTCCTTGATTATCTCCTGATTGTATTCCATTACATAAGTCTGTACGGGGTATCTTTCTTCAGGAGGTTCCTCTATGGTGCTGATGTCACGGATTCCTGAAAGCGACATATGCAATGTACGCGGTATTGGAGTTGCTGTAAGTGTGAGCACATCAATATTGGGATACATATTTTTAACTTTCTCTTTATGTTCTACTCCAAATCTTTGCTCTTCATCAATTACCAGCAAACCCAGATCTTTAAATTCCACATCTTTTTGCAATAGTCTGTGAGTACCTATTAAAATATCTATATTCCCCGATTTTAAATTCTTTAGAATTTTCTTCTGTTCAGATGCGGTTCTGAAACGGCTTATAACATCTACGGTAATCGGGAAATCAGCCATTCTCTGCCTGAAAGTATGATAATGCTGCTGAGCCAGTATAGTTGTAGGAACAAGATATGCCACCTGCTTTCCGTCCATTACTGCTTTAAATATGGCTCTCATTGCAACCTCTGTTTTTCCAAACCCGACATCACCGCACAGCAGCCGGTCCATAGGTCTTTCTGATTCCATATCCTGCTTTATTTCCTGAATGCATTTAATCTGGTCATCAGTTTCTTCATAAGGAAATAATTCTTCAAACTGGCTCTGCCAAACCGTATCCTTTGAGTATGCATGCCCTTTCATTGCCTGCCTTTTCGCATAAAGCTCAACAAGCTCAAATGCAAGCTTCTTTAATGATTCTTTAACTTTTGCTTTAGTTTTTACCCAATCAGTTCCTCCAAGTTTACTCAGCTTGGGAGTCCGACCCTCTGAGCCGATATATTTTTGAATGGAGTCCATTTGATTGGCGGGTATATAAAGGTAATCCCCCTGTTGATATCTTATCTTCAGATAATCACTTTTTACACCGTCTACTTCAAGCTTATGTATGCCTTCATACTGACCTATTCCATAAGTTTCATGCACTACCAGATCTCCCACATTAAGATCTGTAAAAGCTTCTATTTTTCTACCTTTCTTTTTTCTTGCAGCCCTCTTCAGCCTTCTATCATATCCAAAAAGCTCCCTGTCGCTGACCACAGCAAATTTTGCAGTCGGATACTCAAAACCCCTGACAAGGCTCCCCCTTGTTATAACAACCTGTCCGGGAAGAATTTCATTCTCCGGACTCTCTATATAGCTGCACTCTATATCTTTTGCTTTAAGAACCTCTTCCAGCCTTTCACCTTTACCGCGGGTTCCTGCAAGAACAACGGTCCTATAGCTGTTTTTCTTCCACCTTTTTATATCTTCAATAAGCAGGTCCATGTGATTTTCATATGAATTTAGCTGACGGCACGGTACGGAAAATACCCTGCTTTTTATCAGACGCTCGCTGTTTGACGGCAAAGTAAACAGAGAAATACTTTGTGCTCTGTCTATATATTTATATATATCGTTTTCGTCAAAAAGTATATCCGCACTGTCAGGAAGCATAGCAGCCCTTTCAATGAAGTTCTTGCACAATTCCTGATGTTCAAGTATTATATTTTTAATCCTCTGCTCCATTCTTAACGGCTCGTCTACAAATATCACCGTTCCCCTTTGCAAATAATCCAGAATGGTTGAAGGATTTTTTATAATATTGGATGTATATCTGTCAATTCCCGGGAAATAATAGCTGTTTTCAATAGCTTCTATATCAGCATGTATTTTATCACTCAAATTCCTGCAGTACTGATTATCTTTTTTAGCTCTTGCAATAGCAGTTTTTAGATCTTTTTTAATATTCCTGATAATTTCTTCTCTTTCTTCCGGAGTATAGATCATCTCCCGGGCAGGCATCACTTTTATTTCTTTCAGTTTATCAATAGAGCGCTGAGTTATAATATCGAACTTTCTTATGGAATCTACTTCATCATCAAATAGCTCAATTCGTATCGGAGAGGTATAATTTACAGCAAAAATATCTATTATCCCTCCCCTTACAGCAAACTGACCTTTGCCCTCAACCGTCGATGTCCTCTCGTAACCTGTAGATATAAGCTTCTGGATAAGTCCTTGCAGATCTATCCTTTCACCCTCTGAAATATTAATTATACATTTGAGAAATTTGTCTGCAGGTATCAGCTTCTGTATCATTGCTTCAGCTGGTATTATTATCACATTGTATCTGCCTTCTATGATTCTCTCTAAAGCTGCAATTCTCTCGTATATCGTGTCATGGCTTTTAGCTTCTATATCGTAAAGGGTAATATCTTTTGAAGGGAAAAAAACGGCGTTGCTTCCGTAAAATAATGCAAAATCATCATATAATTTTCTGGCCTGCATCTCATTATACGAAATATATACAGCTTTAATGCCGGCATGGGAACAAATAGCATGACAAATGTGAGCCTTCTGTGAATCAGAAGGCCCTGTTATACTTACAGGCATTTTATAATTTTTAACTGCATCCAATGCCTCTTTATACTCATTTATTTGCAGTAAAGGTTTGGTCAAAAACTCCATATGCTTTTTCCCTGAAAGTTTATTTATTATAACTGTTCATAGCTTTTTCTATATCGTATTTTATAATGCATTCAACCGCATCAGCGGCAGTCACTATGCAATTTTTCATAATATCGATTTCCTGAGGTGTGAAACGCCCCAATACATATTCCGCAAGAGGCCATCCTTCAGGCGGCTTCCCTATTCCTATCCTTATGCGGGGTATTTCCTCAGTACGTACATGATAAAGCACTGATCTCATTCCATTATGAGTTCCCGCACTTCCTCTGGGCCTTATCCTTATTTTCCCAACGTCAAGATCTATATCATCATAAATTAAAATAATGTTCTCAGTAGGTATCTTATACCAGTTCAATATATCTTCAACGCATTCACCGCTGTTGTTCATAAAGGTTTGCGGCTTAACCAGCAGAACTCTGCTGTCTCCAATGTAACCGTCACCTATTAAAGCTTTATGTTTTAACTTTGTAATATTTATATCGTGCTTTATCGAGAGATAATTTATAACTTCAAATCCTATATTATGACGTGTATTTCTATACTTGTCCTCCGGATTGCCTAATCCTATAACCACACGCAAGTCTTCCAAACCCAGCACCTCATCGGTATTTTTCTTATTTCTCTTTTTCAAAAAGCGTACTGATAGACTTATCCCCATATATCCTCTCAATCGCTTCCGCAAATATTTCCGCAACTGACAGAACTTTTATTTTGTCAATCGCCTTTTCAGGAGTTAAACGTATAGTATTTAAAACAACAAGTTCCTTTATATCAGACTGTTTTATCCTTTCTATAGCAGGGCCGGACAGGACAGCATGCGTACAGCATGCATATATTTCAGCAGCACCTCTGTCAAGAAGCGCTTTAGCGGCATTTACAATAGTTCCTGCTGTGTCTATTAGGTCATCCACAAGTATTACTTTCTTATCCTTAACATCTCCGATTATATTCACAACTTCACATACATTCGCTTTCGGACGCCTCTTATCTATTATGGCTATAGGTACATCCAAGTGTTCTGCAAACTTTCTGCATCGTCCCACGCTTCCTACATCAGGTGAAACAATTATAATATCTTCCATTGAACCAAATTTATCTTTATAGTATTTAGTTAAAATCGGATATCCCTGAAGATGATCCACCTGTATATCAAAGAAACCTTGAAGCTGTGGAGCATGTAAATCCATCGTCAATACTCTGTCCGCACCGGCGACGGTTATAAGATTTGCAACCAGTTTTGCCGATATAGGATCTCTTGCTCTTGCTTTTCTGTCCTGTCTCGCATACCCGAAGTAAGGTATAACTGCAGTTATTCTGCCCGCAGATGCCCTCTTTAAAGCATCAAGCATAATGAGCAATTCAACAAGATTATCATTTACAGGATCAGATATGGATTGAATCAGATATACATCAGATCCTCTTACAACCTCACCGATATTTATCTGTGTCTCACCATCACTAAATTTGCCGACAGTTGCTTTTCCAACATAAAGACCTATCTTTTTTGCTATCTCTTCAGCAAGTTCCCTGTTCGAACTGCCGGCAAAAATCTTGATATCCTTACCATGAATATTCATTGCTAAACTCCTTCTGTATTTATTTACTTTTTCATATTGTTCAGTTTAACATAGTCTTCTTTGACTATTTGTCTCTGGCGGGCTATTGCAAGAGAATTAGCCGGTACATTTTCATTAATGGTTGATCCGGCAGCTATATATGCATTTTCCTCAATAGTAACTGGTGCTACCAGATTTACATTGCACCCAATAAAAGCATCATCACTTACAATAGTTCTATGTTTATTTTTGCCGTCATAATTAACAGTCACAACACCACAGGCGATATTTACTCGGTTGCCTATGCTTGAATCTCCCACATATGCGAGATGTGGTATCTTTGTATTATTGCCTATGGTTGATTTTTTAATTTCCACAAAGTCGCCAATTTTGACGTTGTTGCCGATTGTGCATTCCGGCCTGATATAAGCAAAAGGACCTACACGCGTCTCATTGCCAACAGAACTGTCTATTATCACCGAACTGATTACCTCGGTGTCATTTCCTATTTTAGCGTTAATAAGACGCGTATTTGGGCCTATAACGCAATTTTCACCTATCTTTGTATTACCTTCAAGGATTGTCCCCGGATAAATAACCGTATCTATTCCAATTTCAATATCTTCATCAATATATACAGCAGACGGATCAATTATGGTTACACCGGATCTCATATGTTTCTCTGCTATTTTCTTTCTAAGTATATTTGAAGCTTCAGCTAGCTGAACCCGGTCATTTATGCCCATAACCTCATCAGGATCAGTTTTTAAAGCACCAACCTTTAAACCCTTTTTAATAAGAATCTGTATCGTATCTGTCAAATAGTATTCTCCCTGGTCATTATTATTATCAAGACTTTTTAAAGCTTCAGCAAGCTCTCTTGCTGTAAAGCAATAAAGCCCTGAGTTTATTTCCCTTATATTCTTCTCTTCTTCGGTTGCATCCCTTTGCTCAACGATTTTAACTACATTTCCTCTATCATCTCTGACAATTCTGCCATAACCGTAAGGATTTTCGATTTCCGCAGTAATGACAGTTGCCGCGTTTCCCTTTTCCTTATGGTATTCTATAGTTTTCTTAATAGTATCAGATGTAATAAGGGGTGTATCCCCGCATAATATTACGACATATCCGTTAAAATTTTCAAAATAGCTCTGGGCTTGCATTACAGCATGGCCCGTTCCTAATTGCTCTTTCTGTTCAACATATTTTACTTTGTCGCCCATATATTCAATGACCTGATCTGCCTTATGTCCAACAACCAGTATGCAATCATTTATTCCGGTATCTTTTGCTGTGCTGTAAATTCTTTCTATAAAAGTTTTTCCGCATAACCTGTGTAACATTTTGGATTTTTTGGATTTCATTCTTTTGCCTTCACCTGCAGCCAATATAACAGCCATAAGGTTGTCCATATATATTCCCTCCATATTTACCAGACAATTATTGCCCAATAGTTTTCCCGGTCAAACGTTCGGTTCAAGGCCAAATATATTCTCTCATTTTTTCATTAATATTTCAATATGCATGTCAATATTTATAATCGGATATGTGTTGCCAGTATAATTTTATTCATATTATAAATATAAAAGCCCTCTTTTCATACTATTAAAATGAATGAGGGCAAATTTTGTAAATTATAAATTTTCGCAACAAATAAACATTATAAACAATAATTATTTTTATTATCAAACAGAAGCAGAGCACTTATTTCTAAGTGCTCTCTTCTACTCATTAGTTTCGCTTGCTTCACTACTCTCAGCATTTTCAGTAGTTCCACCGGCCTCAGCTGTCTCAGCGGCCTCACTGATCAGACTTTCATAGTTTCTAAGAATAGCAGTTTGGATTTTTTCTCTTGTTTCAGCATTAATCGGGTGAGCTATATCTCTAAATTCACCATCAGGGGTTTTTCTGCTTGGCATTGCAATGAACATTCCATTCTGGCTTTCGATAATCTTTATATCATGTACCACGAATTCATTGTCAAATGTCACTGAAACTACTGCCTTCATTTTACCTTCGGTATCAATTTTTCTTATGCGAACATCTGTTATTTCCATGAAATCTCCCCACTTTCCGTATATTATGCATAATTTAATTATTCGCCATAAAATCGAAATATCCTTCTTTTTTGTGAAAATTCTCAATATTTTTTAAATATCTATTATTTTATATTTATCTTGTCCTTAATGTCGTAATATATTAATTTTTGAAAGCATTTTTAACACTTTCTGCTATTTGTATATCAATTATTCCTTTTTCCTGATTAATTCCCTTTAAGTTCAGCAATGAATAATAATTATCAACCAGTTTTTTTTGAGGCTCCAGCGTTGAGATCAGCACTCCAATCCCCGACAACTCACAGTCAAATTGCTTTGCCAGTTCCAATATGCCCTTTGCCGTGCCTCCGCCTTTCATAAAATCATCTATGAAAAGAAGTTTTGAATTTTTATTCAGCGCTTTTAATGATAAAACCATAGTCTGTATTTTGTTTGATGAGCCTGATACATAATTTATATTTACAGAAGCTCCGTCAGCAGCTTCGCTGTAATGCCTTGCAATTACCAGAGGAACCCCCATCCGACTTGCAGTAGAAAATGCGAGAGGAATACCTTTGGTTTCCACTGTAATAACGTAATCAATGTCGTATTTATAAAAATGTGAAGCAAACAAACTGCCTATGTCATATACCTTTTGCGGATTATATATTATATCCAGCATGTATATAAAGCCTCCGGGAAGTATTCTGTCTTTGCTGGACAACTCCAAAGCTAGGTCCTCAAGTATTCGGACAGCCTTTTCATTGCTTACGGAAGGTATAAATTTGACACCGCCTGAAGCTCCCGATGTTGTTTCAATTTTACCCAGATCAAATCTGTCCATTATATTTCTTAATATGTCTATATCATCACTGATACTGGATTTTGCTGAATCAAACATCTCAGTAAATTCTCCAAGGGTAAATGTTTTACCGGGAGAATTCGACATCATATTCAATAGTACAGCAATCCGTTCGCTTCTTTGCAGTTTACTCACTTTAATCCCTCAATTCATGTTCATATGTACCGCAAAACATCTGATTTTGCATTCAGAAGCAATAAACCACATTTCTTATTATTAAACATGTTTTATTTAATTCATTCAATATTACAAAATATTATACTATATAAGTTACAATAAATAAATTGCATTAAAAATAAAAAATTACAGCGATAAAACCAATGTAACGGCAAATTAAATTAAAGGTTTGGAACAACCTGATCTTTTAAGATATAATTATCATATATCCAACTGTTAAATCATATAATGTTAATCAGGTATTTTATATATAAATGCCGGCTTTTACTTTAAAATAAATTGATGTATTATTTATACTAAGTCTATATAATGTGTATTTTGGCAAAAATGATTATTAAGCTACGGTATTTTAGCAGAATATATGCAATAAACTTAACTGGGAGTGTTGTAATTGAATAATTTTGATTTATTGGATTCACAGAAGGTTAAACATATACACTTTATCGGCATCGGCGGTTCAAGTATGAGCGGCCTGGCGGAGATACTTTTGAATATGGGTTATAAAATATCAGGATCGGACCAGAATCTGACAATCAAAACCCACAAGCTTCAGGAAAAAGGAATCCCAATATGCGAGGGGCACAGCGAAAACAATATTAAAAATCCTGATCTTGTTGTTTATACAGCTGCTATAAGTGAAGATAATCCGGAACTTGTAAAAGCCCGCAGTATGGGTATACCTACAATAGAAAGAGCAACTTTGCTTGGACTTATAATGAAAAAATATCCCTTTTCAATAGGAGTATCAGGCACTCATGGCAAAACGAGCACCACTTCCATGATTGCATCAATAATGCTGAAGGCCGGCTTTGATCCTGGCATTCATATTGGCGGTGAACTCGGAATAATCGGCGGGGGTACACGAATAGGAAATGGTGACTATTTTATAACGGAAGCTTGTGAATACGTCGACAGTTTTCTTAAGCTTCATCCCTATCTCGCCGTAATATTAAACATTGAAGCAGACCATTTGGATTATTTCAAAGATATAAACCAAATAAAAGAATCATTTCACAAATTTGCACTTCTCGTACCCAATAACGGTTATGTAATAGGCTGCTCTGACAACAAAAACGTACTGGATGTGCTTGAAGGACTGCAATGCAATGTTATAACATACGGACTTAATAAGGAAAACGCACAGTGGTCAGCAAAAAACATTAATTTTGACAGCAATGGCTGCGCTTCGTATATACTCACATATAAAGGTGACGAATTGGCAGCTATAAAACTAAATGTACCTGGTTTACATAATGTCAGCAACTCTATAGCGGCTGCTGCAGCATGCTATACTCTTGGATGCAACCTTGATGCCATTAAAAACGGGCTTTATGAATTTAAAGGCGCAAAAAAACGCTTTGAGGTTAAAGGTACCGCCAGAGGAGTAACGGTGATTGATGATTATGCACATCATCCCAGCGAGATAAAAGCGACTCTTCTTGCTGCGAAAAATACTGCTTCTAAACGAATTTGGTGCGTTTTTCAGCCCCATACTTACACCAGATCCAAAGCTCTTCTCAACGAATTTGCAGTTGCCTTTAAAGATGCACATGCAGTAATTGTTACTGATATATATGCCGCACGTGAAAAAGACACGGGGGAAATACATGCAAGCACGATAGCAGAGAAAATAAAAAGCCAGAATACAAATGCAATATATATACCGGACTTTAAAGATGTTGCACTTTACCTTCTTGATAATGCTTCAGAGGGAGATGTTGTTATAACAATGGGTGCAGGAGATGTTGTAAAAGCAGGTGAATTGTTTATCGAATACGCAGACAAGAATGAAAACGCCATCTAGCATGGCTTTAGCTTGCTGCCTGAATGGTATTTTAAAGTATGGTATTTTTGATTTTTATTGTATTATCAAATTACACAGTGCAAATCATTGCGACTAAAACATACGATTTAGCATTATTTATATAAAACTTTTGATGAATTATTACAAAGCAAAAATAAAATAGTAAGAACTGTTCTATATATGTGCCATATATACAGCTCTTACTATTTTTTTATTCAACAGTAACCATAGCAAACCTGATTTCGCCCTCAGCAGCAGTCTTTCCTTCTACAGTCGCACGCACGCTGGCTTTCGCAACATTCATCCTGAAAGAAACTATCTCCGCTTCAAGCTTTAAGACATCTCCCGGTACCACATTCTTTTTGAATTTCATGGCCTCAATTGATGCCAAAACACCAAGTTTGTTTTTATTTTCCTCTGTAACAGCTATTGCAATACCTGCTGTCTGTGCAAGGGCTTCAACTATAAGAACACCGGGCATTATCTGTTTGGAAGGGAAATGCCCCTGGAAAAAATACTCGTTTGAACTGACATTTTTAACGCCTACTACTCTTTTCCCGGGCTCAAGTTCGATTATTTTATCTACCATGATAAAAGGGTATCTGTGAGGTAATATATCTCTGATTTCATCACTGGACAACACTGTAAATTCCTCCCTTATTACGGATTATTTTTGTTAGTATAAACTATTCAGTTTATTCAGTCAAATTAAAATTTATCTTCTTAAAGGTCATAAAAACATCATCTTCTGCCGGTAAAATCAGTAAGTAGTTTTAAATAGATAAAAATTATATAATGTATGCCGTAATAAATGCAATTGCATTTAATGTCTACTTATCATACTGCACTATCAACGCCCCTCCCAAAGGCCTTTCATCCCCGCTGCCCGAAATACTGTTTACTATTTTCCCATCAATAATCATCTCAGAAGATGCGCCCCCATCCAGTAAGGCTGCGTCAATAATGCCATTGTCCTTCATAAGCTGCGCCAATCCTTTTGCCGTCATCCCCAGACTATATCCCGGCTGTCTGCCGTCAACCGTCAATAATATTAATTTCCCCTTGCTGTTTATACCCACAGCTGTTCTGGGATCCAGGTTATTTAGATTGCCTACCCACTCGTCCCGGTCCGGCGCAACAATTTCTCCGTCTTTTAAGAGCCAGCTTCCGCATTCATATGCATTAGCGTCAACACTAAAATCAGGGTTTGTTATTACTTTAGCAGTGCTACCAATGTCAGGTAGTTTTCCTTTTAGCTGCTCCATCTCATATCCTATGTATGTAAGAAGCATACCGTTCTCAGGTATTGGGGTACTACCCGGCTGATTTACTATATCACATATATATCCGTCTTTTATTATTACTGATACATTGTTTTCATTAACCCTGTTATCCAATCCGTATTCAGGAGTATATAATATAATATTTCCCGTATTTCCCTGTCTATTTATATTATTCACTTCTATCCTTTTATCAGAAGTTTCAACCCATATCGATACATCCATTACTTCCAGCCGTGCTTGTCCGTTTTCTATGATTAAAACCGGATATTTTCCTGTTGATTTTGCAATAATTTTGCCGTCAATCAACACCATTCCTGCAGGTTCTCCGTAACCATAGAAAAAACCTGCATTGACCGCTGCGTATGCTTTATTTTTCTGTACAATAGAACTTAACTTTTCAAACCCAAATATCTGGCCAAAAGAAAGGACAGGTTTTATATGAATATTTTTGCTTCCCGCATCGATTTCAAGCATATTTACAACCTGATTCCCGCCCTCCATATTAAAAGTAAAGCTATGATGTGATATGGGAGGGTTCACTTTCGCATCGTTTTTGTACTCTGTATAGGTGTTCTGTTTACTGACAGCAGCATTATATTTATTTTTACGTAAAAATAAGAAATGTTCTTCACTTTTTAGCGCGAAGAACATTATTACTGACAGTATTATTAGTATTATAGAAATGCAGACTGCCTTAATTCCCCTTCTGCCTGACATTATCTTATCTTTCACTCCAGCTTATATACAGAATTTAATTTTTTGCTAAGCTGTTTATAAAGCATGTCTCCCAAACCAATGCCTCCGCTTTTAGTTGCCTCTTCAACATACTTCTCATCAAGCATGGACTGAAATATCTCTGTCCCTGCGTCTTCCGGTACAAGGTCAGATTTCATTACAGTCGCTCTCATTTGCTTAAACATTATATTCAATACAATACTTTCAAAGTCTTGACAAGCTTTCTTTAATTCTTCATCATTTTTTTCATCCAGCGCTTTAACTAACCTTTGTTCAAAACTGCTGTCGCTTGCCTGAGTTAATTTTGCATTGGCTTCATAAACATTATTAGCCGAAGACATTGAGTTAATCTGAGAAACTGACATTGTCTTTACTACCGTCCTTTATATTATATGACTATCTCTTTAAGTTATTAGCTATCTGAAGCATATCATCCGATGTCTGTATAGCTTTTGAGCTAATTTCATAAGCACGCTGTGCAACTATAAGCTTAACCATTTCTTCAACTACCTGCACATTGGACATTTCAAGATATCCCTGATTTATTACGCTCTTTTCTCCCAACTCGGAATCAGGCACAGCCGCTCCTGAAGCAGAAGTACTTGCATATAAATTTTTACCTATACTTTCCAAGCCATATCTGTTAGGAAATTTAACGACTCCTATGGTTTGGCCGAGATTTATTACATTTCCGTCAGTGTCAATGTAACTCAGCTCTCCCGACTCTGATACGATAAGCTTTGATATATCAACATCATTAAGGATTATTTCATTTCCTGAATCGTCAAGTACCGAATAACCGTCCGATGTGGTAAGCTTGCTTCCTTCATCGGATACGCTTATTTTGAAGCTTCCGTCCCTCGTATAAGCAACTTCTCCTCTTGGCCCGAGTACTGCAAAAAACCCTTCTCCTTCTATCGCCAAATCAAGTGGATTATCCGTTTTTTCATAATTTCCTGCGCTATGATCTTTTACCGTAGCATTAACTATGGTTCCATGCCCGACCTGCAAATTTGTAGGTCTGCCTGTCCCTTCCAGGATATATGCTCTGTCAAGTGTTTCATATAATGCATCTTTAAATTCGACTCGTTCTTTCTTATATCCAATGGTATTTACATTAGCTAAGTTATTGGATATTACGTCAACATTAAATTGCTGAGCAGTCATTCCTGTACCTGCTGTCCAAAGAGCTCTCATCATATGTATATACCTCCTTATCCAATTGACCCAATCTGATTTACAGCCTTATCAAGAGTGCTATCCTGAATGGTAATCATTTTTTGATTGGCTTCATATGCTCTCAATACATTAATCATGTTAACCATTTCTTTTATGGCATTAACGTTTGACTGTTCCAGGCTTCTCTGCAATATTGTTCCGTTGAATGCTTGCTGTTGAGGCTGAACTGTACTTTCAAGCAAATTCCCGCCTCTCTTGGTCAATACCGTAACATCATCAAATGTGCTTATTAAAAACCTGCCAACTATTTCACCATTCTGTATTATATTAGCGTTTTCATCCACGGTAAAATTATCGCTATTAAGTATGATAGGTCCGTTTTCTCCTAAAACGATATTGCCGTCTTTAGTAACAAGCATGCCATTTGCATCAAGTGCAAAAGCACCGTCTCTTGTATAAGCCTGAGTTATATTTCCTTCATCGTCGGTAATCTGAATTGTAAAAAATGAATTGTTCGAATTATGTATGGCAAAATCTAAATTATTTCCGGTATTCTGAATATTACCTTCATCAAAGTATGTATATACCGTTGCAATATCACTTCCGAATTGCATTGTTCCTATATTTCCCGTAGGATTTCCTGAATTATTTATATCATTAATCTTTTTTGTAAGCATCTCCGGGAACGTTTCCAATACCACCGTATCTTTTTTAAACGCGTTTGTATTTACATTCGCCAGATTATTCGTTATTACATCCATCTGCTTGGCATTAACTTTCATAGCCCAAGCAGAGGTATACAAACCTCTTATCATATCATCACCCTGTCCTGAAAGGAAACTGTTAAAGCTTAGTTTTTTATCCTAACACATATTATTTATCGGCATAATTCAGAGTTTAATTTAATACAAATTCAACTAATTTAACCTATATGAATTTAATTTTTATGGCCCTTTGATAATAAAGTTTGCTCTATCGCTTCAATATTGTCAAGTGCCTTTCCTGTACCCAATGCAACACAAGATATGGCATCTTCAGCTATAATTGTATTTATACCGGTCTTTTCCTCAAGCAGTTTGTCCAAGCCGTATATGAGGCTTCCTCCTCCGGTCAGTACAATTCCCCTGTCACCTATATCCGCAGCAAGTTCCGGCGGAGTTCTTTCAAGTATGGAATGTACGGCTTCAATCAAACTTGAAACCGGTTCCTCAAGTGCTTCCATAATTTCAGACGAAGTTACAGTAATCGTTTTCGGCAAACCTGATACAAGGTTTCTTCCTCTTATCTCCATGGATACTTCCTGAACTCTTGGATAGACCGTGCCTATATTGATCTTGAGCTCTTCGGCTGTCCTTTCTCCAATCATTATATTATGTTTTTTCCTCATATACCTTACTATAGCTTCATCAAATTTATCGCCGGCTACTTTAATGGAAGTACTTACAACAGTGCCTCCCAATGAAATAACTGCTATATCGGTAGTTCCTCCTCCAACGTCAACCACCATACTTCCGCATGGTTTGGATATATCAATACCTGCTCCTATAGCAGCCGATATAGGTTCTTCAATAAGATATGTTTTTCTGGCTCCGGCTTGCGTTGCCGCATCTATCACAGCCCTCTTTTCTACTTCAGTAACTCCGCTGGGTACACATACCATGATCCTGGGCTTAAATAATCTAAACGCTCTGTTTCCGTTTACCTTGTTGATGAAATATTTGAGCATTCTCTCAGTCATATCATAATCAGATATTACACCTTCACGCAAAGGCCGTATAGCCACTATATTGCCAGGCGTCCTGCCAAGCATTCTCCTTGCTTCTTCTCCAACAGCAAGCAATTTGTTAGTATTTTTGTCTATCGCTACAACGGAAGGTTCTTTTAAAACTATACCCTTTCCCTTTATGTAAACTAGAATCGAGGCTGTACCAAGATCTATTCCAATATCTTGTCCAAAACTCAAGAAATACATCTCCCTCTTGTGTAAACTTTTTTATATTTTAAACGTTTTTTAATACATTTATTTAAATGCAGAATATCTAAATACATTGAAATTGGCTTAGAATATATTTACAGTTTTAACTGTATTTTTCTGTAAAATTATAATAATGCGTATATTTACATACATTAATATTACCATATTATTATAATAATGCAACATGTTAATTTGTATATTTCTTTTTGTAAACTTTTTATTAATTAGCACTGTAAAAAGAGATCTTATATTGACCATTTAACTGATGACAGAATATATATGTATCAGCCCTTATCAGGCATTTAAGCATTTTATACATTTTGTGAAAATGCTCGTGTCAATAAGAATCATTTTGTTTTAATACTTTTTAAATACGGAAATGTGATTCAAGAAGGATTTCAGTTTATCGCGGGAAATATACTGATTGCAATATTTGCGTTACTTAAAAAGCCGGTATTACACCGGCTTCATTTTGTTTATTTACTTTTTTCATTCAGATATTTTGCTTTTGTCGCCTGTCCTCCTCTGATATGCCTCTCAGCTTTGTTTTCCATCAAAACTGCCTTGACCTCATTTGCTAATTCAGGATTGATCATTTCAAGCCTCTCAGTTACATCCTTATGTACCGTACTTTTGCTTATACCAAACTTTTTTGCGGCAGCTCTTACAGTTGATTTGTTTTCAATTATATAATCCGCAAGTTCAAGAACTCTCTGCTCTATATAACCTTTCACTCAAGCGCCCCCCTCTGCTTATATACATTTAATAATGGACTTAATACTCACCATGAATTCTTCTAGTGTTATTTGTGTTTGGCGATTTTATCCCTTATATGTTTAAGTTTTGTTGTTCTACAGAAAACCTGTACTAATAAAGTACTTAGCCTTAATACTAATAAACCTGCCGTATATCAATCTTTTACTATGTTTAAGTTATATCACTACTTCATATATATGCAGCCCATATACCTGATATGAATAACAATTAGGAATCATTTATATTAAAAGAAACAACAAAAAAAAGAACTAAACTGTATAATACGTTCAGTTCCTTTTATTTTTGATATTGGCTCAGCTATATCTTAATTATCTATCAAACTTGTTGGCAGGTATTGCGCGGGGTCAACAGGTTTATCATCCTTAAGGACCTCGAAATGCAAATGGGGCGGATCTGCTGATTCCAAACTTGCGGTATCTCCAATACTACCTATAACATCACCTTGTTTAATTAACTGATTTGGATTTACTATATTCTCTTCTGCCAAATTAGCATATACGGTTTTTAATCCATTCTGGTGATCTATTATTACCATTACCCCAAATCTAGGGTCATTCTTAACATCAGCAACTATTCCATCTGCAGCAGCCTTTACCGCTGTGCCTCTGTCAGAAGCTATATCAATTCCGCTGTGTGTCCTCCATTGTTCAAGTGTCTTTGAGTAAACCATCTTATCAGTAGCAAACTCAAGTATTGATTTCCCAAAAACAGGCAATGCAAGTGTTTTTTCAGTCACAACGCTTGTTTCAGTATTTGCTTCGGTGCTTGTTTCCTTGGCGTTATTCTGCTCTTCATTTATTGCAGTTTCTTCATTTCCGGATGTTGCTTTTCCGGCATCATTATTGCTTTCGGTTATATCAGCTACCTGTTTATTATTATCCTCTTCACTGACTAAATTATCAGGGGTTGTCGTAGACGATTCTGCCTGTTCGGAATTTAAGCTTTCAAGATCGTTCAGATCTTTATAAAGCATCTCACTGTCATTCGGATTCGTACTTGTAGAAATATTATAATATGTTATAGCTACAACAGTAATCCCTACTAAAGCAATACAAAGAATTACAGCAAAATAAAAACTTTTTCTTCGGTAAATTAACTCCAGTATTTTCTCTTTGAATTGCTTTCTGGAATTAAATTTATTATTAGTCAAGATTCCCACCTCCATGTATTATTATTGCCCAATATGGAAGCAATATACACTTAGGCGGGGAATTTATATTATCCTTTGCAAACAAGTCTGCATTCTATAGGCAATACACCTTGCTATTCTTCTATATTTCCAAGCTCAACCCCTTTGTAGTAATACTTCAGTATTTCTTCATAGCTTCCTCCATTCTTTGCCAGGTAATTTGCTCCCCACTGGCTCATCCCAACACCGTGACCGTTGCCATAAGTGGTAATCTTTATTTTTTCGCCTCCACCATATTCTATTTTGAAATTTGCGGATTTAAGGTCAAATATTTCCCGAAATTCCGTACCTCTGAGAGTCACGCTTCCTATCTTGATGTTATTAACCCTGCCGCCCTCAGTATAGTCAATTATCTTTATAACACTTAAAACACTGCTTTCATTTATAGTAATATCCGGATAAGCCGCCTTTATTTTACTCAGAAAATCCTTTTTTTCTATATTCACAGTATTAATATACTCATCATTGTCTGTTTCACCGCTGCTTTCCACACTTCTCAAATAGGGTATGATTTCACCTGGCCACACATCTTCCGCGTTTTCTGTCTTACCTCCGCTGTTTGAATGAAAAACCGGGTCTATAATCTCATCATTATACAGGATTATTACTCCCTTTGTGCTGTTCACAGCATTTTCTATCTTATTCCAATACTTGTAGGCGTTTATACTGTCCCATCCATTCATAGCATCGCTTTTAGAAATCCATGCCTGACAATGGGAATGATCGGTACATACATCCGCACCTTTATTTAGGGCATCATCTGGTATATATATTTTTTTGTATCTTCCATAAGCATATGTCCTTGCAGCTATTGCCTGGGCTTTAAGAGCTTCAATTTCAAATTCCGCCGGCATTTCTGCTGCCACAACTCCTTTTACATACTCTTCCAGGTCCATCTCTTCTATTGTATTAAGTTCATTTATGTAAACTTTAATTTTAATATCACTATCCGCCTGACTGCGTGTAGAATTTTCATTAGGTACGCTTATTTCTGAATTATTTATGTTATATCCTCCCACGATAATAAATGGCAATACCAATATAACTATTATCATGCTTAAAACAAAGTATATTATTTTTTTCATATTAATACCCGTTTATATATTTTATATATAACGCGTAAAACCTAATACACAGTAAACCTGCATATTAAATTAATGATGTCCTGGTTTTGCGTTATATAATAGATATATATTCATGGATAAGCAGTTTATGCTACATAAAAAAATACCGTACATTAAAATTCGATAATTTTAATGTACGGTATTTTAATTCTATATCCGATTTAACTAAATTTATCTTACCCTCTTTGCTATTGCGTAACTATTCAGCGGAGATATTTTAACCACATCTCCTGTACGAGGAGCATGCACATACATTCCATCGCCGATATATATACCGACATGATGCGGGCTGGTGGCTGAACCAAAGAACACTAAATCTCCAGGCTGAAGTTCACTCCGTGATACCGTAGTTCCTACATTTACCTGGCTATATGTTGTTCTTGGAAGATAAATGCCAAAGTTAGCATATACATATTGCACGTATCCCGAACAATCAAATCCGCTTGGTGATGTTCCTCCCCATACATATGGTGTATTTAAAAACTGCAATGCATAAGAAACAATACTGTCATCTGAATAAACCATTGAGCTATTGCCTCTTGATGACAAAGCAGACGATTGTCCTGAACTTGCCATTTGCTGTTCTCTGATCTGCTGGATTCTTCTCGTTATTTCAGCAACTTTAGCCTGGGCTGCTTCTACTTGAGCTGAATAACGGCTTTCTTCTTCTTCTGCCTGTCTTACCAATTCCTCTACATTTGCCTTGTCTGCCTTGAGCTTGTCCATGTCCTGCTGCAATGTATCCTGCAGTGCTATTAGTTTTTCTTTTTCCGTTTTAAGAGTCTGCTTCTGAGTATCAAGATCTTTCATTTTTTTATTGAGACTCTCTTTAATTTCCCTGTCAAGCTGAGAAATCCTTCTTACAGTATCTATTCTATAAAAGAAATCCTGTATGCCTTTTGATTCCAATAATATCTGAAGGTATCCTAATGTGCCTCCGTTTTCATACACTACTCTTATTCTCTCGCAGTATAGCTCCTGTTCTTCCTTTAAATCTTCTTCTGCTTCTTTAATCTTGTTTTCTATATCCTCTATATTTGATTGGGTCTTATTGATTTTTTCTTTATTTTTATCTATCTCATACATCTTATTCTGGATTTGAGTATCCAGCATTTGAATTTTTTCTTCTAATGCCTGTGTCTTCTGCTGAGCTTCACGGAGTACAGCAAGACTACTGTTTAACTGTTCCTGCTGCTGCTGCAACTGATCTGATAACGGATCAGCAAAGACCTGAATACTGGTCAACGCAGCAATAACTATTCCCATGCATAAATATTTTAATATCCTCTTCACAATACAGTACCCCCAAGTTCGACACATTTTATATAATATTTATTATAAGTTCACTCACATTTTATTGAATTTATAACTGTTCAGTTAAGCTCTCCTCACCTAAAATGAATGTTGATTACTGAAGTCTCTGAACGCTGCAATGTAAATATGTAAATCTGATATCTGATCTAATACATGCAGCAATTAAAAGATGCTGTCTTTGCAATCATGAATAATTTAATCAATGCGATTTCAATACTCAATGTGTTACCATGTTTAATACTAAGAAAGTATCAGCATGATGTATTTTGATTTGTTATAAATGCATTTCAATATTACAAAATAATTATAACAGAATTATAACAGAAATGTTACATGAAATGATAAAAAAAATAAAAAATTTTTTATTTCCCATCATATATATTTGAATTTTTATCTATATTATCCCATATATGTATATTACTGTGTGTTATATATTGACCAAATTTCATAAAATAAACAAATGCATCTTTTTTCAATCATCAATTTTTTGAATCTTAGCGCCTAAACTTTGGAGTTTCTCATGAATATTTACATAACCTCTTTCAATATGTTCTATATCAGTTATCTCTGTAATCCCGTCTGCACATAAACCTGCAAGTATCATGGCAGCTCCGGCACGGAGATCAGTAGCTTTAACCTGGGCTCCCGTAAGTTTTGGCCTTCCCTCAATAATTGCGCTCCTACCGTCTATTTTTATATTTGCACCCATTCTGTTTAGTTCACCCACATGCATGAATCTGTTTTCGAATATTGTTTCTATAATCATACTCGTGCCTGAAGCCATGCACATCAAAGATGTCATCTGTGCCTGCATGTCAGTTGGAAATCCCGGATAAGGGTGAGTTTTTATGTCAACAGCTTTAATACAATCATTACATTTTACTCTGACAGATGAAAGTTCTTCAGAAATCTCAACACCGGCTTCTCTTAACTTTGCCGTCACAGGTTTAACATGATCGGGAACTATATTATCGATAACAACATCTCCATGTGTTATAGCGGCAGCAATCATATATGTGCCCGCTTCAATCCTATCAGGAATGACACTGTATTCCGTTCCTTTAAGTTTTTCAACTCCGTTTATTTTAATCGTATCAGTCCCCGCTCCTTTTATATCTGCACCCATAGCCGTAAGAAAATTAGCGAGGTCCACTACTTCCGGTTCTATTGCTGAATTCTCTATAATTGTCTGGCCATCGGCCAAAACAGCTGCTGTCATAATATTTTCTGTTGCTCCTACGCTTGGAAAATCAAGATATATATTAGCGCCTTTCAATTTATCCTTCACAGTCGCATAAATATATCCATGTTCATGATGTATTTCCGCTCCCATGGCACTAAATCCTTTAAGGTGCAAATCAACAGGTCTAGTGCCTATGGCACATCCTCCGGGAAAGGATATCTTCGCTTTACCGATCCTGGCAAGCAGCGGCCCCATTACCATGAAAGAAGCTCTCATTTTGCTTACCAGTTCATAGGGTGCATAGATTTCATTCAGCCCTTTCGATTTGATTAGAAGCTTTGTATTATTGCATGAGAATTCTGCGTCAGCGCCGAGTGACCTGAGCAGATCGCACATAATCCTGACATCGCTCAGATAGGGAATATCTTGTATTGTACACTGCCCATCAGTAAGCAAAGATGCAGCTATTATAGGCAGGACGGAATTTTTTGCTCCGCTTACCCTGACCCTTCCTTTTAAAGGTACGGCATCTGTTATGATATATTTGGACATATGCATCTTCCTTTCCAAACAGGCTGGTGTATAGGCCTGGTTTCTATTTATATATTGGCATCCGATTAATTTGTCAGTTATAATAAATAGCTTGCTTTCATAATTAACCCTCTGTATTGCTAAATCGAATATGTCTAATACTCTGTCAGAATTACAGGATTTGCAATCCATATATATGTACGTTTTTCGTATGAATTATATCTTGCTGCAAAGTTTAGATTTACCTTTTTATTACCGATTCTTATATAGTTCTCTATATCAGGTGAATAGGCTGTTACACTTACCAGGCCCTTATCTTTCATTGCATTGATATCTCTTGCATTTGCATCATTTAACAGTTTCTTATAAATTGAGTCTATTTGTGCGCTTTTTAACAAACCATCAAAATACCCTGTAATAATAGTACTGATTTTATAATCTAAACCTTCATTATCAGATACATTTCTTAAGCGCTTCACATATTGATTCTGTTTTTCATCATTTGTATACTGATTTATTTTAATATTTAAATATCCCAAATCTTGTTCATCATTAATATCCGCTTTTATTTCAGCAATAGCATTTGCATGAATTGAAACCTTATATTTTATGCTTAAACCATCTTCAACGCCATACTCAGTTTTACTAACCTGACTCAAGTCTGCTCCTATGTTTTTCAGATATAGCAGTACTATATTTTCTATGCTTTCTTTATTTAAATACCTATTATCAAGCTTTATGCCGCAGTAAATCTCACTGCTTAAAAACTTGGCTCCTGTATCTTTAAAATATTTTGAAAATTCTGAACTTTCTTCTTGTATGTTATTTATTATATAAGCATAAAATAATAGGAGAGTTACTAACATAATTAAAAAAATATACAGTGATGCTGCAAACCTCTTTTTCATGCATACCCCCCAATTTTATGTAGACTAATTTCAAGCGGGATTTGAATTTTATTTCCGGTATATAAGTTACGATACTACTTTGCTTATAAACGGTTTGATTTTAAAAGCTTTGAATTTCAAATCTTTTCAGCAAAATGTTATCGAACTTATACTAAAATTATTGCCCCTTTGAAATTGAGGTATACATGTAATTTGTTTTACAAGTCACTGTATATGGTTATATGTAAACATATGTGGCAATTAAATTTTCAAAATATTAAAAATTTAATTTTTTATTCAATTTCACCGTTTAACGCCAAAGCCCTTTCAAGAAGCTCCATTATTTCTCCTCTCGTTATCTGATCCTTCGGTCCAAGCATTTCGCCACCTCTTCTTGTAACCATTCCATTCTCAATGGCAAACAGCACTTTATCTTTATAAACATCACTAATCTCGTTCATGTCACTGAATATGTTAATGTTCTGAGATGTAGGAGCCAGCCTGGACTGTCCGCTTTTCTTTCCGTATACCCCTACTACCATAGCTATAGCTTTTTCTCTTGTGCAAGCTTCATTTGCAGAATATATATCCGCGGCCTCTATGATTTTGGCTTTAGCAGCTACTGTCATATAATTGTTTGAGTAGTCATACTGCAGAACATCAAGCATAAACTTGACAGCATCTCCAACCGTGGCAATTTTATCAGGCTCAAAGAATCTTCCATTTACACTCTTTAATTCATACAGTGAAGCCACATTGTTGATGGAATATTCATATTTGTTTCCTTGTATATCGTCAAAGAAATAATTGCTTTTCTCTGCTATGGAAAAATTTCCTGTCTTCAGCGTCTCATATATAAGATTCATACTGTTTTTATTTCCCGACAATCTACCGATGGTCTTCAGCTTATCCCATCTTGCATATGCGGCATTATAAATCACCGCAGTTGTATTTCCTTCTTTGTAAAGATTCACGTCATAAGGCACTTCAACTTTAAGCGGATTGCCAAGCTGTTGAACAGGCATTGAGTTATTTCCGCTGACCGCTTCTATATTAATTCCTGTAACATCCTTTTTTAACGTAATTCCTTTTATATTTGACGTATTAATTTTTACAGGATACTCTATTATAAATCTGTAATCGAAGTTGCCATACTTTCTGGCGATTTCCTCTTCCAACCTGTCAGAAAACATATTATATCGTATTATTAAAGTATTCTCCGCTGTACGTATAGTAAGGTTTTCTTTAAGCATATCAAGAGCATTGAACACTTTTGCGGATATTGTTATAACAATTTTATCAACTCTTGAAGGCGGAGCACTTAAATCAAGCACATAGTTTATCTCACGGTCCGTTTGTATGTACTCTATAAATCTGTCTGCGTTTACACCCGTAATTCGTATATTCCATGTATAATTTATAATATCCTTATCTATCTCAATAAAATCTCCGGTTATTACATTATCCCTGTCCTGATCCGAATCATACTCATCATTGCTCGTGCTTGTCTTTACAGAAATACTTTGCGTTGGTATAGACCGCAGGTCCTTTGCAGGATCATATGCATATAATCTTGCATAATACCTGTGGTTTGATAAAAGCCCCTCAACTGTATACTCAGATACTTTACCAACTTTAAATTCCTGTGAATTAGTGTATGCAATATTATCCGCTATTTCAATTATGTATTCCAGATCTTTTTCCTGTATCCACTGGTAAGTTATGGAATTTTTAGTGATCGCATCCTTTGAGTTTTTTATTCCAAAACCTTTAGGTGTGACCGGAGGCTGCAACGGCAATGTTTTAACTGCAAGTGAATCGCTCCATTCGGACTTTATTTTATTGACACCGTCATTGATAGCTTCCGCCTGTATCCAGAAATAGTAGGTCGTATCTTGTTTCAATCCTTCTACCCTATAGTAACTTTTTAATAATAGTTCTGAGGGTTCTATCAGGATTTCCTGACCGGCAGAATCAACATCATCTGTTGTGCTGTATTTTAAATAGTAATTATACCTGGGATCAAAATCCCATACCAGATCAACATAGGTGTCCCCTGCTCTACCAAAGCTAAACACAGGTACCGGTGGTTTTACCAAAGGTGTGGTTACTTCCGGCAAAGTAGTTACAATAATGGGATCCGAAGGTCCCGATACAAGCCCTAAATCATTACGTGCAGCTCTTACCCATATTACATATGTTTTATTTGGTTCAAGATCGGTTAATGTTATGTCAACATTGTGCTTATTATATACCGGAGGATTTACCTGATCCGGTGCATTCAGAGTCGGATCTTCATATGGGTCATTTGCGGTAACAGGGACATTTATAACCTTATCTTCCGGCGTATTATTAACTAAGTAATCATAGTCAATGCCCGGCACATATTCGACACATCCCACATTAATGGTGACATTTTCATTATACTCAACTTTTCTGTACGTAATGTCATCAGGTGGATTCTGTACAGGATCATACTCTGGTATGTCGTTTTCATTGGTTTTTGTAGTGTTTACATAAGTCCATTTACCGTTTACGTATTTTTCATACCATTTATTTTTTATTTGTATAGTTGCAGTATTTGTAGTAACAGCCAGCTTGCCGCCAGGAAGCACCTTAACTTTTAAAGGAGGACGGCCTGGTATCAGCGGCTGTTCTATACTGCTGTCACTTGGTGTAATCACTACTTTCATTGACGGCGTAGATGATAATTCAACATTTTGTATGTATCCGTCTACATAATCTACATATTGTTTCTTGGCAACAATTTTAAAATAATAGGTGGTGTTTGGCGTAAGATTTTTTATGGTATACTTATAACCTATCAAAGTATTTCCGTCATATACCATATTGTCTGATTCCATTTTAACCGAAGATGCTATCTTGTCTGCCAAAGGAGGATTATCAATATTATTTGGGTCTTTTATCAGCCATATATCATACAAGGTATCCTCATCAACCTGTCCGTCTCCTTTTTTAGGAACCCTCCATAATATAGTAGCCTCATTTGGTTTTAATTGCTGATAGTAGCTTATTATTATATCTCCGTTGACTTTTTCAAACTGGTCCACAATTTCAGGAGCAGGAGGCTGTGCAGGTATCTCCTGTTCTTTTATGTAAACTTTGTCAGACTGTATCTTAATGCCTGGGTATACATCTTCTCCGGTATACTTCCTGGTTACAATAGCCATTATTATGTAATAATTATCTTCCCCCTCAAGAGGAACAGTAATAAAGTAATTGGTAGCATCAGTACCTGCAACATACTGGGGTACACTGTTGTCCCTGCTGCTGCCTCTGTATATATGATATGTTACATTTATATCGCTGCTGCTAAGGCCGGTTACTACCGGAGACCAGTCGAGCCTCCAGATAACTCCCGAGTCAGTCTGTGACATTCTTGTGGTTTTTACCAGAATATAACTGCTCGCCATTACGGTTTCGCTTTCCGGATTATGCTTTATTTCCGTATCCGTTATTTCCGGCACTATTTTTACATAATACACCCTGCCGGCATCTCTTACATTATGTATATACTCAAGCCTGTCGCTTGTGGGGTTATATTTTATAGGACCATTTTCTCCTATCATCGACGGGTTGATATATATGGGAGGCGTATTGTTAAAGCTGCTATCTTCCGAAACATAAAGCTTGTACCCTATTCTTTTACCAACTTCCCAAACATCATCCCATTCTATCTTAATTTGATTTGTACCATATGAATAGGCGTCTAAATCAATATCAGTCATTACCTTCAGACGGTTTGACGCAGCTGATTCATCGCTGTTGTAGGTGTTCCCGTTATTATCCAAATGTGAATGGTAGGCCGTTACGTCTATGTAATATATAGTTCCGGGTTTCAGATTCTTTAACCTATAGCTGTAACTCGGAGAACCCGGCGCACATGAGATATCTCTGACTGCCGCCGTTCTTGCTTTTGATGTCTTGTCAATTTCCTGAATATATATATTGCAATATCTCGCCGTTGCATTACCCGGGAACGTAACTTCCCATTTTATATCAATGTAGTAGCCGTCTTGCTCATTATATCCTATAGGATCCTGCACAGCATCATTAAGCGTCAGATTACTGGGAGGACTTTGAGGTGTATCATCTTTTGCGGCAAATACCTCATTAAACATAAATAGTTGTGCTACTAATGTTACTACTATTAAAATACTTAAAAATCTCCTTAGATTTTTAAACATGCTTTTTCCTCCGTTTCATACAGTTCAGTACCTTTATCGTATCTCCGTAATCTCAACTATCCTTGCCAATGCATTTATTATATCTGCCCTTGTCATGGAAGCGGCAGGATTAAAACTGCCGTTTGCATCGGTACTCATCAACCCGATATCAAGGGATATCTGCACATATTTTAAATACTTATTGGATATATCGGATTCGTCTGTTATATTAATTATTCCTTTAGGCTTAAAGTTATCAATATTAGCTCCTGTTTTAAGAGCATATAAGCTTACCAGCAAACCGGAAGCTTCCTGCCTTGTAATATCCCTTAAGGTGTTACCCGTGCCGACAATACCTTCAAGTCCAAGCTTCTTTGCTTTCTGTTTAATATCCATGCCAACATCCTCAGTATCTTTGCCGGCTATCATCTCATAAAGCAAAATACATTCCTTGACACTGACACTGCTCATCGGATATAAATTGTTACCTGTTCCGAAAACACTCTTTATGTCATATCTTTTAGCCAATTTTTCCACATCATTTTTCAAATCAAGATCATCATTTATATCTACAAAAGAAGGCTGTTCGCTTAAAATTACATACTCTCCGGTCTCACTTACATTGAATGATAAAGTGTTTGCAGAATAAGATATATAGCTTCCTACTTTGTCCCATTTGTTTTTCAATCTGTCCAGCTTATAAGGAGCAGCCTGACCCGAATCAGGAGTATATGTCAGCGTAGCCATCAACGGCTGCTTGAAATTCGTAATCTGCGAATATGTAAACATATAATTTGTCGGTCCGTTTTCAATGTTAATCGCGCTTCCAAGATATTCAGCCAGCTGACCTTTCACTTCCATGATAAGCTGATCCATTATCGAGATTTCGTCTCCGTTGGCGTTGAAAACATCTCCGTACACATTTAACAATATATTGATACTCTTACTTACAAGACCCGTATTCTCTTCATATAATATTCTGTATATTTCATCCTTCAACTGTTTGTCCGTTATGGTACTTGCAATTCCTTTTAAGTCCAGAGTATTCGTCTTAGATACTATCTTTGTTCCTGTAGGTATATTTCTTAAAGTTCTGTTTTCATATGTTAATTTGAACTGATAAAATATGTCATTTGTTTCCGCATAATTATAAAGTTCTTTTATGTTATCATCATTTTCAGTATCAACAGAACCGGGTCTGATCATGAATTCAGCGCCGGATGTCCTTATAACCATGCTTTTCCCCTGGTTGTTCAGCTCATTTATTACATTCGATGAAACATACACAGCATCTCCGGTTACTCCGGATTTTACAGAAGATATATCCAAAACAAACGAATTCCCTCTTGTATTTCTGATTGCATCTATTATTTGCTCGCTTTTTAAAAGGATACTGTTCAAACTGCCGTCAGAGGAAGCAACCTCCCAGTAAAGTCCCTTCTCCAGTTTATTTATCTTGTCAAGAAATACAACCTTTTTATGCTCATCTTCCTCATGTTCGTTAAAGTCATCCTGACTGAACTCAGTTCTGGTATCCACAGGCCCGATATATTTTGAATATGATACTATAGTTGCATCCAATGGATCAGTTTTTACAGCTCTGACCTTAATGTTGTATTTTGTATTGGATTTTAGCGGACCGTTTTGCACAGACCCATCCAACATACTTATAGGACCTGATATTATCTTTGCATAAAATGTACAGGTAACCGTTCCGTCAGAATTTAATGTTTTTTCAATTCGATAAGGCAGAACCGCATTTGAATCATCTACATAATTTTGCATGTTGGATGATGCCAGAGTATAATATTGCACGGACGTATCTTCTTTCATAGCTATCTCATATGAATATCCTTCCAGACCTTTCCACTTTATTTCTATTTCATGGCAGCCGTCCCTTGTTTTAAGGTCAGTTTTCTCAAATACCAGTCCTTTCCGGTTTTCCGGTTCCTGTGATATATTTCCTTTATATACCCTCACGCTGTATATGCTGTTTGCCTCCAGATTCATGACTCTTGCATAATATTTGGAACCGTATTTAGTAATGATATATCTGTTCTTTTCCAGTAGTTTATAGTTTTCATCATCTGGGCCTTTGAAAAACAGGACAAAATCATCCGCTGTAAGGCCTATAGTTGTATCAGTCCATGAAAAAGCCACCTGATAGTCATAAATCACTTCCAATCCTGTCGGAGCATTTATAAGAGATGTTGTTACAGGTATGCATATCCACTGGCTGGTATTTCCGGTGTTTTTGTTTACCGCCCTGATACTGAAGTAATACACTCTGTTAGGTGAAAGCCATTTATTTATCAGATAAGTACACATCTTTGTAGTAGAATCATATGTAAGCCCGTCCTGTAATGGGGTTTGTGAAGGATCAATGATTATCGGCCCTCCAAAGGTCTGTATGAAACTCTGATACAAAGAATCATTAGGAAATTCTGAAGCTGTTTCGTCCAATGATATGAATGTCGACGTACATATTATTTCATATTTCACATCGTTTTCCATTCTTTTCCAGGTTAATAAAACAGATGACCCCGTCACAGCCGGATTACCGTCTTGATCATTTGCTATGGCAAAATCTACCGGTGCAAGAGGACTCCTGCTGTTTTCATCAGGTGGTTCTGTAACACCTTTTACTGTAGCAACCGAAAGCATTGTGCTGTTGAGGGATTCAAGATCAACAGGCTGACCGTCTATGCTGAGTCTGGTTTTGACCATGAAGTAATACACAGTATTCGGTCTTAATTTATAACCAAATCTGTTTACCAAATCCTGCTTGCTGAAAGTGCTTATTGAAACTTTTATAGAAGAACTTTTTTCATCCAGTCCTGTGAATTTAACGTCCCCATCCGTATCCTGTGTAGAACCTATCTTTATAAATGAATCCACATCTATTCTTGTACTCATGTATATATCATAATACTGATGGCAGTTTTCAATGTTGGCAGTTGTATAATTATTCCAGTTTATATTTACCTTGTCAAATAATATTTCTATATGGTTTATAATGGGATCGTCAGGATTACCTGTACTTTCTGCATAATTACTGCCAACCCTTAGATTTTTAGGAAGAGGGACTTCCATTTCAGTATCTGTAAGGGTTGTGAAACTTACCGTTATTGACTTATCAGACATTTTTTCAGTGTCTGTTGATCCCTTATTATCTTCTCCTACTGTAGTATACATTTGAATGTAATATACCTTGTTGGGCAACAGCCAGTCCGGGTAATTGTCTTTATTTTCTATTTTATCATCACTTATACCGTCACTGTCTTCTCCCATAAATAGGTCAAAACCTTTTATTGTATATTCCAGTCTGTCTCCATTTTCTTTTACATTAGGCGAAGTAGCATCGAAGAATTTTACCAGTCTGTAAACCGGTGCAAATTCACCATAATACACGCCTTCCGCTTCAAGAGGGATTTTTACATTCGGATCAAGATCAGTTTGATTTGTATTTAGTAATATCTGGTAGTATAATTTTTTCTTAGGATCAGTATTATTTTTTATTTCATCCCAATTTGCAGGCTTTTCCCATGATATTGTCACATCAGTTGTTTTTTGTATTCCAATAACAGTGCCGTCCTGATCTTTCACTTCACGTGTATCGAGCTTTTTGCCTTCTATTTTAAGGTCTTTGGGAATTCCGGGCCTGCTGGCATCCGCGGACATTATATAAGACATCTTCAAAGATTCTATCCTGTCTACTTTAGAATCCGATTTTACTACTATCTTGTAATACAATTCATTGTTAAAGCTTATGCCTGTTATTGCCGATACAGCATACTCCTGCCCCTGGGTAAAATAACTGTCATCCATGGTTTTTTTCACTGACCAGTCACCTGATATAGTCGGATCATCAGATACCTGAACTTCGTAATACAATCTGGGCAGGCTAAGGCTACCCTGATTCAGTTTGTAAATTCTTACATATACATTGCCAAGTTCGTCTCTGGTGAGCCTGAATCTGATTGGAGTATAAACATAAGGCACCGTTCCGTACAGGGGACTTCCGTTCTGCATTGAAGGGCTTCCCACCCTCAGCGCGTTCACCATTTCCCCGTCTTTAGATTTTACTATGGGCTTTATATTCATATAATATACCGTTCCCGGTAATATACTCTCATGCTGAAGCTGATACTGTTCAGCTGGCGGGACACTTGAATTCGTATCTTTTCTTCCTATAAGGCTAAAACTAAACTGTCCTGCATTATATTTAACTTCAGCGGGCGTATTATTATTTATAACGTTTGCTTTATAACCTAAAGTATCTTTGTCATAGTTTATAAGTACTGAAGGAATATCCGAATCCCCGTTTAAAGTCTGCTGATTGTTAGATATATTAATCCTGAAATTCAGGCTTGAAACACTTCTTCCATCGCCATAAACATTATTCAATTCGGTTTCCATATATGAAAGGACATCTTTTACATACTGATAGCCAGTACCGTCCCAGAACCTTGGCATATTCCATGTAAGATCAAGCTTAGGAGTGTTACCAATTTCTTTTCCCCCGCCTTCAAGAGTAACAGGCTGCTGATCTCCCATCTTTGCTGTAAAAGTTATCGAAGGTATATAATATAAAAGACCTTTTCCAATAACATTGCCGGAACTATCTTTCATTTCCACATATATGTCATACATAATATCATTTTGTAAGCCGCTAATTTCAGCAGTGTCTAAGTTTTTCAAGGTTATATTGATATTAGGATTACCTGATGTTATATTTACAGATGCTGTACCTACAACAGTATTCCAGTTTAGTGTTACAGTATTAGTAGTTGCGCTTTCAACATTTATTTCAACTGCCATAGGGTTTGCTGCAAAAACAGACGAGTCGAAACCGAATAACCCTAATGTCATGCATATTACCAAGATTATTGCTGTCATGCGCCTAAAAGTCTTCATTATATTACCCCCGTAAATTATCCAATATCATTAAGCAATCTGTCTTTTTAAATAAACGGCTTGTAAAAATGTATAATATGTCATTTATATATATCGACATAAATAGCTTAAATTTAACTATTAATGTTGTATTTTGTGAAACGATGCGAAGGAAAGCAATATGCTGTTTTCGGGAAAAATAAAAAATACAAAAGGCTTTCTGCCTTCTGTATTTTCATTGGAATTCCGTATTTTAATTTAAACAATCTATCTTTTTGAAGCTATCTTCAGTCTTGCCATAGCTCTTGCCATAGCAGCTTTTGAGCGTACGTATTCAACTTTGCTCAATTGACTGCGAAGCCTGTTCTCAGCTCTCATCTTAGCTGCCAAAGCCCTGTTCTTGTCTATCTCATCAGGCCATTCTGCAGTATCAACTATAATAATAACCTTTTCGCGCGTTATCTCCATAAACCCTTCTGTAAGAACAGCTTCAATCCATTTACCGTTCTGCTTTATCTTTAAAGGCCCTACGTCTACAACCACAACCATTGGAATGTGGTTGTCCATAACTCCCATCTCACCGTCAATCGTCTTGAGTATTAAACTTTCCACCTCTCCTGAAAAGAACATCCTATACGGAGTAACAACTTCAACATAGAAAGTGGACATTTTTATCCTCCTTAATCAAATTAACTCTGCATCTTCTTTGCGTTTTCGTATACTTCATCAATTGTGCCCGTCATATAGAACGCTGCTTCCGGTATATCATCCATTTTCCCTTCGATTATTTCTTTAAAACCTCTTATTGTTTCTTTAACCGGCACATACCTGCCGGGATAGCCTGTAAATGTTTCTGCCACAAAAAATGGCTGCGATAAGTATCTTTCTATTTTTCTGGCTCTGAATACATTTAACTTGTCTTCTTCTGAAAGTTCATCCATTCCAAGTATTGCTATGATATCCTGCAATTCTTTATATCTCTGTAATATTTCCTGTACCCTGACTGCAACGTAATAATGCTCTTCTCCTACTATTCTCGGATCTAGCACCCTTGAAGTAGAATTCAGCGGATCAACGGCAGGATAAATACCTTTATCCACTATTTGCCTGGATAAAACCGTCGTAGCATCAAGATGCGAGAATGTTGTTGCGGGTGCAGGGTCAGTAAGGTCATCTGCGGGCACATATACGGCCTGAACAGAAGTTATTGATCCTTTTTTTGTAGAAGTTATCCTTTCCTGCAGGATTCCCACATCCGTTGCAAGAGTAGGCTGATAACCGACAGCTGAAGGTATTCTGCCGAGAAGTGCCGAAACTTCAGCACCAGCCTGTATAAATCTATATATATTATCTATAAACAGGAGTACGTCCTGACCCATTTCATCTCTGAAATATTCCGCTATTGTAAGTCCTGTCAATGCAGCTCTCATTCTGGATCCGGGCGGTTCATTCATCTGTCCGAATACAAGCGCTGTTTTCTCTAATACTCCTGAATTTCTCATCTCATTCCATAAGTCATTGCCTTCCCTTGATCTCTCGCCTACTCCTGTAAAAACCGAATATCCTCCGTGCTCTGTAGCAACATTTCTTATAAGTTCCTGTATAAGTACGGTTTTACCTACACCGGCACCTCCGAATAAGCCGATTTTTCCTCCTTTTGCATATGGAGCAAGCAAGTCTATGACTTTTATTCCTGTTTCCAATATTTCTGTTGCAGGTTTCTGTTCTTCAAAGCTTGGCGCAGGCCTATGTATGGGAAGGTATTTTTCCGCTTTAACTTCACCCTTTCCATCTACCGGCTGTCCAAGCACATTAAATACCCTTCCAAGCACTGAAGTTCCGACAGGTACCCTTATGGGGTTTCCCGTATCTATGGCTGTCATTCCCCTGGTAAGCCCGTCTGATAATGACATGGCTACACATCTTACCATATTATTCCCTATATATTGCATAACCTCAGCCGTAACTTTATCTCCATTATTGTCTATTTCTACGGCATTATATAATCTGGGCAAGCTTTCAGTTTCAAACCTGATATCAATAACAGGCCCGATGATCTGAACAACTTTTCCTATTCTTTCATTCATATGTATTTCAACTCCGTATTCTCAGTTTTTCCCAAGTACCTGGGCTCCTCCCACAATCTCTGATATTTCCTGCGTTATTGATGCCTGCCTTGCTCTGTTATAATACAGATAAAACTTTTCAAGCATCTCATCAGCATTAGCCGTTGCATTATCCATAGCAGTCATTCTTTCACTGTATTCACATGTAAAGGATTCCACAAGAGCTCCGTATATAATTCCCTTAACATATTTAGGCACCAGCACGTCAAAAACCGCTTTTTCTGAAGGTTCATATATAAGACGCTCACTTACGGAATTCCTATTATTTTCATTTAAATCTATATTCAGATCTTTCAGCAGCTCATCCCTTTCTAGAGGAAGAAGCTTAAGAAGTTTAGGCTCACGTTTTATTGCAGATTCCATCAATGTGTATATTATGTAAACTTCGTCCAACTCCTGTTTTACAAATTTTTTTATAAAGTATTCCATAAGTTCTCTTGCTCTGTATACATCAGGGTTTTGCGCTGAATAATCGAAATCTTCTCTTAATCTGTACTTGTTCTTCTCAAAATGAATTCGTCCAATATGCCCCATAACATAAAGCTCATAATTATCCTCGTTAGTAATCAGGCTTTCTGTAAGTTTTATTACATCATGATTATATCCGCCTGCCAACCCTTTATCAGATGTAATCACGATATAACCCTTCTTGTGTTTTTTGTTAGGACGCTTGTCAAAATATATACTGTCTATTTCACCGCTGTGCATGACTATATCCGCCATAGTGCTTCTTACCTTTTCAAAAAAAGGTAGTGTAAGCTCCAGCTGCTGCCGGGCTTTTTTTAATTTTACAGCCGATATCAGCTCCATAGCTTTTGTCATTTGCCTTGTTTGCTTGACGCCCTTTATTCTAAGCTTAATCTCATGCATATTGGCCATCTGAAAATCACCACATCTCTCTCATCATATCATGTTCGATTTATTGATATTATTCCTGTACTATGTAATTTTTCCTGAAATTTTCTATAACTTCCGCCAATTTTTCCTCCATATCATTATTCAGATCGCCGGTTCGGGATATGGATTCCAATATTTCAGGGTTGTTGTCCCTGATATGTCTTAGCAGGTTTTTATTGAATTTTTTCACTTCCTTTACTGGTAAATCCAAAAGGTACTTATTCACAGCCGCATAGAGCATTACTACCTGTTCTTCAACAGGGATTGTTTCATATTGCGGTTGCTTCAAAGTTTCTATAAGCCTTTCACCCAGCATCAGTTTCTCATGTGTAACCTTATCAATATCGGACCCAAACTGGGCAAATACAGCAAGTTCCCTATATTGAGCAAGATTTATTCTTAAAGGCCCTGCCAGCTTTTTCATTGCTTTTATCTGAGCTGCACCTCCAACACGTGAAACAGAGAGCCCAACATTTATGGCAGGCCTTTGACCTGAGAAAAATAATTCCGTTTCAAGGTATATCTGACCGTCGGTAATTGATATAACATTCGTAGGTATGTATGCTGATACATCTCCCGCAAGAGTTTCAATAATCGGCAGGGCCGTTATCGAACCCCCTCCTTTTTCTTTGCTTAATTTTGCGGCTCTTTCCAGCAGTCTGGAATGAAGATAAAACACATCTCCCGGATAAGCTTCCCTTCCAGGAGGCCTTTTCAGGAGTAGGGACATAGCCCTGTAGGCAACCGCATGCTTCGACAGGTCGTCATATACAATTAATACATCCCTATGCTGATCGTACATAAATTCCTCTGCTATTGCGCATCCGGCATAAGGAGCTATATACTGCAAAGGAGCAGATTCACTGGCAGTAGATGACACTACTATCGTATATTCCATAGCTCCGAAATTTTCAAGTGTTCTAACTAATGATGCCACAGTAGAGGCCTTTTGCCCTATAGCAACATATATGCAGATTACATCCTTCCCCTTTTGATTAATAATAGTATCTATCGCTATTGCTGTTTTTCCTGTCTGCCTGTCTCCAATTATCAATTCCCTCTGTCCCCTGCCAATGGGAGTCATGGCGTCTATCGCCAATATTCCGGTTTGAAGAGGAGTATCTACAGGCTCTCTCTCAATTATGCCAGGTGCAAGATATTCGATGGGGCGATACTTATCTGTTTTAATTTCGCCCTTCCCGTCTATGGGAACTCCAAGCGGATTTACAACCCTTCCTATCATCTGGCTGCCCACCGGAACCTGTGCAGTTCTTCCGGTTCTTCTGACGGTAGTTCCTTCCCTGACTTCTTCGTCATTTCCCAATAGCACACATCCTATACTGTCTTCCTCAAGATTAAGAGCCATTCCGTATATCCCTTTGCCGAATTCCAGAAGCTCTCCGTACATACAATTTTCAAGCCCGTAAACTTTTGCGATTCCGTCACCGGCCTGAAAAACATATCCTTCTTCGTATGCTTCTGATTTCATACTATAATTCTTTATTTGCTGCTTTATTATTGAACTAATTTCTTCTGTATTCAAATTCATTATCTACCACCTCAAGCAATTATTAACACCCGATGTTATGAGACTATGGCATTTTTTAGCTTTTCCAGCCGCCCCTTTACTGAACCGTCATATATAATATCACCAATCCTGACTATTACTCCTCCAATTATGGATTTATCAATCCTGTTAGTTACATCAAACGAAGAAGCTTTATGCTTTTCCATATACTTTTCTTTTATATCGTTAATCTGCGACTCCGTTAAAGGTTCTGCAGAAATTATTGTCATATTTAATATATTTCTTTTTCTGTTAGTTATAAGCATATACTCACTACAGATTTCAGGCAGTAAATCTATCCTTCTTTTATCTATTAAAAGCATTAAAAAATTAAGTATTTCAGTCTTTAACTTTTCAGCAAAAACTTTTTTTATAAATTCCTTCTTTACTGAAGGGTTAATACTGTTATCATTAAGAAATGCCCTTAATTCATTTTCCCTCGTATATATATCTGATATAGCTTTTAACTGTTGCCGATAATCCTCAGTCTGATTACTTTCCAACGATATATCTGCCAGGGCTTCTGCATACCTTTTTGCTGCAAGAAGCATCATGCCGCACCTTCTTCTTTGATAAACTTATCAACCAATGCTCTGTTGTTTTCCGTATCCATATTAGCCTCAATAACTTTAGATGCAGCAGCCAATGCAAGGCTTGCCACCTGATTTTTTATATCCTTTACCATTTCGGCTCTTTCTTCTTCTATGGCAACATGAGCTTTGTCAATAATAGCCTGTGCCTGTTCCTTTGCTTCGTTAATAATCCTCTGATATTCAAGATTAGCTGTATTTTCAGCATCCGAAATAATTTTTGCAGCTTCCTCCCTGGCACCCTTTAAAATCTCTTCATATTTCAGTCTCAGCTTTTCTGCCTCATTTTTATCTTTTTTGGCATCATCTATATCCTTTTGTATTGACTCTGTTCGTTTCTGCATAAATTCTGTAACAGGTTTGAAAAATATCTTTTTCAATATAAACCACAGCACAAACATATTAATAGCTGTGAAAATAAATGTATAACCAAAATTGAACATGCAAATACACCCTTTCGAAATCCGCAGCTTTAAGTTGTTGTGCTCCGTTTCCGGATATAAATTCAGTTACGGAGCACTAATTAACTATTTACTATTTTAAGCGGGTTTATCATCTTACCAATACCAGAATCAATGCGATAACAAATCCGTATATTGCAGTTGCTTCGGCAAGAGCTGCTCCAAGAATAGTAACTGTCGTAATCTTATCAGCTGCTTCAGGCTGCCTTGCAATTGATTGTGTTGCTTTAGAAGTAGCAATGCCAATGCTAATACCTGCTACTGCTCCCGTAAGAGCCACACAAGTTGCAGCTGCAAATGCTATAAGTCCACTCATATCTTCACCCCCTCCTACTCAACTGCTTCTGCAATATATGTAGATGTTAGGAATGCAAATACATATGCCTGCAGAATCCCATCAAACAGATCAAAATAAATACTTACCGCAGCTGGAACAAATAACGGAATTGCCATATAAAGAAGTTCCATTATTATAACTGCTCCAAGGATATTCCCGTAAAGACGGAAACACAGCGATACTGGTCTGATAAAATAATCCATTATATGAAAAGGCACCATTATCGGCACCGGTTTAGCAAGTCCCTTCATCCATCCTGACACTTTTTTGAATCTTATGCTTGCATATATGGAAACTACTATTGATAAAATGGCAAGACATGCAGTAACATTGAGGTCTCGTGTCGGAGGCCGTAAAGAATATTCAGGTATCTTTTTGAAAAACTCTATATGCGTAAGTTTATAAAGCTGTTCACCTGTAGGGATAATATTGAAAATTGAAATGCCGTTTGAAAGTATCAGAAAAATAGCTAGCGTACCAATATACGGAGCAAAATATAATCCATGCTCTCCGATGTTATTTTTAGCGAAATTATTTATATATTCAACTATAATTTCAGCTATATTTTGCTTTCCTTCAGGAATTGTTTTGAAGTTCCTCCTTAATATTAAAGCAGCAATTATAATCATAGCCATAGCTATCCACATGGAGATAACAGTATCCGTGACAGGAATATTTATTTTAGAAATTCTAATTGTAAATACAGTCTGTGGTTCAATAATCTTCATTAATTCTTCGCCAATGCTCATACATATACCTTCTTGTAAATATATTTCATATTTATACTTTATTATATTTACCAAAATCAAAAATACTATTATCAATTCCTATAGCTGATGCAACTGCAACAATGATAATAGACAGTGTTATAAACAAAATACCTGCAACCACTCCAAAAAACAACCAAATACTTAATTTTAAACACACTACAAGCAAAATAACTACACCAAGCTGTCTGAATAAATATTTCACCATATAAGTTAATGTAAATCGTTCAGCAGTGACTTTGGCTGATAGTTTCCTAAAATGTGATGCATTGCTGAAAAAAATAAACGTGTTTAGAATAACCCCTAAAGTCATCCCCATAATAACCAATAGTTTCTGCCCTATAAAAATCAGTGCCAAAGCACTGCATAAAAAATATAAAACCATTTCAGTTTTTACTAAAACAAAATACCTCTTATATGGTGTGAACTTATTTTTCAAAGTACCTGATAATTTTAAAATATTTTTTCTCATAATCTCATTTTATTAAACTTATTTTATTAAACCTTCAGTTATCCGAAAGTCCTTCTAACATAAATAACTATTAATATAATCAGCATTAATGTTTTGCATTAATTAATAAGCATACATACTATTGATTATAAACATTGTAATATAATGTATATGCGCTAAATTAAACTAAATAATATCACAACAGTTATCTATTATCAATATCATTAATGGTTAATTTATGGCGAATTTGCGCTTAACTTTTATATAAATTGCCAATTGATAAAATTAGTGTTGATATAATAAAAAAAACAGCTTATCAGCTGTTTTTTTACATCAATATGATTATTTTGTTATAAATTCTTCCGGTTTTTTATCGGATAGACCAAATTCATATAACAAAGCCTGAACTATCCTCTGTGATGCCATGCCATCGCCATATGGGTTTACTGCTTTAGCCATCCGCATATATTCCTCCGGCTTATCAAGCAATTCGGTTGCCATATCTATAATATTCTTCATATCTGTACCTGCCAGCTTTACCGTACCGGCTTTCACGGCTTCAGGTCTTTCCGTTTCATTTCTGAGTACAAGTACAGGCTTTCCGAGGGATGGAGCTTCTTCCTGCAGTCCTCCCGAGTCAGTCATTATTATGTACGACCTGCCCATCAGGTTATGCATATCCGCCACATCTACAGGATCAATCAAATGAATTCTGCTATTGCCTCCAAGTATGGATTTAGCAGTTTCCTGAACCGCCGGATTTAAATGTACAGGATAAATTATCTCCACATCGGCATATTTGTCTGCAATATGCGCCAAAGCTTTACATATATTTTCCAGAGGTTTGCCGAGATTTTCTCTCCTGTGGGCTGTAACAGAAATAATTCTTTTTGAAGAAAAATCTATATTTCTGAGAACCTCACTCTGGAATACATAATCTTTTCTTACCGTCGTTTTTAAAGCATCAATAACAGTGTTTCCGGTAACATAGATCTTATCCTTATTCACCCCTTCATTAAGAAGATTATCCCTGTTTGTCTTTGTGGGTGAAAAATGAAGGTCCGTAAGAACTCCTGTAAGTTTCCTGTTCATTTCTTCCGGCCACGGAGAATATTTGTCAAAAGATCTTAAACCGGCTTCCACATGTCCCACACTAATATGGTTATAAAATGCAGCCAAACTTCCCATAAATGTAGTGGAAGTATCTCCATGTACAAGCACTATATCGGGTTTTACTTTTTCAAAAACCGAATTAAGGCCTTCCAAGGCGCGTGTCGCAATACCAACAAGTGTTTGACGGTCCTGCATGATATTTAAATCATAATCAGGTTCAATATCAAATATATTAAGCACCTGGTCCAGCATCTGCCTGTGCTGGGCTGTAACACACACATATGATTCAATATTGTCGTGTTTTTCCAACTCTTTAACCAAAGGTGCCATTTTAATCGCTTCCGGTCTTGTCCCAAATACGGTCATTACTTTTATCTTTTTCATGATATCTCCTCGTAATTATAGCTTATTATTCTCAGGCAATACTTTCTCTGTTTTTTTACTGCTGTCCAGCTCAGATTCCTCTTTGTCATTCATTTCAGACATAAATTTTACTCCTCCGACAATGAATACAGACAGCAGTAAAATAAGCAATATTGCACTCAATACTCCTTTATCGGCCAAAACTATAGCACATAATCCCAGAACAGCACTTAATATATACATAATAAGCACTGATTGTTTTTGAGTTAAGCCCATGTCAACCAATCTATGGTGCAAATGGCCACGGTCAGCCTCCATAATTGGTTTACCGGTTAAAAGCCTGCGCACGATAGCAAAAATAGTATCAAATATAGGCAATCCCAAAACCAGCAGCGGAATTGCTACAGTTATTACAGTAAAAGATTTCATCGTTCCCGGTATGGAAATTACTCCAAGGGTAAAACCCAAGAAAGCTGCTCCCGTTTCACCCATGAAAATTTTTGCCGGATTGAAATTATACGGCAAAAACCCTAATGTTGCTCCTGCAAGAGCAATGGTTACAATAGCTACTTCCCATCTTCCGAGTATGATTGATACACTAAACAAAGACAGAGAAGAAATTGATGTTACTCCTGCCGCTAAACCGTCCAAACCGTCAATCAGATTTACTGCGTTAGTTATTCCGATTATCCAAAAAAGTGTAACGGGATAAGACAGATAAAAAGGTAAAACTGAGATTCCTTCTTTTGAGAATGGATTGGTAACAGTCTCAATTCTTGTGCCTGTTAAAGTAATTATTAATGCAGCTGCAACTTGAAAAGCAAGCTTAGTTTTAGGCCGGATAGGCTTTATATCATCGGTAACCCCGGCAATTAATATAAGCAGAATACCAAAGCAAAATCCTATAAATTGCTTCATAGTAAGGAAAATTCCAATTACTCCGGTTAAATCAAAAGACATACCAACTATGCTGAAAAACATAGCTATAACAAAACCTGCAACAATTGCCAGTCCTCCTAATCTGGCTATCGGCTTTTTATGCATTCTGCGTTCATCTTTAGGCACATCTATGGCTCCTACCTTGAACGCTAATTTTTTCACTGCCGGAGTAGCTGAAAACGCTACTATAAAAGCAACGGCAAAAGTTATTATATATTCCATGTATATCACAGGTTACACCTCTTATTACCATATTTCAATACAATGCATAGTTCAGTCCGTCTTTACCATTTCTATACCGGCTTCTTTAAGCATGTCAATGGATAATTTATCAGGATATTCACCTTTAAATATAATTTTTTTGATGCCTGCATTAATAATCATTTTTGCACAAAGCACACAAGGCTGATGAGTAACGTAGATAACTGCTCCGTCAATGGCAACTCCTGAATGGGCTGCCTGGACAATCGCATTTTGCTCAGCATGTATAGCTCTGCACAATTCATGCCTCTCACCTGACGGAATGGACAATTTTTCCCTCATGCATCCAATATCAGTACAATGCTTGCATCCCATCGGTGCCCCATTGTATCCGGTTGCCAGAATTCTCTTATCCTTTACTATAACAGCTCCAACCTGTCGTCTTACACATGTGGACCTTGTCCTAACCAAATCAGCTATCTCCATAAAATATTCATCCCACGAAGGTCTCATAAATACACCCCAACCACATTTCATTTTAAGTCCCAGTTTACAAACATGAACTTCCGACCTCTGCTGCTGATTTTATTTAGTTCCAAACAACCTGTCTCCTGCATCACCAAGTCCAGGTACAATATATGCATGGTCATTTAATTCCTCATCAACTGCTGCACAATATATTGCCACATCCGGATGATCCTCATTTATTCTCCTTATTCCTTCTCTGGATGCTATCAGGCACATTAATTTTATACTTGATACGCCGCGTTTTTTTATAAATTCTATTGCTGCTGAAGCAGAACCTCCGGTAGCCAACATCGGATCAAGCACTACCATTTCACGTTCATTTGCATCAACAGGCAGTTTGCAATAATACTCTATAGGCTCAAATGTTTCAGGGTCTCTGTACAAACCGATATGTCCTACTTTTGCCATAGGAAGCAGTTTCAGCATACCATCTACCATGCCCAATCCTGCTCTTAATATAGGTACAATGCCCAGTTTTTTGCCCGATATTACTTTAGTTCTTGCTACTCCTATCGGTGTTTCAATTTCTACTTCCTTTAAAGGCATGTCCCTTGTAACTTCATAACCCATTAACATAGAAATTTCTGATACTAATTCTCTAAATTCCTTAGTATTCGTGTTTTTATCCCTTAAAAGAGATATTTTGTGCTGTATCAGCGGATGATCAAAAATAAAAACATTTTCCATATAATACTCCTCACCTATTAATATATTTTTGTTCTATATCAGATATTTTTTTGACTCTTCTTTCATGTCTTCCGTCAAGAAATTCTGTTTTAATCCAGGTATCTACAATATCAAGTGCAAGCTCTGTTCCGATAATCCGTTCTCCTAAAGCAAGGATATTAGCATCATTATGCTGTCTGCTTAATTTTGCCATAAGGCTGTTTGTACATAAAGCTGCCCTTATACCGGGAACTTTATTCGCTGCAATTGAAATTCCTATACCTGTACCGCAAATTATTATACCTTTATCGCATTCACCACTTCTGACTGCTTCTGCGACAGCCAATCCATAATCAGGATAATCTGCGGATTCTGTTCCATAAGTCCCAACATCTTTTACTTCATAGTTATTCTCCTGCAGGTAATTTATAATAATCTTTTTCAAATTATATCCTGCATGATCACTGCCAATTGCTATCATTATGTCTTACCTCCGCTACGAATATTTTATATTATCATAATATATATGTCAAAAAAAGTTTACCCGGTATTGAGCAAATTTAGATGCCATTTTTTTTAATTCTTTCTATAAGTTTGTCCACAGCATCTTCAATACTCTGTGCGCATTTTTCATACACATCAACCGGCATGCCGTAAGGATCAGGTATGTCCAGCCGGTAATCATACCGTTCCAGGCACTTTTGATCTGTATTTTCCATTGTATATTCGATAAGTGTGTAGACTTTCGATGATATTTCAGGGAACATACTGGTTAATATAGCTTTATGATTTCTGGTCATTGTTAAAATAAGATCCGCGGATTTTACCAGTTCATCATTTATATTTTTTGCACTATGGTCTATTACGCTTTCCCCGTATTTTTCTTTTAACACTTTAACAGAATTTTCACTGGCCGATTCCCCATGATTTGCATATATGCCTGCCGAGTCCGCTCTTATATCCGTATCAGGAAAACTGGTACGAATCTTATAATTGAATATTTTTTCAGCCATATAACTTCTGCAAGTATTACCAGTGCAAACAAATAATATTTTCAACTATTCAACACCCGCCTGTAAATTCCTATCATGCTTTTATTATATATGAAGCAGCCTTTTTCATACGATTCATAACAGCAAGCCCTATTCCTGATATATCTATTGCTTCTGCATATATAATATCCACACTTGATTTATCCATATGCCTGAATATATCAAACAAAGATGCCGCAATCTCTTCAGGTTTATGCCTGCTTCCCATTGATACTATGCAGCTGTCATGAAGTTCGTTTGCTTTTTTATAGATTTCTATTGTTTCATCAGTAGCCATTATCCCAATCTTTACTTTATTGAGAACATCTTTTTTTGCCAGTTCGGCTATTTTAACGGCAATTTTTTCAGTTTCTCCTTCAACTACAATAACTTTTGCATCGGGTGAATAATGGGTGTATTTCATCCCCGGAGCTTTCGGCACCTGCGATGTTTGCCCTGCGGCGAGCCCGGGGTCTATCTGGACCTTACCCAACAAACCCGCTAATTTTTCTCTGCTTATTCCTCCCGGTCTCAGCACTAAAGCAGTTTCACCCGTTATATCAATTACCGTGGATTCAACACCTACACTTACAGGCCCCGCATCTATGATAGCATCCACTTTTCCATATAAATCATCAATAACATGCTCCGCTCTTGTGGGACTAGGTTTACCTGATGTATTGGCGCTCGGTGCCGCTACAGGTACTCCTGCCTCTCTTATCAGGGCAAGGGCCACGGGATGGGAAGGCATTCTGATCCCTACCGTATCAAGCCCCGCAGTTATTATATCAGGTATAATTTCAGACCTTGGCATAATTATTGTTATAGGACCCGGCCAAAAGGTTTCCATAAGCTTTAAAGCTTGTCCGGGTATTTCCCTGACGAGCCTGTTAACTTCATCTATTTTAGAAACATGTACGATCAGAGGATTATCTGAAGGACGACCTTTTGCTTTATATATGCCTTCAACCGCAGCAGCATCAAGTGCATTTGCACCCAGACCATATACCGTCTCCGTAGGAAATGCAACCAATCCCCCGTTTCTTAGTATATATGCTGCTCGTTTTATCTTAGATATGTCTATATTATTAGTATCAATATTGATTATCTCCGTATTCAAGTATATCCCATTCTTTCTTATCTTACACGCAAAAAAGCTCCTGCGCTTCATTCGTTTATTTGCCGGTTGGATCTTTAAAGCTACGCAAAGCTTACCGGCCAAACATATCAATTGCTCTTTGCTTCGCTTTTATAATACTTATTTGTATTTTTATTCTCTGCACTATACTCAGTTTCTATAATTTCCGGTTATTAATTTTCAGTTATATTAATTGTACATAGACACAATTACACCACAGACAATTCCCACTATATTCCCAATAGAAGGAAGCCTCCCTCTATAGAGCCGCTTAGATTCAGGAACCATCTGCCCATATACAACATATAACATTGCTCCGCCTGCAAACCCTAAACAAGCAGTTATGAATTCTTCCGATATTTCCCCCAGCAATGCACCAAAAAACGCTCCTATTCCCATAGGTATTCCCGAGGCTGCTGTAAGCAGAAAAGCTTTCAGCCTTGATAGCCCGCCTGCACGCATTGGGACAGCCATGGCAATCCCTTCGGGCACATCGTGTATTATAATAACTGCCGTCAGGGTAAATCCAAGGGCAGCAGAGGCTTGAAAGCTGGAACCCACTGCAAATCCTTCAGGAAAGTTATGCAGTGCAATGCTTATTGAAGTAAGGATTCCCGTTTTTAACAGGCTTGAGCCGGAACGGTTACGTTTTATAATCTCGGTATTAGCAATTATGTTCTCTATAATTATGATAATAATGGTTCCGGTTATAACACCGCATACAGTAATAAACAAACCGCCGATTCTAAAAGCTTCGGGGAGCAATTCGAAACAAACCACAGATGTCATGAGCCCTGCTGAAAACTCCAATATCAAGCCGATAAATCTCTTATTAATGCCTTTCACAAAAAATGCCAGTGCTCCTCCTATACTTGTACCTATCAGCCCTGATATAAGACCAAAAATTGTAACTTTTAATAAATGCCGCACATTTTACCTCCGATATTTCACTCAGGAATTTAATCGTACCCTTTAATTACTATTCCTTTTCGGAGGTTTAAATGCAGCATTTTTATAATTTAATCATTATCATCAAATGCTCCGCTGCTGAGCTTTTCAGTCTGATCTGCAGTAATCAGGGCATCAATAATTTCATCTATATCCCCGTCCAAAATGTCATCCAGACGATAAAGGGTAAGCCCGATTCTATGGTCTGTTACTCTTCCCTGAGGGTAATTATAAGTCCTTATCCTTTCACTCCTGTCTCCGGTACCGACCTGACTCTTTCTAGTCTGAGCGACTTCTGTGTTCTGTTGTTCAAGTGCGATTTCATAAAGCTTTGATCTAAGGACTTTCATAGCTTTTTCCTTATTTTTATGCTGTGACCTTTCATCCTGGCATGTAACCACAATGCCTGTAGGAATATGCGTAATCCTTATGGCCGACTCCGTCTTATTTACATGCTGTCCCCCTGCTCCTCCCGCTCTGTAAGTATCAATTTGCAGATCCGCAGGATTAATATACACGTCAACCTCATCAACTTCAGGCAATACAGCTACAGTTACCGTAGAAGTATGAATCCTTCCGTTTGCCTCTGTAGTAGGAACTCTTTGAACCCTGTGAACTCCGCTTTCAAACTTAAGCCTGCTATATGCTCCCTTACCATCTATAGAAAACACAACTTCCTTAAATCCGCCGATTTCCGTAGGATTGGAGTCCACCATTTCAGTCCTCCAGCCTTTTCTCTCGGCATATCTGGTATACATCCTGTAAAGTACTCCTGCAAATAAAGCAGCTTCTTCGCCTCCTGCCCCTCCTCTTATTTCTACGATAACATTCTTGTCATCGTTGGGATCTTTAGGCATAAGCAATAACTTCAATTCTTTCGTTAAAACTTCCAGCCTTTGCTCAGATTCTTCAAGTTCCGCCTGAACCATTTCCTGAAAGTCCTTATCCAGCTTTTCATTTAGAAGTTCTTTCGCTTCTTTTATATTTTTCTCCACGGTTTTGTATTCATTATATTTTAAAACAAGCTCTTCTAGTTCAGAATGTTCTTTCATCAGTTTTCTATATTCATCCTGATTGGAAATCACATCAGGATCGCTTAGCTTAAGATTTATCTCTTCATACCTGTTTTTAGCTATTTCCAGCTTGTCAAACATTTTGCACCTCTTTTATTATTTAATTACATATTAAAATATTATAGCATATATTCTATCATTATTCTACAATATGAAACCTTTCATTATCTCTTCCGCATACATATCAGCATACGGAATAAATTGGCAGTAAAACAAGAAACCCGCAGCATTTTTATATGCTTACGGGATTCTTCTTAAAAGCCTATTCAAATATTATATATTTTAACCTATTTAGGGGGTCATTAGAAAATACCATAAGAACAACTACCATAAATATTATTAGAAGAATGCTGCTTAAGCTAATATATACGCTATAACCCTTTTTTCTTGAATAAAATAAAGTAAGTGTAATTATTTCTATTCCAAACAGCACAAACACTATAGGGCTGTAAATCCAAAAATCACTGAGAGTCCATTCGCTGTTTATTACATTGGCTAACATCAATATTCCCGCCGCTATCAATGTAACAGCAAGGGTGTATTTTCCGGCTTTTATTTTCATAACGCCTTTCCTCCGGGTAGTAATAAAGGCTTTTATTTTACTATCTCAATATATCCGTTTACAGTAGATGCATTTATTGTTACTTTTTGCTCAAAATTATTATAGCCGTTGCTTTCTGCCTCTACCATATTGGTACCCATGGTATTTTTATTTACATTATGATATATCATTTCAGGTATAAGTATATTTACACCGCCATTTGTCGTCTGAGCCTTGATTTTATAGCCTTTATTATCCATATCATTCATATTTACCTTAATTCCGCCGTTTGATGTCTTAAGCTCCATGGATATTTCAGGCTCATTTTCTATGTTCTGAACGCTCTCAACAAATATTCGCCCGTTACTGGTTATAGCTTTCAATGCATTTACCTTTACATGCTTTATGTCAACAATTGAATTACTGGTGTCTACATTTATATTATTTCCTATAACATAGCTTATCTGTATCTTTGCATTCCTTGTCTTTACTAAAATATCGTCGCTGTTTACTCCCATCAGTTCTATATGGCTGTTTTTTGTTTTAGCGGAAAAGTTCTGTGATATTGAATCTTCCACATAAATCTTACCGTTAGCGGTCCTCAGTTTAAGATTGTTAAATTTTAAAGCCGGTACAAAAACTTCATGGGAGACACTTATGTTACCTCCCTTGTTAAGCTTAAGCTCAATATCGCCTGAAGTATTGCTAAAGTTCAATATGCTGTCTGCATCATTGGCAGGACTTTTTATCTTTGACTTTATTATAACCCTGTTATCAAGGTGCTTTTTAACTATAATATATCCGTTTGTACCTTCAATGCTTAAATTCATTCCCTCATATGCATCTGCTTCAAAGTACTTTTCAACGGTTTTATAGCTTCCGAACATATTAAAGGAATTTGTTTCTACGAAACTGCCGACAAAATCAACCATCTTATCCACTATACCGAAAGTTGTTGCGGCTACATTTTTACCTAGTTTTTCAGCCTTCTTTACAAAATCCTCTATAGCATTGTCAAAATCCTTATGGGCATAATTATTTTTAAAACCTGACATCCAATCATTTATTTTATCTTTCATTTTATAAACTTCATCCTGGAAGTTTGGCTGTTTGTAGTTTTGCCTGGTTTTATAATCTTCTTGCTTTTCCTGTTTGCTTTCCAATGCATCAAGCAGTTTTTCAGCTTCTTCGGCAGTTATTTTTCCTTCCTGTAACATCTTAAGTATAAGCTTTTTTTCTTCACTAATAGGCATTCTATTTATCCTCCCCGCTTATTCTTTCAATAGGCTTAAGGCTTCATCGACGGTTATTTCGCCTTTATTCAGCCTATCGATTATTTCCTTTTGGCTCGGGCCTTCGGTCGCTTCATAGCTGCCTTTATAACCTAATGCAAAAGCCGCATCTTCCAATTTATTTTTTACTGTCGGATAGGAAATCTTCATTTCTTTTTCTACTTCTTTTATGTTTCCTCTGCACTTTATGAAAATTTCGATAAACTTCTTCTGTTCTGCCGTTAACCTGCAAAACTTACATAGTTCAAAGTTCCCTTCAATAACAGTACCACACTCTGAACAGGATATCTTGTTAATTGTAGTGTTATTACCGCATACCGGGCATTTCCCTAAAACCTGTTCTGCCATGTCATCACCTCTGGATTTTCCAATTAAAATTTTATAATACTTAAATAGTTATTATTAGTATTCCCTGTTCAATATATAATCTGTATATTAACTATATTAATTATTATATTAATATTTATTTGATTTATTGTCAATATTATAAAATATTTTAATTCAATATTACATTTATTAAATTAAGTTTTATAAAAAATATATGAATAAGATTTTTGCCTTATAATATACAAGTATATCGTCACACAATTTGGAGTTAGAACTACACAACCGATTAACAGTATCCTCTCTGATATTTGTTTTCTATTTATTAACACTTATATATCATAAATCGAATTATAATCATCAGTATTGCCGTTTATATTAATAAATAAAAAGCAGACATATCATTACGATACTCTGCTTTAAATCATTACTAAATTTTTATTTCAGTATTTATATTTCATATATAATATGTACTTCTAATTAAATGTATTAACTGATACAGGTATTTAAACTATTTATTCTAAAATATATTTTTTATAGAAAGATTAAATATCTGACTTAATACCAAACCAATGATTAGGAAATATACTAAATATGAAACAGACATAATATATGCAGCCTTATCTTCAGTCAAACCATATGATTCCCTTATTACCACATAGTTTAAAATGATACTAAGTACAAAACCAAATGAAATTATAACCGGAAAGAGCGATGGCACGATTGCCCCAATAATTAATGCAGCCAGCCATGACAGTGTCATTGATATTGAAGAAAGGCCGACAGCTGACATCAAAGCCAAAAATTTGTTTGAATTGGTAATCAGAAGCCTGCATATTACATAAATAATTCCTATAAGCAGGAAAAACTGTACAGCAGTTATTGCAAAAACTTTAAAGAAAATTTCGGCATAAGAAACTTTAAAATTAATTAAATCTTCAAAATCATCAAAAAATGGTTTCCTATAAAATAGAAAACTAAAGACTCGCTTTCCTAATATTAAAACCACAAGTGCCGTTACCAATGCCTGTACTCCTGCAAAAATCAATCCCGCAACATAATTCCCTTTTTTTGCTGCATCAACGACTGATTTTACAGGGTTTTTTAGAAATTCCCTTATCAAATTCCAAATGTTTTTCATGAACAATACAAATTCAGTCTGTTGTGAAGCTGCATTACCCTGTGTGTTCGCTGTACTGTAACTGGCTTGCTGTGCTGCCTGTGTCTGCTGACGGCAATCACATGGAACTCCTTCTGTTAATTCTTTCCCACAGTTGGGACAAAATTTATCCATTTAATATCCCCCCTGAAATTAATTTTTCATTGGAAATAATTCAAGCACCGTTTAATATATGATATTAATAATAAATATTACTAAGTTATGCTTTCTCAAAATTACTAAGTTATGCTTTCACAAAAAACACCTTAAAATAGCATTTTATGCAAAATTATATTTTTATTCTACATTATAAATTATATTTTGTAAACATTTTTTACAAATATTACAAAAGATTTGTTATTTTTTAGTGATAACTAATAAAATGGTTTCTGTTTATTAATTGATATTTACTTTTCATATAGCGCAATCCATAGACTAGGTTCATTTAGTGATACATAAGTCATTAATAATCCACCTAACAGCATCCAATACATTTTGTGCTATATAGTCAGCTTCAACATCATTCCACGTATGTCGAAATTCACTTAAGCTGCCCTTTCCTACCCCTGTTAAAACTAGTATCCCTTTGGCATTAATGTTTTTTGCAAGAATCATGTCGCTCATTCCCATATCCCCAACCACATATGCTTTTTGCATATCAATTTCAAATTCATCCTTTGCCTTATCAATCATTCCCGTTAGCGGCTTTTTACAAGTGCATTTATCTTTTCTCATATGAGAGCAGCAATATACTGCATCAAAATACGCATCATGTTTTTTTAATTGCTCTTTTTAAAGTAACAGTTTATTCTCAAATTCCTCCAATGTAAATTCACCTTTTGATATATTGCTTTGATTAGTTATGCCAATAGCTAAAATTTCATTATCATTAAGCAATTTTATTGCATCAACTGAAAAAGGATAGAATTCAAATGACCTGATGTCATCAGTGCCTTCTCCTCCAAGTGTACCCTGAAAATCTAAGAATACTGCCGGTTTTTTCATTTATTTTTCTCCTTCTGATTTTATTTATAAAATTTATTATCCCAAGGCAACTAATATAGCGCCTACTGCTATAAGGCCAACACCTACACCGTTTATTATGCTTATTTTTTCTCCCAAAAACAGGATTGACAGAATAACAGCAAAAACCACACTTAGTTTATCAATAGGCGCAACCTGTGATACTTTTCCGAATTTTAAAGCCATGAAATAAAACAGCCATGATAAAGCTCCGGCAATTCCGCTTAAAATAATAAAAGATATCGTTTTTATATTTGATATGATTGAAGATATTTGATTCATTTTACCCTGTATCATAATAACAAAAAATAAAAAAGCAGCCATTATTATAGACCTTATGGCAGTCGCTGTATTAGAATCTATTCCTTTCAGTCCTATTTTCCCAAATATAGAAACCAGAGCCGCAGTTATTGCCGATAATAATGCAAATATTAGCCATAAATAATTCATAACACTTCTCCCTTTAAAAGATTCATATATAAATAATAAAATTTTTATTATTTAATATAATACTCTTATCGACAAGAAACTTCTGAAATTTATGTAGCTCATATGTAATAATACTACTAATTCGAAAGCGTAATTACCGATATTTCAGGTCGATTGAATATTCTGATACCGAAATTGCCGTTGCCTAATCCTCTGTTTACAATTAATATTTTGCCATTAACCTGATACATACCTGCATCATATTCAGGAAAAAAATCTCTTTCAGGAGAAAGTAATCCGCCAATAAAAGGTATTCTTATCATCCCTCCATGCACATGCCCGGACAGGGTCAAATCTGCTCCCCAATTAGAATAAGTATCAGCATATAGCGGATTATGAGTTAGTAAGATGTTATATGAATCGGTATCCGAATTGCCTAAAATACTTTGAATCTGTTCTGCTCCAAAAAACATATCCTTTGTATATTCATTGTTGGAATCTTTATAATATCTAAGATTAAACCATAATCCGTATAAATTTATACTATCCGTACCTCTTGTAATAATAACCTTTTCATTATCAAATACTCTGACTCCAAATTCATTAAGACTATCTGTTAATATTTTTCTATTAGCGGCACTTAAAGCTTGTTCATGATTACCAACAATATAATATGTATCGTAACTTTTACTTATCTGCTCAACAAAATTAATAAAGACTTCAAAATCAGTATCTCTAGAATTAACCATGTCACCTGTCATAACAACAATATCAGGATTTTCACCGGCAATCTTCTTTATAAGCTTATTGCTGGATTTTCCAAAACTCTTGCTGTGCAAATCCGATATTTGCAGTATTTTAAACCCTTTGAATGAAGATGGAATTTTATCCGATGTCACCGTATAATGGGACACTTCTATTAAATTATTATCAATATAAACCCTTACTGCAGCAATTATAATCAGCAAAAGCACAATCAACAGAATTTTTCTTCTTCTAGCTTTCATTATTGTCCACCGTTCTTTCAGCACATTCACTTATTCTGTTAAAATACACTGCATATCTTTATTTTACACTATGCCATCATATAAAAAACAGGACTGCAGGGCTTTTTTACCCTGATAGACCATGTTTCATTATTAATTATATTCACTTCAATTTAAATTCCTCAAAAATAGGATATATTTATGTAAAACCAATGCCAACAAAGACCTTGCACTTCAAACAAACGCCTTTTGTTTCTCAAATAAAGCACTTACCAATACACACCCCAAACCCTTGAGAATAGCCACTTGCTATTATCTCCCAATTATCTATTTTATTTCTGTTTCATTTTCTATCTTAATAAAGTTCTTTCATTTCTCTATTTTTAAAGTAAAAGGTGAAAATAAATTAGTTACAAAATTTACTGCATAAAAAAAATGTACAATAAAATAATAGCCATTTCTCCTGTCCTTTTCCTCTTCCATTTAAGCTTATAATCTCTTGATTTTTCTAGGTTTAAGCTCTACACCTATTACTTTTCATCCTAAAATCCTAGTAAAAAATATGGTTTCAAGGCATCTATTTACCTGTTCTCTAAGGTTTTATACAACTACTTTATTTATTCAACATTTAATTTTGCTAAATGATAGGAATTTATTTAATGTTGATATAGATATAAGTAATAGAGATAGATAATAAATGGACATTAATGTATTATATAAGATTAACTAACTTACTAATATGTAGCTTTACCTATAACATATTTGGCACTATCATATAAATTGTCATAATACAAAAGAGTAATATTCTGCTCTATCTTATAATCCCTCTTTATTTTATATGTCTTTTCATTAAAATCACATCTTCTTCCTGCAACAACCGCATAATGTATTCTTGACTTATCTAAAATTAAAAACTCATTAGGCAATTGCATATTAGGATGTTTATATTTTAGAAAAGTTTCTCTTAGTGATGAATAATTTGCTTCTAACCATTCATTCCAATCCTTTACCTGTCTTATACCTTTCATAAAAGTATTTCCCAAGTATCCACTTTTTAAAGTAATTATTCCATATGGATTTTCTAACTCCATAAATACAAACTCATATCCACCAGAATTTTTTCCTATTAGCAAATAATCTACCTTGTATGAGTTCCCGAGCATAAACTCGGGTATAACAAATGCATCATGATGGCCAAAGTTATAATTTGATTTTAAAATATAACCAATTATAAAATATGCCTTATTATTTTTAATAAAGTTTATAATATCATTTTCGGTAATGTCTTTATTTTCTAATAAATCGCAAAATCTACAAATGTGTTTCATAAGCACGTCTTCGTTTTTTAATCTTCTATATCTAGGTAGTTATTTGAAAACAAACTCAAATAATGTCTAACCGCTTTAGGATAATTTCTATACATTGATTTTTTAATGGCAAATTTACCTGAATACTTATCCACTTCTTGCTTTTCAAGTATCTGCCACTCAATTATCTCCTCTTCAGTTAATTTAGTATAATCCCTGCCATAAATCCTCATATTACTCTCCTGACACACATATTATGAATTATTAAAATACTAACTGTTTTATTAATTAATTTAAATTTAATTTTTCTCTATATAACATGTCTTAAGATTATATGATTCATTTTTTCACATTGTTTTTTCGCATGCTATGAAACTAAAACCATTCTTGGCCTAATACTACAAAACAGTGAAATTTGAGTTTAACCATTTGTAATATATTACAGTTAAATTCACAGCATAAAAATACATTCAAAAACAGTACTATTTACTTTGGATATAAATATTATAAAAAAGGAGTTATACGCACATGGTATTTTGACCTATTCCTATACATTCAATCAATTTGTTTAATAAGTAATTTACTATATCCAATAAATGAAGGCAAAATCATTCATAAACCTATTTACATAATTCACAAAGCAACAATTTTCCTCTCGACTTTTAGCATATTTAATTTCTTTTGATAATTATTATATTTTATAATACTTTATAAATCAGTCCTATTTTTTATTTTATTCTTGTTTACTTTATTTAATTAATATAATTATAAATATATTTACTTGAATACCTGATATAAGTAAAAGGTAACATTTTGTATACATAAAACTCTTTTATTTATTACAAATTAATAAATCCAACGCTTTTTTTGCTAAGTCATAGCAATAAGGTTTATCTATCTTAGGTTTGTAATAAAACTCAATATTGTTTCTATCAACTGCTCCAAGTCCTATATTGAATTTTACAAACATTTTAATGTTTTCTTTAGCTTTTAAAATATTTTTTCTATCTAATAAAACGTAAACTTGTTCTGAGAAACTTTTATATCTATAAGCTTGTTTGATTGCTTGTCTCCAATTTTTGAGTTTGAATTCTATTGCTATTACATGACCATTAAACAATAACAAATCTGGTATTCCAAACAATCCTTTTGGTTCTTCTATAAATTTTACTCCATTTTTGAAGTTGTCAAATTTATCTATTACAGAAGGAAGTGAAGTCATAGCCATATCCGCTTCTGTTTTAAACATATTATATCGCTCCTTTTAAAGCTATTTTTCATTTAGAAATGCATCAAATAAATTAATAGCTGTAATCCAACGTTCTAAATGACTTCCATCATTATCTGTATCAAATAATATTCCAAAATCATTTATTTTTTTATTTAACTCAATCGCATTTAATAATTCATCTTTTATGTATTTATATCGCTGACAATAATTATTTGGAAGCGATTTATATTGATTATATATTGACATCATATAGTGTTTATATAATTCAGGATATCTAAAGTGCCAGTTTTTCACATTTGGAACCGAAAAAGTTATATACTTATTTTGTTCAAATAAATCATTAAAATCATTAAATGTTTTCAATGCTCCTAAGTAATTCAAATCAATCCATTGAAACAATTTATTACTATAAACTCGTTTGTTTGGTGATTTTTGACCTTTACCATCTTTCTTATCAAAATTAATTAAATTAAAATCACGTAAATTCTCATAAGTTCCTATTGAGACAGAGTCAATATCCGCCAATGAATATAATAATCCCTCAATATCACAATAAGCAACATGAACATACATTTGGTTATCCTTCAATGCTTTAATAAATTTCATTATATTAATAATAAAATTTATTTCCTTTATTCTTTTGGTACTTTTTTTACAATAAGGAACTAAGTAAATTCCAGTTATTTCAACATACGAAGAGATAACATTTAGTAATTCATTAGTATAATCTACATCTAACAATTGTGAATCTTTAACTACAACAGTTAATAATACTTCTTTGCCAGTAATCTCCCTATTCTTTATTTCATTAACAAAAGGTTCAATACATAATTGTCTAAAAATTTCTAAGTAATTACTTTCAGTTAGTTTATCAACAATTGCAGGAATTATCAAATATTTATATTTTTGTTCCAATTGAAAAGATATACATTTTTCTGCAGATATGTTGGCCTTTTTATAATAGTCCATCGTATTATACTCATCATCGCAAATTACATTGGGGAAAAAGTCATATTCTGATAACTTTTCTAGTTTACTTCTTGGTTGATAAAATTGTGGATCAAAAAATGAAACCTCCTTAATTTCTTCATCCAAAGAAATCAATTCTCCTTTTTTAGCTTTCATTTTAGGGCAAAGTATAAAACCGTCACCAACACCATCCTCAATATAAATATCAAAATTCCATATATCATTATGACCACATTGGTGATATACAGAGATACTTTTCATTACTTATCCCCCTTTAATATCTTTAATATTTCCTCTTCTAGTTGGTTATACGTTCTTATTCTTTGATATGGTTCTGGTTTCAATAACCTTGTTATTATGTTTTTAAGATCATTTGATAAACATATTCCATCGTACTCCAATTTATATCTTTCATTTAATATATTATCGACTATACTCATACCTGCATTTGTGACATCTACTGAAAATGGATGTTTTCCTAATATTAATTCGGTGGCTATTATACCTAAAGTAAAAAAATCAGTTCTAACATCTATACTATACTTTCGATTTTTTATTTGCTCTGGTGCCGCATATATTGGAGTACAAGGTCCATTTAATTGTTCTGTTAACGTTAATGAATTTTCATCTAATGCTCTTACAATTCCTAAATCAATTATTACTGGTTGACCATTGGGTTTAATTAAGATATTATCTGGTTTTAAATCTCTATGTACTCTTCTCTTATCCCATAAAATTTTAAGTCCATTTATTAAATTTAGTAGAAGTCTTAATACTTTATTCTCATTACCTTTATATGCATCCATAATATCACTTAATGAATCTGCTTCGATATATTCTTCGATAATATTAAATTCACCATTATCATTAAAACTTGCTTCATAATTCTTAGGGAAATAACAAGAATCAATTTCCTTTAAAATTGATACTTCTCTCTTTATTCTTTCTAAATCATTTAAATGAGAACACTTACCTTTTTTATAAACACATTTCCCATACTTTTGATGTTCAACAAGGTAAACTTCTTTTTGTCCTCCTTGTTTTAATTCTTAATAACTATAAATTCCTCCACCCTATCACCTCTTTGCTTTATTGTTAATACAAGTTATCTGCCCCTTTATTGATAATTTTATTATAATTTAACCATAAGTTCAGAAATAATGGCTTAACTTTTTAGCATTATTTTAATACTATTTTTTATTATAAAATATATTAACTTTTGTTAAAAATCCTCGAATTTTTATACTTTATTCTTTTCTGTTTAAATACACGTAAAATTCTATAAGTATAAATTAACATATATCAAATTTAAAATGGAAGATCATCGTTTTCATTATAATTTTCACTTTCTGTTATCTTTAAAGATAGTCTATCTTCATTAGCTATAATCCAATCCTCTCCTGCTTTAGTTATTCTAAAATAAGTTATTGGGCGTCCTTCTTCATCTGGTTCTGAACCTAATTCTATAAATTGTCTTGCTTTTAATTTTTTAATTGCTATACTAACTGCAAGACTGTTGTATCCATTATTATGCATATCTTGCTCTAAAGTATATCTCCATACAACTTCATTGTCTGAAAATTGATTTGACATTATAGATACTAACGCAGTAATTTCATGATGAGATAACCCTTCCTTTTCCTTAATCACTGATTTTGATATAGTTTGGAAACTATCTTGTTTTTGTAATATAGCTTTTATTCTTTCTTTTATATCATCTCCAAGTTTAATAAAGTCTCTTGGTGACTCTGTTTTATACATGATAATATTCCTATGTCTCACATCAAAAGGAAAGCCGGTATTTCTTTCATTAGAACAAACCATAACAATTTCTTTATTATATGCCATTGCATACCCTAATTCATACCATACATTTGGATTATCAGTTGTAATTTCTGCAAGACATATTCTAGCTTCTCTAATGTTTTTCTCGATATCTTCAATAAGAATACTAGCTCCTGGATCTTTATCAACTCTATATGGTATTAATCCACAATCAATAATATTTTGTTTAAATATGTCTTCATATCTACTGTCATATTTCCCCTTATCAAATGGTTGTATCACAAAGCATTTATCCATTTTATTCCTCCTTAGTTTAAAATCGTATAAAACTAATTGTATTAATCGCATATGATTTTTACAAAAATCATATTCAATTCATATAATGATATTAGTTAGTTGCAGAAAAATATATTGTCAAGTAAACTTTATATTCTCTCTTATCTTGTTTTATCCTTTTATCTTTATTAGTCATTTTACTTAATGCAAAATTTGTAGATTTATCATCACTGAAATGTAACCATCCGATTTTTGAGGATTATTTATAAAACTATAAATTATAAAATTATAGACAATCAGATTTGCATTAAGAAATAATATTAGCAAAATATTCTATTTTTATATAACTTTTTTATTTGTATTTTGTTTAAATTAGTTTATTGAAATTTATTCAAATATTGCTATAATCACAAGATAAATAGCTTCATGTATCAAGAATTTTACTTTAAATCATTAGTACAGAAGGATTAACATAATTTATAAACTTTATTTATATCCCAATATTTTTGACATTTATTAAAATTTAGTTTTTTGATTTTAAATGTAACTTATATCCTAATATATTTTTTCTTACATAGTTTGTTAAATTTAATTTTGAGAAGTTTTATCGCTTTTTTACTTTTCATTAATTATCAGATACTCCTGAAAGCTGTTTAAGCATATTAATTTACCTGATAAACTATATTATATTATTTTTAACAAAATCACATAAATTATATTGCTATATTAGTTATATGGTACCATATATTAACTAAAATTTCTACAAAATTTAAATTATGTGGATTTCTACAATTATTATAACTTTAAATTATAGAATTACTATTACTATCTTGATGAGCTTTTTATTAAGAATATTTTTAGAAGTACACAAATTTAAGTAACTCAAACAAATACCTTTTTTTTTGAGATAAACTCTATTCGGGAACATCCTTTAAACCATTATGAATATTCACTTATTATTTATTCCATCATCTATTTATTTACTAGTTATTGTCTTTTACAACTTAAAGTATATACATCTTATAGTTTAAATGAAAGAATAACCATATAATTGAGAGTTAAGAAGAAAGTATTAATAAAATTATGTTCACAACTTCTCTTAAATTTTTAATACAGTTTTACCTATTGATTATTACAGATTCGAACTTTACTCTTTGCTTTTTACCTTAAAAATCCAATAAAAAATATGGCCTATAAGGTATTATTTCACCCTGATAAGCCATGTTTCCTGCTGGAATTATATTTTATAACATCAATTTACCTTAACAAAATATTAAGGGTTTACTTATGTAAACCTCATGTGAACAAACCATCAATCAACTTATATTTCCCGTCTTCCTTCCAGAGCCTTTGCGAGCGTCACTTCATCCGCATACTCCAAGTCTCCTCCTACCGGTATTCCATGCGCTATTCTGGTTGTCTTTACACCCAAAGGCTTAAGAATTCTGGAAATATACATAGCCGTAGCTTCTCCTTCTATATTAGGATTTGTAGCAAGGATTACTTCATTTACATTACCGTCGCCAAGCCTTGCCAGCAGCTCCTTTATCTTTATATCTTCAGGGCCTGTACCGTCCATAGGTGATATAGCTCCATGGAGTACATGGTACATTCCTTTATACTCCCTGGTCCTTTCCATGGCAATCACATCCCTGGGCTGCTCGACTACACATATAACACTATGATTCCTTGTAGCGCTGCTGCAAATTGCACACGGATCTTTATCCGTCAGATTGCTGCATATGGAACAATACTTCGTATTAGCTTTAGCTTCTTTTATTGCATCAATAAATTGCTTAACCCTTTCATCAGGCATATTAAGCACATAATACGCCAGTCTCTGCGCACTCTTATGGCCTATGCCGGGAAGCTTTTCAAATTCTTCAATTAATCTTGCTACAGGAGCTACGTAAAAATCCATAAATCAGATACACATCCTTCAGGCATTCTATAATCACCAAGCTTAAGATTGTGAGTTCATAGCTGTAAGTTAATAGCTGAGAATTCAATTCTCGGAACTCGGAATTGAGGGTTAAAAACAAGCCATGAAATTTAAACCACGAGGCACATATAGCAAACCATGAACCGCAAACTAACAACTATGAACTATAGACTATACAATCATCAGAACAGTCCGGGCATTCCGCCTCCAAGACCTCCGGTTATCTTACTCATCTCACTGCTTACCATTTCATCTGCTTTCCTGAGGGCTTCATTAACAGCTGCAAGTATCAAGTCTTGAAGCATTTCCACATCCTCCGGATCAACAACCTCAGGCTTTATTATTATCTCCTTTATTTCCTTTTTGCCTGTAGCTATTACGGTAACAGTCCCTCCTCCTGCACTGGCTTCAACAGTTCTGCCTTCCAGCTCTTCCTGCATCTTTAGCATATCTTTTTGCATTTTTTGAGCCTGTTTCATCAAATTTCCCAAATTGCCTCCGCCAAATCCGGGGAAACCACCCTTAGCCATATTTTTATTCCTCCTTATCATTACATACCTGTAGCTTTAGCCACCACAATTATATGCATATTCCAATATTTATAAGATTTTTTTGACCATATCATTATACATTATCATATACGTTATATTCAACACTTAACCTTACACGTGTATCAAATAAATTACATTATAAAAATACCTCTTTTTGATATGTCCTGTGTGGAGCTGTTAAATCTGTAATACAAAATTCTTGCTTAAAAACATATAAATGCTATAGTTATTTTGTTTCTATTGCTAAATCCTCATTCATCAATAATATTAAGAGGTATATTAAGCTTATCGGCTATGCTTTTTGCTTTTTGAACAAACTCGTCATCCTTGTCATCTAAAACTTTCCTGTTATATGCATTATCATCCCAGCACCTTACTGCAACACTTCTGCCAAGCTTTGCAGATGCAATCTTCTCTATTATTTCAATATTTTCAGGCTTCGACACTAGTGTCTTCTTAAATGCCCCTCCTTCATTAAATACAATAACTATGAGATTTTCACCCATCTCATAAGCTTTTGTATCCTGAAGATATGCAAATAATCCCATACGTCCATAGCTTTTAATCTCATCTATTATTTGTTCCCATTCATTAACCGGCTGCCCGCTTGGAATTGCTGCAGTTTCCTCGCTCTTATCCGATTTATCTGATACAGATACAGTTTCCTCACTTTTCGCAGCTTTGGTTTCGTGGCTGATTCCAGCATTTTTTTGCAGTTTCTCTTTCTCTGTAGCAGATTTTTGTTTTATATTAAGTGTTTCAGAACGCGTTTCAGGCTTAGAATTTGCCGTATTAACCGCTCCGCTCTCCACTTTGAGCTCCAGAGCTTTCAGCCTTGAGTACAAATCATCCTTATCTATGCTAAAATCATAGCTGCAAATTTTTATAAGACTGACTTCCAGTAATATTCTGGGGTGATTGGACCATTTTAGCAATGCTTCAAGCATAGACAGTTCCTTTATTATCAGCATTAATAAGTCCTGATTTATCTCCTTTGATTGCCCCTTCATATGTTCGATGTCACTGCTGCTTAAGTTTACTATATCCTCCGGTTTTTCAGAAACTGAACATATCATCAGGTTGCGGTAATATTGTATAAGATCGGATACAAATGCCGCTATGTCTTTACCGCTCATAACCAATTCATCTACCAGTTTAATAACAGCATTGACATCCCGTTTGATCAACGCATCAACCAGTTGAGAAGTAAAATCCAAATTTACCAACCCAGCTATATTTATTACATCATCCCGTGTTATATTTTCCTTTCCTCTCGCCATACATTGGTCAAGAAGCGTAATTGCATCCCTCAATGCTCCTTCAGAAATTTTGGCAATAAGCAATGCTGCCTCTTTATCAATGCTTACTCCGCTCGCCTGTGATATATCGGTCAGCCTCTGCGCAACACCTTCTGCACTTATTCTTCTGAAATCAAAACGCTGGCACCGTGACAGTATTGTAGAAGGAAGTTTATGAGGTTCAGTAGTGGCAAGAAAAAACACGGCATGTGAGGGCGGTTCCTCCAGTGTCTTTAGCAAAGCGTTAAATGCACCTGTCGAAAGCATATGCACTTCATCGATTATATATACCTTATATTTGGCACGTGAAGGTGCATATACCACCTCATCCCGGATATTTCGAATATCGTCCACGCTGTTATTGGAGGCCGCATCAATCTCTATAACATCCAGTATGCTTCCATTTAATATCCCCTTGCATATTTCACATTCGTTGCATGGATTACCGTCCTTTGGCGAAAGACAATTTATAGCTCTCGAAAATATCCTTGCAACCGTGGTTTTACCTGTACCTCTGGTACCGCAAAACAAATATGCATGCGAAATTCTTTGCATTTTAACGCTGTTTTTCAGCGCTTCGATTACGTGTTTCTGTTCAACCACTTCTTCAAAAACAAGGGGTCTCCATTTTCTATAAAGAGCAATATATGACATAAATCCACTCCTGATATTAATAACTAATTTAATTTGTTGTGTTAATTGGTTTTGTTCCAGGAAACCTGGTTGCTCTGCATATTAGCATGTTAACCGTTAAATCTTCAGAACGTTAGATATAAATCATATCATTATATTATACCATTTTATTATAACATAGACATCTGACGAATAAACAAGAAACTGGGTAAATAAAAAATACCCATATGGGTATCAGTTGATTGTTTATTAATATGAAATTGAATATTTAATTTGAATTATATTAAATTGGCCGTGCACCTGTTGTTGACTAAATTTTACAAGCGTTCCTCCTGCAGTTAACTCGAACCAGGCAACCTTGCGGCACACGAAAGAGTCTGCTTACCGCTGCTTTCTTCCGAACCTGACGGGGTTCACAGAATTTCGTTGCGCAAGACCCGGCTTTCATCATCACTTACAAGAGACAGACCTTACAAAATATAGCCTGTAACAGGAATTCAACCCTGCTATAGCGGATTGCAGGTACAGGGCACCGCTACCTCCCCGTCTAGCACGACCAAATATTAACATAATAACTTTTCTCATGCCGTATCCGGCACACTCATACATTATACTCAATACACTAAATTATATCAAGTGGTTTTGAGAAATGACTTTAAGAATTTTTTGGCATCTTTGTTCATATATTTCAATAAAACAATGCGAATTTATTTGAATTTTTATATAATTTCTTTCACAAAATTATGCAAAATGTTGTATAATGGTAATTGAACAAATAAAAACGGAGGTGTATTTTATGTCAATAAAAGATATATTGGAAAAAAACAGCAAAGCTAAAAAGAAAGCAAATGCGAAAAAGACAGCTAAAAATATTGCCATTGGAGCAGGAATCGGAAGTGCAATCGGAGTAGCAGCAGGTATGTTATTAGCTCCTGATTCAGGTAAAAATACACGTGCTCAGATAGCAAAAGGAGCAAAAAATTCCGTAGAAGCAGTAAAAAATACCGTAGTCAAAGCTAAAACCAAAATCAGTTCATTAAAGAATGATAGTACAGAAAGCAAATCAGATGACTCATCAGATGTTGAAACTAAAGAATAAATATATATAAACGCATTTATATGCGTTTAAAGGAGAGTTACTATGATAAGTTTCAGTTATTCTCAGCTTGCCTGGTTTATATTATTTTGTTTGGCTGTATGTGTAGGAATTCTTTTAATTATAGCACTTGTAAAAATCAATAGAATATTATATAATTTTAAAAAGACATATGAGTCAAACAATGAGAATATAGACAAAACGTTGTCTATACTTCCTGAAACTGTAGAAAACGTAAATGATATAGTCGTCACTGTGAAAGAAAATATAAATAAAGCAGGTGCTGTTATAGGTATAGATACAAGCGAAAATTCGTCAACTGTATTTAATTTTTTGAAAATAATTACTGAGGTGCTTTTGTATATAAAAAATACTTTCTTTTCTTCGGAAAAGGATTCTTAAATTGGAAATATATATTCAGTCCAAAGAAGTACTGATATCATAATATATCAGTACTTTTTTATTATCTTTTTTATTATATAATTTAAATATTCTTTGATATAATATGTACAAACATATTATATCATTGGAGGTTTTTATGAATTACTTAAAAAATACATTCAAAATTGTAAAAAAGAACTTGATATTGATCCTGCCCTTATTTATATTAACTGTCATAACAAGATATTTATATACTTATACTTTTACCGAAGAATATGTCAAAAACCTTCTTTTCCCACCAAACACTGCACCTCTTGCGTTTTCTAAGTTTAGTAACATCGCCGATGCTTTAATATCATTTCTTATAAAAGGAGGATTTATTCCGTTATTGCTAATGTTTGCAGTAATACCCGGAACTTATGGAATGGTAAATAAAGCTGTTGATAATGAGAAAGTAAGTCTTATTGACTTTATACCTTCTGTAAAGAGCTATTTTAGTAAGTATTTATCAATAACTATAACACGCTTAATAATTTGGGTTGTATATGCTTTTGCTTCATTAATGTTTGTTATCTTTTCTATGCTGTTTTTATTTATACCGGAAAACATACATATTCCTATTGTGATTTCAGTAATCGGAATTATTCTTTTAATCGCGTTATTTATTCATATATGCCAATGTCTCTGGATTACTATAGTAGTCAGAGAAAATACAAATACTGAGCATGGACTTAGGAAGTCGTTTAAGATTGTATATCATGCGTTCGCTTTCTTCGCATGTGTATTTATTTCATCTAAAATATTAGGACTGGCTCTGGAAGTACTTTTATACAAACTGGTGAATATACCTGTAATACGCCCTGTACTCATGGGTATTATTCCTGCGTTTGTACAATTTATGCTTATAACTTTCTACCTTGTAGTATATAAAGAAAAATCCAGGCCTAAATATGCAGATTAGATAAATAAGTTTGATGTTTGTTATATATTCGGTATAAATTACTTAAATATGATTTATTTGCTGGCTTATAAATATATCTTTCTGCTGTTGGTATTTAAGCTATACGGTTTTCAAAACTCTAAAGATAATCTTAAATTAAGGTTATGATGAATTTAGAGTTTCTTTACTATAGTTAAAAAAGTGATAAAAATATAACAAACTTTGTTATTTTGTATACAAAGTCCAAACTTATTTTTCTGAATCCTTGTATTTTAAGGCTTTTAAGATATATGTGCTATCATAAATATGAAAATGAACAAAAAATCAATAAACAACAAGATATAATCTAAAAACCAGAGTAAATATGAAAAATTCTTGATTTTCATATGTTTGATTAATAAATGAAATCACTTTATAATCAACAAGAGCGTGACAGTATGTATTCTTGCATTCAGATAGATTATCTGCTGTGTGGAATGCTAATGTGTAAAATCCGGTTTAACTATATAAAACCTGGTATATAATCACCCCACTTACGCAAATGTGTACTCATATCATAGATATCAGTTTTCTATGAATGGGCACCGGCTGATTGTGAGGATTATTGAAGCTTTTATTATTGAAAGGAGCAATCAAAGTGGAAGTAAATCTGTTATTAGCTGTTGCCATTTTCTTACCCGCTCTGGCAGCTATTCTCTGCTATCTCGTAAGGAACTCGGCATTCCGCAGCTTTACCATAGTAATATCCGCAATAGCGCTTGCATTAACAGCACTGGGATTTGCCGATATTATCGGTAAACATGATGGAAAGATCGAAATATATATGGAAAATATGCCTTTTGATATAGGCTTACTAATCGGTTTTCTGGATTTTGTTCTGCTTGCATATATAGTGTATACAGGTGTAAAGTTGAAAAAGCCTTTAGTCGTAGTTCTTGCTGTACTACAGGCAGTACCTCTGTTTATTTTTGAAATTATGCATAAGTCAGAAGAACAATTTCCCGTATTCGTAATCGACTATTTATCTCTGATAATGCTATTTCTTGTTTCAGTGATAGGACCGATAATTTTGGTATTTGCTATGGGATACATGAAAAATCATGAGAGTCATATGCATCTGAAAACCTCAAAGCAGCCAAGATTTTTTATGATACTGTTCGTATTTCTGGCGTCCATGAATGCTTTGGTTACGGTAAATAATCTTTTATGGATGTATTTCTTTTGGGAAATCACAACATTATGCTCATTCCTGCTAATATCCCATGATAAAAACGCTGAAGCCGTTAAAAATGCCACAAGAGCGTTATGGATAAATCTGCTTGGAGGTATTGCTTTTGTAGCTGCAATCATTATTATATCAAATGCAGCCGGCACTTTATCAATACAGGATATATCAAGTCCCAATGCAGGACTGTTCTCAACGGAACTTCTTTTAGGGCTTGCTCTCCTTTGCTTTGCAGGATTCACAAAATCAGCACAGTTTCCTTTCCAAAGCTGGCTGCTTGGTGCAATGGTAGCTCCTACGCCGGTATCCGCATTGCTTCATTCAAGCACCATGGTTAAAGCAGGTGTTTACCTCATAGTAAGGACTGCTCCGGCATTTTATGGTACAACCCTTGGAAATGTCGTAGCTATGGTAGGAGGCTTTACCTTCGTTGCGGCTGCAGCCATAGCAATCAGTCAAAGCAATGGAAAGAGAGTGCTTGCTTATTCAACAATATCAAACCTTGGGCTAATCATTTGCTGTGCAGGTATAGGCTCACAGATAGCATTAGGTGCAGCGATGCTCCTTATTATATTTCATGCAATTTCAAAAGGCTTGTTGTTCTTATGCATAGGTACCATAGAGCAAGGCATAGGCAGCCGTGATATTGAAGATATGCAAGGACTGATGAAATTAATGCCTTTTACTACAATTATTACGGTAATAGGCATGATATCTATGCTACTTCCACCATTTGGCGTGTTAATTACAAAATGGCTGGCTTTGGAAGCTTCGGTAGGTCAGCCCGTCGTACTGATTATGATAGTATTTGGAAGCGCATTTACAGTCGTTTTCTGGTCCAAATGGATAGGAATAATACTGACAATGTCCTATAAGCCAAAATACATTGTTGAAAAACTTTCTGTATCGATACGGATTTCTTTGATACTGTTATTGGCAGGTGTATTGGCTGCAAGTTTGCTGATAGGGCCGCTTTTCAAAAATACAATAGAACATCAGCTTGACAGCTATTGGTTCATGGATGAATCCATATTGACGGCAGACCGCGGAGGAGTTTGGATTCATGATATATACAACAATACTATAGGAGGCGTAGAATCTATACTCTTCTTCCTGATTATATTGGCAATAATGATAATGATACCTTACTTAATTCATAAAACAAAACCTGCCAATGTAAAACCTCCTTATCTTTGCGGTTCAAATACGGATGATCCAAGAGGTATTGAGTTCATCAGCCCAAAAGATAAAATTGACAGTGTAGTAGTGCACAATTACTATATGAAAGGATTTTTTGGCGAGAAAAATCTGACATTAATAACAAACCTTATAGCAACCGCATTTATTCTAATCATGTTCGGAGTGGTAACATTATGACGAATATAGAAAATTTAATTATATCAATTGTAGCAATAGTTGTAGCACCTATACTGGGAGGTTTGCTTACCGGTCTTGACCGTAAAATAGCCGCACGAATGCAGAACCGCATCGGGCCTCCTATACTACAGCCATTTTATGATGTGTTTAAGCTGTTAGGCAAAGAAGGAATCACTGTAAACCAGACACAAATGGCATATGTTTTAGGTTATCTGCTTTTTGCAATATCAGCATTGATAATGCTTGTACTAAGACAGGACCTGTTAATGTTAATATTTATACTGACATTTTCAAATATATGTCTGATAATGGGTGCCATGAGTGTCCGTTCTCCTTACGGTAAAATAGGCGCTCAAAGAGAAATAATACAAATGATGGCATATGAACCTGTGCTTATCCTGATGATTGTGGGGGTATATCTTACAACAGGAAGTTTTCTGATATCATCAATATTTAAATTCGAGTCACCTCTCCTGTTTAATTTACCTTTGGTGTTTTTAGCGTTTTTATTTGTGCTAACCATAAAACTAAGAAAATCACCTTTTGATTTTTCTACTTCACACCATGCGCATCAGGAATTAATAAAAGGGCTGACAACTGAGTACTCAGGTCCACAGCTTGCACTTATTGAGATTACACATTGGTATGACCTTGTGCTGTTGCTTGGCATGATTTCCTTGTTTTTTGCAAAACCAATATGGGTAGGTATATTAATAGCATTTGTAAGTTACTTTTTAGAAATAGTTGTAGACAATATAAGCGCAAGAATGACATGGAAATGGATGCTGAGGGTTACCTGGCTTATCGCTGTTGGTGCAGCTATGACCAATATTATCTCACTTTATATGAAGAAATAATTTTTAAATAAGTTATCAATTGACAGTTAATATTCAGTAGTATATACTAAAAGATTCATTATTTAAATAATTTATTGCATTAAATAGGTTTGATATAAAAATAATGGATATGAAAATCTAACAATACAGGAACTAAAGAAGATATTTACAACTAATTTTTGTTTTAATTATTAGGAGGGTGTGCTACATGGGAATTATAAGCAAAGCAAGAAAAAAATCACCCTGGATTGTGCATTTTGACTGTAACAGCTGTAACGGCTGCGATATAGAAACTCTTGCATGTCTGACTCCTCTTTATGATGTTGAGCGTTTCGGCATTATAAACATAGGAAATCCAAAACATTCAGACATACTTGTGGTTACTGGTTCTGTAAATAACAGAAATGTTAATGTATTAAAAACCATATACAATCAGATGCCTGAACCTAAAGCAGTTGTGGCTGTCGGTGCATGTGCATGTACAGGCGGTATATTTAAGGAATGTTACAATGTTCTTGGTGGTATAGAAAAAGTTATTCCGGTTGACGTATATGTGCCCGGATGCTGCCCCAGGCCTGAAGCCATAATAGACGGTATTGTTATGGCTGTGGAGAAGCTCGATGAAAAGGCAGAATTAATGAAATCTTCATTAAAAAGCAATTCAGCAAAAAATTAAGGTTTATCACATACAGTTTAGAAAGTCAGGCAAAAATATTAAGAAGTAAGACCAAATGCAAACAAAATATAGAAGTATTCGGGGTGTATGTATGTTAGAAAATACTATAGAAATATCGAAAGATGATCTTTTAAGCGAAGTACAGAATATGGATTATAATAATTACAGATTTGTGACTGCTACCTGTGTTGATAATGGTGACGGTACTTTTGATGTTTACTACCACTTTGACAAGAACTATGAGATGAAAAATCTTTTTGTCAAAGTAAAAAAAGAAGAAGAATTGCCCAGTATATCTAAAATATATTTCTGTGCTATTCTTGTAGAAAATGAAATGAAAGAGCTGTTCGGCCTTAATATAACCAATATTGTAGTTGATTACGGCGGTCATCTTCTTCTAACAGATGATGCTCCGGATGCACCTATGGCAAAACAGCAGATTGTTATAGAAGAAAGAAAGGCGGATGTTTAAAATGGGAAAAACAGTAATACCTTTTGGCCCACAACACCCCGTGCTTCCGGAACCTTTGCATTTAAAGCTTGTAATGCAGGATGAAAGGATAGTAGAAGCAATACCGGCTATTGGTTATGTACACAGAGGCCTTGAAAAATTAACTGAAATCAAAGATTTTACCCAAAATGTGCATGTAGTTGAGCGTATTTGCGGTATCTGCAGTTTCATGCATGCAATGTCCTACTGCAAATGCATAGAAAATATCATGAATATTCAGATACCAGACAGAGCCAAATATCTCAGGGTAATTTGGGCGGAAATACACAGAATGCACAGCCATTTATTATGGCTTGGATTGCTTGCAGATGCTTTCGGTTTTGAGAGCCTTTTCATGCAAGTATGGCGCAACAGGGAAAAAGTCATGGATATCATGGAAGAAACAGCTGGAAGCAGAATTTTCCTCTCAGCAAACACAATCGGAGGAACAAGAAAAGATTTAACCAAAGAAATGCTTGTAAAAATACAGGTCATTCTTGATGAAATAGAATCCGATCTTAAGCAGATTGAATCGGTATTTTTAAATGATTATACCGTAAAACACAGGCTGGTAGGTGTAGGTGTTCTTACCAAGGAAGATGCCTACAAACTTGGAGCTACAGGAGCAATGGCAAAAGCGAGCGGTCTTAAAACAGATATGAGAACAACAGGATATGAAGCATATGGAGAACTGGATTTTGAACCGATTGTTCATACTGACGGAGACAGTTATGCAAGAACAGTAGTCAGAATAAAAGAAGTTTATCAGTCTATAGATCTGGTAAGGCAATGCATAGCTAAACTTCCGGAAGGAGAAATCAGTGTACCCGTTAAAGGCAATCCAAAAGGTGAAGCAGTTGTCAGAGTTGAACAGCCGCGAGGAGAAGTTTTATATTATGTCAGAGCAAACGGTACAAAGAACATCGAAAGATTGAGAGTCAGAACTCCAACTTTCGCTAACATACCTGCACTGCTGCATATGCTTCCAGGAAGCCAGCTGGCTGATGTACCGATTCTGATATTAACGATAGATCCGTGCATTAGCTGTACAGAAAGGTAGGTAATAATAACATGTTTAATATGATAACAAATATATTCAGAAATCTTGCCTCGAAACCTGCTACAAGAGTTTACCCTTTGCAGAAAAGAGAACCTTTTAGCCGAACCAGAGGTAGAATAGACATAGACATGAGCAACTGCATTTTTTGCGGGCTTTGCTCAAGGAAATGTCCTTCTGATGCAATAGTTATAAATAAGGCTGAAAAGACATGGGAAATTGACCCGTTCAAATGTATAATATGCGGCGAATGTGAAATTGTATGCCCGAAAAAATGTATAAGCATGAACGGTCAGTATAATACGCCTGCTTATAGTAAATCTACGAGCAAACACATTCAGCAGACCAAAGTTATACAGTCTGAAATAAAAAAAGATGACTGCAAAGCGCAGGAAACAGCATAATATAATTTATCTATATATGCTTAATTTGGTGTTTGCCATTTAAAATAAAGTATATTTTAGTAAATATATAAAATTTAAATATTTAAGCAACATACATAGTCGTATGATAAATATATACGGCTATTTATTTTAGCAGTAATGTTGCTTAAAAGGAAATGTGATAATATGCATGAATACGCAATAACAAAAAGCCTGATAAAAACTGTTGTAGAAGAGGCTGAAAAGGCCGGCGCATCAAAAATATCAGAAATTCGTCTTGTAACAGGCGAACTGTCAACAATTATAGATGAATCCGTACAAATGTATTTCGATATAATCAGTGAAGGCACTATCGCCCATGGGGCTAAACTTGTGTTCAAAAAAATCAAAGCTGAATTTCGCTGTACCAACTGCGGCTATGTATACGATAAACCGGCTTCCGGTTTTGACTGCCCCTGCTGCGGAAGTATAGGAAGGCCTACCGGAAAAGGCAAAGAATTCTATATAGAAAGTATAGAAGTGGAGTGAAATCTATGGAAGTAAAAATTATGAAAAATATAATGAATGAAAATGAACAGTTAGCTAAAGAAAATCGCACTCTGTTTTCCCAAAATGGAGTAGTTGCAGTTAACATAATGGCATCTCCCGGAGCCGGAAAGACAAGCATTATACAGACAATAATAAACTGTTTCAGAACAAATACAAATATCGCAGTCATTGAAGGAGATATTGCTTCAACCATCGATGCTGAAAAGATTGAAAAATCAGGTATACCCGTTATACAGATAAATACCTGCGGAGGCTGCCATCTGGATGCCAATGTTATCAGGGAAGCATATAATTCTATTGATTTAAAACCCAAAAGTCCTAAAGGCAGAAAATCTCTGCTGCTCATCGAAAATGTGGGAAACCTTATTTGCCCTTCATCTTTTGATCTGGGAGAAAGTTTGAAAATAGTAATTGCGAGCGTACCTGAAGGCCATGATAAGCCATTTAAATATACTTCGATGTTTGAAGCTGCAGACGCAGTAATTTTAAACAAGACAGATTTACTGCCCTATATTGATTTTGATATGAACGAGTTTTATAAAGGTGTTCGTGCACTGAAACCTGAAATACCTATATTTGAAGTATCCTGCCGTACCTGTGAGGGTTTTGACGCTCTTACAAAATGGCTGGAACAGTATTTAATATAAAGGAGCAGCTGATATGGAACTGCAAAGGCGGCATTTAACGATATCGGGAATTGTACAGGGAGTAGGCTTCAGGCCTTTTGTATCAAACCTTGCTGCCAGCCTTTCTCTAACAGGATGGGTATATAATGCAGGCTCACAAGTTGAAATTGAAATAGAAGGTCCGGCTCCGCAACTTGATGTTTTTGAAGAAGCACTCATAAAAAAGGCACCTCCTCTCTGCCATATAAAAAATATTTCATCCCATAAAATGCATTACATCGGATATAGCGGATTTATCATTAAGGAAAGCTCATCTTTTTCAGGAGGAAATATTTTTATACCTGCTGATGTATCAATTTGTAGCGATTGCCTTAAAGAACTTATGGATAAAAATGACCGCCGCTATCTTTATCCCTTTATTAATTGTACAAACTGCGGCCCTCGTTTTACTATAATAAATGATGTACCCTATGACCGGGTCAATACAACCATGAACAAATTTAAAATGTGCAGCAAATGTGCCCATGAGTATAACGACCCTTTAAACAGAAGATATCATGCACAACCTGTTTCTTGTTACAAATGCGGACCGGAATTAACACTTACGGATAACTCAGGGAAGCGCTTAAATGTGTCAAATCCTATAATCGCTGTGCAGAAACTGCTTGCCGAAGGAAACATTATAGCGATAAAAGGCCTTGGAGGATATCATCTCTCATGTAATGCACTTAATGCAGATACAGTAAGGAAATTAAGGCAGCGTAAAGCACGGGATGATAAGCCTTTTGCTGTGATGATGAAGGATTATACTTCAGTACTAAAATATTGCTATGTAAACAAGCCTGAAAAGCAGCTTCTGGAATCTCCAGCCAAACCTATAGTGCTTTTGAGAAGAAGAACATCATATGGGGACGTTTCTCAACTTTTCTCTGACAATACCTGCGATAAAAATCGGCAATCCTTTGCGAGTTTACCTGATGAGGTGGCACCGGGTAATCCGTATTTAGGAGTTATGCTTCCTTATACACCCCTTCATTATTTGCTCTTTCACACATACCCTGATGGTGCTGAAAAGGATGCTTCACCAGATTTTGTGCCCGAAGTGCTTGTAATGACAAGCGGAAATATAAGCGAAGAACCGATATCTTATAAAGACAGTGAAGCTATTGAAAATCTCTCTTCCATTGCAGATTATTTTCTGATGCATGACAGGGAAATATATACCAGAGTAGATGATTCAGTTACCAGAGTTTTTCTTGACAATGAATATATTATAAGACGTTCACGTGGTTATGTGCCAAATCCGGTAACATGCAGCATTTTTAGTAATTTTAACAATTTTGGCATGAACAAAAATCATAAAAGCTCATGTACTTCATCAGATAATAATAAGCAAAATAATCCGGTTAAATCTTTGAAAGAGCCAAAGATACCTTCTGTATTGGCCTGCGGTGGCGAACTAAAAAACACATTCTGCATCAACAAAGGCGAAAATTTTTATTTAAGCCATCATATAGGCGATCTCGAGAATGCGGAGACATTGAACTCATTTGAGGAAGGAATAAATCACTTTAAAAAACTGTTTCATTTTGAACCGGAAATTATAGCTTATGATCTGCATCCTTCATATTTATCTACTTCTTACGCACTTTCCCTTAATACTGATAAAAAACTGGCCGTACAGCATCACCATGCACATATCGCTTCATGTATGGCTGAGAACAATCTTTCAGATGAAGTTATAGGCGTGGCTTTTGACGGTACAGGATACGGAGAAGACGGCAATATCTGGGGCGGCGAGTTCTTCACGGGAAGTTATGGCGGTTTTAGAAGAAAAGGTCATCTTGAGTATATAAAAATGCCCGGTTCAGAAGCAGCTATAAAACAGCCATGGCGAATGGCAGTAAGCTGCTTGTATAAAGTTTTCGGTAATAACTTTGCAAAGAATTATTCAAATGATTCATTAAGCTTAGAATCTCCTGACAGTAAAAATATTTCAGGTAAATCTGATGCAGATAATATTGTCAAAACGATGTCTGACGGTAATCTGCAAATTAAATGTAAATTGTTAAAAGATATTGACAACTATAAAATAAGCAGTATCATTCAGATGATGGACAAAAATTTAAACTCACCGCTTACTTCAAGTATGGGACGTTTTTTTGACGCGGCATCCTCCCTTCTTGGTATCAGAAATGAGATCAGGTATGAAGGACAAGCTGCCATAGAACTTGAATATATAGCCTGCAGTGAAGATTGCGGCAGTTACGCATTTGAGTTTAAAAACATACAAAATTGTTTCACGATATGCATTGATGAGATTATAAAAGGTATAGTAACCGATATATACAATAATGTTCCTGTAGATAAAATATCAGCAAAATTCCACGAAACCATTGCTAATATTGTCTTGCAAGGATGCAATAAAATCCGCAGCAGTACAGGACTTGAAAAAGTAGTATTAAGCGGAGGAGTATTTCAAAATATGCTCCTGCTCAAAAAAAGCATATCCAAGCTGGAAGCTGCAGGCTTTAAAGTATATATACACAGCAAAGTACCGTCAAATGACGGAGGCATAGCCTTAGGGCAGGCGGTAATTGCAGCGGTTAAAATGAGGAAGTAGTGTGGTCCGCTCAATCGCCGCGTAGGCTTTCGGGTCGGTGAAAACCTTCGAATACACTTGGCGATAAAAAACATTCCTTTGGCGGTCAGTGCAAAGTCATCATCCGTGGTTCAGTTGCGTCCAAAAATGGCATCGTGTCATTTTTCTACATCGCCTGCTTTTCTATCGAATGTATTAGCGAAGCTTTTTAAAGACTCATACTGCAATATTAAATGAACAGATATGGAATGAGTTTCATTTATTAATAGAAAGTAAAAGTAATTGAGGGCAGAGACATACATGCCCCTGCAGCAAAAGGGCCTTCTAAATGTGATATAAAAATGATAATAAAATGAACGGAGTGATATATATGTGCCTTGGTGTGCCTGGAAAAGTTATAGAAATACACGGTAATAAATGCACTGTAGATATAATGGGTGTATCGAGAGAGATTTCAATAGATTTTGTAAAAGACGTAAAAATCGGAGACTATTTAGTTATACATGCCGGATGTGCCATACAAAAGCTAGATGAAGAAGAGGCTCAGAATACTTTGCGGCTTTTTGAGGAGCTGGAGGAACTGTCCCATGGCTAAATTCATAGATGAATTCAGAGATTCTGATACAGCAAAAAAAATGGTTAATATTATAAACGGATATAAAGGAAAACCGGTTAATATAATGGAAGTATGCGGAACCCACACGATGTCCGTTTCAAGGTATGGAATACGCAGCATACTGCCGCCAAACATCAGACTGATATCCGGTCCGGGCTGTCCTGTATGTGTGACACCTACGGCATTCATAAATACAGCTATCGAACTATCACGTTTTGATAATGTCATTATAACAACTTTCGGAGATATAATGCGCATACCCGGCAGCAACTCTTCCCTGCTTCAGGAAAAAGCTGAAGGCAGGGATATCATGATAGTATATTCACCGCTGGATTGTATACAGATTTCGATTGATAATCCTGATAAAAAAGTAGTATTTTTATCCGTTGGTTTTGAAACCACAACACCTGCTGTTGCCCTGGCCATAACGCAGGCAGCGGAAAAAGGCATTAAAAATTTCTCTGTCCTTTCCGCCAATAAGACAATGCCGGAAGCTTTAAAAATGCTTGCTGCAGACCCTGATACCAAGGTTGATGCATTCCTGTATCCGGGTCATGTTACTGCTATAACCGGTACAAAGATTTATGAGCAGCTAGCTGAGAAATATAACATACCAGGGGTTGTGTCAGGTTTTGAACCTCTTGATATTCTATATGCTGTTATTTTATGTCTCAGAATGCTGGAAAAGGGTGAAGCCAACATTCAAAATGTATATTCACGTGTTGTAAGAAACGAGGGCAATCCTGAAGCTCTTGCTAAATTATACGATGTATTTGAACCTTGTGATGCCTATTGGAGAGGCATTGGCATGATTCCCGGCTCAGGCCTTAAAATTAAAAGCAATTATTCTTCATATGACGCATGGAAGGTTTTTGACTTAAAACCTGTTGACGTTAAAGATCCCCATGGGTGCATTTGCGGGCATATTCTAAAGGGAACCAAAATTCCTTCCCAATGCGGGCTTTTTGGCAAAGCATGTACGCCTGAAAATCCTGTCGGTGCATGTATGGTTTCATCTGAAGGTACATGTGCTGCATATTACAAGTATGAAAATAGTACAAATAACATATAGCGGAGGTAAATAATGTCCGACAAAATAATGCTTGCCCACGGCAGCGGAGGCAAGCTGACTCATAAACTTATAGGTGATATTTTCCGTAAGCACTTTAGTAATGATATCCTTAATAAAGGTGATGATTCGGCAGTACTTGCCGTGCCGCAGTCGCAGCTTGCCTTCACCACAGATTCATTTGTGGTAAGCCCCCTCTTTTTCAAAGGCGGCAATATCGGCAAACTTGCGGTATGCGGCACGGTAAACGACCTCGCCGCCGCAGGAGCTGAGCCCCTGTATATAAGCGCAGGTTTCATCATTGAAGAAGGCTTCAGGCTCGAAGAGCTGGAAGCAATCGTTTCTTCAATGGCAGAAACTGCGCGGGCTGCGAACGTGCGTATCGTCACGGGCGATACAAAAGTGGTGCAGAGAGGCGCAGCGGATGGAATATTCATAAACACATCGGGCATAGGAGTAATACCTGATGGTATAAATATATCAGGCTCTAATGCACGGCCGGGTGACAAGGTAATAGTAACCGGAACCCTTGGAGATCATGGCTGCGCCATATTATTGGAGCGTGAGAAACTGAATATCTCCTCTCCTGTTCAAAGCGACTGTGCTCCTCTGAACGGATTGATAAATGAAATACTCAAAATATGCAAAAATATTCACGTCCTGCGTGATCCTACGCGGGGCGGACTTGCCACAACGCTGAATGAAATCGCTGCGCAAAGCTGCGTTGGAATAACCCTGTATGAAAACAGTATTCCTGTAAAGGATGAAGTACGGGGAGTTTGTGAACTTCTCGGCATGGACCCGCTTTACATGGCCAATGAGGGCAAGATGATCGTTATCCTACCGGCAGAGTCAGCAGATGCAGTGCTGGAAAAAATAAAATCCCATCCGTTGGGTACAAATGCCCGCATAATAGGTGATGTAACAGATAAGCAGCCCGGCAGGGTTATAATTAAAACCATCACCGGAGGAAGCAGGATTTTAGATATGCTTTCAGGAGATCAGCTGCCACGAATTTGCTGAAACATTATATAAATTGAGAATTATCATTTATAACTCATGATTCATGAATTTTAATTAAATATAAAGATTATAAAAAAATCATAATAAAAATAGGAGCAGTTCAAATTATATTACATTATATCCGGATACAAAAGCTGCTCCTATTTTGTATTTTCCATAAGAATCATTTGCTATAAAGACTCAACCTAAAGTCGACTTCACTTAATCATGATACTCACCTATGTGAAACTATTGATGTTTATTTTTGCATTACCTCGAACCACTGCATCCTTTTTTTAAATATGCCGTTTTATTGCCTGTTATATTGGAATCTTTAACTTTCAAATCTTAACTCAGGCTGGCATCAAATAAATAATACCCGTTATAAATATTTCTTTATCATATTCAGTTCCTTTACCGCTAATGATATTAAGTCAAGCATTTTATTTTCAGTAAAAGTCGATTTCTCAAACTAATCTTTTTAGAATTTTTACTTTCATTATAAAATTTCTACAATAATTTATAAATCATCTCTTGACATAGATTTCCTACAAGTGTAATATATAATTATCTTACAAATGTAGTATATTTTACGGAGGGATTTTTTTGAAAACGATACCTAAAATATCCGACGCAGAGCTTGAAGTTATGAAAATATTATGGGAACTTGGTTCTGCAACAAGTACTCAAATAGTGGACAGATTAATCGAAACTACTGACTGGAAGCCAAAAACCATACATACGCTCATAGCCCGTCTTGTGTCTAAAAAAGCTATCAATGCGGAAAAGATCGACGGAAAATCCTATATGTATTTACCAAATATAAGTGAAGATGAATATAAAAGTTATGCCAATAAATCATTTCTGCAAAAACTGTATAAAGGCTCATTTAATTTGATGGTTTCTACCTTTATCAAGGAACAAAAGCTTTCAAAAGAAGAAATAGATGAACTGAGGAAGCTGCTTGACAAGGAGGTATAAGCATGGACACCCTTTTCAGATTAGTATTGATAACATCCTTATATGCTGGTATTGCAGGAATTATAATACTCATAATTAAAGCTTTATTGAAAAACAGAATAAGCCCTAAATGGCACTATATTATATGGTTTGTGCTTATACTTAGGCTGCTTATACCTTTCGGTCCAAAGAGCGTTTTCAGTGTTTTTAACGTCGTACCTAAGATACAGCAAAATATAAATTTCACACCAATTGAAAATAATTATACAAAACCAATTGTTGCTGAAAATGAAAACTATAATGTCTCACATTCAGTTTCAGAAAATCAAAGCAAAGCTGCCGATAACCAGACAAATCAGAACACACCACTGCAGACATCTGTAAGCTTTATAAACATAATCTCATATATTTGGCTTTCTGTATGTATCTTTATTATGATATTCCTGTTATTTGCTTACTGCCTAATGAATCAAAAGCTAAAACAAAATAAGGTTAATATACCTGAATCAATAAATCATATATTTAATAATTGCAAAAATAAATTTGGCATTAATAGAAATATGGATATTATGCTTCAGAATGTACTCAACACTCCTGCAATTACAGGAGTATTTTATCCGAAGATTCTATTGCCACACACAGTTATAAATTTAACTGATAAAGACATTTCATATATTCTGATGCATGAACTTGCTCATTACAAAAGAAAAGATATTCCTGTAAACTATCTGCTGCTTGCTTTGCAGGCAATACATTGGTTCAATCCTATATTGTGGTACTGTTTCAGAAAGATGAGGCAGGATATGGAAATAGCTGCAGATGAAATAGTCCTTGAAAAGCTGGACAGTATTGAACATAAAGAATATGGCAAAACGCTTCTTTCCATGCTTGAAAATTTAAGTAATACAAAATTTATACCAAAACTGGTAGGTATGGTTGATGATAAAAAGAATATTAGAAAGAGGATAAATATGATTAAAATGGCTGATTTCTTTAAAAATAAGAAAGTTGTCATCGCAATTACGGGTATTGTTTGTGTTTTACTTCTTGGCGGAGTTCTGTTGACTAATGCTGTGGCTGAAGAAAACAACGGTAAAAATTCATATGAAATATGGGACTATACATTAGAAGTTCCTTCCGACTGGCAAGTTGAAAACATAAAAGTGCAAAATAACCTTGTAGGAGAATTAAGATTCAAAAACGACAATATTGAAATAGGCGGAGTTCAAAGACTGGGCTATTATCCGGAACAAGGTCCTTTTTTGCCAAATCACTCAATGACAAAAAGCCAAAAGGATATTAATAATCTATTTACGAAAGCTGTTTTAATAAATCTGGATTTTCAACCACAGCCAAAGTCCAGCGTCACTCAAAACGAGAACCATTTGTTTTTGATTTTTGAAAGCGAAAAAATATCTTATGATATTTTTGCAAACACCAAGTATGTCACAGAAGATGAACTCATGAAAATAGCAAAAAGTTTTAAAAGAATAAAACATGATGATACACTGAAGTACGATTCTAAAAAACTGATAAGTTTAAAAACTCCCTACATAGGAAACAACAGTGCAGTAGTAAGTTTAATAGACAACCTGCCGCTTTCAAAATGGCGTAATAAAGTATCCCTAAAAACTGACAGCCGGCCATACGGTCTTACAGTAAACTATAACTTTGCAGCTGCTCGTCTGAGCCTGCAGGAAATTGAAAATATATTAAGAAACAATGCAACAGTGCTCTTTGCTCTTATTGATAATGTGGATGAAATTAACTTTAATGCAGAAATTACTGATAGCGCTTCCCAGGTAAAAAGCTTTAATTATACAAGAACACAGATGCAGCAAATCTACAACAAGGACCTCAGAGAATTCGGCAAAAACGCAAATGCTCTTGATTCCCTGATTACCGGTCTTAATTCGCAAATGGTTGTATATGTATATCCAGAAAAATATTCACCTGCAATGTCAGGTACGCCGGGTATTAAAATGAATGCGTTTTTTACCGGAGAAGCGGATAAAGCTATATATAGAACACTATACGGGCAATTTTTTATCTGGGACAGTACTACCGGAAAAGCTACAAGCTATGGCAAAAGCATTGAATCCCTGTATAATACTCCGGTGTATTGGATTCCATCGCCAGGCGAATCTTATAAAGGCGTCAAAAACTTTTCTGTAAGTGTTGAGGTTTTAAATGGTACAGATATTCAAAGTAAAAAACAGATTAATATTAGCTTTGACGGGTCATTAATTTATACTGTCAATACTTCTCCAGATGTGATTATTTCTAAAGCTTTGCAGGATAATACTAAAAATAATGAATCTGACTCTCCTGAACAAATAATTGAAAAATATATAAAGCAAGTTCCCCGATAGAAATATTTAACCTATATGACAAAAAAAGGCTTGATGGCGCACCCGGAGAAGCATATGGTAACAAATTATACAAGTTATTCACAGTTGCAGATCCGCGAGCTTTTATAACAGAATTAAGCAATTACAAGAATGAAGATATTAATGGGATTCTCACCTTTCTTGCAGTAGAAATCTATCATAACAACAATAGCAATGTGCAAAATAAGTTTAAAGAATGTTTAAAAGATAAAAGTCTTTCAGAAAAAGAAACTTATGTTATAAATGAAATAACTGATTGTTATGAAAAAGTAAAAACATCTTTATCTTCATAGTGTAATTGTTATTTTTATTAACTTAAAAATCATTCAATGGATATTATTCTTATTATGTCTGTTACATCCAACTAATCATAGCATATTGTTTTTATCCTGTTTCATCATTAAACTATTCTACTCTATTGTTTTTTATTTATTTCTATTTCAAATGGATAAAATATGATAATATAAGACATATTTAAATCTGCAGATTAATTTCAGGAGTCTATATAATAATGAATCATACTTTAAAATCATATAAGCTAACCACAGTTTCATGCTTTGTAGGTATATTTGTCCAGGCTGTTATTACAAATGTAACTGCAGTACTGTTCATACCCTTTATGAATCTGTATGGTTTTTCTTATGTACACCTTGGGTTGCTTGTCGCACTGAATTTTTCTGTTCAGGTAGCTTCAGATATTATTTTCAGTGGGCTAATAGATAAATTGGGATTCAAGAAGCTGGTACTTCCGGCTACTGTTTTCGCCTTCATCGGCCTTCTGTTATTTGCCTTAACTCCGTTTATATTTGAAAATATTTTCCTCGGAATCTCTATATCTACTTTTATTTTCTCAGCAGCAAGCGGACTTCTGGAGATACTTTTAAGTCCTGTCATAAACGCAATCCCAAATGAAAATAAGGGTCCTGCAATGGCTCTTATGCATTCATTTTATGCCTGGGGTCAGATATTAACAATTGTCGTTACAACCATGTTTATACATTTTTCTGGTATTGAAAACTGGCAGATTATCATTATAATATGGTCTCTTGTACCCCTCATTGATTTTTTTATGTTTCTCTTTGCACTATTTCCCGATGTCATCGCCGAGGAGCACAGGCTTAATATGCGGGATCTGATTCTTAAACCATTTTATCTCATAGCACTGGCAGCAATATTCTTTGGTGCGGCTACTGAAATAGTGATGAATCAATGGTCATCAACGTTTATGGAAAAAGCCCTGCTGCTTCCGAAGCTAACAGGCGATATTCTTGGGATGACAGGATTTGCATTTATGCTTGGATTAGGACGGCTGTTATACAGTACATATGGCAGCAAACTCAACATGAACAGAGTTCTTATTTTAAGTTCGGCAATGGCTGTAATATGTTATATTTTTGTCGCAGTATCACCGTTTAACACTGTAAACTTATTAGCCTGTGCCTTATGCGGTCTCGCTGCAAGCCTTCTATGGCCCGGTACTCTAGTGATAGCTTCAGATAAATACCCGCTGGCAGGAGCCTGGATGTTTGCAATTCTTGCTGCAGCAGGAGATATTGGTGCTGCTTTTGGCCCCTTTATTACCGGAATTGTTGCAGAACAATCCATAAAAACACGTTTAATAACAAATTGGGCCGCAAAGCTTGGGATTTCCGCCGAACAGCTTGGTATGAGAACAGGAATACTCATAGCAACAATCTTTCCTGCAATTGCACTTGTATGTCATATTGCTCTAAAAAACCGTCAAAGCATTTCTGAAAAAGGCTGATAATCAAACTATCTTGTAAAATTATCCTAAATATATTATGATTTATTATATCGAAAGAAAGGAGTTTAATTATGGATTCAGATATTACCATCAATGTTGAGAAATACCTTACACCATATAAATATGATAAACCTGTGCTTACCGGTTCAGGGATTGAAGGAACCTTTGACGAAAAAGCCGTAGACATTCCTTTCGTGTTTTATCATAACAACAAATTTTACATGATGTACGTTGGTTTCGATGGAATAGGATATCAGACAGCCCTGGCCACAAGCGACAATTTACTGGACTGGGAGCACAAAGGAGTTATTCTCGCTAGAAATGATAAAGGCCGCTGGGACAGCGGAAGCATAGCAGGCACATGGATTATAAAAGAATCGGACAACCTGTACGACCTGCCAAAATTAAAGAAAATCGACGGCAAGTACTGGATGATATATCATGCATACCCTCTCGCAGGATATGAACAAGGACGTGCAGAAATCGGACTTGCATGGACTGAAGATGAGGAACTTCTGGATTGGCACCGCCTGGAGGAACCTATATTTTCATGGAAAGATGGAGGCGAATGGGAAGCAGGCGGTTTATATAAAGCATGTGTAATCCAGCATGACGGACTGTATTACATGTTCTACAATGCTAAAACAGATGCTTATAGCGGAAAACCCTGGATCGAACAGACAGGTTTGGCTACATCAAAAGACCTTCTGCATTGGGAAAAATGCGATAAGAATCCTATACTGAAAGTAACAGAAGGCGCATGGGACAGCGTATTTTTGTCCGATCCTTACATAGTACGCGATGGCGACATATGGTTAAACTTCTATTACGGTTATGATAAAAAACATGCACAGGATGGCCTGGCTTATTCCAGAGACCTTGTAAACTGGATTAAGTATCCTGAACCCATAGTAAAATCCGGAGAACCGGGTGAACTCGATGCCATGCATGCTCATAAGCCTTCCATACTATATTACAATGACACATTGTATCATTTCTACTGTGGTGTTAGGAAATGGAAAGAAGGAGATATAGCCCGCAATATAGGTAAAGAGTTCAGAACTATATGCGTAGCTGCTTCCAAGCCTTTTGGAAAATAAAGATTATAAAAAATAAAGCTTGAACGGTTAATACTGCAAGTTCAAGCTTTATTTTTGTCTAAATGCTTCCCATTTTAATTAACTTTCTTTTTACTCTTGGTGCCCTTTTCTCGTCAACCAAAGCAATTATATAGTCCCCTGCATAAATCCGGGTATTGCCGTTGGGTATAATATCTTCGCTTCCCCTGCGTATTCCTACCAAAAGACAGTTTTCAGGCCATTTAACTTCCTTAATCATTTTACCTTCCAAAGAAGCTCCCATGCTGACCGGCACTTCCAGAACCACCTTTACCGCTTCATCACCCTTAAAAGCACTGTCTCCTTTGTCATGCAATATCCTTTCCAAAAGGATTTCATATACCGGTTTGGATTTCATAATGTCAGCAGTTAAATAAGCGATAATGCACACTATGGATACTGACAGCAAATGGCTGAAAGAACCTGTCATTTCAGTAACAAGGACTATTCCTGTAATCGGTGCTCTTACCACTGCAGTAAAGTACCCTGCCATGGCAAGAACTATAAAATTATTTACATACTCAGGATTGAGATGAAATATATATCCCATCGAAACTCCGTAAATCTTTCCCGTTAATGCTCCAATAGCCAGCATAGGCAGGAATATACCTCCCGGTGCGCCTGAACCGAAGCTTATCATTGTAAATAAAAATTTGGCAATTAGTATTAATAATAACATCTGCAGAAGATAATCTTTCTTAACAAGACTAACTATAAGATCATGACCCCCTCCCTGTATCTCATTTAAAAACAGTCCCGGTATTATAGCAATCAGAAAAGGAATTATTACCCTGAAATGTGCAGGAATAAATGACAGGTATTCATAGAGCTTTTGCGTCTTAACCAGTACATAGTTAAATAAAACCCCAAATATACCTAAAATAATGCCTAAAAAGATTAGATATAAATAGTTGTCCAATGGCACTACCTGCATCTGCGGAAAATTTAAAACAGGCTTCATACCGAAAAATTCTTTGGAAATCACATCGGCTGTTATCGCCGAAGAAGTAGCAGTTAACAAGATAAGGGGTGAAAAATTCTTATGGACTTCTTCCAGAGCAAAAATAACACCGGAAAGGGGTGCGTTGAAAGCTGCTGCCAGTCCTGCACTTGCTCCTCCTGTAATTATGAATTTTTCTTCTATTTTAGGTCTTTTAAGCAGCGCGGCAAATCCTTGCCCTGTTGCTGCTCCCAGTTGTATTGAAGGCCCTTCCCTTCCCAGGGACAATCCTCCTGCTATACACAAAATACCTCCTGCAAATTTCCCTGCAAGTACCTTTAGCCAGTTCATATCAAGTTGTCTTAACAGGACACCTTCTACCTGCGGAATTCCGCTTCCTTTAGTCATAGGCTGTTTTCTAATTATTAAACCTACTGCAAAAGCCATTATTATCAATGCTATAATCCATACAGGCAAATAATAATAATCATGCTTTAAAAACGAATATATACCCTTTGACAATATGCCTGCCTTTTCAAGAATAAATCTGTATGCGACGACAACAAGACCTGATAAAGCACCTACACATATGCCTTCCAAAACCAACATCAATTTAAAACTGTGCCAATGCGACACAGTTTTTAAAGTATTATCTCTATTTATCCCCAACAACCTTCACCTTCTGCATTTATTTATTGTCATATTTATTATAGCATATTTAAATCACGTATTTTTTACATTACAAAAAAGCTTCAACCATAAAGGTTTTTCTTATACTGTCATTATACCTATATATAAATGTTAAAATATGCAATACTTCATTTCATATTAAACAAACTGCCAGTCATATGGGACTTTTTAAGGTTTATATGATTCTGCCTTATCTTACCATATATTCACTATATCAAAAATTTAATTAAACAGCATCAATATGGCAATACTTATAATTACGATAACTATTTACAGATAAAATACGGGAGTTGATTTAACAAGTGCAGGCTTCACTTTACATCATATTTATACTATGCATTACAGTTATTATACTGTTATTTTTATTAGCAGCAAAAGACAATCATAAGCATGAAATATCAGGCGTAAAGATTAATGACGCTCTGCTCTCGGGCGAAGAGCTTGAAAGCTATGCAAGAAAACTGGCATTTGACGAAGCTGCCAGAAAACGCAGCAATTCCTCTGTTCGTCCCCTGTCCAGATTAAATGATAATTATAAATATATTTTATCTGTTTATAAATCACTGAATGATGACATGCGGCAGATGCGCCCTACTTTGCCTTCTGCCGAATGGCTTCTTGACAACTTCTATATAATCGAAGAACAGGTTAAAAGCATCCAGAGAGATTTAACCCGTGAGCTCTATAACAAGCTTCCTATACTAAAAAGCGGTCCTTTCAAAGGGTATGCCAGAATTTATGCTGTTGCAATGGAATTAGTCGGCCATACTGACGGCAAAATTGATGAAAATGTAATAACCAGCTATATAAATGCTTATCAGACTCACAATACCCTTACAAGTGTTGAATTTTGGGCCATGCCCATAATGATTAAAATGGCTGTTATAGAAAAAATTAGATACATATGTGGTAATATATCGGAAACACGTCAGCAGCATTCCAAAGTGGATGAAATGCTGGACAGGATCATGAAGGAAGAAAACTTTGATGCTGAAAAGCTGTCCCATGCCATTCTGACTGAAATGCGTTCAACCTTTGAAATTAAGCCTTCTTTTATTGAACATTTGGCATACAGGCTTAGAAGACTGGGCCGTGCCAGTTCACAGGCATTAAGATTCGTGGATGACAAACTGGCAAAACATGGTATGTCCATTGATGCAGTTACATTGAAAGAGCATAATATTCAGGCTGTCAATAAAGTTTCAATTGAAAATTGTATCTTAAGTTTAAAGTTTATATCCGGACTTAACTGGATTGATGTATTTGAGTCCTTAAGCACATTAGAGCAGATACTACGAAAAGATCCTGACGGAACATATGCCCGTATAGACCTGTCTTCAAGAAATATGTACAGGAATAAAATAGAAGAACTTTCAAATTTGTTTAACGTGTCAGAAATTCATATTGCCCGTGAAGCTGTTGCCCTTGCAAAAAAGGCTGTTGCTGAACATCCAGAGAATCCACATCTCCATAATATAGGCTATTATATTTTGGATGATGGTCTGGAATTACTTGAGGAAAGGATGAATTATAAACCAACAGGATATAAAAAGCTTCTGCGTTTTGCAAAAAAACATCCTACTTTAATATATATAACGTCAATACTTGCATTAACAGCTTTGCTTTCATTAGCTGCAGTAATCGCCGCAGCTTATTTGGCAGGATCCGATTATAGTATTCTGCATAGAACAATTATCTCTTTACTGGTTTTTATTACGTTATTTATACCTTCATCTGATATAGCGGTGTGTTTTGTAAACAATTTATTAAGCCATATAATCAAACCTGCCATTTTGCCTAAGCTTGATTATGCAAAGTCTATACCTCACGAAGATAGCACTATTATTGTAGTACCTGCTCTGCTGACCGATGAAAAAAGAGCTGTAGAGCTGGTTAAGAATCTGGAGGTTCACTATCTTGCCAATAAACATAAAAATCTATATTTTGCTCTTGCAGGAGATTTTAAAGATTCTGACAAAGAAAAAAATGAAAATGATTCCGCTATTGTTGCAGCAGCAATGAACGCAGTAAATGAACTTAACAGGAAATATCCAAATGAAGGTTCTCCTATATTTTATTACTTTCACCGACACAGGCTGTATAACGAAAAGCATAAAAAATGGATGGGATGGGAACGTAAAAGGGGTGCTCTTATAGAGTTTAATGAAATGCTCCTGGGTTCTTCTAAAACCAGTTATAGCATACATTCATGCGAACTTTCACAAATACCTCCGGTTAAATATGTGATAACACTTGATGCAGATACCATTCTGCCCATTGATGCTGCCCATAAACTCATAGGAACTATGTCGCATCCTCTTAACAGACCAGTCATAGATGAAAGAAAAAATATCGTCGTAAAAGGTTATGGGCTTCTTCAACCAAGAATCGGAATAGATCTGGAAAGTGCAAACAAAACTGTTTTTTCTTCCGTTTTTGCAGGGGATTATGGTATCGATCCGTATTCCAATGCCGTATCTGACATTTATCAGGACCTTTTTGGGGAAGGTATATATACAGGCAAAGGTATTTATGACCTTAGGGTTTTTGAAAAAGTAATGAAGGAAAGGCTTCCGGATAATGCCATATTGAGCCATGATCTGCTTGAAGGCTCTTATGTACGTACCGGTCTTGTAACTGATATCGAACTCGTTGACTCTTATCCTGCCAAATTTATGTCATACATGGCCAGAATGCATCGCTGGACCAGGGGTGACTGGCAACTTATACCCTGGATTTTCAGACATGTACGCAACAGAGCCGGTAAACGCGTTATAAATCCTTTATCAGGTATATCAAAATGGAAAATAATAGATAATCTACGTAGAAGCCTGGTCAGCCCCTTTTTAATGCTGACTATCGGAGCGGGGTTCTGTATATTTCCGGGACATGCTTTGTTTTGGACCTGTCTGGCTGCATTAATAATAGCTTTTCCTCTAATCGTTAACACTATCGGGCTACTTAGTTTAAAAGGATTGAACAGAACCAGAATCAAATACTACCTTCCTGTTATGTCCGGCTTTAAAGCTGCTGCCTTTAGAATTTTACTGCTTTTTATATTTTTGCCCTATCAGGCTTATATCATGATTCACGCTATCGGAGTAAGTCTCGTCAGGATTTTATTTACAAGGAAAAATATGCTTGAGTGGATAACGGCTTCAGATGTTGAAAAAAATATAAAAAACGGTTATAGCGCCACTATGTATAAAATGATTTCTGTTTTCATTCAAAGCCTGGCAATAGTGTTTCTTTCAGCTCTGTTCAAAAAAGAGTCTATTCCCTTATCCATGCTTCTTCTTGTAATATGGAGCCTGTCTCCATTCGTTTCCTACTATATCAGCAAGGACAGAGCCGAAAAAGCTATGGTTCTTTCTCCAAAAGACCTGCAGGAGCTTCGTATAACCGCCAGAAAAACATGGCGTTATTTTGAGGAATTTACAAATCATAAAAACAACTATCTGCCTCCCGATAATTTTCAGGAAGATCCTCCTAACGGTGTGGCGCACAGAACTTCACCTACAAATATCGGTCTTGGTCTTATGGCTATTCTCTCTGCCAGAGATTTTGGCTATATAGGTACTACTGAAATGATAAATATGCTGTCAAATACCATATCAACCATTGAAAAGATGGAAAAATGGAACGGCCATTTATATAACTGGTATGATACACGTAATCTCAAACTTTTAAGGCCAAGGTATATATCTACCGTTGACAGCGGCAATTTGCTCTGTTACCTTTTAACTATTTCAGAAGGTTTGCAGAATTATTTAGAAAAACCCATACAGGATATTGCTCTGCTTAAAGGTTTAAAAGATACGGCAATATTAGCCAACAAGGAAAGCAATAATGACAATCTTTTCGATATTGATATGCTTGATGATTTTATCTCTGCAGGTAACATAGATATATCTGATTGGTACAAGCTTGTAGATAGTTTTGTGCCTGAAAACCTGGAATTACACGGTAAATTGCCATGGCTGACTAAAACTCAGCACATGGTTCATATGCATAAAAGAGATCTTTCCGCTTTTTTTGAGTGGATGCCGTTAGTGCAAAACTTATCTCTGGTAAAATTAGATAGTAACATCAGTATAACAGGCAATTCTGCCATAGAAATAAGTACTTATATTAAAAGTATCAGAGATAAGCTTTTAACAGATATACCTTTGAACAAACTTTCAGAGATTTATACTGATTCTGTTAAGTTAATCAATGATACTGTTAAATTATTAGATAAAGACTGTGCTTTGCATAAGTCTCTGGGTGCTATTAAAAATAGTTTAGAAAAGTGTACCATAAATGTAAATAATTTAATTAAAAAATATACTTCATTAATAGACAGAATTTCTGCAATTGCAGACGGGATAGAATTCAAGCATCTATATAATGAAAAAAGGCAACTTTTCTCGATAGGTTTTAATATTGAAGAAAACAAGCTTACTAATTCGTACTATGACCTTCTGGCTTCAGAAGCCCGCCAGGCAAGCTTTATAGCAGTAGCCCGCGGTGAAGTGGAAAAAGATCATTGGTTTAAAATGGGCAGAACTTTGACTACCCTTGATAATTATAAAGGATTGGTATCCTGGAGCGGAACCATGTTTGAATATCTTATGCCTTTTCTCATAATGAAAAGCTATAAGAATTCCCTCCTTGATGAAACGCATATGTTTGCCGTACGCAGCCAGATGAAGTACGGAGCCCAGCGCAACGTGCCGTGGGGTACTTCAGAATCAGGCTTCTATTTACTTGATATAAATCTCGACTATCAATATAAAGCATTTGGTATACCATGGCTTGGACTTAAACGCGGCCTTGTGGAAGACATGGTGGTAGCTCCTTACGCCACTTTTTTAGCTCTGCCTTTAGTACCGGAAAAAGCAATGTCTAATTTAAAAAAGCTGTCTTCAGTTGGCGCAGAAGGAGCATACGGATATTATGAAGCTATAGATTATACTCCGGAAAGATTGCCATTTGGCAGCACGAATGCAATTGTAAAAAGCTATATGGTTCATCATCAGGGTATGAGCCTTATTTCAATAAACAATTATTTAAATAATAATGTTATGCAAAACAGGTTCCATTCCGTACCTGTGGTTAAGGCTGCACAACTTCTGCTTCAGGAAAAAGTTCCCGGAAATGTGATCTTCACCAAAGAAAACAAAGAAAAAGTTACACCCTTTAAACAAAAAACCCATAAAGCTGAAGATGCAATCAGGACATATAAAGCACCGGATATTAAACTGCCGAAAGTACACCTTTTATCAAACGGCAGCTATTCCATAATGCTTACTGATAAAGGAACCGGCTATAGCAAGAATAAATCCCTTCAGGTTACCAGATGGCGTGAAGATATATCCCTGGATAACCATGGCATGTTCTTTTATATCAGGAATGCGGATAATGGTCAGGTATGGTCGGCAACATATGCTCCTTTTAACATATTGCCTGATAACTACAATGTAACATTCACCTCTGACAAAGCAAGATACCAGCGCACAGACGGCAGCATTGAGACACGTACCGAAATTATCGCGGCTCCGAGTGATAATGCTGAAATCAGAAAACTTAGCTTAACAAACAAAGGTGATCATGCTCATATTTTGGAAGTAACCAGTTACTTTGAAGTTGTGCTCGCTAATCAGAATGCAGATATAGCTCATCCTGCATTCAGCAACCTGTTTATCAGAACTGAATTTGTTCCAGAGCTTAACAGCCTCATAGCCAGCAGAAAGCCAAGATCCGACAAGGAAAAGGAGCAGTGGCTGGCAAATACTATCATAGCAGACAGTGAAATATCAGGAAGCATTCAATATGAAACAGACAGGCTACAATTCATCGGAAGAGGCAGGAATACATCAAACCCGGCAGCAATAGAACTCAACAAGCCCCTTAGCAATACTACGGGTCCTGTTCTTGATCCCGTAATGTGCCTGAGAATTATGATTAAGGTAGAGCCGGGTCAGACAGTTAATGTTGCTTATATAACTTCTGTTGCTGAAAGCCGTGATGGCATAATTGAGCTTGCGCAGAAATACAACAATTATGAATCGGTAGAAAACGGTTTCAGACTTGCTCTCACACGAAGCCGAGTGGAGTCAGGATATTTAAATCTCAAACCGTCCGAAATAAGGCTTTATCAGGAAATGATGTCACATATTGTATTTTTCAGCCCCTTATGCCGTCAAAAATCAGAATGCATACTGCAAAACAGGAAGGGTCAGTCTTCTTTATGGAAATACGGTATATCGGGTGATCTACCAATTGTTCTCCTATTACTGGAAAAAACAGACGAAATTGATATTGTCTATGAGATATTAAATGCACATGAATACTGGAAAATACGGGGTCTAACCATTGACCTTGTCATCATCGACAATGAGGAAGGAGGATATACTTATCCCCTTAATACACTTCTTAAAGATGTAATATCATCAAGCCATGTACATGATATGATAAATAAACCGGGAGGTGTCTTCATATTAAACGGCAATAATATGCCTGAAGATGATAAAAACCTTATATGTGCGGTCTCTTCGATTGTTCTGAAAGGAAATGAAGGATATTTGTCTGAACAGGTAGCATTCAAAGATGAAGCACCTGTTTATGAATATGTGAAAAATAATAATACACAGATTGTATACAATAATCCCCATTTGAAGTTACCTGAGCTTAACTTTTTTAACGGACTTGGAGGGTTTAACGAGGACGGAAGCGAATATGTTATTTATCTTGATAAAGATCAAACTACGCCCCTCCCATGGATTAATGTTATATCCAATAAAAATTTCGGGTTTTTAGTAACTGAGTCCGGAGGAGGATATACGTGGTTTGAAAACAGCCGTGAAAACAAATTATCTCCCTGGTCCAACGATCCGGTCTGTGATACGCCGGGAGAAATACTCTATATTACCGATAAAGAAAGCAGGGAGCATTGGAATATTACTCCCCTGCCTATTAGAGAAGATGAACCGTATATAGTAAGGCACGGCTTTGGTTATACTGTATTCCAGCATAACAGTCATGGAATTGAGCATGAGCTTATACAATTTGTGCCGGAAAATGAACCTGTAAAAATTAGCATAGTAAGAATAAAAAATGCCTCAGACAAAACTCGCAATATTGCCTTAACTTATTATGTAAGGCCGGTTCTTGGCATAAGCGATCAGTATACATCAAGGCATATCACTACAGAAGTATCTTCAGAAGGCATACTGATAGCGCGAAATAGTTATAATGATGAATTTCCGGAATGTATGGCATTTTTGGACGCCGGAAAATCCGAAAGATGTACAACAGCCGACCGTCAGCTTTTCTTTGGAAAGGGAAGTTTATCAAATCCTGACGCTCTGAATTACAATAAACTCCCTGGTATACATGGGGCAGGCTTTGATCCCTGCATGGCTATGCAAGTAGAAGTCCAGCTTAAATCCGGGGAAACAAACGAGATTACATTTATGTTTGGAATGAGCAGGGATATTAAAGAAATCAGTCAGCTATCATCTAAATACAGAGATACTAAAAATGCATATATAGCATTGGAAAATGTAAAAACCTTCTGGAAAAATACAGTTAGCACTGTTAAATCACATACTCCTGATATGGCTTTTAATTTCATGCTGAACGGCTGGCTGATTTATCAGGTAATATCATGCAGAATATGGGCAAGATCCGCTTTTTATCAATCAGGCGGAGCATACGGCTTCAGGGATCAGCTTCAGGACAGCCTTGCCATAGTCCATATACTACCTGAATTAACAAAACAACAAATTCTAAAGCATTCATCGCATCAGTTCCCTGAAGGAGATGTGCAGCATTGGTGGCATGAGCAGCAATATAAAGGTACACGTACAAGGTTCTCCGATGACCGTTTATGGCTTCCTTATGCAGTTGCTGAATATATTGCCGCTACCGGAGACTACAGCATTTTAGATATTGAAACACCTTTTATTGAAGGAAACCTGCTTGAAGAAGATGAAGATGAAAGATATGATAAACCCGTGGTTTCACATGTATCAGCTTCAGTTTATGAACACTGCATCAGAGCAATAGAAATATCTCTGAAATTCGGAGAGCACGGTATACCTCTCATGGGTTCAGGAGACTGGAATGACGGAATGAATACGGTTGGCAACAAGGGCAAGGGCGAAAGCATATGGCTCGGATGGTTCCTTTATTCAACGCTAAACAAATTTAAGAATATATGCCTGAAGAAAGGCGATATTCAAAGAGCAGAGCATTATGAAGAATCAGCAAGACAGATTTCGGAAGCTATAGACAAAAACGCATGGGATGGAAGCTGGTACAGAAGGGCATACTTTGATAACGGGACACCTTTAGGTTCTATCGAAAACAGTGAATGTAAAATTGACTCAATTTCACAATCCTGGTCCGTAATATCAGGGGCAGGCAAACCGGAACGCATAGCGGCAGCAATGAATTCACTGGAAAATTATCTTATAGATAAGGACGAAGGATTAATAAAGCTTCTTACCCCTCCGTTCGAAAATAGTGAGTTAGAACCGGGTTATATTAAGGGATATGTCCCCGGAGTACGTGAAAACGGAGGACAATACACACACGCTTCAGCCTGGGCTATACTTGCTTTTGCCTTGATGGGTGAAGGAGATAAAGCATGGTATCTTTTTGAAATGATAAATCCGATAAATCACTCCCGTACGCATATCGAGTATTCAAAGTATAAAGTAGAGCCATACGTAATGGCTGCTGATATATATGCTGTTTATCCCCATACAGGAAGAGGAGGCTGGACATGGTATACAGGCTCAGCAGGATGGGTATATAAAGTGGGGCTGGAAAACATATTAGGGTTTAAGAAACTTGGCAATACACTTAAGATTGATCCATGCATACCAAGAAAATGGGATGAATTCAAAATAACTTATAAGTACATGAATACTATGTATGAAATCACTGTAAAAAATCCTCACAGTGTAAACAGGGGAGTTGCTAAAACAATCCTTGACGGCAGACTTCTTGAAGATAATATTATACCTTTAACTGACGACTCGAAAAAACATAATGTAGAAATTATCATGGGCAAATAACTAGAAATACACATTAAATATTCCTCATTTTCACAGCATGATAAGAGACACTCCTTAAATAATATATGTGTGTAAAAGGGGTGTCTTTGATTTTATATAAATGCGGAAAATGTTGAAAAATTCCAACTATAGTATCAAATATGTTTAGCCTCTCACATTCATTATTGTTATACTATAGATGTCTCCATTAACTTAATAATAATAAATTACATCATATGTACCAAAATCACATTAAATACACCAAATTTTGTCCGCAATTCTAAAATTAGTGACCTTCACTGAATCGCAGAACTTTATATAATAATGAATAGAATTTCTAAATCAACTATAATACCTCTTTAACCTAAAGAGGAAATATAAATACTGATCTTCTTTCTTAATTTACTGAAATTAGCAAGATATAAAATTATAATTATTTAAATAGGTACTTATTTTACGGTTCAAGAGGGGGTAAATCATGAAATTCAAAAAAGCCTTATCATTGTTCATAACAGCTGTTTTTCTAATGATAACATTGCTGTTAAATACTACAATAGCTGTTCAAAATGTTAATGCAGATACAGCTACTATAATTTCGCCAGTTAAAGACACTTCATCCACATATCTGTATTCCGGTGTAAATAACTGCAGAATACGTGTAGATATTAATAACTATCAAATAGGACGTACCGAGCATGAATCACCGTTTTGGTATAACTGGACCATACAAAACGGTACTTCTGCTACGGCTACATGCAGAGGTCTTACCTTCACGTTAAGCAACGGCGGCAGTACCGGAACAGGCATAAAAGGTGGATGGTATAACGGCCTTTATTATCAATCCTCAACAACCAATCCTTTAGCAACAATGGATGGGGTTATTATTAACGGCACTGATGCTGTCGGTGACAACTCCGGTGGAACTATAAAACTTGAAATATCCGGTCTTTCTGAAGGAAAACATACACTTACAACATGGCATAGCTTCTTTGACAGAATCAGCGATGCCAGCACACTTTCCGTACTTGTAGACGGTACAGTCAAAGCTTCCGGCATACAAGTACCAACACGTGTTGATAATGACAGCAAGGCTGCCAAAGCATATGTTTCTTTTGAAGCAAAAGATGGTCAAACAGTAACGGTTTTAATTAAACCCGACGGTAACGGTACATCTTACAACAATGCGGTTCTTAACGCATTTGAAATAGACGGGCCGGATCCGTTCAAGACAATATCAAATGCACTGCCTCTGGAAGGTGACGAGCATTGGCCTCAGGAGAACGGATTGTCATGGACTCCGGGCGAAGGAGCTGTAAGCCATGATGTTTACATAGGCATGGATTATGACTCTGTTTATAATGCAGACAGGAATTCAAGTACATATAAGGGCAACCAGACAAGTACAACTTATCCTCTGAATGGATATTCTCATATGGTTACATACTGGTGGCGTGTTGATGAAGTAGACGCATCAGGCAATATAACAAAGGGAGCAGTCATGCCCTTCCGAATAGCGCATCTTGCCTTTCCGGGTGCTGAAGGTTACGGGCGTTATGCGATCGGAGGCAGGGGCGGACAGGTTATAGAGGTAACAAATCTCAACGATTCAGGCCCAGGAAGCTTAAGATATGCCATTGAGGAAGTAAAAGGCCCTCGTATAATAGTTTTCCGTGTAGGAGGAATTATTGAATTAAAGAGTGATCTGACTATTCCTAAAGACGGCGGAAATGTATATGTTGCAGGTCAGACAGCCCCAGGTGACGGCATAACAATTACAAAATATCGTTTCGGCATGTATTACAGTAAAGATGTTGTCATACGAAATGTCCGTGTTCGTGTTGGAGATGCCTGCGGAAAATCAATGGACGGAATGGGTATGGCGGGAGCAGACTATTCTATAATAGACCACTGTTCCATTTCCTGGACCACTGATGAAGGAACAAGTTCACGCGGAGCGCGTAATATTACTTTTCAGAGAAACATCATTGCAGAAGCTTTGAATAATTCAGTACACTATGACGGAGATGATCGGACACAAACCGAACGTCATTCATTTGCCGGGTCTATCAGCGGAGGCATAGGAAGTTTTCATCATAATCTCCTGGTACATTGCACCGGCAGAAACTGGTCTTTAGCCGGCAATATGGAATGGGATAAAGTTACTTATGCAGGTTACCTTGATATAAGAAATAATGTTGTATATAACTATAAGGATCGTACTACGGATGGCGGGGTACGACGTGTAAATTTCGTAAATAATTATTACAAAGAAGGTCCTGTCAGCAGAAGAATGCAGATATTCTCGATTGACGGCAATCAAGCAGGCACCGGAGATATGCAAATGGCTTATGTAGCCGGCAATAAGCAAGTAGACATAAACGGCAATACATTATTAGACCCAAGTACCGATGCTTGGGCTGTTGGGAAAGCTATCCCGGGAAAATGGGGTACAATAGAAACAGTAAAAAGCGATCAGCCCTTTTTCCCGTCATATGTTACTACCCATACAGCAGATGAGGCATATGAGAGTGTGCTAAATGACATTGGAGCAAAAGCACCGAAACTTGATTATCTGGACCAGAGGTATATAAATGAAGTAAGAAATGGCACTTATACATATACAGGCAGCAAAGACAGCCTTAAGGGAATAATAGATTCACAGGAAGATGTAGGAGGATATCCTACGATGGAACCCGGCAAACCAAACTCATTCTTAGGCGGAGAAGCTCCTGCTGATTCTGACCACGATGGGATGCCGGATGAATGGGAACTCAAGCATAATCTCAACCCTAACAATCCGGAAGACAGAAATGGTTTTGATCTTTCGGCCGATGGGTATACAAACCTTGAAACGTATCTCAGTGAACTGATGGGTGACCCGATAAATTGGCGTGTACCTGAATCTAAATCCTATACCGTAACCTATGACGGGAACGGTAACACAGGAGGCATGGTTCCGGCAGACAATAACACATATAGCAGCGGCTCAAGTGTAACAGTGTCCGGCAACACCGGAAATCTTACAAAAGAAGGTTACAAATTTGCAGGATGGAACACAAAAGCTGACGGAACCGGTACGGATTATGCTCCAAACAGCACCTTTGTCATGGGAAACACAGATGTGATTCTATATGCTAAATGGGTTACTGCTCCCCGTCTTGTAAGTTTGTCGGTAAAAACTCCTGAAGGAAAATCAAATTATACAATAGACAGTAATCTGGACCTAACCGGTCTTTCAGTGATTGCAAAATACAGTGACGACTCAACAAAAACAGCAACTGTAACAGATATATATAACGGCAGCGACCCTTCCGCGCAAACATTGACTATTGAGATGCCGGGAATAACATTGGCATATACCATATCCGCACCTGAAACGGGCATAAAAAATGTAACGATTAAAACACAGTCAGGCAAATCAAGCTATGTTGTAGGTGAAACTTTTGATCTGGCAGCAGAAGTAACTATTACATATGATGACGCCTCAACGAAAACATATAATATTTCAGCGACAAACGTAACATGGGGTGACGGTATCAATGAAAATAACGGCCAGACCATTACGATAAGCATGTTTGGTATGAGCTTCGATTGTATAATATCAATAGACGCTCAGCCATTGCAAAAACCGGCTGCACCTGTGAATATACGGGCAATATCAGGCGACAGAAGTGTAATACTAAATTGGGATGCAGTAAGCAAAGCTACAAGCTATAAAGTATATATGAAAACATCTACAGGCCAGTATGATTCTGGTACGGTTGTAATCGGAACAAGTTATACCTTTAGCGGCCTTACAAACGGAACTGAATATTACTTCAAAGTAGTTGCAACAAATTCCAGCGGTGACAGCCCTGATTCAGTTGAAGTTAAAGCAGTTCCTTCCACTGTACCCGGAGCGCCGACAGGAGTACGTGCCGAAGCAGGCAACGGGCAAGCCACCGTAAGCTTTATGCCGCCTGAGGATAATGGAGGCAGTACGATAACTTCATACATTGTTACATCAAACCCCGGTTATATTACTGCAACAGGAACAGGCACCTCTATTGTTGTTACAGGATTAACAAATGGAGTTACATATACATTTACTGTGAAAGCTGTAAATGCAATGGGTCCCGGTGCAAGTTCAGCGCCGTCAAATGAAGTAACGCCATCTGCGCCTTCCAGTCCGGTAGTGCCTCCGGTTACTCCGGTAACGCCTGTTACTCCTCCAGTAACACCACCTGTAACACCTCCGGTAACACCTGAGCAGCCAACTGAGCCAACTGAACCCACTAAGCCAACGGAACCCACAGAGCCGACAGAACCGACCGAACCAACCGAACCAACTGAACCTACTGAACCTGCGGAGCCTGAACCACAGCCTGAACCGGAAGAAAATCTGATTGATATAATAATAAATGATAAAACTGAAAAAGCCGGCATATTAACAACATCAGCAACAGGCAGCATAACTGCCACAACCGTATCAATTGATAAAAGCAAAATGCAAAGAACCCTTGAAGCAGAAGGCAAAAACACTAAAGTGATAATACCTGTAGACACAGCCTCTGATAAAGTAACAGCACAATTAAACGGAGAAACATTTAGCAGTATATATGAAAAACAATGTACCATCGAGTTAAAAACAAATTATGCTTCATATATACTACCGGTTAATCTGATGAATATAGCCGGACTGTCAGGGCAGTTAGGTTCCGGCATTAATATGAAAGATATAACCATTAACATAACAATATCAAAATCCGGTAGTGAAATACGGAACCTGGTTGCATCTGCAGCACAAAATCAAGATTTTACGGTTGTTACATCACCTATAGAATTCACCGTTACATGTTCATATGAGGGTAAAAGCATTGAAATCAGCGAATTCAGCGGATATTGTGAAATGACGATTAAATTGCCTGAAGGGGTATATCCAAATAATATAACGACAGCAATAGCCATTGACCCGGACGGCACTGTAAGGCATGTTCCCACACAGGTTATTATAAGCGACAGGAGTTTCCATGTAAAAATCAGCAGTATTGCAGGCAAATCATATTCTATTATCAATAAGCCGGTTAAATTTAAAGATATAGAAGCGCACTGGGCAAAAGAAGCCGTTAATGACATGGGTTCAAGGATGATAATAAGCGGAATAGGAGACAACGTTTTTGAACCTGACCGTGACATTACCCGTGGAGAGTTTGCAGCAATTATAGTAAGAGCATTAGGTTTAAAGGTTTCTGAAGGGGCAAGTCCTTTCAGCGATGTAAAAGAAACGGATTGGTATTGTAAATATGTAAAAACGGCAAGTGAATATGGTCTTATATCAGGATATGAAGACGGCAAATTCAGGGCAAATGATAAGATAACCCGTGAGCAGGCAATGGCGATAATCGCGAGGGCGATGAAGCTTACCGGTCTTGACAGCGGATTTACGAGCAGTGATGAAGAAGCACTGTTATCTGTTTACAAAGACAGCAAGGACCTGTCGTCTTACGCAAGAAACGCAGCAGCAACATGTATTAATAACGGTATAGTCTCAGGAAGAAGCGCAGACACATTGGTTCCGAAAGGTAATATAACAAGAGCAGAAACAGCTGTAATTATCAGAAATCTTCTTAAAACTTCAGGACTTATATAATATTATAGATTGACTTCTTGTTCTTACTAATTTTGTTGTAATATACAAATTCTATACATTTACAGAAAGCCTTTCTTCGCATAACAACTAAAGCAAACATCCTGAATAATACTAAGACACTGCTGTTATTGCATAGTAAAACAGCAGTGTCTTATCTTTCATTACATCAAGGATATATAATAATTCCGTTAAATTTAATATCAATTTCATATCTGCAGTATTTCTTTAAATTTCTGTTCATTCACATAATTGCTCTCATTTATCAACTTTCCGTCCTGATAATATCTTAAGTAAGGTATTAAAGGTTGCCCCATACATTTTCCTTAAAGTTGCGGAATTCATCAAAATAATCCGTATTATTGTAAATAACATCATATATATTAATGTCTTCATTTGTATCTATATCATATACCCATTTTTGTAAATCCTGCCATTGAGGGCACCAGTCCTGAGTCATTATAACTACAACTTTATTGGCGGATTTAATTATTTCATCAGGAAACTCCTTATTGTTTATCGCATATAAAACCTGTTCCTTTGATAAACTTTGCCTGTTTATCATTATAATCAGCTCCTTTTATAATCTAACATATATTTTATATGCTTATTTTTAATGCTTTAAACATTATTTTAGCAAATCCGCTGCACAAACTACTTTGCAGAAATAATCCCGATTAATATCATCATAATAAATTAATGTTACATTTCCTTTTGGCATTTAACTGTAAAATAGATATTAGAAAATATTATAAATAAGTATGTGGCAATAATGCCAATAATAACTCTAAAATCTACCTGAATTAATGCAAATGTAACTATCAATGCACCAAACACTATAATCATAAGATCATATGATTTTGCTTTTGCTTTATTTAGTATACAGATATTCCTTTCATCCTTTTGTTCAATCTCCATCTGTTTTGCCAGCTTCGGATTTTTTTTAGCTATATAGATATTCATTGCAGTACCAAAATTATAACCGAAAATACCGCAGCCTATTCCTATTAATACATAAGGCAAAGTTAGCATGATTCCCTTAGTATCTCTTGTAAATTTGTTCAGCACAACACCTGATGCTAAAACTAATAATCCTGCTAACGAATATATAATATAGAATCTTATATTTTTACTTTTCACCCTTTTACTCCTCCTCATAAATAAATATTTCCTCAATACTCATTCCAAAATATCTGGCAATCTTAAAAGCTAATATGATTGAAGGATTATATCGCCCATTTTCCAAGGATCCAATGGTTTGCCTTGAAACTTCCAGCTTTGCTGCCAGTTCTTCCTGACTTAAACCATGTTTTTTGCGAATTTCCTCTAACCTGTTCTTCATATTTCGGCTCCTTAATTGTGGGTATGGAAAGTTTACTTTACATGATAATTATACCATCATAATTTTATAATGTCAAGTTTACTTTCCATATAACCAATATAGTTTAACTGTCTGCCCTTTATGTTTTAGCTTACATTTACTTAAACTTTTAGTGCCATATTTCAGTAAAATCAGCATATCGCATAACCTAGCATTTAATTAGTTACAGAACAGTAAAGGCCAGAAATGCGATTATTATTTTATAACTCGCAATCCTGACCTTTTATCTCTTTTATAATATATTTAAATTTAACCATGTTAAAATATTAGTATACCTCAATCAATCCCGGATTATTACCCGAGATACATTCCCCTCCTTGAGGAGTAACTATAAACGTATTTTCTATTCCAACCATGCCGATTCCTTCTATACCCTTCTTTGGTTCCACAGCAAATACCATTCCTTCCTGCAAAGGCTCTGTAAAACCTTCAGCAATTACTGGCAATTCATCTACGTGCAAACCTATTCCATGACCTAAAAACTTTACTTTTCTATTGCCGAATCCCATAAAATTTTCTAAAAAATTATCATCAAGCTTTTTCATAATACTGTTGTATATTTCCGCAGGAACAGCTCCCGGCTTCAGCATAGCCGCAATTTCATTTTGTATATCCACACATCTGCGATGTGCATCAATAGCATGCTGAGGCAAAGGTTTACCATACATATAAGTCGTGGTTTTATCAGAATGATAACCACTTACACAGCAAGCCACATCAACAAAAACCAAATCTCCTTTTCTTAGCGTCCTTTTGCGGCTGCCCAGCAAAGGTACAGCAGGACTTAAACCATAATTTCCTCCGGGGCCGTTAAAGCTTGTTGGATAAATTGAACTTTCACCAAAACCAATCTGTCCTGGCATCATTTCCGTATCGAGCATTCTGAAGCGTGAAATTCCGTCATGTCCTTCCCTTACCATCATCGAAAACAAATCAGCAGCAAAATTTGCTTCACTGACACCTTCTTTAAGCATGCCCGGAACAATTTCTTCAAATACTCTCTTATGAATTTGCCCTGCTTTTCTTATCAGCGATAATTCGTACTCGCTTTTTACAGCCCTTATAGATGCAATCGGCATATCAACTGATTTAACTTCCCTGACAGGGAAGTATTTTAAGAAACGCTGATATAAAGATAACGGTACAAATTCAGTTTCCATAAATAAAATATCCGGCATCTTGTCAATAGATGATGAAGCATCGCGAAAGCTTATCATGGGTCTTATATCAGGGAACAGTGATTCGTCGACTGCTCTTTCATAGCTTCTGCGTACAAAATAAACGGCTTCATTTTCCCGGGGAATATAAAGCATTCCATCCTGCATTGTTCCGGTAAAATAATACTGATTAATCTTGCTGAAAATAACAGCAGCTTCCCATTCCGGACTTATTTCGTCCATTTTTTCCCTAAAACGTTTCATCCTGATTTTTAATTCATCAAAAGGAACTTTATTTTCCATATTTCAGATACTCCCATATTAGTTTTATTACTTTTTATCTTCAATAAAATTTTAAATAACTTTCATATTTTATACCATATATTAATTTAATAAATTTTATTAGAATATGACACATATATTATACCAAAATATAAATCTTCCATCATTAGTAAAACTGTTAGCAACATTTATACCATACTTACATAAATTATATAAAGGAAGGGGCTGATAATATTGATAATTGAAGGTAAGCAAAAGTGCTTCTGCTGCGGCAAATTATTTAACTGGAATGTAATAATAAAAGGTGATTTGTGTGAAACAATCTCCGATAAAATGGACATGGAAAGAGGCATTCCTACTTTTGTAGGCAAAAATAAAATAGAAATTGATGTTAACTGCCCTTCCTGCCACAATGTGAATAGATTTTCACATAAAATAAAGTAAATTTTATCCGTATTGTATATTTCAGTCTATATTCTTTACATTTGGTCAAATCAACATGAAATTAAGCCCCAGATTGATATAAACAGCATATCAATCTGGTTATGCATTTAATACAATTTATATCTTATCTATAATTCTCTGCGGTCACAAAAAACAGCCTCTCAACATATTATATAGCAAAATATTATGTACACTTAAATGTCTATATCAAAACACTCTGTTATGTTCTAAAGAAAATATACGTTTTTAGTTTTTATGGAACTATACAGTACCTTTTGTATGCAGAGGGGGTAGTTTGATGTCCGTATCAAAATCTTTGACCAAAGTGTTTAATGCATCAAAAATTATAAATTATAATGATAAATCAAAATTTATATTCCTAAGCGATTGCCATAGAGGTGATAACAGCAGCGCAGACAATTTTGCACCCAATAGACATATATACATGTCAGCCTTGGATTACTACTATGACAAAGGATTTACATATATTGAAATAGGCGATGGAGATGAATTATGGGAAAATGACAAATTTTCTGACCTTATAAAAGCCCATACTGATATATACCTGAAAATGTCTAAATTCCACAAGGAAGGACGTTTTTACATGATATGGGGTAACCATGATATTTATAAGCGCAACCATAAGTATGTACAAAAAAACCTTTATGAATATTATAACCCCAAAACAGGCCAACTTGAACCTCTTTTTGATAACTTGCAGGCTTACGAAGGATTAATTTTAAAGCATGAAAGTACCGGACATAAAATATTCGTTGTACATGGTCATCAAGGCGATTTATTAAACGATACTTTATGGCCTGTAGCCAGATTTCTCGTAAGATATGTCTGGAGACACATTGAAATACTCAAATACAATAATCCTCTCAGTCCATCCAGAAATATTATCAGATTATATAAAATAGAAAATGAACTGATGAACTGGGCTGAAGACAATAATCAAATTATAATATGCGGACATACTCATCGGTCAGCTTATGCAATACCGGGTAAAACTCCCTATTTCAATGACGGATGCTGCTGCCGTAAGGGGTATATTACAGGAATCGAAATTGAGAATAATGAAATCAGCCTTATAAGGTGGAGCCGGGGATACAGCGCAAAGAGTATGAGGAAAGTAGAGCGTGAAGTTATTAGCGGGCCTATAAATATAGAATCTTTTTTAATTAATAAATAAAGTAAATATGGTAATATTTGACCATACTCTCTCATAAGTAATTATGAGGGAGAAATATACTATGATAATTGTAGTAAAGAAAAAAAATTTAATACGGATTACAGTTATAATCACTCTGACATTACTATTTATAATTACATCTTACAATCTTTTCTTAAAAATTGGGAACTCAGAAAACAAAAGGAGTGAAAATGAAACAGGTAAAAATGAGCTTCAGTCTTTTTTATATATAAACAATGATTTGGGTGATGGGCAGATATTTATAGAAATTTTTGATATAGCCAAAGGTGAAGTCATTAAAAAGCTTGAGTCTAATGAATCAATACAGAAAGAAGCCAGCAGTTTACTTTATAGCATCTCCGGTATGGTTGTTAAGGTAAAAGCTTTTCCCGAAAAAGGCCGAATAATAAAAATTCCTTTAAAAACTCCTGTCAGCGTTGAAAATCAATATCTTGACTCCATTGTGGACGAAATATTCTTAATTATCCCTGAGCAGGGCCGTCCCTACCTTATGATTTTAGATTATAAAGGGCGTCCTGAGTTCTTTAATTTTGAAGCAAGTATAGACAAAATTTTATCCCTTATACAGTATCCTCATTAACAGCTTCGTCTAGTTTCATAAACTACCCTTTTAATTTCGAGATTCTTATTTCATGGCTGTCCAGTTCAGACTTTGCTACTCGATTTGAATGCTCAATAGTCCTGACAATTTGATGTATTTCATCTTGCCTGACCTTTAAATCCTTAACATCACTATCCAATTTGTCAAGCTTGGAATTAAATCTTTTCCTTGCTTGTTGAGTTTTGACTCGAATTTATTCGCCTGTTAATCAAATTTTACATCAAACTTCTTCGTTTGCTCATCAAGCTTAGTATTTATATTTTACTTGCATTTCAAGCTTTTCATCAAAGTTTCTCGTTTAACTGTCTATCTTTGCATTAAGCTCATCCAAAGAACACAATACAGCTTTTTGGAATTCCTGATCAGTCATATATCCTCCTCATATATTTACAAAAAAGCAATATGTTAAAATTTACAATTGTGTATAACATTATTATTCATATTTTACATAATTAAATAAATAAGTATTTTATTACTAATACTATTTTATAATTTTATCATTAATCCTAACATTTTTAAATTTTATATTATGAACATTCTTCATAATTACAGGCTCCTGAACCCCATTAAACTCACAATCTTTTAAATATACATTCTGAATCGGCGCTCGCTCATAAGCATCAAAAAAGAATCCATATCTTGCTTCAATATTATTTTCATCAGAAGTTCTGAAACCAGCTATAAATATATTCCTTATGACAGGAGTAAAATTGCCTGAATCCCCTTCCTCATAATTCATAGTTGCATGCACTACCGCCAGCCTTGCTTTATTAACGGTGCAATTTCTTAAATAAACATTTTCTATAACCCCACCTCGTACTGAGTTTGTTTTAATTCTAAAGGGATAATCCAAATTTGGGCTGTCAAATAGATTATTTTCAGCAAAAACATTTTTCACGCTTCCTGATATTTCACTTCCAAGAGTAATCCCTCCATGCCCGTCTTTGAAAATATTATTTCTGATAATAATATTTTCGCTCGGTCTGCCTATCCGCCTGCCATCATTGTTTCTTCCTGATTTTATCGCTATGCAGTCATCTCCGGTGTCAATTATGCAGTCTTCTATAATAACATCTTTGCAAAATTCAGGATCTATCCCGTCATTATTATTATAATGAGTCTGTATATGAAGGGCCCTGACCAATATATTTTCGCTCAATACCGGATGTATTTCCCACATTGGCGAATTTATCACCCTAATTCCTTCAATCAATATATTTTTACATTTTGTTGGACCTACAAAACTCGGTCGCAAAGTGGATATACTATCATCAAGCACTCTGTTTTCTACAGGAATGTTCTCCTCAACCCATTTAAACAACATGCTTCTAACTTTTTTCTGGCTTTCCTGCCCAAAACGTCCATACTTCCATGGCATCCAGTTAAAATAATCCGCCTGTCCGTCTATGGTACCTTCACCGGTTATTGCAATGTTATTTTCCTCATAAGCGTAAATGAAAGGAGAAAAATTATAGCATTCAGCCCCTTCCCACCATGTATTTACTAACGGGTAAAACTCATTTGTTTTATTTCTGATAAACTTAATAATTCCGTCTTTTTCTATATGCAGATTTACATTGCTTCTAAGGCGAATCGCTCCTGTATAATATACACCTGCCGGCACAATCACTCTGCCTCCGCCGTTCTCACTGCACTCGTTTATTGCTGCCTCAAACACCTTGCTGTAATCATCTACAAGCTGACTGTTCTCTATCAGAGGAGTACTGCATTTCTTATCATTTATATCAATTCCCGCAGGCGCAGTATAGTATTTCTCCGTAACCCTTCTTATTAAATCATTATATTTTTTATCAGTTATAACGTAATCCCTGTCTTTAAATTTAGGCATATTTACCTTTACCTTTTCTTCGATCTGAGCGTAAAGCTCATCATTCCAATATTTTTGCATGTTTATAATTCCTTTCTGCTATTATTCCAATAATACATAATATTCTATATTGTATAGAATTTTATAGCTCTTTTCAATCAACGCATACCATACTATTCAAAATTTTACATATAATTCATAAAGAAAATTGTCACATATAACATAACTTCACATAACATAATATTAAGCAAATATTGTCTTGGAGTGAATTATATGAAATTAACATGTAATCAATGGTTACAGCCAAATAATCAAAAAATTGATGATAAATTAAGAAATGAAATATTGAAATATTATAAACAAAACAGAAATATCCCAGGCTTTTTAAACAATATGATAAATGGGATTCTATATACATTTAAAAAGATAAATGTATTGGTTGAGTATAACGGCACTGGTAATCTTACCGTTCAAAACGTAAGTCGCATTAAAAATGAAAATATTTATCCTTTAAGAATTTCAATAAAAAGGATAAAAGAACTTTTTCAAAAGGATTATGTTAATGCTATCTATCTGGACGAGCAATCGGGTTCGGACTCACATGAATCAAACAATACGGAAAATAAACCAGCCTCAATCAATATCAACGTAAGCGCGGACAATCACTTCAATGATGAAGCAGTTAATAACAGCAGTTCTCCCGACAAAATTGATAAACCTATACAAGGTGATAAGAAAGACACCGACACAGCACAGTACACAGGTAAAACTTCTATAAATAATAACCCGGAAGATTCCTCCTTGAAGCTATATGAATTTATAATACCATGCAAAACTGCCGTAAAAGAACCCATAATGACACAAGCTGTTAAGGATAAACACAACAACAATTTAAATATTATACCTAAAAAAGATAAACCTCTTGTTAGTGTATATTTCTGCATAAAAGGCAGAAAAAAACGTCGCTCTAAAATAAGAACATAATTGATAAACATAATTTGTTCACAATTAGCTAATTATTGCATATTATGTACTATAACCTTAAGAAAAGGAGGATATATTATGGCAGACCGCATATATGCATCAATTGTAAACCAAAAAACTGTAACACAGGTTCAGCTTCAGGTATTAGCGCTGATAGCGGCACAGGTGAACTTTATACTTGAGGCTCAGATTGGGCTTGCTGCTCAAATAGATCCTGATGTAATTGATGGTTAATCTATCCCTTTAATCAAGAAAGGAGAATGACAATTATGGCAGATCGTATTTATGCTTCTGTAGTAAACCAAAAAACTGTAACACAGGTTCAACTGCAAGTATTAGCACTTATTGCGGCACAGGTAAACTTCATTCTTGAGGCTCAGATTGGGCTTGCTGCTCAAATAGACCCTGACGTTATCGATGGTTAATTAATCTGTTAATAAAAGAAAGGAGTATCACTCATGGCGGATCGTTTATACGCTTCTGTAGTAAATCAAAAAACTGTAACACAGGTTCAGCTGCAGGTATTGGCACTTATTGCAGCTCAGGTAAACTTTATTCTTGAGGCTCAGATTGGGCTTGCTGCTCAAGTAGACCCTGATGTTCTTGATCTGTAAACCGAACACTGCAATATTCCTTAGTAAAGGAGATGAAAAAATTGAAAAGGCAATTACCAAAACTCACATTTGGATTTAGTAAAGAAGGTTTCCTGATTAACTCGAAAAAATTTCATCCGCTCAATATGGATCTTGGCGGAGTAAAATTGGAATCAGATGTTGATTATAAACCACCACAAGCTGTAGACCTTCTTGAAACTTTCAGCTCCATAGATGTAGACAATGCAAGTAAGGCACAGAAAATCAATGCTTTAAAAACAATCCTTGAGAAAGTAACTCCTGATATTACTTTATAAAGCATTGATTTTTCTGCATGATTTAAATAGATTACTATAACGGAAATTGAGCTTAATATTGGTAACTTCAGAGGCTTCCTAAAGTATGCACTTCAGGAAGCCTCATTTTTCGATATCAGATTCAGTATGGCATACTTTTGCTCCTTATTGCTGCTTACATATCTTTTTGATTCTTGCCGCAAACAAATTTCAGAAGGCTCCTATTTTTTAAATTGAAATATAGTCATCTTATTTTAATAATAAATGAACACTTGGATTGCAAAATGCATAACATGCTTATATAGCGATATTTTGATTATAAAGGAGGACTCCGATAATGCCCGGTGAAACTTTATTAACTGCTCCCAAAAGAAAAAAAAGAGGAGACAGTGTTAAAATGGGGGCTAAAATCTGTAATCAGTTAAATACAAATCAACAATCCAATATGGCGCTTTCTGCATATTCAGCAATAACACAAAATTGCTCAACTGTAAATATAAATTTTGCATAAATATTTATAGATAAAGGAGGGTGTAGAAATGGACAGTGAAAAACGCGTTCAAAATTGGATAAAGATAAAGTCCAGACGCAGGCAGAAAGGGTATCCCTCTGAAATTCAAATTGATATGGACGGTAATGTATACATAGACGGAGAGTTATATGAAGAAGGATATTCAAAATTCGGCAATATATCCATCGATGTAGCGAAACATAACAGATATAACACAGGAGAAGAAACCCAAAAGATTTTGGAAAGCAGTAAGACAGCGAAAAAAGGTGACAAAGTAGTTATTAAAGACTCCAGCAGCCCTGACCGCATAGACAACACCACAGTTATATTTTAATGTTTTACTTCGCAGCACTTTTTGCGGAACATATAGATGGAGGTTTTAAGATGAGTAATAAAATCCATGATAACAATATTAATTTCCTGAATAAATCACAAATTGGCGATTATGAAATCACTATTACCGGTAAAAAGCTTAAAAACATAATGGATGTACTGGCTAAGCTCAATGATATCAGAGAGCAGGATATTCCAAATGAAGAAAAAAACATCAGAGTTCAGAATGTCATTAATGAATATATGGAGTGATGAGGTTTGGAAGATATATTAACATCTGTCTCCCTTAATTTATCTAATCAGGGCAATGCAGTTAAATTAAACAGGACTAATTTATATCAGTTCAACTGCGCAGTTATCTGCGGGCTTGATTGTCTGGAACATGCATCACCTGACGATAATATAATTCCGGTATCATTTAAGATAGATAAAGCCGGAGACCTAGATATAAAAGGAATTAACATAGATATGATAAACAATGACAGCATCTATATTTATTCAGACAAGAAGGTTACAACCAGTAAAGATTGATATCCATATCAAAACTTGCTGATGGCAGCAAAGCGTAACAACTAAACAGATATATCAAAGAAACTTAATAATACAGTATTAAACACTAAATAACCTGAAAGGAGGTATTAACTTGGACTTAGATGATTCAGTAGAATTAAATTACAACACAGTTACTGAAAGTCCTGAAGAGGAAATAGATGAGATTGTAAATAATATGGTTCGTGACAAAGACAAAAATTACTTCAATTTTCTGATAAATGCGTCAAATCAGGCAAATTTAGCAAATACAAGTGATTTAACATATTCACAGATAAATGCGCTTTTTGTATTGGTATATCCTTACTCACTTGAAAATTTTGATATAGAAGGATTAAATCTAGATATAAAAATGTCAGAAGACGGCTCTATATATATAGACGGTAAGAATTTTGAAGCTGTCGAAATTCAGCCTGGAATAAAAATACTGGGTATAGTCAAGAAATAGGAGTGATATAAATGAAATGCAGAGAATGTAATGAAGAAGAAATAGTTAAACTTTACAAAAAGGAAAATGTAAAATTCGTATGCAAAAAAGGACATGTATGGTATGAAGATTATAAGGATAACGGAGGTATACATAGTCGTCCTGAATCTTATGAAATCACTCTGGAACAAACTTTGTTTCCCAGTGAAAAAGTGCTGTACAAAAAGATACTTCGCGAGATAGAAAATAATCCCTGGTTAGCCAATGCTACTGCTGAAGATATGACATCACATTTAGTAAATAAATGTAAATTTAACAAAGAAGAACTATACAGATTATTCAAGAAAATAACAATTTATAATGAAAAAATATTGAATAAAAAAAATCAATGATATAAGGAGAGTTTGTATGATAGACTGGATAAGACCTATTAAAAGCCAAAGAACTCAATACAAACCAAATTATATAGGAAATGTTAACAGAGATAATCAAAATAAGAATAACTCTGTTTCTAGAAATATGAATACCGCTCCCGGAACAGGCTCTGAACAACAGTACACGGATACGGGCAAATCAGGTAATCAGTTAGGCAACATAAATACTGAATCTGGCAAATATACCTTAAATGAGAATGATCCAAAAATCACGGATTATGTTAAAACAACTGACAATTTACAGTATAGTAATGACAATAATTTCAGCTATACTGAAGATGTTATAATTTCTGAAACATCAACAATAGATACACAGCAAGCTAAAGACATATCTGCTGGAAATACAGAGCATTTAAATTCTGTGCAAGATGGAAAAATTCAGGCTGATGAAGCAATACCTAATGAAGATATACATCTTCCTGATGCTGATGCATACGACCAGGATACTTATATATCTTCTCACAATGAGGAAAGGAAAATTAAAGAAGAACCTTCGCCAAACCAGGATTCTGATAAAGCTTCAAAATCACAGAATAATCCCTGGTTTAATCCAATAAACGATCTTCTTATAATGTATATCAAAAATAAAAAAAGGATGTAAAATTACTGATATTCAATAGATACAGGGATAGTCCCCCTGTTTTTTTGTATATACAATAGTCAAGCTATATAGTCAATTTAATAATATATGCATATTTTACTGAATTTATAAATTTGCCTTGTTACTGTTTCTTATAACCAAAAATTTACATATAAATATCCTTTATTACGTTTTGCAGAATTAATACTCTACCGATACATATAAATATGTTAAAATGTAATACAGGGACATTCCTCATATAAGTTAAAATGAAAAGTGGAGGCATGTCCCATAAACATATTAAGTTAGGAGCGTCCAAAATAATGAGTTATAATATAGATTCAATGGTTAATGATGTTTTAAGCTTTGGTGCAAAAAATGCAGCCATAATCGATCCCGGTAACATAAAATGCGTACCTGCGCTTAGAGAAATGTGCGCATTAAATTCATGCGGGAAATACGGGACAAATTGGATGTGTCCTCCGGCGACAGGTCCAATTGATGAATTAACGAAAAAAATAAAACTGTATAAACACGGGCTGGTATTTCAAACCGTATACCAGCTTGAAGAT
>Ga0134102_1000077_pt1 | contig 120200 bp, 99 predicted proteins | sample 13_3_2metaG_FD_94447 | JGI IMG/M metagenome (GOLD analysis project Ga0134102, IMG submission 94447) | Switchgrass degrading microbial communities from high solid loading bioreactors in New Hampshire, USA - 13_49_3.3_201_A3 metaG | ecosystem: Engineered > Bioreactor > Semi-continuous > Anaerobic...
GTTGGTGTGGTAACTCCATTTTACTTGAGATTTCAACTCCATGCTCTCTTTATTTACAAAAAATGCTGGAGCACCGAAACTATTACGCTTCGGCACCCCAACATTTATTGTAGAACCTTTTTTCTTGAACAGGCGGGAAGTAAGCTTTCAGCTTGTTGCCCGCCTCTTATCCCGTTGTTCTGCTGAAATTCCATGCTCAATTCCATTATATTAAACCAACCTCAATAGCTTTTCTGTAGCCTCTTTTTGGCGTCAGGCTTCATAACAGTGGTTTCCTTAACAATATGTTTTTTAATCTGTCCTTCTGTCTCTTCAGCTTCAACATTTTCTTTTGGAATTTATCAGAGTTTAGGATTATAGAATACAACAGTTTTAATGGGATAAAATAAAAACTAATAAAAATAAAGGAGGATAATTTAATGGCAAATAAAAAAGACAAAAATAACATTAAAGACGAAAGAATAGAAGATACCACGATGTACGGGGAGTTTGTGTCCTCATTTCATAACTGGATAAGCCCTGACAGGCAGAGAAAAGTCGCACGCCACCTGGAGGAAATTTCCGAAGAAACATCTTCAGCTGCTGACGATTTTGATAAAAAAGATAAAAAGAAAAGCAATTAACTCTTGAATATAAAATAAAGATACATTATAATATTATTGAAAGTCAAAGAAAGTCAAAATCAGGAGTGATGTAAGTGGCTAGATTGAGTGACATGATTGAGGCTTTTATAAAGCAAATGATCAATGATATGAACGGTACGATAGAGATCCAGAGGAATGAACTGGCAAGCCAGTTCAACTGTGTGCCCTCACAAATAAATTATGTGATAGATACAAGGTTTACGACCGAAAGGGGCTACTATGTGGAAAGCCGCAGGGGCGGGGGAGGCTATATAAAAATTAAAAGGATTAATATAAGTCACCCTGGGGATTATCTGATGCATATTGTGACGTCTATGGGTGACAGCATATCACAACAGTCTGCCGAGGTGTTTATTAATAACTTTATAGATTATGATGTGATATCCGAGAAGGAAGGCTATATATTCAAAGCGGCTACAAGCGACAAGGCGCTGGCTGCGGTTCCGTTGCCCCTCAGGGATACGGTAAGGGCGAATATACTGAAAAATATGCTGATGAGCCTGATGGTCTAAACCTAAGGCATATTGATATATGAAAGGGTGAGGGATATGTTGTGTCAGAACTGTCATAAAAGAGTTGCAAGTGTGCACTTTAGCCAGAAAATAAACAATAAGAAAGTGGACATGTATCTTTGTGAACAATGCGCCAATGAGAAAAGCCAGTTTGGTATGAGCTTGCCTTTGAACATAAATGATTTTTTCTCAGGGCTCATAGGGTTTGGAACTACCGCTCCCTATCTGACATCTGCACCTCAGGATTTAACCTGCGACAAATGCGGCATGAGCTATAGCGACTTTCAAAAGGCGGGAAGACTTGGGTGCAGCAGATGCTACGAGCTGTTTGAAGACAGGTTGAGACCTGTGATAAAGAGGCTTCACGGAAATACAGAACACACGGGAAAGATTCCGGGGAAAATCTTAAACAGTGTCAAGGCCTCAAGGGAGGTAGAGAAACTGAAAGAGCTTTTAAATAAAGCCATACAGGCTGAGGAGTATGAAAAGGCAGCGGAAATAAGGGATAAAATTAAGGCGATTGAGAACGGCAAGTAGTTTAGGGAGGTTGGTATTGTGAAAGGGTGGTATATAGAGAAAGGTCCGGAATCGGACGTGGTTATAAGCAGCAGGGTCAGAGTGGCGCGCAATCTCAATGAATATCCTTTCCCTTTCAAAATGGGAAAGGAGCAGGGGGCACAGGTGGTTGCTGCGGTAAGGAGTGCGGTTTTCAGCAGCGGCAACCCGATGGCAAAGGACTTTTTGTTTGTAGACCTCAATACACTGGACCCCATAGATAAGCAAGCCCTGGTGGAAAAGCACCTGATAAGCCCGGAGCTGGCCGAAAGCAATAAGGAAAGCGCTGCGGTAATCAGCAAGGATGAAAAGGTCAGCATAATGATAAATGAGGAAGATCATTTGAGGATCCAAGCCATGTTTTCCGGCATGCAGTTAGATAACGCCTGGAAGCTTTGCGACAAAGTTGATACCTTGTTTGAGGAAAAGCTGGAATTTGCCTTTAGCAAAAATTATGGCTACCTTACAAGCTGCCCCACCAATCTTGGTACCGGCATGAGGGCTTCGGTAATGCTTCATCTTCCGGCCCTTGTTATGACGGGATATATAGGAGGAATCCTTGAAGCCTGCGGCAAGCTGGGTATGGCTGTCAGGGGACTTTATGGCGAGAACAGCGAGGCTTCCGGGAACATGTTCCAGATATCCAACCAGATCACCCTTGGGCTCTCGGAGGAAGAGATAATTTCAAGCATTACGAATGCTGCTTCTCAGATAATTGAGCAGGAGCGGAACCTTAGGAATGAGATTTATAAACAGGATACATATAGGCTTGAGGACAGGGTATATCGCTCTTTCGGCATATTTTCCAATGCGAGGATTATTTCTACCGAAGAGTGCTTGAAGCTGTTATCAGATGTAAGGCTTGGGGTAGTTATGGGAATAATAAAGAATGTTGATATAAGCCTGCTGAATGAGATAATGCTTTTGATTCAGCCTGCTACCCTGCAAAAGATCGAAGGGAAACCCCTCAGCCCTGAGGAAAGGGATATCAAACGGGCGGAGATCATAAGGGATAAATTGGGAAGAAATTGATAAAAAAACAGATTATTTAAGTTAATGGAAGAAAGGTGTGATTGAAAATGTTTGGACGTTTTACTGAAAAAGCTGAAAGAGCCATAAATTATTCGCAGGAAAGCGCGATCGCTTTAGGACATAACTATGTTGGAACCGAACATCTTTTGCTGGGCCTTGTGAGAGAAGGCACAGGAGTTGCGGCACGTGTGCTGCAAAGCCAGGGAGTGACAGAGGATAAGGTGCTGAAGGCTATAGAAGAGCTTATAGGCAGAGGCCAGGAGCTGGTACAGCAGCCCCTGGGCTTTACGCCAAGGACAAAGAGGGTTCTCGAATTGAGCTTTAGAGAGGCAAGAAGGCTGGGGCACAACTTTATAGGCACTGAGCATCTTCTTCTTGGCATTATGAAAGAAGGGGAAAGTGTAGCTGTAAGAATTCTTATGGACCTCGGTGTTGACCCCCAGAAGCTTCTGTCTGAGATTGTGAAAATATTGAAGGAGGAAGCGCCGGGTGCTACAGGCGAGCCCAGGAACGGGGCCGGTTACGGCAATACGCCTACACTGAACCAGTTTGGCAGGGACCTGACTGAAATGGCAAGGGAAGGAAAGTTTGATCCGGTCATTGGACGCGATAAGGAGATAGAAAGGGTTATCCAGATTCTCAGCAGAAGGACGAAGAACAATCCTTGCCTGATAGGCGAGCCCGGAGTGGGTAAAACTGCTATAGCTGAAGGGCTGGCCCAAAAGATAGTTGAAGGTAACATACCTGAAATGCTAAAAGATAAAAGGGTAGTAACCCTTGACCTGTCGTCGATGGTTGCAGGAGCCAAATACAGAGGCGAGTTTGAAGAAAGGCTTAAAAAGGCCCTTGACGAGATTAGGAAAGCCGGAAATATAATCCTTTTTATAGATGAGATGCATACAATTATCGGAGCAGGAGCTGCCGAAGGTGCAATAGATGCATCCAACATCCTCAAGCCCTCCCTTGCAAGAGGTGAGATACAGGTAATAGGCGCCACAACCCTTGACGAATACAGAAAGCATGTTGAAAAGGATGCTGCCCTTGAAAGAAGATTCCAGCCCATTATAGTCGGGGAACCGTCTGAGGAAGAGGCTGTCCAGATATTGAGGGGATTAAGGGACAAGTATGAAGCCCACCACAGGGTGAAAATCACCGATGATGCCATTGAAGCTGCTGTAAAGCTGTCTGCAAGATATATAACCGACAGGTTCCTGCCTGACAAGGCTATAGACCTCATAGACGAGGCTGCGTCCAGGGTAAGGTTGAAGTCCTTTACCGCGCCTCCGGACTTAAAGAAGATGGAGGAGCAGATAGAAAAGCTTGGCAAGGAAAAAGAAGAAGCTATAAGGTGCCAGGAATTTGAAAAGGCTGCAAGAATCCGGGACCAGGAACAGAGCATTAAGAGTCAACTGGAAAAGGCAAAGAACGACTGGTTCCAGAAGCATCATATCAAAACCGATACTGTCACGGAGGAAGAGATTGCTGAGATCGTATCCAGTTGGACCGGCATTCCTGTGAAGAGGCTGGCGGAGGAGGAAGCCGAGAGGCTCATGAAGATGGAAGAGATCCTCCATAAGAGGGTCATAGGGCAGGATGAGGCTGTTAAGGCGGTAGCCAAGGCGATAAGAAGAGGGCGTGTAGGGCTTAAAGATCCCAAACGGCCGGTGGGCTCTTTTATATTCCTGGGTCCTACGGGGGTAGGAAAGACCGAGCTCACAAAAGCGCTGGCGGAGGCCATGTTTGGCGATGAAAATGCCATGATAAGGATTGATATGTCCGAATATATGGAGAAGCACACCGTGTCAAAGCTTATAGGCTCGCCTCCGGGATACGTGGGTTATGAAGAAGGCGGGCAGCTGACCGAGAAGGTGAGGAGAAGGCCTTATTCGGTAGTGCTGTTTGACGAGATAGAAAAGGCCCATCCTGATGTGTTCAATATACTTCTCCAGATTCTTGAGGACGGAAGGCTGACGGATGCCCAGGGCAGGACGGTGGACTTCAAGAATACCATAGTGATCATGACATCCAATGTAGGAGCAAGGCTTATCACCGAGCCTAAACGGCTGGGATTTGCTGCGGGAGAGGCTGATAAGGTTAAGACTTATGAAGATATGAAGAACAACGTTATGAGCGAGCTGAAGCGGACCTTCAGGCCTGAATTCCTTAACAGGATCGACGAAATCATTGTGTTCCATCCGCTGGAGGAAGAGCATATCAAACAGATTGTGGGCATAATGGTTGACAACCTTGCTAAGAGGTTGAAGCAAAATCAGATAAGCTTGGAGATAACGGATGCGGCTAAGGCATTTTTGGCTAAGAAGGGCTTTGACCAGGTTTATGGCGCAAGGCCTCTGAGAAGGTCTATACAAAGCCTGGTGGAGGATAAGCTGGCAGAAGAAATGCTTGAAGGCAAGGTGAAATCAGGAGACAAAGTGCTGGTAGACCTTGAAGGCGATAACCTGGTATTTAGCAAAAAATAAAAATTTGGCGATGTTCAAACAGAGGAAATGTTATAGGGCGCATTTTTTCGAAATTTTGTTATGCGCCCTACAGCGCTTCCTTCCTTTTATGCCGCGCAAAACAAAGAGATAGCTCAAAAAATTTTAATCTAAACGGACAAATCTAATAATTATTTGGATTTAAATGAAAAATTACACCCAGGAGAGTTTTAATTACACCCAAACTATATTTGCTTACTGGCTGAAATTGGTTTAATTTAATAAAGTATGTTATTTTTTAAACGAAGAAGGGGTCTTAGCAATGTATTCATATAGCAGCCTGTTGGCAGTTAAATCCATAGTAAGCATGGTAGTTTGTGTTTTTCAATATTTATTGTTTCCGGTGTGCGTTTATCATTTTGTGATATCGATATTCGGCTGGTTTAAAAGGCGGGAAGAAAGTGCTGATGGATATCCTCCTGTAAATAGGTTTGCCATCGTGGTTGCCGCCCATAACGAAGAGAAGGTGATAGGCAGCATTGTGCGCAATTTAAAAAGCTTGGATTATCCTGCAGATATGTACGACGTATTTGTAATTGCAGACAATTGCAGCGATAATACTGCCGAGATAGCCAGGAAGAACGGGGCTGTTGTTCTTGAGAGGTTCGACAGGAATAAGAAAGGGAAAGGCTTCGCCCTCGAATGGGCCTTTGAGAAGATTCTCAACATGGAGCGGAAGTATGACGCTGTGAGCGTATTTGATGCGGATAATCTTGTTTCTGCCAATTTTCTGAGCGAGATGAACAAGCATCTTTGCAAAGGCCATAAGGTTATCCAAGGTTACCTTGACAGCAAAAATCCTATGGATTCGCTCATATCGGCAAGTTATGCCATAACCTACTGGCTTAATAACAGGCTGTTCCAGCTTCCAAGGTATTATCTGGGTTTAAGCTGTGCGATAGGAGGGACAGGCTTCGTTGTGGCTGCAGATGTCTTGAAGGAAATCGGATGGGGGGCAACCAGCCTGACTGAAGACCTGGAATTCACATTGAAACTGGTTTTAAGGGGTATGAAAGTGTATTGGTCACACGAAGTGACTGTTTATGACGAGAAGCCCATATCTCTTGCTCAATCATGGAGGCAGAGAAAACGCTGGATGCAGGGGCAGGCGGACTGTGCGTGCAGGTATCTGAAAGCCCTCATTTGTAAGGCTGTCAGGGACAGGGATATGGTGGCTTTTGATTGTGCATTGTATGTTATTCAGCCTATAATCATCGTTTTAAGCGGGATAGGCCTGTTTGCAAATTTCTTCAAATTTATAATGTCTATGTTTATAGATTTTTCAGCGCTGCTTAGCAGGCACATGTTTTTTTCAGTTCTGACAATGCTTATAGTTACATACGCAGGTATTATATTTATAATTGTTGAAGGTAAATTTACTAAAAAGGTAATAGGATATTTCATCGCCTTCCCATTTTATAACCTTACCTGGATCCCCATAATAATACAGGGATTTATGGACAAGGATAAAAAGGAGTGGACCCACACCTTGCACACCAGGGCTCTGGATATAGCGGATATGGATAAGTTACACAGGGCCGGGTAAACAAATGTTGGGAATCGGTTTTGTACAAACGTTAGACGTTTTCCAGTTCCTTTATGCTTATGTCTCTTGTATGGACAGTGTGGCTCCAGTTTTTATTATCCTTGCTCAGAAAGCCTTGTATTGTAATAGGGAGCCATGTAAGGCAATAGAAGGGGTATATAAGGAAGCCTGCCAGCACCTTGATGTTGAACTTCTTTTCCGCCAGTATCACCAGGGGTCCGTAAAGGAATTGCAGCACTACAAACACATACCAAACTTCCGCAGGGAACACATAGCTTAAATTGAAAAAGGGCGACTCAGGGTATACCGTCTGTATCCACATCATTATAGTCATAAGTCCGACAAATATGAACCGTATGGGCTGGAACAGGTATACTGCACAGTCAAAGGAGGTCAGGTCGCCTTCCCTGAAGGCTTTGTTGAAAAGAGGAACAAGAAAGCGGGCTGCGCAGTCCGCATGGCCTTGCATCCAACGCTTCCTCTGATTCCACGATTGTCTGAGAGTTAAAGGTTTTTCGTCATATACTACGGCATTATGGGCCCATGCTACCTTCATGCCGTTAAGGGCGAGCTTCATGGTAAATTCAAGGTCCTCGGTAAGGCAGGTGGCTCCCCAGCCTATCTTTTTCAACACCTCTATATCGATGCAAAACCCTGTTCCGCAAAGGCCGCAGCTTAACCCCAGGTAATAGCGGGGCAACTGGAATATCCTGTTTGCAAGCCAGAAAGCAATAGAATATGAACAGGTTATCCACGAGTCAAAGGGATTCTTGCTGTCTATATACCCTTGCACAACTTTATGGCCTTTGTTCAGCTGCTTGTTCATTTCAGACAGATAGTTGGAAGATACAAGGTTGTCGGCGTCGAAAACGCTGACTACGTCGTATTTATCCTCCATAGCATAAATTTTGTTAAACATCCATTCCAAGGCATAGCCTTTGCCCCGCTCCACGCTGTTAAACCTTTTATACACTATAGCTCCGTGCTTTTCTGCAATTTCAGCAGTCCTGTCGGTACAGTTATCCGCAATGACGAATATGTCGTACAGGTGTCTGGGGTAGTTTTGCCTGGAGAGGCTGTCGACTATATGCCCTATAACCTTCTCTTCGTTATGGGCCGCCACTATAAGAGCAAACCTTTTTAATGTAAATGTATGGGCATCTTCGTCGGATTTTTCTTTCCTTTTTATCCATCCGAATATTGAAATGCCGAAAAAGTAACATCCTGCAACAAAAATGAGGATTTGTATTATTTGGGTTGCGCTGAATATCAAAATATTAATGTGGGATGCCATTCCACTCCTCCAAAAGCAATTTTATGTTTATCTCAAAAGCGACTTTAGATTAACTTGCTGCGCCGGCCTGCAAAAGGGGGAAATATTGGCCGTCTGAAATAAATATCCCCCTGCTAGCACAATAAGTTAAATTATATATTATTTTGCACTTTATAAGGGAAAATATTTATGATAATGTTGTATTGCGGTCATTTGGAAATAACAGGTCCGGGAGGTTTGCAATGGCAAAAACTTATTTCAATAATGCTATAATCGGAAACTCAAGCATGCTTGGTTGCCTGACCGACAGAGGAGAGCTTGTAAGGCTGTTTTGGCCCAACATCGATTATCCGCAGCACATAGAGAGCTTTGCTGCAGGTATTTTTTTTATGGGTCTTAAGCACAGTACCATGTGGCTGCATGAAGAGACATGGCAGCACTGTCAGCGGTACGTGAAGGATACAAATATCGTCGAGACGGTATGTGTGAATCATGAAAAGGGACTGAAAGTTATACAGGCTGATTTCGTGCTGCCGGATGATGACGTCCTTGTACGGCAGTATGAGATAGAAAACACAGGTAAAGACAAAGCAGACCTTGGATTCATCATATATTCTGCAGGCATTTCCACCACATCCGCACTTTTAAGCACTCTTTTTGACTTTGATACAGATGCGCTGATCCACTACAGGCATAGCTACTATATATCGATATCTGCAAACAGTGAGGTGTACCAGTTCCAGCTTGGCAACAATGCTTTTGAAAGCGCCGTAGGTGCCGAATTGGGCGGATACGACAATATAGGGATGATGAATGACGGGGCTCTTTCATGGAAGCTGGGTGAATTGGCTCCCGGAGACAAAAAAACTTTTATGGTAGGCATATGTGCTTCCCACACTTTGAAGGGTGTGAAAAAGTTGGCAAGGCGCTTCAAGGCTTCAACTCCTTCAATAATGAGGGGAGAGACCGAGAAATATTGGGCTGATTTCATTAAAAGCGCCAGGGAAGTGAGTACCGGGAGGGAGGAAATAGATGAGCTGTACAAGAGGTCGTTGCTGGTCTTCAAGCTTATGTCGGATGACAAGACAGGTGGGCTGTTGGCCGCCCCGGAGGTAGATGAGGAGTTTACGAGATGCGGGAGATATGCCTACTGTTGGGGAAGGGATGCCGCATTTATTACAAACGCTCTGGACAAATGCGGATTAAGCGGCACCGTCGACAAATTCTACCGGTGGGCTGTAAAAACTCAGGATGACGACGGCTCATGGCATCAGAGGTACCACATGGATGGAAACCTTGCTCCTTCATGGGGGCTGCAGATAGATGAGACCGGAACGATCATATGGGGGATATTGGAGCACTATAGGAGAGTGGGAAATAAGGATTTCCTTGAGGAAATGTGGGATAGCGTAAAAAAAGGCGTGGAATTTCTTGTTGGATTCATTGATGAGGAAACAGGACTGCCCAGGCCGAGCTTTGATTTGTGGGAGGAGCGCTTTGGGGAACATGTCTATTCCTCTGCAGCGGTACACGGGGGCATCAGGGCAGGAGCTGAAATAGCGGAAATACTGGGTGCCGACAGCATGCTCATTGAGAGATGGAAAGCAGCAGCTGAGCAAATAAAAGGCGCTATTGAACGGAATTTCTGGAAAGAGGATAAAAGACGTTTCATAAGAAGCGTCAGGGTAAAGTTAAACCCGTGGGGGGAAGAGCATTCTCAGTTTAAAACGGTAGTAAAAGTAAATCCTAAAGGGTATTGCAGGGATGTGACGTTAGAGGATTGGGCGATAGATGTAAGTCTTCTGGGCCTTACCATTCCATTCGGTGTGTTTGATGTTGACGACAGCAGAGTTGCAGATACTGTGAGCGCAATAGAGGAGGCCCTTACCTCGCATCCGGTTGGGGGTATCAAAAGGTACGAGCATGACAGCTACATAGGCGGGAACCCATGGGTGCTGACCACCTTGTGGGTAGCCCTTTACCATATCCGCAGAAAACAATTCGGCAAAGCCAGGGATTACTTTGAGTGGGCTGTCAGGGCGAGGACCGGCCTTGGCCTGCTGCCTGAGCAGGTAAGCAAGGACACAGGCGACCCCGCATGGGTGATACCTCTCACCTGGTCCCATGCCATGTTTGTCCTGGTCCTTCTGGAGCTTATAGAGGCCGGAGAAATGCTTTAAGAGCTTTACTCCTTTGTAAGGTATGATATAATCATAAACATAGGCGGAAAGAAGCGGTTTTATCACTTTTCGTTCATTCATATTGCAGGAGGAACAATGGCTAAAGCAAAATCAATTTTCGTGTGCCAGGACTGCGGGTACGAAAGCACGGGTTGGCTTGGGAAATGCCCTGCATGCAACCAATGGAATACATTCATAGAAGAAACCCAGGATAATAGACCCAGGGGAGTAGGGACTTTGGCGGCAGAGACCAGGCCGGTGAGCATAAACGACATAAAAGTAGATGATGAAGAGCGCTATTCAACGGGTATGGGGGAAATGGACCGTGTCCTTGGAGGCGGTATTGTGAAAGGTTCTCTCATACTTGTCGGGGGCGATCCCGGGATAGGCAAATCCACCCTCTTGCTGCAGGTGTGTGAAAATATCAGATTTGACCGGAAAATTCTCTATGTCTCTGGGGAAGAGTCTATAAAGCAAATCAAATTAAGAGCCGACAGGCTGGGTGTAAAAAAACCAAACCTCCTTATGGTATCCGAAACTAGTTTTAAAGTCGTCGAGAGGCTTATAGACGCTGAAAGCCCTGGACTGGTGATAATAGATTCCATACAGACCATGTTTAACGATGAGCTGGCATCAGCGCCGGGGAGCGTCAGCCAGGTAAGAGACGTTACCGGAGGGTTTATGAGGATTGCCAAAAGCCTTGGCGTGACAATAATCATCGTAGGCCATGTGACAAAGGAAGGCGCTATAGCAGGCCCACGAGTGTTGGAGCATATGGTTGATACTGTTTTGTACTTTGAGGGGGAAAGGCATTTAAGTTACAGGGTACTGCGCTCGGTAAAGAACAGGTTTGGGTCTACCAATGAGATTGGCATATTTGAAATGAGGGATGCAGGCCTTGTGGAGGTCACTAACCCTTCGATGATGATGCTTTCTGGGAGACCTGAAAACGTTCCGGGCTCTGTCGTGGTGTCCAGTGTGGAAGGTACGCGGCCAATGCTTATAGAGGTACAGGCTCTCGTCTGTGCTACCAATTTTGGAGTGCCCAGGAGAATGGCCACAGGCGTAGACTATAACAGGATAACGCTCCTGATGGCGGTCCTTGAAAAGAGGGTAGGCTTGCAGCTATATAACTATGATGCTTATGTTAATGTCGTGGGCGGGCTTAAAATAGATGAACCGGCATGCGACCTGGGGATAGTTTTGGCTATAGCCTCAAGCTTTAAAAATATTCCTGTAGCGGCCGATACCGTACTTATAGGCGAAGTGGGACTGACAGGTGAAATAAGGGCGGTAAACCAGATAGACAAAAGGATCATGGAAGCCTTGAGAATCGGATTTAAAACCTGTGTAATCCCTGAAGGCAATATAAAAGTAGTGAAGCAGATTAAGGAACTTAAAGGCATAGAGATTAAGGCTGTAAAAAATGTGGAGGAAGCGCTGGAAATGTTGTTGTAAGGCCATATAGGCATAGGTTAAAGCACCTTAAAATCAAAATCCGGCACAATAATCAAGGAGCGAAAAAATTATAAAAAATAAAAAGCAACGACATAATAATATACGCCGTTACCGACTTTGCTTATCTCAAATTATACTTGCCAAGCATTTTTACCCTCTCAAGCTCTTTGATGATGATGTCATACAGGTTTAAATCCAGGGTATTGCATATTGAAGCAAGATAAAACAGGTTTCTTCCTATGTCCTTTTCAATTATATCCCTGCAGTTTTCGCACAGCTTTCCTTCCAAATGAGTGTCAAGAGCATCACGCATTTCTTCAAAACTGGCGTCCACAGGTATATCCTGTTTTTTGGCATTGATTTTTATACAACCGCAGTGGGTGACAGCTTTTACAATAGAACGATTGATCCGGGAATTTGAATCCTGGAATTTCGAAAGTGCGTCGATTATGCTTTTGTTTCTGACAAGAAGCTCAAGCACCGTGTATTGAAACTCATCTATCATTGCGTCCTTCACAATATAGCTCACCCCTTAAGTTGTAAATATTTGATAAATGGCTACGATTTAATTATAAGTGTTCAGCGGACTCTTTGTCAATCGAAATGGCTTTGGATAAATATTACATTTCTATAAAATTATTAGGAAATGTTTTATTTTGACAATATTACGCGTTTGTAGTATACTATTAATATGCTCGATATAATCTAAGCTTAAGTGATTTACTGCATGAAACTTCCAGAATGTCACCAGAACGGAAGTTTTATTTGTTGGAGGATTGGTTATGGTTTAGCGCGTTTTGTATTGCTTGTTATCAACGTAAAGAAGCGCTGAGGCAACGTTTAAAGCAGTGAACATACGAGCATTTCCTGTATACATGTTATTCCTCAAATTATTCTCTCTACGCGCTGTTTACGATTATTCCCTTTAAGATAAATATGTTTTCTTATTGATGAGTTTTACGGAGGCGTTTTATATGTTTAATGTAGGCGACAAGATAGTATACCCGATGCATGGGGCGGGTATTATTGAGTCGATAGAAGAAAGGGAAATACTTGGTCAAAAGCAAAATTATTATGTGGTTAAAATGCCTGTAGGCGGCCTCAAGGTTATGATTCCTACCCGTAATGTTGACGATATAGGAGTCAGGGAGGTAATCGGCTCACATGAAGTGGACAAGGTTTTTGCCATATTGCAAGACCAGAATATTAATGTGACAGCCAATTGGAATAAGCGTTACAGGGAGAATATGCTTAAAATAAAAAGCGGTAATATTTTCGAGGTTGCCGATGTGGTAAGGACCCTCATGCTGAGAGAGAAGGAAAAGGGGTTGTCAACAGGTGAAAGGAAGATGCTTAACAGCGCAAAACAGATTCTTGTAAGTGAATTGGTTCTGGCCAAAGAAGCTGATCAGGTGGAAATAGAGGACATAATAAATAAGTATCTGAAGGTTTAGCATTGCTGATATATGACCGTGAAGAAAATATTATTTATAGGGGAGTAAGATACTGTGTTAAACAATGTAATAAAGATTTCTTTTGCTATTGTAGGCGGTGTGACGGGGTTTACCCTTACGAGAACCGTCTTAGCCGTTCAGCACCTGACGGCGGCGCCTGAGCTGATAGCAATGATATTCTTCATTGTCTCTCTATTGACGGCAGTATTATTCTACTCGACAGGGAATAAAGTTATTGAGCTGATTAGCGAAGCCTTGGACAAGATAGAATCGCTGATACAAAAAATGACCATTTATGAGCTGGGGGTAAGCTCACTGGGGCTGATAATAGGCCTTGTGGCTGCTAACCTGGTAGCAATGCCCATAAGCAAGATCAATATTATAGGTGTACCATTAGCGATTTTGATAAATATTGCCTTCGGATGTGTTGGAATAGCAATAGCGCTGGGAAAGAAAAATGAACTTATAGGTGAATCTTTTAAAGGGGGGCTTGGCGGGATAAAAAAAGGCAAAGAGCCAACTGCGCCCAAAATTCTCGACACCAGCGTGATTATTGACGGAAGGATTGCGGACATTTGCAGAAGCGGGTTCCTGGAAGGTGAACTTGTAGTTCCAAGCTTTGTACTTGAAGAACTGAGGCATATCGCCGATTCCTCCGATTCTTTGAAAAGGAACAGAGGGAGGAGAGGGCTGGATGTGTTGAACATGATCCAAAAAGATCTAAAATATCCGGTGAGAATAGAAAATGTGGAGATTGCCGACGGAGCCGAAGTTGACAGCGAGCTGCTTAAGCTGGCGGAAAAGCTTGGGGGGAAAGTGCTGACAATTGACTATAACCTGAACAAGATTGCAACTTTCCAGGGAGTGCCGGTCTTAAACGTCAATGAGCTGGCAAACGCTGTAAAACCTATTGCTTTGCCGGGGGAGGAGATGATCATCCAGGTCATAAAAGATGGCAAAGAGAACGGTCAGGGAATAGGTTATCTGGAGGACGGTACCATGATAGTGGTGGATGGAGGAAGAAAGCATATGGGCGAGAATATAAACGTGATGGTTACCGGTGTCCTTCAGACGGCGGCAGGAAGGATGATATTTGCGAAACCAAAGTATACTATAGAACGGGTTATTTAACACTAATATGAAAATCAGCAAGAGACGGAGAACTTTATGAAGAAGAACAGGGACTTATTCATAAGCGCAGTTATTGTTGCTGCAGGCAAGGGTTCAAGGATGAAGATGGACATAAACAAACAGTACGTGGAGATAGGAGGAGTACCCGTACTTGCCAGGACTATCCAGGTCTTTGAGGACTGCAGCATGGTGGATGAAATAGTTGTTGTAGTAAACGAGCAGGATATTTTTTATTGTAAGGAACATATTGTTGATGAATTCGGCTTTACCAAGATAAAAAAGCTTGTGTCGGGTGGCGCGACAAGACAGAATTCGGTATATAACGGCATTTTAGAGGTAAGCGAAAGGTGTGACATCGTCCTCATACACGACGGCGCCAGGCCGTTTATTCTCGAAGAAAGCATTATTGAAAGCATTTATGCGGCGCAGGAGTATGGAGCTTCCTGCGTTGCTGTTCCTGTTAAAGATACGATAAAGATAGCCGATTCCGAAGGCTTCGTGGAGAGAACCCTGGACAGAAGCCTTTTATGGTCTATTCAGACACCGCAAACCTTCAGGCTTGAGTTGATAATGCAGGCTCATAAAAAGGCTGCGGAGTCAGGCTTTATCGGTACGGATGATGCGGTGCTTGTAGAGAGGTTGGGCCACCGGTTAAAGCTTGTGATGGGGAGCTATGACAATATTAAAATAACGACAAGGGAGGACCTGGCACTGGCGGAGGCAATTATAAGCAGCAGGGAAGAACACGGTACAGACCGGACCTCCTATTCATGAAAAGGCCAAAATTCAGCAGCCTGACATGTAGACTGCCGGAATATCCGGCCTTTTTATATTACTGTGACACAGCTAAATGCCTGTATCCCCTTTCCCTGGCCAAACTGTGTCAGCCCTTCCCCGGTGGTTGCCGTGATGCCCACACAGTTTTCAGGTATCCCCAACAGCCGTGCCAGATTAGCCCTGATTTCAGGTATTTTCGGGCCAATTTTTGGAACAAGGCACTCTATTGAAACTGATACATGAACTATCTTGCTGTCTTTTAGGTACTTGAGAGCTTCTTTCAGGTAGACGCTGCTGTCTGTGATTCCCTTGTTCAAGCACAAATCATCGCTTACCGCTCCTAAAATATTTACACAGGTCACTCCTGATATCGCATTGGTTATAGAGTGCAGGATGACATCGGCGTCGCTGTTTCCGTCCAGCGGAGGATAACCTTCAAAAACCACCCCGCCGAGTATGAGCTTTTTATTCTTTTTATTCTCAAAGTCGAACCTGTGGCTGTCCTGGCCGATCCCTACTTTCATGGCTGTATATCAACCTCCCGGATTTGAGCCAAATTCTACAAAATGCTTAGATAATTATATATCATAAATAGGTCGGCAACAATACTCAAAAATATATTGACAATACAGCCGGAGATGTGTATTATAATTTAAAAATGAATTTAAAAGGTATTAGTCGATGACGGGACTGCGAAAAGCCGTATTTAAAGAGAGGGGAGCCAATAGGTGCGAGGCCCCTAAATAAGGACTTTTCTTCCCACCCCTGAGATGCAGCTGATGAAGCTGCCGGAGAAGCACCGATAAAGGCTTAAATGAGCTGGGTTTAACCAATTTGGGTGGTACCGCGGACAATTTCCGTCCCTTAAGCAGGACGGTTTTTTATTTTTAAGGAGGTTACCTATGAAAGTATCGCAAATGTTTATTCCAACTTTGCGGGAAGTGCCTGCTGAAGCTGAAATTGTAAGCCATAAGCTGATGCTCAGAGCAGGGCTGATGCGAAAGCTGGCCTCGGGCATATATTCGTTTCTACCCCTTGGCTACAGGGTTTTCAGAAAAATTGAACAGATTATAAGAGAAGAGATGGACAGGGCCGGAGCACAGGAACTGCTGATGTCAGCGCTTCTTCCAGCTGAGTATTACCAAGCTTCGGGCAGGTGGGAGGTTTTCGGACCTGAGATGTTCAGACTTAAGGACAGGCATGGGAGAGATTTCTGCCTTGGCCCCACCCACGAGGAAATTTTCACCGAGACGGTAAAAAACGAGATCAGGTCATACAGGGCCCTGCCTATAACTTTGTACCAGATACAGACAAAATACCGAGATGAGAGACGGCCACGGTTTGGAGTCATGAGATCCCGTGAATTTGTGATGAAAGATGCTTATAGCTTTGACAGGGATGAGGCGGGTCTTGACGTGTCATACAAGAAAATGTATGATGCCTACTGCAGGATTTTTGACCGCTGCGGCCTGGATTATATAGTGGTGGAGGCGGACTCGGGAGCTATGGGCGGCTCGGGATCCCAGGAGTTCATGGTGAAATCTGAGGTGGGTGAGTCGGTGATAGCATTCTGCGAGGCTTGCGGATTTGCGGCCAACGAAGAAAAAGCGGAGTGCATCCCTGATTTGGCAAATACAGACTGCACCGAAGATTTGCCTTTGGAGAAAGTTGCAACGCCTAATGCCAGGACCATAGAGGAACTTACGGAGTTCTTTAAATGTTCTCCCAAGGAGTTTGCAAAAACCCTGATATATAAGGCTGATGATAAAATAGTTGCTGCCATGGTGAGGGGCGACAGGGAGATTAATGAAACAAAGCTTCAGAATTATCTTGGATGCATAGAGCTGGAGATGGCGGATGCTGAAACGGTAAAGGCCGTCACCGGAGCGGAGGTAGGATTCGCCGGCCCTGTAGGTCTTAAAGTAGAAATAATTGTTGACCCGGAAGTGGCTGGCATGAGGAACTTTGCCGTCGGGGCAAACGAGACCGGGTATCACTTGAAGAATGTCAATATCGGCAGGGATTTCGAGGCGTCTGCAATAAAAGATATCAGAAATATAGAGGAAGGCGACAAATGTCCTAGGTGCGGAGCTCTTGTCAAGGTTGCCCGCGGCGTTGAGGTGGGCCATATATTCAAGCTGGGCACCAAGTACAGCAAGGCTTTGAATTGTATTTATCTGGATGAGAGCGGCAAAGAGCAGCCTATGATCATGGGTTGCTATGGAATTGGAGTTAATAGGACCATGGCGGCCATAATAGAGCAAAACTATGACGAAAACGGAATTATTTGGCCTATGTCGGTGGCGCCTTACCATGTGATAATCATACCTGTCAATCCGACTGAAAGCATACAGGCGGAAATAGCGGAAAAGCTGTATTCGGAGCTTCAAGCCGCAGGCATCGAAGTGATGCTTGACGACAGGAATGAAAGGCCGGGAGTGAAATTCAAGGATGCAGACCTCATCGGCATACCTATAAGGATAACAGTAGGAAGGAAAGCCGGCGAAGGCATAGTCGAATACAAACTCAGAAAGTCTCCTGAAACCAGGGAGTTTAAGGTGGATGATGTCATAAACGAAGTAAAAAGAGAGGTTAGCGAGGGATTGAAAATAAAGCAGCCGGCACAGTAAAAATCAGGCAAAAGTTTAATTAAAATAAAAAGCGTTGCGGAGTGATAACTTCAGGCAACGCTTTCTTTTTTCTTTTTAGTTTTTATTATAGTTTATATGTAAATAATTCAATTATTTTTGTTAATACTATAGTTAAACAAAGTTATTTGATTAACATTGACAGTTTGGAGGTATCGTATGAAAAGGAAATTGATTTTCTTAATTGTGCTGGCCATCGCACTGACTTCGGTCCCGGGATTTGTTGCGCCTGAGGTCAAGAAAGTTGAGGCAGCTCCTGCTTTCCAAAAGGTTAACTTTACGGATGCAGTGGTTACGGCTTCAGCTTTAAACGTAAGACAGGGACCATCTACGAGTTATAAAATCGTATGCACGTTGAAGAAAGGCCAAAAGGTTAAAATATTTGGCAAAATCGGAAACTGGTATGCGATTTATGAGCCCGCCACAGGCTGTGTGGGTGCAGTAGACAGCAAATACCTAAAAGCCGCAGGCTCTACGCCGGCACAGCAGACTCCTGCGAAGACGCCGTCAAAGAAGACTCAGACACCTACAACTCAGACGCCCTCAACTCCGAAGCCCACACCTGAAACTACGCCTACGCCTTCAAAGACACCTACTACCACACCTGAAGGAGTGTCGGCGGATGAACAGAAAATGCTTGAACTCGTAAATAAGGCAAGGGCTGAGGCAGGGGTAGCACCTCTCCAGTTTGACGCGGAGCTGCAGAAAGTAGCAAGGCTCAAAGCGGAAGATATGGTTAAGAACAACTATTTCAGCCACAACTCGCCGACTTATGGGTCACCCTTCGATATGATGAGGCAGTTCAACATCAGTTTTAAGACGGCGGGCGAAAACATTGCAGGCAACCAGACGGTTGAAGGCGCATTTAAGGCCTGGATGGGTTCTGAGGGACATAAGAAGAACATATTAAACGGCAACTTCAATTATACGGGGATAGGTATAGTGCAAAGCAAAACTTATGGTTATATATTTGTGCAGCAATTCATCGGGAAATAAATTTTAAAGGAAACAGGTGAGGGACAATTTAAAAGTCCTTCGCCTGTTTTTTTGAGATATAGGCATGAACAAGATGTTTGTATTCTGTTCATAGAACTGCAAGTCCTGCAACAGGTCTACGGCAGCTTGTTTAGTTTAAATTCCGGCTGAACCTCAAACACCTTCCCTTTAAGATAATTCAAAATCCCCGCGTTGTTGAAGTCGAATACCACTTTATAGGCCCATAAAGCCTGATACTTAAGGCCGTAAGCCCGGTTAATCGCATTTGTGCCGTATTTGCCGTCACCTATGATGGGATGGCCGACGTGGGCCAGATGGGCTCTGATTTGATGGGTGCGCCCCGTCACAAGCTCCACCTCCAGCCTGCTTATATCAGCCTGGATCTCATAGGACAGCACCTTATACCTCGTAATGATTTCCAAAGCGTCCTTTACTTTCTCGTCCCTTATGAACACCCTGCTTTTATTTTCATCCTTAACAAGGTAAGCCCTTAACTCTTGGTAAGCCTCCGGCATCTTCCCTTTAACCAGGCATTGGTAATATTTTTTTACTTCCTTTCTTTTAATTTTATCCAGCAAAATCCGCAAACTTTCCTCGTTTTTGGCTATTATCACAATTCCCCCTGTATTCCTGTCCAGCCTGTGGCACAAAGACGGAGCAAATGAAGACGGCTGCGCCGGGTCATATTCACCCTTTTCTTTAAGGTAGTTGCGCACCAGGTCTATAAGCGTGCCGGTGGATTGCTCCCTGTCTGGGTGGACGGGGATACCCTGTTCTTTATTGACTATCAGTATATTTGCATCCTCATAAACCAGGGAGAAGCCTTGATTCAGCCTAAAGCTTTTGTCACCGGGCGATCCCTCAAGTATTTCGTCTATAATGTACACTTCCAGCCTGTCGCCCGGCATTACCCTATAATCATCTTTGATCCTCACGCCGTTAACTTTTATATCCTTTTTCCTTAAGGCCTTGTACAATGCGCCGGACGGCATACGGGGGAAGGTTTCCTTCAGGAATTTATCGATGCGTTTATTTGCATGCTTTTCGCTAACCGTTATTACCCGCATAGCTTTCTCCTTCTCAATTCTGTAAAATCATTGCAATGTTCTCCGCCTGCCGTTAAAACAGCTTTCGCCGGTGGAAAAATTCCAGCAGCCGAAATTAGCGGGTTCTTAACTTGTTGCGCCGGCAATGCAGAGAGTATTTTATTGTATATTTATGTGACTTCCTTTTATCTTAAATTTCTAAGTTACAAACCTACAATACCTGCATAAGCAGGTTGGGCAACAAGTCGACTTTATTATATTCCATAAGCATGCAAAAAAATCCTTTATGGCAGGCGTCAAAAGTAAAAATTTATTTGACCCTTCCCCCTGCTTCCCTTATGATTTTTTTTACCTCATCCACTTTTCCTTCCTCAGCGCTTACAAGGAGCTGAGTGCTGATGTCATAGATTTCCTCATATAAGCCCATACCACTCACCATAGGCTGAGCAGACAGAAGCGGCGCCTTTCTGATACTATTTGTATAGCCCTTGGAATTCAACACGAGTGCAGAAAGGCTTGTGGCCTTTTCTGTCCCTGCAGAGTTTGTTTCCTCAGAATATTCTTCATTATAGCTATCCATCATATCAAGATGGGCATCGTTAAATCCCATGCTTTTTAACATCTGAGCGGCTTTTCTTGCCTCTGACATTTTGTCAAAAAAGGCGCGGATTTTTGGCATAATCATTCTCCTTTTAAAAAATTTTTTTGCATCCAGTAGCTTTTGTAACCACTGATTTTATTATGCATTCAGAGGAAAATGTAAACAAAAGTATACAAAGCTAACCATATATTTTCATTTATTATGTAAACACTTTTTGGTATAATTTTTAAAGCTGAATTCCCTAGAAAAGACAGAATAGGGAAACGGGGGATAATTTTTGGGGTGAATCCGTGCCGGTAGCTAGAGGATAAACTCAATAAGCCGAGCTCCAAAGCAATGCTTTGTCATGGCTTATGGTGTTTGTTTTCTGACTTTCGGAACGGAGGGTGTCTCTTCTCTACCTAACCCGTCAACTAACCTCGTAAGTAAAACAGAGAGGAAGTGTGTTATGGTAAAGCGAAGACTGATTTTTGTGAAGGTTGTGGCTGCCAGTATTTCAGCATGCCTGTTTTTGAACCCTGTTTCAGCGTCAGCCTCTTCAGGGGTTTTAAAAAAGGGAATGCAGGGGAGTGCCGTTACTGCGCTGCAGAAGGACTTGAAGAAGCTTGGATATTTAAATGCTGATGCTACGGGATATTACGGCGATCTTACGGTTTCAGCAGTAAAAAGCCTGCAAAAACGTTATGGGCTTACTGTAGACGGCATAGCAGGCAATGCTACCCTTTCGCTCATAAAAAGGCTGACGGGCAGTACAAGCGACAGAGGGACATCACAGACGGCTACTTCTTCGGTTGTTCTAAAGAAGGGAATGGAGGGAAGTGCTGTCACCGCGCTGCAAAAGGATTTAAAAAAGCTTGGGTATTTAAGTGCCAATGCTACGGGGTATTATGGCGATCTTACGGTTTCGGCAGTAAAAAAGCTCCAGAAGGATTACGGCCTTACACAAGATGGGGTGGCCGGGCCTAAGACTTTTTCACTGATTAAAAAACTGCTGGGAAGCAACAGCGCTTCGGCGTCAATTACTTCAGCGAGCACTGGGTCGAAGGACTCTTCCGGCAGCACGAATTATCTTGTCTCCTGGTCTGAAGCGTCCAAGATTTTTAAAATCGGAAAAGTGGCTACGGTATATGATATCGATACAGGCACAAGCTTTAAACTCAAAAGGACCTACGGTACCAACCATGCTGATGTTGAGCCCCTTACCGCTGAGGACGCAAGCGCCATGAAAAAGATTTTCGGCGGGCAGTGGAGCTGGGAGAGAAGAGCTGTGATCGTCGATGTGGATGGAAAGAAAATGGCGGCTTCGCTGGCCGGCATGCCTCATGCCGGAAACGATAAGGCGGCGGCAAACAGTTACATAAGCTCAAGGAGCGGTGGATACGGAAGGGGTACAAACCTTGATGCAGTTAAGGGAAATGGTGTAAGCGGTGTTTTTGACCTTCACTTTTATGGAAGCAAGACCCACGGTACAAACAGTGTGAACAGCGCTCACCAGAACATGGTGAAGAAAGCGGCGGAGTGGGCAAAGAAAAATTATTAAAAGGGCAGTCAAAAAGAGAAAAGATAATAATAATTAAAAAAGAAATAAATTTAAAAAATATTAAAAGGAGGGTTTGGGCGTACCTTAGGCTGTGGGTGCGCCTGATTTTTTTAGGTATAGGGAAAGTTTCATGAAAGCGGGTTTTGCGAAGCATAATGAAAGAAAATTTTCTGTTTCGTGGTAAACCATGGTTTGGTTAATACCATATCGGAGTTTTCAAAAAGGATTACCTTATAGGCGCCCGCGCTTCGCCAAGAGCCGGAATGCGGTGCTTATAGCGTTTAAAGGAGCCTTTTAATGGGTAATATAATCACGTTATAAAATATAATATTGCTCGGAAGTGATTTTATGGGTTTTTATGATGAGATAAGCAAATACTATGATTACATCTTTCCTGTTGGAAAGCCCCAGCTGAATTTTATCAAGGAGTCGGCGGGCCTGCCCCCTAAAAGTATACTGGATGTGGCTTGCGGTTCGGGTGGGTATTCCGTAGAACTGGCCAAATCAGGCTATCTGGTTTCTGCAATTGACATTGATGACGAAATGGTCAATAAGGCAAAGGAGAAGGCCCGGCGGGAAGGGCTGGATATAAACGTCTTAAAATCTGATATGAGGGATATTCGAGGCTCTTTTAGAGAAAAGTTCCACCTCATTTTCTGCATAGGCAATTCTATAGTCCACTTAGGGAGCCTTGATGAAATTCTTGACACGCTGAAGCAGATGCGCTCGCAACTCGAAGCCGGCGGCAGCCTGGTGCTGCAGACAATAAATTATGACAGGGTGATAAAGTTTAATGTAAATGAACTGCCCACCATAAAAAATGATGACGTTGGCCTGGAGTTTATCAGGAAGTACAGGTACGACAAGAAGAAAAATCTCATTAATTTTGATACGGTTTTAACAGTGAACAGGGGGAGCGAAAAAGAGGTGTACGAAAACTCCATAAACCTTCTGCCTGTCATGAGCGCCGATATGGAGAGGGTCTTGACACAAGCGGGATTTGGGGAAATAAAGCTTTACGGCGATTTTAACCGTTCGCCTTACGATGAGAATTCGTTTATGCTGGTAGTGAAAGCGAAAAATCAATAGAATTTTTACTTCTTCAACTGTGGCTGCGTAAAACCGGCAGTCAAACTTTTAAGAAAGACAAACCTCGATGAGAGTAATTGAAGTATAAAACCTGAATTTAAACAAGCCGCATAGGCTTATTTTTTTTGGATAATATAATAAACGGGAGGGAGGATGTTTTTATGAAAGATAAAAAGAATAAGGGACCAAGAAAAAAGCCGACGGTTGCCCCGGGCCTCACCGATGAGGTGCTCGGAGAGCCTGCAACAAGGGAGGATATAAAAAAGGGCAATTATACAAGGGTGACAAGGGTATATCTAGATGAAAACGACCCCAGCTGATATAAGGGAGGCTTTCTTGCGGTAGCGCTCCGAATCGGCATTTAAAACCAGATTGAAACCTGTGCATGGTAAGTGCCGACCGTCCTCCATGATAAATATCTCCCATATTACTTGCACAACAAAATTAAATTGAGAAAAGGAGAAATGCGTTATGGAAAAGAAGAAAAATAAAAAGAAGGAAGAGAAGCATAAAGGTGAGCCGGCATTTTATAACGATCAATTAGGGGAAAATGCCGGTGAAGGCCGTACGGCGATGAGGGAAAACAAGACGGACAAAAAATTCTGATTTGCATGGGGAAGCTTCTGAAAGGGGGAATGAAAACTGGAAGATGGCGTTGAAAACGTAAAGATCAATCATTCCGACCGGCTCATAGAGGTTATCCGAAAGGCGAGCAGGCATATGAGCTTCGATGACTATGCAAATGCGACGGGATTAAAGAAGGAATTCATATTTGGAATATTGAAAGGCGAAATTGAGGAAGTGGACGGTGAGACCCTAAAAAAACTTTCGCTGATACACTAAAAAGGGCTGCTTTTGCGCAGCCCTTTTTATATCCAGGAGTCCAATTTATCCTGGTCCAGGACAATGATTTTGTCCTCCTCTTCAGTTATTGATTTTTCTTTTTTGAATTTGCTGATCACCCTTGATATCGTCTCCCTGCTGGTGCCCACCATATCCGCCAGTTCCTGGCGTGAGAGCTGGATATCGATCACGACGCCCCTGTCGGTTTTTTTGCCATAATCCCTGGCAAGTTTCAATATCTGGGAAGCTGTTCGCGAGAACACATCGCTGAAGGTAAGGTCTTTTATTTTTTGCTGCGACAGCACAAGCTTTCCGACAAGCAGCTTGATGATCTTCAAAGCAAGCTCCGAGTTCTGCTTTACAAGCTTCTCAAGGTCAGCGTTCTTTATGACCCCGATCACTGCGTCTTCATAAACCGAGGCAGACGCCGGATAAGGTATACTGTTGAAAAGAGTGGCCTCGCCGAATACATCACCTTCACCGAATATATGTATTATATGTTCCCTGCCGTCGTCATATGTCCTGAACACCTTGACCTTACCCGACTTTATGTAGTAAAAAGCTTCTCCGGGTTCACCTTCCATGAAAATTATCATATTCTTTTTATACCTGCGCTCCATGGATATGGCTGCTATCTGCTTAAGGTCTTCCTCCTGAAGCTCCGAGAACAATGTAAACTTTTTTATGAGATCTGTATCCTTCATGCATACAACCTCCGTATTCTTATATTATATCAGGGATCCATGGAAAGCACAATTAACTAAACAGGCCATCTTCTGTAAAAAATAGAAGGAGTGTTTACCGCTCTATAGCTTGGCCTCATATATAACCGGCAGACTTGATGCCACTTTTGTGCCGACTTCCGGTTTAAAAGTTTTTTCTCCTTGTGAGTTTATAACCAGGACTTTTCGGTATTGTGGGTAGATGAAACAATAAAGGTAAACATCTCATTTTGCCGGATTTGTGATATAATATTACAGAAAAAGGAAATCAGCCATCAGCAGTGGAGTCGGTTAGCAGGGGAGAAATGCAGGCATGAAAGAAAGAGCTCATCTTTTACAGGCAAGCCGGCTCTCACCGAATCAAAGTTTAGCTACAGCAGTTTTAAAAACTTAAACAATTTTGAAGCGGTTGCCATATATTTGACAAGCCTTATTGCTTCAGCAAGGTGTTCAAGGAGACGCTGGGCATGACATGCAAGGGATTCAAAAATAGTTATTCAGAACATGCCGGATAGGAAAAGGATTGTGCCATGAGCAGTATAGTTGACAATATTGCAGAAAACCCGATTATTGCGGCCGTAAGAAAAGAGGAGGATGTGAAAGATGCTGTTGCTTCTCAGGTGACTACCGTATTCCTGCTGCATGCTGATATTTTCAATATTAAATCCATGGTTGATGAGATTAAGGGCTGCGGTAAAAATGTTTTTATCCATATCGACTTCCTGGAGGGCATCGGCAAAGACAACAGGGCTATAGACTATATAGCTGAGGTTATAAAGCCAGACGGCATAATAACCACCAGGAGCAGCCCTATAAAATACGCCAAGGATAGGGGCATATTCACCATACAGAGGTTCTTTCTGGTAGACAGCCAGTCTTACGAGACTGCCATCAATACGGCAAGGTCTGTGCGGCCGGATATGGCTGAGATTATGCCTGCAGTGATGCCCGGGGTAATAAAAAAAATTTGCAGGGATGTGCCCCTGCCGGTGATTGCGGGGGGCTTGGTGAACAGTAAAGATGATATTATAGAAATTTTGAAATCCGGAGCGGTTGGAGTTTCAACAGGAAAAAAAGAGCTGTGGGCATTGTAATCAGATAAAAAATGTAGCAAAATTTATAATAAATATTGTAATCGGGTAAAAAATATGGTAAAATTATAACAAATTAATAGAGTAAATGTGCGGAGATTTGGAGTCACATTGAAATAGAGGTTAAAGCCTCTGTTTTGGTGTGACTTTTTTGTTTGCACCAGGGGGGTACCAAAATGGTTTACGATGTTGCGGTAATAGGCGCAGGAGTCATAGGCTCTTTCATAGCTAGGGAGCTTTCCAGATACAAGCTCAAAATCTGCCTTATAGAAAAGGCGTCGGATGTAGCGGAAGGTGCCAGCAGCGCAAACAGCGGCATTGTCCATGCCGGCTATGACGCGGAACCGGGAAGCCTGAAGGCCAGGTTCAACGTCCTTGGCAACCGGATGATGGAGCAGGTTGCCAAGGAGCTTGGGGTTCCTTTTAAGAGGATAGGGTCTCTTGTGCTTGCGTTTAATGAAGAAGATATGTCAAAAATCCGGGAACTTTTCCAACGGGGACTGAACAATGGCGTGGAGAGACTGGAAATACTTACAAGACAGCAGCTCAGGCAGATGGAGCCGGCTGTGTCCGACGAGGCGGTAGGGGCTCTTTATGCGCCCACTGCTGGTATTATCTGCCCTTATGAGCTTACTCTGGGGGCGGCTGAAAACGCGGTGATGAACGGAGTAGAGCTCAAGCTGGAGTGTGAGGTTAAAGGTATCAGGAGGGAGGAATACCCAACGCAGCCTTTTCAATTCCAACCCAATTTTATACTGTCAACCTCAAAGGGGGAAGTGCGGTCAAAGTACGTTGTCAATGCGGCAGGAGTATATGCCGATGTGATTTCAGCCATGGCAGGGGACAACCACTTTTCCATAAAGCCAAGAAAAGGGGAATACCTGCTGATGGACAAGAACCAGGGAGGGATCGTCAATAGGGTGATATTCCAACCCCCTACAAAAATGGGAAAAGGCATACTCGTTTCGCCAACGGTGGATGGCAACCTTTTGATAGGCCCTAATGCGGTTGATGTCGGGGAAAGAGAAGACAATTCAACAAGCAGCTCCGGCCTGAGCCAAGTTGTCAAGGGGGCCTTAAGGTCGGTGCCTTCCGTCAATGTAAGAGAGGTTATAACCTCCTTTGCGGGCTTGAGGGCAACGCCTTCAACGGGAGACTTCGTTATAGGGGAATCCAGCAAGGTGAAAGGGTTTATAAACGTCGCCGGCATTGAATCGCCCGGACTGACTTGCGCACCTGCTATAGCGGGATATGTTGCGGATATTTTAAGAAATTCCGGCCTTGAGCTGTTGATAAAGGAAAGCTTTAGTCCTATAAGGTATCCGATTAAAAAGTTCGCCGACATGGATGACGGTGAAAGGGCGAAAATGATTAAGGAGGACCCGAGATATGGCCGGATTGTGTGCCGCTGTGAAAAGGTGACGGAGGGCGAGATTGTGAATGCGGCAAAGAGTCCTGTGGGAGCCAGAAGCCTGGATGGCATAAAGCGGAGGACAAGGGCGGGCATGGGAAGGTGTCAGGGAGGCTTTTGCAGTCCCAGGGTTATGGAGATATTATCGCGGGAGCTTGGAATTCCGGTGGAAGAAATAACAAAAATGGGTGGAAATTCGAGGATTCTCGTCGGAAGGACGAAGTGACGGAGGTGCGGTTAAAATGAGGGAGGTTGGGCTGGTTGTGGTAGGCGGTGGCCCTGCAGGATTGGCTGCCGCAATAGAAGCCAACAGATGCGGTGTTGATGATATATTGATCATAGAACGGGACAAGGAACTGGGGGGAATTCTCCAACAGTGTATTCATAACGGCTTTGGGCTGCATATTTTCGGAGAGGAGCTTACCGGCCCGGAGTATGCCTGGAGATTCATAGAGCAGGTGCAGAAGCAGGGGATTAAATACTTGCTGGACACCATGGTGCTGGACATTACGCCGGAAAAGGTGGTGACCGCTGTAAACAGCGTCGACGGCCTCATCAAGCTGAAGGCAAAGGCTGTCATACTTGCCATGGGCTGCAGGGAGAGAACCAGGGGGGCGCTGAACATCCCCGGAACGAGGCCGGCGGGGATTTTTACCGCCGGAACCGCTCAGAGGTTTGTAAATATGGAGGGTTATCTCCCGGGCAAAAAAGTCGTCATACTTGGGTCAGGGGACATAGGCCTCATCATGGCAAGGCGCATGGCGCTGGAAGGCGCGAAGGTCAAAATGGTGTGCGAGATACTTCCTTATCCGGGAGGATTGGCAAGAAATATCGTTCAGTGCCTTGATGATTATAACATCCCCCTCAGGTTAAGCCATACTGTGGCTCAAATCCACGGCAGGGAAAGGCTTGAGGGCGTAACGGTCGCCAGGGTGGACGAAAACAGAAGGCCCATTCCTGAGACCTTTGAGTATGTAGAGTGCGATACGCTGCTGCTGTCGGTGGGCTTGATACCGGAAAACGAGCTGTCACGGGGCATGGGTATAGAGCTGGATCCGGTGACTCTTGGGCCGGTGGTCAATGAGTGTATGGAAACGAGTATTGAAGGGGTGTTTGCCTGCGGAAATGTAGTACATGTCCATGACCTGGTTGACAACGTAACACAAGAGAGCAGACTGGCCGGAAGGTGCGCAGCCAGGTATATGACTGCGGGAGGAGGAGTAGGATGGGCTGAAGCCGTCAGAACCATTGCAGGAGAGGGGATAAGGTATGTTGTCCCCCACTTGATCAGGAAAGAACTGGTTTGTGAGGAAAGCAAGCTCCTTTTCAGGGTGAAGGACGTCTATAGGAATGTAAGGATTGTTTTGAGGTCCGGAGACAAAACAATTTATTCCGTTAAAAAGGTTAAAGTTGTTCCCGGTGAAATGGAGAGCATAAGATTAACCGGTCGACTGATGGACGGCATCCAAAAAAACAGCCCAATAACTGTCCAGATAGAGCAGGCTGATGTATAATGGAAATAACTTTATCTATTATGCCGGCTTGTTAAACAGGGAATATTGATTGCTCCAATTTAAATTTTGCGGCACAGATGGGGCTGCTTGAAGAAATATCTGATGTGCTGGCCAGGGGGTTCTATGAGTAAGGATACAGCGGAATTAAGAACCAAAAAGCTTTTTATACTGGACATGGACGGTACCTTTTATCTGGGTGACAGGATTATTGAAGGGTCTCTGGATTTCATAAACAAACTGAAAGGGACAGGAAGGGAGTTCCTGTTCTTTACCAATAACGCTTCAAAGACTTCGGAATTTTATAGGAACAAGCTTTCCGGGATGGGCTGCGAAGTGGAGAGCAGAAATATAATCACAGCAGGCGACGTGACTATAAAATACCTGCAGGAAAACTATCCCCGCGGCGGCGTTTTTCTTGTGGGCACGCAGCTCTTGGAAGAAAGCTTCAGAGAATCGGGGATAAAGCTCATTCAGGACAGCCCGGATGTTGTGGTGGTCAGTTTCGATTTGACGCTCACATACGAAAAGGTATCGAAAGCTTGCAGGTTCATAAGGCAGGGAGCGATTTTCCTGGCTACGCATATGGACCTGAACTGCCCTACCGAAGATGGCTTCATACCTGACTGCGGCTCCATATGCGCCATGGTGACTGCTTCAACAGGGGTTAGGCCCAGGTACTTCGGGAAGCCCTTTAAAGAAACCCTTGATATGATAACAAGCATGACAGGGTATGAGAAAGAGGAGATGGTCATCGTAGGGGATAGGCTTTACACCGACATAGCGATGGGTTTCAATAACGGCGTAACAAGCGTTCTGGTCCTTTCAGGAGAGACGCGGCCGGAGGACCTTGAAAGCTCGGAAATAAAGCCGGATTTTGTGTTTTCCTCATTGGGCGCCATGCTGGAAGTTCTATAAAGACAGGAGTGCGCCAGTCTGTGTTTTCATACAGTCCGAGGTTCTTTTGCTTCGTGGGATATGGGGCGCTGTGATTGAAACAACTAAAACTATTTTTAAAGGGGTGCCATAATGAAGAAAAAATATCTGACCTGCATCGTATGCCCTATGGGGTGTAGTCTTGAGATATCGGTTGAGGAAGGGCAAAAGGTGGATGTTTCAGGATATAGCTGCAAGAAAGGTCTTGATTACGGGCAGACCGAAAGCACCAATCCTGTGAGGACCCTCACCACCACTGTAAGAGTGGAAGGAGGCTTGGTCCCTGTGGTCCCGGTCAGATCCGACAGACCGCTGCCGAAACATCTGATTTTTGACTGCATGAAGGTGATTAACGGTATCCGCCTGACTGCGCCGGTGAAGATGGGAAGTAGGGTAGTAGAAAATATTCTGGGTACAGGTGTGAATATAATTACAACAAAAGAGGCGTAAATACGGCCACAAGTCCAAGAGCCGTTATATTCAATATAGTGGGGGTGAGTGAGGTGCGGAGAAAAAGTGTATAGTTTCTTTGAACTAGGGTGCCACCAGTTCAAGAGCCGTCATTTCTAATGTAGTGGGGGTGGGTAAAGTGTGAAGAGAAGGTATATAGTTTCTTTGACCTAAGATGCCGCCAGCTCGAGAACCGTCATATAATATAGTGGAGGTGAATAAGCTGTGGAGAAAAAGTATATAGTTTCTTTGGACCAGGGTACTACCAGTTCAAGGGCCGTCATTTTTACTAAAGACGGCGAGATATCGGTGATGAAAAGCAAACCCTTGAGGCAAATCTATCCTAAGCCCGGCTGGGTTGAACATGATGCCCTGGAGATATGGGAAGACCAGCTTGATGTATTGCAAGGCGCCATTAAAGATAAAGGGATCCGACCTGAAGAAATTGCCTGCATAGGCATTGCAAACCAGAGGGAAACGGTTGTTGTCTGGAACAGGCACACAGGAAAACCTGTGTACAACGCCATAGTATGGCAGTGCCGCAGGACTTCAGGTATATGTGAGCAACTAAAGGAACGGGGATTGGGAGACATAATCCGGAACAAGACCGGGCTTGTCGTAGATGCTTATTTTTCAGGAACCAAGCTCAAGTGGATATTGGATAATGTCGATGGCGTAAGAGAGATGGCCTTAAAAGGAGACCTCTTTGCCGGCACTGTCGAAACGTGGCTTATCTGGAACCTTACAGGCGGCAAGAGGCATGTTACCGACTACTCAAATGCTTCAAGGACGATGCTGTACAACATAAAGGATCTGGAGTGGGACAAAGAGCTGCTAGCCGAACTGGGCATACCAGTCTCCATGCTCCCCGAGGTTGTACCTTCATCAGGCTTGATCGGTGAAACATCTGAGGAATTTTTTGGCGTAAAAATTCCCATAAGCGGCGCCGCAGGAGACCAACAGGCCGCTTTGTTCGGCCAGGCATGTTTTGAGCCGGGGACCGCAAAAAACACCTATGGGACAGGCTGTTTTATACTTATGAATACCGGGAAAACTCCCGTGCAATCGAGGCACAATCTTCTTACCACTATAGCCTGGGATATTGGGGAGGGTGTGGAGTATGCTCTTGAAGGGAGCGTATTCAACGCCGGCTCATCCATACAATGGCTGAGGGATGAAGTGGGACTTATTAGCAGCGCTCCACAAGCGGATGTTGATGCTGAGAAGGTTGAAGATACCGGCGGAATTTATGTAGTGCCTGCCTTTACAGGACTGGGTGCGCCCTACTGGGACATGTATGCGAGGGGTATTATTATCGGAATAACCAGGGGAACAAGACGGGAGCATATAATAAGGGCGACCTTGGAATCTATTGCATATCAGAGCAGAGATGTTTTTGAGGCTATGGAGTTGGATTCGGGCAGTAAGTTAAAGGAGCTTAAAGTGGATGGAGGTGCGAGCGTCAGCCCGTTTCTTATGCAGTTCCAGTCAGACATACTGGGCATACCGGTGAAGCGCCCGGTGATCAGTGAAACCACTGCGCTGGGCGCGGCTTATCTTGCAGGACTTGGCGCAGGCCTCTGGAACAGCAAATCCGATATAGCCAGGGAATGGAAACTTGGCAAGAAATATACTCCCAAAATGGATGCCTCTTCGCGTGAGCGGAAATACTCAGGTTGGAAAAAAGCTGTTGAAAGAGCCATGGCATGGGATGTATAATGGATATAGCCGCACAGGCTGCTGCAAACAGCGGAATATTATTTACGGGGAGGTAAACTCTATGAGAAAAGTGCGTATAAAAGAGCTCACGCATGAGAGCTTCAGTCCTTATGGTTCTTTCGCAAACCTGATAAATCCCAATAGCATAAAGATTGGCGATGCGCCCATCGAATTCTATCGTGATATGGTTCTGTTAAATCTCGGAAACAACAACCAGGCCTCTTTTTCTGTCTGCCGTGTTTTAAAAAGGGATCTGGTCATAGATTTGACGGAGTATCACAATTTTTCAGGTGAAGGCACTCTTCCCCTGGACGGAGATGTATTGATGCATGTAGGTCCTGCTACTCCTGAAGGCGAGATACCTGTCGATAAGATTGAAGTGTTCCGCGTGCCCAAGGGTACCTTTGTATCCATAAGGCCGGGAGTATGGCACCATGCTGTGTTTGCATACAAATGTGACTATGTGAACACACTGATCGTCCTGCCGGAAAGGACTTATGCAAACGACTGCAAGGTTTGCAAGCTTGAAGGTGAAGATCGCATCCAGATTGTGGAAGATTAGCCGATCTCCCCGTTAAAGAATTTATTTAGAACTATGGACGGCGCCCCTATACATGGGGCGTGTTCTTTAAATGCGGACAACTCCACCTCTACGCGCTTTGAATTCCTGAACAGGACATTCTGGTTTATCATCTCATTTAAGGGTTTTATTACAAGCTCTCCCGCCATGGCGATCTCATGGCCCAAAAATATTACCTCCGGGTCGAAGGAATTTACCAGGTTGACAAGGCCTGCAGACAGATAGTAAACCAGCCTGTCGACGGCTTTGAGACAGAGGGAGTCTCCTTGTGAAGCTGCGGCGACGATTTGAGTCCAGCTTATATCTTTCTCCGTTCCAAGGGTGGATTCGGCGCCCAGGCTGACAGAGGATTTCACCTGGTTTACTATGACCGGAATGCTGGCATACAATTCAAGGCAGCCCAGGTTTCCGCATGCACACCTTTCACCGCGGATGTCCACCGTGGAATGCCCTATTTCGCCGGCAAAACCATTGCAGCCCCTGAATATGCAGTCATCCAGAATAATGCCTGCTCCGATTCCGTTGGTCACCCCGACGTAAATAAAGTTCGCGATGTTTTTGCCTTTGCCAAAAAGCTTTTCCGCGATGGCGCTGGCATTCATATCGTTATCGAGAAAGGCTTCCAGGCCGAATTTTTCTTTGAGCGCCTCTACGACGGGAATTAACTTAAGCCCTCTAAAATTTGGGGGATCGAGTATTATACCCCTTGATATGTCCAGCGGTCCTATCGAAGCCACTCCTATGCCGAGTATTTTGGAGGTGGAGACGCCTGAAGCGGACAGAACCTTGCTGATGTTCTCGTAAATCATGGAAAGAAAGGACTGTTCGTTTTCTATAAAATCAAAGGCCCCCTTGTGTTCTTTGATGATCTCCCCTTTGATGTTGACGATGTTGCAATATACAAAATCCCTTGAAATGTACAGTCCTACAGCATAGAGCGCATCTTTGACCAGCTTGAGGAGTATAGGCTTTCTTCCGCTTGAAGAATCCGCCGTTCCTGTTTCGCATATGATGCCTGCATCCAGCAGTTCATTTATTATATTGGTGATGGATGTTTTTGTAAGCCCCGTAATTCTTGACAATTGAGCCCGCGAAACCTTCTCCATCGAATTCAGCAGCCTGAGTACAAGGCTTCTGTTGCTGGATTTTATAGTGGAATGATTGGATCCATTTTTAAAATTCTTCATATCCTCGCCTCAATTTAACATAGTTTTTCCAGTTTACTAATTTGCTGCTCTACGAAAAAGGATACTATAAACGCAATATGATGTCAAATCTACATTTTATCACCTAGTTGTTGATTTAAGCCCTAATGTGTAGTATCATAATATTAGTAAACTTTGTTTACTAATATCCATGTCTGAGGAGGACTTTTATGTTTGACGTTGCATGTCTTGGAATTCTTGTTGCCGATGCCATAGCCAGAACAGTGGATGAGATGCCTGAGAGAGGCAAACTTATGCCTGTTGAGCAAATATCCCTTCACACCGGCGGCTGTGCCATGAGCGCCTCAATCGACCTTGCAAAATTGGGCTTGAAGGCGGCGCTGCTTGGGAAAGTAGGCAAAGACGGCTTTGGAGATTTTATGGTAAGCACGCTGAAAAACGAGGGCGTCAATATTGACGGCCTTGTGGTCAAGGAGGGAATAAACACCTCCGCAAGCCTGGTTATTGTCTCAAGCAGCGGAGAGAGGACTTTCCTGCATTGTTTCGGCTCAAATGCGGACCTCACCTATGAAGACGTAAACTTTGATATCATCAAGAAATCGAAGATACTCTTTATAGGCGGCGTTAACCTCATGCCCAAATTTGACGGAGTGCCCTGCGGCATGGTGGTGAAAAAAGCAAAAGAAATGGGCGTTTACACAGCCCTTGATACTGCTTGGGATGCAAGCGGCAGATGGATGGAGATAGTGGAGCCCAGCCTGCCTTACCTTGATCTCTTCATACCGAGCTATGACGAAGCAAAAATGATAGCGGGCAAGGAAGAACCCGAAGAAATAGCCGACGTGTTTTTATCAAAAGGAGTCAAACTTGCGGTGATCAAGCTTGGCAAGGACGGTTGCTTCATAAAAAGCAAAGACGGTGAAAAGCATTTGATACCGACCTACACGGACATAAAAGCCGTAGATGCGACAGGCGCTGGCGACTCCTTTGTGGCGGGCTTCCTCACGGGTCTGATACAAGGCTGGGATTTGTACAAATGCGGCAGGTTCGCCAATGCTGTAGGGACCCACTGCGTGATGGAGGTTGGGGCGACTACAGGAATTAAGAAAATGGAAGATATTTTAGAATTTATGAGAAGATATGAAGACATATAAGGAGGCAGGGCAGACGTGATTACCAGAAGCCAATATGAAAATGCAAGGAAAAGAGCACTTGAGTACTTTGAAAAAGCGGGCATTGTATTGACCGAGGAAGAAAAGGAAAGGATAGAAGTGGCCGATTTCGGGCTGAATGATTTAGAGAGAACGGGGCTTGAGCTTATCACGTATGTAAACACCGACAGGTGTTGTGCCAAAGAGCTTGTTTTATTCCCGGGGCAGACATGTCCCGAGCACAGGCACCCGCCTGTTGAAGGGGAGCCTGGAAAGGAAGAAACCTTTAGGTGCAGGTGGGGAGAGGTTTACCTGTATGTACCGGGCGAACCGACAAAGAATATGAAAGCTGTTATACCAAAGGACACTCCGGGCGCCTATACCGTTTTTCATGAAATAGTGCTGAAACCCGGAGACCAGTATACCCTTATGCCCAATACGCTCCACTGGTTCCAGGCCGGACCGGAGGGCGCAGTGATTTCCGAATTTTCAACCAGGAGCAGGGACGAGGCCGATATATTTTCGGATCCTGATATAAAGAGAATACCGGAAATTGTAGAGTGATTTGAACATATGCTGATAGGGGGTCTGGTTAAGTGAAAAAAGCTGTAATGTACGGCGCCGGAAATATTGGAAGGGGATTTATAGGCAAACTTTTCAGCGAAACAGGATATGAGGTTGTGTTTATCGATATAAATCCGGTTATACTTGAAAGGCTGAACAGCGACCGTCGATATCCTGTCAGGATTATGGCGGATGGTGAATATAAGGAGGAGATTGTAGACAATGTCAGGGCGGTGAGCGCTGCAGATGTAGACCAGGTGGCTGCCGAGATCGCATCTGCGGATATTATGGCTACCGCCGTCGGAGTTAACGTGCTGCCTAAAATAGCCAAGCCTATAGCGTCGGGACTCCACAAAAGATGGGAAGGCGGCAATTTTTCTCCGCTGAACATCATCATTTGCGAGAATATGCTGGATGCCAACCATTATCTTTCAAAGCTCATAAAGCAGGAATTAAGTGAAAAAGACAGGGAGTATTTCGAAGAAAAGGTGGGCCTGGTGGAAGCTTCCATAGGCAGGATGGTGCCCATAATGACTCCTAAGATGCAGGAGGGCAATCCGCTGAGGGTGTGGGTTGAACCGTACTGCGAGCTGCCGGTTGATAAAGACGGTTTTAAAGGGGAAATTCCTGAAATCAAAAACATGGTACCCTTTACCCCCTTTGACTTTTATATCCAGCGCAAGCTTTTTATGCACAATATGGGGCATGTTACTGTTGCCTACCTTGGCTTCCTGAAAGGCTATTCATACATCTGGGAAGCTGTTAAAAATCCTGTCATAAAGCTCATTGCTCTGAGAGCGCTGCAGGAGTCTTCAACCGCCATGTCACAGGAGCATAATGTGACGTTAAAGAGCCTTCTTGAACACGCTGACGACCTGGTTTACAGATTTGGCAACAAACTGCTGGGTGATACCGTTGAGAGGGTGGGGAAAGACCCCGTGAGAAAGCTTTCTGAAAACGACAGGCTGATAGGTGCGGCAAAACTGTGCTTAAAGCAGGGTATAAGCCCTGTGTTCATTTCCCTTGGAATAGCTGCAGGATTCATGTTTGCGCCCAAAAACGACGAGTCTGCCGCCAGGGTTCAGGCAGTGATGGCGGAAAAAGGAATCGAAACAGCGCTGAGGGACTTTTGCAACCTTGATGCCTCAAGCCCCATTTCTAAGTATGCGATGGAGTTCCATCAGATGCTGAAGAATCAGAACAGCCTGGAGGAAATTCTGGAGAGGGCTGAGAAGATAAAGCACGGATGAGGGGGGGGAAAGTTGCCGGACGCATGTCGAGATTTTGAAGAAAATACCGGAAGCATTTGAAGAAAAATCATGAAACGGGAACATTCAACCACGACGGGGTATACAATATTTTCTGTATAACACCTTTGCAACTATTGACGAAATTGCCTCTATTAAGAGGGAAAGAAAGATAAGCCGGATTAGGGAAATGTTGTTATCATCTTCCAGTATCGACTTTAAATTCGCGCCGCCCTAAAACTTTTTATTTTATTCCTCTGCAAATTACAGTATAATTATTAGTAAAGCATGGCTGAAATGTACAGGCATTTTGCAAAGAGCTGCATTTTATACACAAGAAATTGTGAAGAAAGGAGGATTTATCGGGCTTTGAAGCTTGTGCGCCGTCCGGTAAATATGTAAAAATGTTTGATGTAACAGCATTAGGAGAATATTTGATAGATTTTACTCCTGCAGGGATATCTCTCCAGGGTAATGTCTGTTTTGAAAGAAATCCTGGGGGAGCTCCGGCCAACGTAGCGGTTTGTGTGGCCCGGCTGGGAGGCAAGTCTGCTTTTATAGGAAAAGTGGGAGACGACATGTTCGGACATTTTCTGTCCAAGGTGCTCAGCGACAACGGTGTCGAGATTTCAGGGCTGAGGTTCAGCAGCAGCGCCAATACTACCCTGGCCTTTGTCCAGTTGGATGAGAAAGGGGACCGTTCCTTCAGCTTTTACAGGAACCCGGGCGCTGACACCACCCTTGAAGCACAGGAAGTGAATTATGATTTAATAAAAAATTCAAAAGTATTGCATTTCGGCTCCCTTTCGCTTACCGACGAGCCTGCGAGGACTGCAACCCTTGAAGCGGTAAAATGTGCGAAGGAGAATGGCTGCACCGTATCCTACGACCCCAATCTGAGACCTGCCCTGTGGAAGAGCATGGAGCTTGCAAAGGAGCAGATCAAGTCTGTCATGGGCATGGTGGATATATTGAAAATTTCAGAGGAAGAGCTTGAGTTTATAACCGGTGAGAAGGACCTGGACAGGGGCACAGGAAAAATTTATTCGGAATATGGAATCAAGCTGGTGCTTGTGACAAGGGGGTCCGAGGGAAGCTACTACAGGTTTGGAGATCTTACAGGTGCAAAAGCCACTTTCAGCAAGCTGAAAGCGGTGGATACCACCGGAGCAGGGGACTCCTTCCTGGGAGGATTCCTCTATTCAATGCTTTCCAAGGGCTTGAAAAAACCGGATGAGCTTGATAGAGACCTGCTGGAGCAGATGATAATTTTTTCAAACGCTACAGCTTCCCTTTGCGTGACCAAAAAGGGAGCCATACCCGCAATGCCTGATCTGAAATCAGTTATGGAGCTCATCGAATCGGAAGCGGTGTAACTAAAGCTTTATACAGTGATGAATTGTAAGAGGCAGGTGCTGTTTTACCTGCCTTTTAAATTTGACTTGTTGCGTCGGCAAGGGGGCCGGTCCAGAAGGCCTTTGACACAGAGGGCAGCTTCATAGCGTAGAACAAAATGTTTAACGTTTTGTTCTACGCTTGATTTGGCCCTAAAGTTTTAATCTACAAGTTCTTGAGCCCTATGCGGCAATTTTAAAGCAAGCCGGATCGCGGAATTATCTTGCTTAAAACTGAGCTGCCACGGTGCAAAATAATTGTAGGAGAAAGGCAAAAGAGACTGGACTGCTTAAAAACTTGATAATTCGATAAAAAACGTGATAATATAAGTTGGAAGCAAGAGTTACCAGGAGGAGAATGAATGGCAGACATTATTGAGCAGTTGACCCGGGAATTCAACTTAAAGACGTTCCAGGTGCGAAACACGGTGAAACTTATAGATGAAGGGAATACTATTCCCTTTATAGCCCGATACAGGAAGGAAATGACCGGCGAACTCAGCGACCGGGTGCTGAGGGAGCTTTATGACAGGCTTGTATATTTAAGAAACCTTGAATCGAGGAGAGGGGATGTAAAAAGGCTTATTGAAGAGCAGGGCAAGCTTACCGACGAAATCGCCGCTGCCTTGGGCAAAGCTGCAACCCTCCAGGAGATTGAAGACATATACAGGCCTTTTAAGCCAAAGCGCAGAACCAGGGCCGCCATTGCAAGGGAAAAGGGCTTGGAATCCCTTGCGGAGGTTATTTTCGCCCAGGATATTGCAGAAGGAAGCATTGAGGATACAGCAGGGCCTTTTGTCAACCCTGACAAAGGAATCAATACGATTGAAGAAGCTCTAAACGGGGCTATGGACATAATTGCGGAGGACATTTCAGATAACGCAGGCTACAGGAAAACGGTAAGGGAGATGTTCTTCAGGTACGGTACCGTCATTTCGGAGGCGAGAAAGGAAGAAGACTCGGTATACAGGATGTACTATGATTTTAAAGAGCCTGTGTCAAAAATAGCAAGTCACAGGGTTTTGGCGTTAAACAGGGGAGAAAAGGAGGAATACCTCCAGGTAAGGATAGAGGTTCCCGATGAGAGGATCATCGATTATTTGAAAAGCCAGGTGGTTAAGAAGAAGCCTTCCATAACTTCTGAATATGTGGCGAGGGCTGCGGAAGATTCCTATTACCGCTTAATAGCTCCATCCATAGAGAACGAAGTGAGGAATGAACTCACAGAGGCGGCAGAAGAGCAGGCCATGAAAGTGTTTGCCGAGAACCTGAGGAACCTTTTGCTTCAGCCGCCGGTTAAGGGAAAAGTGGTCCTCGGCCTTGACCCTGCCTACAGGACAGGCTGCAAAATAGCTGTAGTGGATGAAACGGGAAAGGTGCTGGACACGGCGGTAATTTATCCGACTCCCCCCCAAAACAAGACTGAAGAAGCCAAAGGGGTTGTAAAAAGCCTTATAGAGAAGCACAAAGTTGATATCATATCCATCGGAAACGGCACCGCGTCAAAGGAAGCGGAGATATTTATCGCCGGCTTGTTGAAGGAGCTTGACAGGGATGTGCGCTACATGGTGGTCAGCGAGGCGGGCGCCTCGGTTTACTCAGCCTCAAAGCTTGGAGCCGAAGAGTTCCCAGATTTTGATGTGGCTTTGAGGAGCGCGGTATCCATAGCCAGAAGGCTGCAGGATCCTCTTGCGGAGCTTGTAAAAATTGATCCCAAGGCCATAGGAGTGGGTCAGTACCAGCATGACATGAATCAGAAGCGGCTTGGCGAGACCCTGGCGGGAGTGGTGGAGGACTGCGTAAACAAAGTAGGGGTTGACCTCAATACCGCTTCGGCCTCCCTTCTTTCATATATTTCAGGCATAAATTCCTCTGTAGCTAAAAATATCGTCGAGTATAGGGAAAACAACGGAAAGTTCAAAAGCAGATCGGAATTAAGAAAGGTTAAAAAGCTGGGAGAAAAGACTTTTGAACAGTGCGCAGGATTTCTGCGCATACCTGACGGCGAGAACATACTGGATAACACTTCGGTGCATCCCGAGTCATACGCTGCCGCAGAAAAACTGCTGCAAATAATGGGATATACCCTTGAGGATGTGAAAAACAAAAAGCTGGGGAACCTCATGCAGGAGGTGGAGGGGAAAGGAATAGAAAACATTTCAGCCCAGGTGGGTGTAGGGGTGCCCACCCTCCGGGATATTGTAAATGAGCTCCTTAAACCCGGGCGCGACCCCAGGGATGAACTTCCCAAACCTGTCCTCCTCACCGACGTCCTTCATATAGAAGATCTTAAGCCCGGAATGGTGCTTACGGGTACGGTCAGGAATGTTGCGGATTTCGGGGCATTTGTGGATATAGGCGTCCATCAGGATGGACTGGTGCATATATCTGAATTAAGCGACAGGTTTGTGCGCAATCCCATGGAAGTGGTGGCGGTAGGGGATATAGTCAAAGTAAGGATACTTGGCGTGGATGCCGCCAGGAAGAGAATAAGCCTGAGCATGAAGGGGGTAGAGGGATTATGAATCTTTTAAAGAGTGCCGTCCGTTTGGTGAAAAGAAGGCCGTCTGCCCTCTTTTTCCTGAGCACCGTAACCTTGATTTTTGCCGTCATAGACAGCTACAACCCGGTTTTTCCCATACTTTTCGGCCTGGGATCCATGCATGAAGGGGATGCTTTTGGGAGCCTTGTGTCTTTCCTTCAATTTATGATGGATCCGGATATAATTCCGTCTCTTGCGCTGTTTATTCTGGCCTTTTCAGTTGTGGGAGCCGCAGTGGCCAGCCTTGTGTTCTCAGGATACTTTTATGTTGTGAGCAATGCGTTTGCGGGAAGAAAAAAAGTGAAGGGAGAGTTTGCGACAGGGCTTAGAAAGCATTTTTTCAGGATGTTCTCCATATCTTTCAGGGTGCTGCTGATTGGGTTTATTTTAGCCATTTTTATGCTTGTGGCTTCAGTCCCTGCGATAGTTATTACCAATGCGGCTAAAATAACCAGACCTGAGCTGCTTGCCGCAGCGGTTTTGGTGGATATACTGACTGCAGGCGTCCTGTTTTTCGGATTTATGTTTTTTAGGACATATGCCCTTTTCTGGTATCCCGCGGCCATAGACCATGCCAAAAGGTCTTTTTCAATCGGAAAGAAAACTGTAGATGCGAATTTCTGGAGCATAACAGGAAGGTTCATCGTGTTCGATATAGTATTCATCGCTGTTCAGTTTCTGTTTGCCGCTATAGACCACCAGCTTGCCGTGATCATAGTGAAATGGCTTTTCGGCACAGGTTTTCTGTTGTTTTTTACTACATATATATTTGCCGCTTTCAGAATTTACAGCGCGGAAATCCAGGATTAAACAGGAGGCAAATACAAGGCCGGAGGCCGGAGTACAGACCCCGGCCCCTTTTATAAAATTATTTTGCGAATACGTGCTTGCCTATTCTTACCGTTATCGTCCTCGACCATATCCAGCTGCTTGTAGCTGTGGCGGGGTTCCAATAGTATAGACTCCCGTATGTAGGGTCCCAGCCGTTCAAGGCATCTCTGGCGGCTTTGTACGCACTGTCGTCAGGCTGAAGGTTTATTTGCCCGTCGGATACCGCATCAAAGGCCCCCGGCTGGTATATAACACCTGCGATGGTTTTGGGGAATCTGCTGTCCCGCACCCTGTTCAATATGACCGCGCCTACGGCTACCTTTCCTTTATAGGGTTCGCCACGAGCTTCGCCGTGAATTATATGCGCAAGCAAATTTACGTCTTTGCTGTAGCTCCCCGAAGTCGCAGTTGCGGCCGCCGTCGTCCTTCCTGTCGGAAGGCCCAGTGCTGCCAATGTTTGAGGACCTGCTATTCCGTCGACCTTCAACCCGTTTTTAGCCTGAAAGCGCCTTACAGCCTGATAGGTCTTATATCCGTATATGCCGTCAACGAGGCCGTCATAATAGCCCCATTTTCTGAGCAGGTATTGTATGTCTTTAACCTCCTGCCCCCTTGAACCGTAATATGATAGTGCGGCACGGCTGTAGCCGTACAAATCGGCCACCTGAGTTTTGTACACATAAACCAGCACCATTGCTGAAGCAGACAACACTGTTGCAAGAACTAATATGATTATCTTCCTAGGCAAAGCGACTCTCCTTTTCAAATATTTTTACTAATATTTTCTGTAATTAGGCGCAAAATATTCTTGCGAAGGAAGATAACTTTTTAACTCTAAAAAACAGAGGCTTTTACGAAGCCTCTGTTTATGTCAGCAGTATGTATAGCAATAAAAGCAGCAGAAATTCATCCTCTATTCCTTCGTCCAGGAGCAGGAAAATCAGGCCCAGCAGTATAATTTCCTCTATATGTATGCGCTGTCTGAAAAAATCCAGGATAGATGTCCTTTGTGCCTTCCGAATTCCGTGAAAAGAATCTTTTTGGTCCAGGGCAGCTTCTGTTTCATTAGGCAGAGGAATATCCTCCGTTTTATTTGTTTCGATCCTGTTTGCCTCATCGCCCTTATCCTGTTTTTCGTCGTGGGGACGGTCGGCGGCCGCCATCGGTCCCCAACCCGGGCCGTACAGATACCTCCTACTGAATTGGGGATATTTTTTGTACTGCATTCAGATTCCTCCCTAAAAACCGCCTTTTTCATAATCTTCAAAGAGCTTTGCCAGCCTGGACATGCGAAGCATGTTTATGCAGCTGTTCAGCTTCTTCTGTCTCCTGCTGTTTAAAAAAGGCTTTAGAGCAGATAAAAGGTTTATTCTTGGGTCATTGCTGGAATTCAATCTATCCATAATTTTTTTTATTTTCCGCATCATGTCGATGTTATCTTCCAGGTTGCTTCTTTCAAGGCCCTCTTCTTTTGCTGGCAGCGACTCCTTAGTCTTCGGAGAAGATTCCTCACCGCCACCGGAACCGGCCAAAAGCGACAGCAAGCTTTTAAGGTTATCCGGAAGGTTTTCCTGGCTCAACATATCGGCTATTTGTTTTACCTTTTTATTAAGGTCTTCGCTCATTTAATTACTCCTCCAAAAGAGCTTCTACTAACAATATATTCAGGATTTACTTTATAATGTCTTTTAATTTTTTAATTATTTCATCCCCGTGTTCACCTATAAGCTTTGCAAGCTTGTTGAGATCGGCGTCGCTGACTCTCTGCCTGATTTCTTCCTTGTTGATGTTGAGATTTTTCAGCTTTGATTCGTCAAGTTCGTTTATTTTCTCCAACAGTTCGTTTTTATCCATTTTATTTATTTTCTTGACCAGTTCATCTGTATCGCCTTTTTTGAGCATATCAAGGGCAGCATTGATTTTTGCCTGGAGGACCTTCTCGTCCATTTTGCCCAGAATATCAGCCATCATTTTGTTCAAGTTGTTCATCATAAAACCTCCTTATAAAAATTAAACTTTGTTTATGTATAGGGCTTGATCACCGGAATTTTGAAACAATAAGTTTACGGGATGTCCTCGGAATAATCGCTGCCGATGAAAAGAAGCAGGAACAATACAATAAAAAACAGTATGAAACCGTTATCCGATGCTTCCGCCACATCTGCACAGCCTCTGTTAAGGTTTGAATTGAACACAAAAAGAAACACCAGGATGAAAAATAAAAGCTCATCGTTTTGGGACCGGAAAACATCCTGTACCCTGCTGAATATTTTTTCCATAAAGCCCATAGAACTACCCTCCGCTTTTAAAATCACACCTATACTATATGACGGTTAAGGAAAAAGCGTTACAAAAAAAAAGCCGGTGTCCGGCTTCATATATCGGTATCGTACCTTAGTAGAACAGCAGCAGAAACACAAGGATGAAAAACAATAATTCAGTGTTTCCGGAGCAGGAATCCGTAATGGGACGTCTCCGTCTCAGTATTCCTATGGGCCTGTTATCGTAGAAAAGCATGAGGAATATGAGTATAAAAAATAAAAGTTCCGAGTTGTTGCATTTATCTTCCCTTGCCATGACATCCTCCTAAAATCCCTTGAATAGGTTTACAATTTGGATTGATACTCCATTCACATAATACTCAAAAAGGCCTGGGGATGTTACACTATTGACAGCAGAAATATAACCGTGTATAATACCCCTACAGGGTATAACAGGGTCTATTTGCTTTTTGTCTAAAGATATACATTTTCGGGTTAATGGGCTTTTAAAGTGGTAAGTATGTTATCAAGGAAAGGGCGGCGCCTGTTAAGATTTTGAGAATTGACGGAGGCATCAGCCTCAAAGAGACGGTTTGTTCAAAATCACAAAGGGCGCCGGAGGAAGGGTGAATAAAATGAACGGCTTATCTTATGTATTAAGTTTTATTGAGGGAATTTTGACTTTCATATCTCCATGTATGCTGCCTCTTCTTCCCGTTTACCTTTCTTATCTGGCAGGCATGTCCGGTGAAGAGGGCGCCGGAGAAGCGTCAAAACCCGGAAGGTTGTTCACCAACTCCATAGGCTTTGTAATAGGCTTTACAGTTGTTTTCGTCTCCCTGGGGGCGGCAGCTACATCATTGGGATATTTCCTTAAGAGTCATATAGATATTTTCCGGAAGATCAGCGGCGTTGTAATGATCATTTTTGGCCTGAACTTTATGGGGGTGCTTAAACTGAATTTTCTGAACCTTGAAAGAAGAATTGAGTATAGGTTTAATGAGCTGAGATTCTTTAATTCCGTCATATTTGGCGGAGTGTTCGGCTTCGGGTGGACTCCATGCCTGGGCGCTTTTTTAGGTTCGGCATTGCTCATGGCGGGCAACTCGGATACGCTTGTCCAGGGGATTACGCTGCTTCTGGCGTATTCCGCCGGCCTTGGGCTTCCTTTCATAATTGCTTCTTTGGTTTTTGAAAAGGTAAAAAACATCTTCAGGCGAATTCAAAAGCACAGCAGAATAATAAGCATCGTTTCGGGAATGGTATTGATATTGGCCGGTGTTCTTGTTTTTGCCGACAGGATGAAATACTTGAGCACAGTTACATGGTAGGGGGTTGTATATGGAAAAGGAGAATGTTAAGAGATTGATCGGCCTTTTAGTCTGGTTGGTAATAGGAGTGCTGGTTTTAGTTATGGCATTCAGTCTGTACGGCAGGTTTAAGCCCAATACACTGCAAGAGCAGCTTCGGCAGGAAGCGGAGGGCCGGGATGCGGAAGGCGGCGATGACGATGCCGCTGCCCAGGACACGAAGGACAGCACCGGACAAGAGCACGAGAAAATTATGGCGCCCGACTTCACCCTTGAAGATATTGAGGGCAGAAAGGTGAAGCTTTCAGACTACCGCGGAAAAACCGTATTTCTCAATTTCTGGGCCACCTGGTGCCCTTACTGTGTCCAGGAAATGCCTGACCTTGATAAGGCAAACAAGGAGCTGATGAAGAGAGGCGATGCTGTCGTTATTACGGTTGCCGAAGAAGAAAGTGCCGAGGTGGTAAAAAAATTTATGGAGGATAATAAGCTCTCCCTTCCCGTCCTGATGGACTATGACGGGAAAGTTGGAAGCATATATGGCGTAAGCGGCATCCCTGTGACTTTTGTTATTAAGAAGGACGGGTCCGTTTACGGCAGGATACCGGGAGCCACTGACTATAAAACTATATTTAAGATCGCCGATGAAATCAAATAGGAGGGCTTGGCAGCAATTACGGCGAAGTAATACACGAGCATGAAGAAAAGATTATACTGAGGAGGAGAGGGCTTAAGCATGCATGATGTGATAATAATAGGGAGGGGCCCGGCGGGCATTTCTGCCGCCATTTACACCGTAAGGGCAAATCTGAATACGCTGGTGATAGGAAAGGACAACAGCAGTCTGAGGAAAGCAGGAAGGGTTGAGAACTACTATGGCTTTTCCAATCCGGTAAGCGGCGAATATTTGCTGCGGGAAGGCGAAAAGCAAGCTTCGAGGCTCGGAGCCGAAATACTCAACGACGAGGTGATAGCTATAGAGAAGAATGACTTTTTTGAGGTTATCACTTCGAAACAAAGATATATAAGTAAGGCGGTACTTCTGGCTACCGGGCAGCCTCAGAAGAAAATCGAGATTGAGAACCTGGAAGCCTTCGAGGGTAAAGGCGTAAGCTATTGCTCCACTTGCGACGGGTTTTTCTACAGGGACCTCAAGGTAGGTGTTCTTGGTTTTAAGGATTACGCCATACATGAGGCTATCGAGCTTGAGGCCCACACAAAGGACATAACCATATTTACAAACGGTATGGAACTGGAGCTGACGGATAAATTCCAGGATGAGGCGGGAAGGTTTAGGATAAACACAAGGCCCATAATGAGGCTTGAAGGGGCGGATTTCCTGCAGAGGATATGTTTTAAGGACGGGACCAGCAAGGAAGTGGACGGAATTTTTGTAGCCTATGAAAGCGCGTCAAGCGTGGATTTTGCAAGGAAGCTGGGGATAATAACCGAAGGTAATTCGATAGTTGTGGATAGAAACCAGCAGACTAACCTGGAAGGGCTGTTTGCAGCGGGTGATTGTACCGGAGGTTTTAAACAGGTATCAGTTGCCGTTGGTCAGGGGGCTCTGGCCGGAAGGAAAATAATCGAGTACGTAAGAAATTTATAGCACATGGAGGCATGGGAGAGATGAATTAAAAGGTATTTGTGGATATAAAGCCTGTGGATAATGTTGATAAGTCTGTGAATAACTTTAAATAGCCTGTCCTATTTGTGGATAAATGTGTGTTAATATGAGTAACATTTTTTTATAATTATGTACACATGGTGATATCAATCATCAAAGGATTTTAACGGGCGCAAAAGTGCCGCTGTTTTTAGTCAAATATTTTGAAAATCCCGGGCAGTTCTGATATAATTCAACTTAAATCGAGGCTAAGGAAGGAAAGAGGATTATATACACGAAGATGAGGCGTAAAAAGATTTTTTTGGCTGCGGTGCCCGGCATCCTGGGCGCACTGCTTGTGCTGGCCAGCGCATATAAATACGGCCCTGCTATATCCACCGATTCGGTGGCTTACGTATATGCTGCCGAGAGCCTTCTGGCAGGCAAGGGATACGTATATTTTGGTTATGAAGCCCCATTTATACAGTGGCCTCCCTTGTTTCCCACCTTTTTGGCGGCTTTAGCCGCTCCAGGTGTGGATGTTGTCCCTGGGGCTATGTATATGAACGCTGCCGTATTCGGGCTGATCATTTTTTTTTCAGGTCTATGGCTGTGTAGAAATACTGAGCGGCATTTTTTTGCGCTGATCGGAACTTTTGCCGCTATGGTGTCCATACCTGTCTTCAAGGTTTCAAAGTTCATATGGTCGGAGCCGCTTTTTATTTTTTTTATAATACTGTTTTTCATAGAAATCGAAAGCTTTACAAAAACCGGTAAACACAGGCATCTTTTTCTGGCTTCGGCCTTTACCGCCCTTGCGTGCCTCACGCGATACGCAGGGATTGCTGTAATTCTGACAGGCTTGCTTGTCATTATGCTGCAGAAAAAAAGGATTGCCGAGAGGCTGGCTGAGCTTGTCATTTTCGGCTTTGTATCCGCCCTTCCCTTATCCTTATGGATTGTGAGGAACTATGTTGTTTCCTCCACACTGCTTGGTGCCAGGACGCCTTCCAACTACACTTTTATGCAGAATGTGGGCTTTGTGCTTTACACCGTAGCGTCGTGGTTTTTTCCCCTTGGAGCCCTTGCGGGAGCTGCAGGCTCCGGAAAGCTGTCTGCCTTTACAATCATCGTGTCGGCTGCTATAGCCTTGTTTATTGGCGTCGGAGTAGCTGCTGCCCTTGTAAACCGCCGGACGGGAAGATATGGCTGCCTGACCGGCATGGTGGCCTCTGGAAGTTTTGTCGTCATATACACAGGCTATTTAACCATATCTGCCACATCGGTAGCATTCGATACTATAGACGACAGGCTGCTGGCGCCGGTGTTTGTGCCTATTACATTCCTTATATTTACCGGCGCCGACCATATTGCACAAATGATGATGGAGGGAATTCGGGCTAAAAGGACCGCTGTCCACGTTCTAGCGGCTCTTATGTGCATATGGCTTGTTTATCCGGCCTCCGGCGTGCTTGCTGACGTAAGGAGCTCAATCCGAAAGGGGGCTGGGGTTTTTTCAACAGATGCCTGGCATAATTCCCCCCTCATAAATTACTTGAAGGAGGCTCGCCTCGACGGCCAAATATACAGCAATTATCCGGATGCCATCTATGCGGTGGTCCGCATACCGGCAAGGTATACCCCAAAGAAAGACAGCCTGCCGATATACGGGTTCAGGCAGTTTGAAAAAGCTGTCAAAGAGGGTAAGGGCTCATACATTGTGTGGTTCAACAAGAATACATCCAATTCGATTTATAACGTGGAAGAACTAAGGCCATACTTTACCATAGAAAAGATTGCCGGATTAGAGGATGGAGAGGTTTATGCAGTCAAGTAAGATATATCAGATAATAGCATCCATGCGCCCAAAGCAGTGGACAAAGAACAGCTTTGTGTTTGCAGGGCTTATATTTTCAAAATCTTTTTTGTACCTTGATGCTGTGATGCGGGTTTTATATGCCTTTGTCCTTTTTTCGCTGGTGTCCGGGACGGTATACATAATAAATGATGTGGTGGACAGGGATAAGGACAGGCTGCATCCGCGAAAATCCAAAAGGCCTATAGCCTCCGGCAGCCTCAATCCGTACGAGGCTCTCGCCTATTCGTTCATAGTGCTGGCGGTTGCGCTGTTTTTGGCTTTCAGGCTGGATTTCGAGCTGTTTTTAATACTGGCGGCCTACTTCACCCTTGTGACAGCGTACTCTCTAAAGCTGAAAAATGTGGTCATACTGGATGTTATTCTGATAGCGGGGGGATTTGTGCTCAGGACTGTGGGGGGAGCGCTGGTGATTGATGTGAGGATTTCTCCGTGGCTTATCGTATGTACCACGCTGCTTTCGCTCTTCCTTGCCCTTAACAAAAGGAAAAACGAGCTTCTGGTGCTGTCCGAGAACGCCGCAGAGCACAGGAAGATTCTGGAGGAGTATACGCCCGAACTTATCGACCAGATGCTGTCGGTTGTGACATCCACCACCGTCATGTCATACTCGCTGTATACTTTTAATGCGGGCAAATCACATTATATGATGCTCACAATTCCTTTCGTCCTTTATGGCATATTCAGGTACCAATACCTGGCGTCAACGAAGGATATGGGAGAAAGCCCCGAGCTTGTGCTCTTGAAGGACAAGCCGCTATTGATTAATATTATATTGTGGGTTGTTGCAAGTATTGTTATTGTTAATTATTTTTACTAAATCGGGAGGATTAGTATATGAACAAATCCAAGGTGGCGGTGCTTAAGACGTCGCCTAAGAGCGTAATTGAAGACTATAAAAGACTCATGAGGATGGCCGAATATGATAAATTTCTTCAAAAAGGGAAGACTACTATATTAAAAGACAATATTTCCTGGCATTTTCCATACCCGGGCGCCAATACTACTCCATGGCAGCTTGAGGCGGTGATCCAGTGCCTCAAGGAAGACGGATATAACGATATTGTATGCGTTCAAAACAAGACGGTAGTAACAAATGCATATAAAGGTGAGAGGCTTAATAAATATGTGGATATATTTAAAAGGTATAATATCCCGGTGCTATATAATTTTAAGGAAGAAGACATGAAATGGGTGAAATACGAGCCGAAAGCTAAAATGCTCGTATTGGACAAGATTTATCCTAAAGGGATTATGATACCGGACTATTTCTTTGACAAAAACATAATCCACCTGCCGACGATGAAGTGCCATATTTACACGACCACAACCGGGGCGATGAAGAATGCTTTCGGAGGGCTTCTCAACACCAAGAGGCACTACACCCACAGCGTCATTCACAAGACCCTTGTGGACCTGCTGGCCATTCAAAAGGAGATCCATTCGGGGATTTTCGCAGTAACCGACGGTACTGTGGCAGGCAACGGCCCGGGACCGAGGACCATGAAGCCGGTAATCACCAATTATATATTGGCCAGCGGGGATCAGGTGGCGATAGATGCCGTGGCTTCAAAGATGATGGGCTTTGACCCCATGGGGCTCGAGTTTATAAGGGAAGGGGACAAAGCGGGCCTTGGAAACGGAAGGCTGGAGAATATAGAGGTCCTCGGGGAGGACATCAGTGACGTAAACTTAGGATTTGAGGTTGGAGACAACGGGGCCAGCAGGGTGGGAGACATCATGTGGTTCGGACCCCTCAAACCTCTGCAGAAGCTGTTTTTCCACACTCCGCTGGTTAATATTTTCGTACTGGGATCGGCCATTTATCATGATTTTTACTGGTACCCCATAAAAGGGAAAAAGATCGTGCGCGATTACCAGGAGAATACGGAGTGGGGACGACTGTTCAAGTCATATAAGTAACCGGAGGATAAGGCCTTGGATTTTAACCAGATCAAGAAGAAGCTCTTTATATCCCTTATACTGGGAATAGCCGTTGTGGTTGCGTTGGGTGTTTACTCAGACTTTAACAAAATAGTGGCTTCAATAATGAATTTTAATTTCCGGTATCTGCCTGTTATACTTATGCTTGCACCGTTGAACTACTTTTTAAGGTATATAAAATGGAGCTATTATCTTCGGATTCTCAATATCCGCATTGATAGGGCCGATAATATAAGGATTTTTATTGCCGGCCTCGGAATGACGGTAACCCCGGGCAAGGTGGGAGAGTTCCTGAAAGCCTACCTGATAAAAGAGCTGAACGGCACTCCGGCAAGCGTCACATCTCCTCTTGTGCTGGTGGAAAGGCTCACCGACGGCATAAGCATGATCCTGCTGGCCAGCGTCGGAGCCCTCAGGTTCAAATACGGGATGGGCATATTGGCCGTAACTGTGGTTATGGTCGCCCTGTTCATAGCATTTGTAAGGTTTAAGGCTTTTGCCGTTGCGGTCATAAGGCTTTTGAAGAGGCTGCCTTTATTGAATAAAATAGGGAAACAGATAGATGCTTTCTACGAAAGTTCTTATGAGCTCCTCAACGTCAGGAGCTTGCTGCTGTCGGTGGCGATAGGGGTTGTTTCATGGTCCTTTGAAGGCCTGATTGTCTACCTTACTCTCAAAGCCTTCAACTCCCCGATTCCTGTTTTATCCTCCATATTTGTTGTATCCTTTTCAACCATTGTAGGGGCTTTGACCATGCTGCCCGGTGGACTCGTCGCCGCCGAAGGGAGCATAATGGGATTGCTGCTGATGATGGGAGTGTCCAGGGAAATCGCTTCAACGGCCACTATAATCACCAGGTTTTCTACCCTGTGGCTCGGAGTCGCCATAGGAATTGCCGGGCTGATATCCGTCCAGCACAAATTGGAAATAAAACAAAAATTAGTTTCTTGATTTTGATTTTATCATATGATATTATTAGGAATAATTATATTTATCGGTGGAGGAGACAGTGGCATGAGGAAGAGGATGAAAAAACGGGCTTTCGTAATTAAGCGGGGTCTTTACACTGTCTCTGAGTGGGAAAAGTTTCATCATAGTAGTGCACAATTGGCCCTGTAGCTTTGCGCCTGCAGGGTTTTTTGTTTGGGAGGCTGATATGTTACTGGGTAATGTACTTGCATTTGATGAATCAACTGTATTCAGGAGCTTGAAGAAAGAAAACCTGACTTTCGAACAGGTCTACCAGGAAATCCTGAATTTTATAAAGGCTGATCCCGACAGCTCATACAGGATTTCGGTAGGCACAGACTCACAGGTAGGCTCAAAGACCGTTTTTGTTTCATGCATACATGTCCATCGCCTGGGCAAGGGAGCCATAGGCTTCCTGCACAAAAGCGAGCTGCCGAGGCCTGTGAAAAACCTGAGGGAGAAGATATACCTTGAGACATGTGCGAGTCTTCAGCTTGCCTACATGTTTGATGAAGAGAAAATCGACAATATTTACCGGATTGTGGGCAAAGACGACAGGTCCAGGGGTGTTTACTTTGAGTTTCATATCGACATAGGAAGGAAAGGCCAGACGAAAACCCTTATAAATGAGATGGTGGGAATGGTCAAAGGGCTTAACTTCGTGCCTAAAATAAAGCCTGAAAGCTACTGTGCGAGCTGTTTTGCCGACAGGTACACCAAGGCTATGTAACCGGAACAAGGTTTGTCTTGAGGCGTAAAAAGGTGGCTGGGGCTATGTTTGCCCTTTTTTTGATATATGATTGTCTGCGAAAAAACTCAGAATTGACTGTTGTAAGCATGTCCTTCCATGGGCCGCCGTCATAGCCAAGCTGTGAAGGAAAGGAGAACCCGCATTTCTGCTCCAACTCGCCTTAAAGTACGCAAATATCCTGGGCTTTTTGCCGGGGAAAATGTCTGAATACATTTCTTAAAGCAAATTTCCTGATCAGGAATTAGCGCTGAAGTGGCATTTCTAAAGATTCTTTAAAGGCTCTTGAAAAGAGCTTTGACAGGAGGCGGCTTCGTGAATCTGCCGTACTGGGATCGTGTTGGGATTTATAAAGCATTGACAGTGTATCATTTATATCGTAAAATCGTAATATAAGAATAAGAAGATATAATTGTCAACTATAAAACAAGGGGTGATTCGATGTCGCTGAAAGTGGTGATCGTAGGCGGGGTTGCAGGCGGGGCAAGCGCCGCTGCAAGGCTGAGAAGGCTTGATGAAGGTGCGGACATCATCATGTTTGAGAAGGGTGAGCATATATCCTTTGCCAACTGCGGTCTTCCCTACTATATAGGCGGGGTGATAAAGGAAAAGGAGAAGCTGTTGGTCCAGACCCCGGAAAATATGCGCAAAAGGTTTAACATAGACGTAAGGATAAACAGCGAGGTTACCAGGATAATTCCTGATAAAAAGCTTGTTGAGGTTTTTGACAGGGCGTCAGGCAGGACATATACTGAGACTTACGACAAGCTGATACTTTCGCCGGGTGCGGAGCCGGTAAAGCCGAAGCTTCCCGGCATCGACTCCGAAAGGATCTTCACCTTGAGGAATATTCCCGATACTTACCGGATCAAGGATTACGTTGATGAAATGAAGCCGAGAAGAGCTGTTATCGTAGGGGCCGGTTTTATCGGCCTGGAGCTGGCGGAAAACCTCTACAGAAGAGGCGTCAAGGTGACTGTGGTGGAACTGGCGGATCACGTTATAGGCCCTCTTGATTATGATATGGCGGCTATCGTCCACCAGCATATGAAGTCCAAGGGTGTGGAATTATATCTCAAGGATGCTGCGAAATCTTTTAAAGATGAAGGCTGCTGCATAAACGTTGAACTTGCCGGCGGCAGGACTTTGAAGGCCGATATGGTGATCATGGGCATAGGAGTAAGGCCCGAGTCCAGGCTCGCCGCGGAGGCCGGGCTTAAGCTGGGAACTACAGGCGGAATACTTGTAGATGAATATATGCGTACCTCCGATCCGGATATATATGCGGTAGGTGATGCGGTAGAGGTAAGAGATTTTGTAAGCGGGAACCCTGTTTTGATGCCTCTTGCAGGTCTTGCCAACAAACAGGGAAGGATTGCGGCCAACAACATATGCGGCCTGGAGGAAAAGTTTACCGGAGCCCAGGGTACGTCAATTGTAAAGGTTTTTGACATCACCGTTGCGATGACCGGCAACAATGAAAAGTCCTTGAGGAAGAACGGCGTAGACTATGAGAAGTCTTTCACCCATTCGCCTTCCCATGCAGGTTACTATCCGGGAGCGATACCGATGTCTATAAAGCTTCTGTTCAGCAAAAAGGAGGGTAAAATACTGGGTGCCCAAGTCATAGGCTATGAAGGCGTGGACAAAAGGCTTGATGTCATAGCCACGGCCATAAGGGCAGGCATGACAGTTTATGACCTTGAGAAGCTGGAACTTGCATATGCACCTCCCTACTCATCGGCGAAGGACCCGGTAAATATCGCGGCGTACACGGCTTCAAACATATTGAGGAAACTCTGCAATATTTTCCACTGGCATGATGTGGCTTCTATCGACAGAAGCAAAAGCATGCTTATAGATGTAAGGACGCCTGCGGAGTTTGACCTGGGCACGATAGAAGGCGCAGTGAACATTCCTCTCGACGAGCTCAGGGACAGGCTGAATGAAATTCCGAAGGACAAGGATATATATATTTTCTGCCAGGTGGGCTTGAGGGGCTATATAGCCAGCAGGATTCTCATGCAGAAAGGCTATAGAACGGTAAAAAATCTGAGCGGCGGTTACAAGACATACCAGCTTGCTACACAGAAGCAGTCCAATGAAGACATATACCGGTATGACGAGATAAGGGAAGATGATTCGGTCAAGCCGTCAGCCTGCGACGGCGACGGCTGCAAGGCTGACGTGGTTATACAGCTTGACGCATGCGGCCTTCAGTGCCCGGGTCCCATCATGCAGACCTATAATGCCATTAAGTCGATGAATTATGGTGAGCTGCTTGAGGTAAAAGCCAGCGACCCAGCATTCCGGGAGGATATCAAGGCATGGTGTGAGAGGACCGGAAACAGGCTCATAAGTGTCAAGTTCGAGAACAACGCCTTTACGGCCTTAATAAGAAAGGAGAAGCAGGAAGCGGCAAAGGGTATGGCTGAGAGAAAAAATGACAAGACTATTATCGTGTTCAGCAACGACCTTGACAAGGCCATCGCTTCATTTATAATAGCCAACGGCGCGGCCGCCATGGGAAGAAAGGTCACGATGTTTTTTACCTTTTGGGGACTAAATATTCTGCGGAAACCTGACAAAGTGAAGGTTAACAAGGATTTGCTCGGAAAGATGTTTGGTATGATGATGCCCAGAGGCTCAAAAAAGTTGTCTCTGTCCAAGATGAATATGGGAGGGATAGGGGCAAAAATGATAAGGTTCATAATGAACAAGAAGAATATCGCTTCCATTGAAGACCTCATCCTGCAGGCAAAAGCAAACGGGATCAGGCTTGTCGCATGCAACATGTCCATGGATGTGATGGGCATTAGGAAGGAGGAATTGGTAGACGGAGTGGAAATCGGCGGGGTTGCCACATTCCTAGGTTGTGCGGAAGAGTCGGACATGAACCTGTTTATATAAGAGCTATAAGGCGTCTGTTCAAGCTTTTAAGCTGAGGACCTGCGGGGAAAGGATTTTCCCCTCAGGTCTGAATAGCCATGTTAGATGAATGGAGGACAAATCGTGATCGACTTGAAAGAATATGAAGAAAAGGCGGAAAAGCTGAAGGCCCTTGCCCACCCTCACAGGCTTTGCATCGTAAAGGGTCTCATGGAAAATAAATGCAATGTTTCAAAGATACAAGAATGCCTCAATTTGCCTCAGTCTACCGTATCACAGCACCTTGCGAAGCTGAAAGCTGCGGGCATCATTAAGGGCAGCCGCAAGGGGCCGGAGATTTGCTACAGCGTGGTGGACGAGGAGACGATGGGTATAATCAAAGCAATTTTTAAGGACGAAAATTTGTCGTAAGTAGAATACTGCATGTATTCCCGGCATAAAAATATCGTATAAGAATTAAATTGTGAGGTGGCCGGGGAATGCGTAAAATGATATGTATCGTCACAGCCTGCGTTATGATGATGACGATGTTTGCAGGCTGTGGCGTGCTGCAAAAAAAGCTTGGAATGCAAAAAACAGAGAATGACGAACTTGCTCCTGTCAGCAGCGTGGTGATGGGTGAGGAGGAGGCAAAGAAACTTACCGACAAAGTTCCCATACATTTGTACTTCGCCAATGAAGACAATACGAAACTAAAGCTGGAAGTGCGGTATATTCCTATAAGCGAGGCAAAAAAAAGCCCCAGCAATCTGGCTACGATAATTGTTAAGGAGCTGATCGCCGGATCCAAATCCGGATTGAAGAATACTATACCGGAGGGGACTGAGCTTCGCTCACCTGTAAAGATAGAAGCGGGAGTAGCAACCGTTGATTTTACAAAGGCCTTTGTCGACAACCATCCGGGAGGGAAATCCGCAGAGCAGATGACTATATTCTCCGTTGTCAATTCCCTTACCGAACTGAAGGACATCCAGAAGGTCAAGTTTACAATCGACGGCAAAGCCCAGAAAGAATTTAAGGGAAACTTCAAGTTCGATGCCCCCTTCCCGAGGACTACTGCGCTCATAAGCAAGGAACCGGCAGTGCCAAGCTCTATAAGCACCGATAAACCGGCGGAGAAAAAAGATGAAAAGAAAGACGGCACCAAAGGTAAGGGAGAGGATGGGAGCAAGGCTGAGGAGACTTCCGGTGAAGTTACTGCTGATGATGAAATAATTGAAACGGATGTCGATGTTATAGAGGTAGATGAAGAGGAGATATTGGAGTAGCAAAAGGAGAAAGCCAAGCCCGAAAGGGCTTCTTTTTTTGAGAAGAGCTGTCTCGGATTTTGTGCCGCCGAAGTTGGGACCGACTATTATATTAATGTTATTCGTAGTTATTCGTACATATATTCAGGACCTTAAAGTAATTTTCCCCATTTGTATATCGATGACAAAAAAATTAGTTAGTGCGAACATATGCAATATACGAAAACCATGGTACTATTAGCTATATAAAAACTGAATGCTTTTTGGAACCTTGTAGTTCTGCATAAGTGTAAACTGGCATGGCGCCGTAGATACGGGAAACCCTATTTAAGGCGCCTTTTATTTTAGCCTTATGGCTAAAAGTTCTAAATCCCAATGTGCGGCATTTGTACCGGTTTGTGTGCCGGACTTATATTTTGCTTTCAGGGGGAATTAAGATGGCGGGATTTGAATACTTTTTGCCTATACGGCTGGTTTTCGGCTGCGGAAAGCTTTCAGAATTAGGGAAGTTCACCGGCCGGTATGGGACAAAGGCGCTTGTTGTGACGGGCAGGACGAGCGCGAAGAAAACAGGATTGCTGGAACGGGCTGTTGATTATTTAAGGCAGGAAAACATTGATAGTGTCATATTCGATAAGGTGGAGGAGAACCCCCTCACCACAACAGTGGAGGAGGGGGTAAAGACATTGAAATCCGCAGGGTGTGATGTGGTGGTGGGACTGGGAGGCGGCAGCGCCGTTGATGCGGCGAAAGGAATCGCCTTTAGCGCGGTCAACCCCGGGGATATCAGTGAATACATTTTTGGAAAGCAGGGAAAAGGTGCTTTACCGCTCATAGCAGTGACGACGACGGCAGGGACAGGAACTGAGGGGAATTCCCTGGCTGTCTTGACAAACCCTGAAACGAAAGACAAGAAGTCTTTAAAATCGCCTTTCATTTATCCCAAAGTATCCATTGTGGATCCCGAACTCATGAAAACACTGCCGAAGCCTTTGATAGCCGCAACAGGATTTGATGCTTTATGCCACGCCATTGAGGCATATGTTTCCCGCAGAAGCAATCCCCTCAGCGATATGATGGCAATCAAGGCTATAGAGATTATAAGTTGCAATCTCCCCAAAGTCTATCAAAACTCTCAGGATATGAATGCATGGGAGAATATGGCGCTGGCTAGCACCCTGGGCGGTATGGTCATCGATATTGCAGGGGTTGCCCTGGCACATGGCCTGGAGCATTCGGTGAGCGGATTGCTGAATGTAAGACATGGGGAAGGATTGGCAGCCCTTCTGGTCACATTTATGGAGTATAGTTATCAGGACGGCGTCGAGAAATTTTCAAATATTGCAAAGGCGATGGGAGAAGAGGTCCATGGTCTTTCCGGCATGGAGGCTGCCCGAAAAAGCATTGATGCGGTCAAAAAGCTTTTGTCGACGATAGGTATGAATGTGACGCTGGGCCAGCTGGGGGTTAAGGAGGAGCATGTGGACTGGTTGACTGCCAACTGTTTGAGAACCATGTCCTATGCAATCTTAAATAGTCCACGGGTGCCGGAGATATATGAAATTGAACAGCTCTTTCTGAAATGTATCTGATATGGAAGTAGAAAATGGAGGTTAATCAAATGATTGATGAAATATTACCGAAGATTGTGACAGAGAAACTGCCGGGAGAGAAATCCGGCTTTTTGCTGGAAAAAAGGAAAAAATACGTAGCGAGAGGGGTGAGCACGGGTATTGAGGTTTTTATCGAAGAGGCAAAAGGCGCGCTGATGAAGGATGTGGATGGCAACATATTCCTGGATTTTGCCGCAGCAATCGGGGTCCAGAATATTGGACACTGCGACAGGGATGTGGTGGAATCCATCAAAGCCCAGGCGGATAAATACATCCATCCGTGTTTTCATGTGGCGATGTACCAGCCTTACGTAGAGCTTTCCGAGACCCTTGCATGCATTACACCCGGAAAATATCCAAAAAAAGTTATGCTCGCGAACAGCGGAGCTGAAGCTGTTGAAAATGCAGTCAAGATTTCTAGGAAGTATACCAGGAAGACAGGGATCATTTCTCTCGAAACTGCTTTTCACGGAAGGACCTATATGGCCATGACGCTGACAAGCAAGGTTAAGCCGTATAAAAACGGCTTTGGTCCATTTGCCACCGATACCTATAAGATCCCTTCGGCTTACTGCTACCGTTGTCCTCTTGGCTGCAAGTACCCTGACTGTGGAATTGCCTGTGCTGAAAAGTTCAGGACTCTTCTTAAAGGAGAAATGCCGCCGGATACGGTTGCAGCGCTGATTGCCGAGCCGGTTCAGGGGGAGGGAGGCTTTATCGTATTCCCTAAAGAGTACCTGCAGGCTTTACAAAGCATCTGCCGTGAAAACGGAATTCTTTTTATCGTGGATGAGGTACAATCGGGCTTCGCAAGGACAGGTAAAATGTTTGCGTCGGAGCATTTCAACCTTGAACCTGATATGATGACGCTTTCCAAGGCTATTGCAGCGGGAGTGCCCCTCAGTGCGGTGGTGGGAAGGGAAGAAATCATGGATTCCACGAATCCGGGGGAAATCGGCGGCACCTATGGAGGAAGTCCTTTGGCTTGCGTTTCCAGCCTTGCGGTGATACGGAAGATGAAAGCGGAAAATTTTCCTGCAAAAGCGGAAAGAATAGGGAAAATCATCCGGGAAAGGCTTACGGAGATGGCTGAAAAATATGAGGTGATCGGAGATGTAAGATGTTTGGGAGCCATGGCCGGAGTTGAGTTTGTAAAAGACAGGAGAACCAAGGAACCCTATGGGGCCTTTGTGAACAAAATCATATCCTACTCCTACCGCAAGGGCGTAATTTTCCTGGGAGCGGGCATATTCAGCAATGTTTTAAGGCTCTTGCCCCCCCTTGTCATGTCGGAGGAGCAGGTCCGCTTTGGGATGGATGTGCTGGAGGAAGCGATTGCCACGGCGGTTTAGCGCCTTCTGACAAATTTTTCTTGACTTGTGCGGCGGCCGGCCATAAAATTTACTTAAAAGGTCAAATGTATATTTTTTTGGATTAAATGTATATTTTTTGATGAAAAGGAATGTTTATGGCTGTCCGATGCGATGAGATACTCAACCTTCCTTCTCTAAAAGGGCTGAAAGTTGTTGCCGGAAAAGCAGGCCTGCACAGGAATTTAAGATGGATTTATGTGGCCGAATGTTTTGAGGATACGAGGGAAATTGTGCATTGGCTGCACGGCGGCGAGCTGGTGATCATCACCGGTTTGGGCCTTCACGGGGATTTTAAGGCCCTTGCCGAATTGATCGAAGGAATTAATTCCAAAAATGTGGCGGGGCTTGTGATCAACGTAGGGAGGTATATCCGGTCCATACCCGAAGAAATCATTGCTCTGGCTGATTCATTGGAACTTCCGCTGTTTGAAATGCCCTGGGAGTCAAAGCTGGTGGAGGTTACAAGGGATATTTGCGGCACGATCATTATGAAGGAAATGGAAGAGAAGTCTTTGAACAACCTCCTGGAAAATATTTTATTCAGCGACCATGACATAGAGGAAAACCTTATTGACAGGGCTGCCTGTTACGGTTATGACCTTACAGGGCTAAACAGGGTTGGAATATTGGATATAGACGGGTTTGCGTCATTTCTGAAAATAAAGGGTATTAAAGATGAAGGCTTTGTCATAGATATAAAGTCACGCTTCCAGAAGATTGTCCGGGAAGTCTTCCTCAGAAAGGACAAAAAGCCTTTAACGATGATGAGGAGCGATTCCTTAATATTCCTCGTCGAGTCCTCCGGCGATGATGAAAAGGAGCTCAGAGCTGTTGCCGGCGAAATAAACCAGATCGCCCAAAAAAGGTTGTACGGCTTGACAGTGAGCTGCGGCATCGGAAACAGCTACAGCAGCTTAAAGGAGATGAAAAAGAGCTACAAAGAGGCTGAACAGGCATTGCGGGCTGTTAAGTGTGAAAACAAAAAAAGCGCGGTTCAGTTTTATAAAGAGCTGGGGATTTATTCCTTGCTTTTCAGCATCAGGGATCTGGACACCCTGAGGAAATTCTATAATGAGACCTTTGAAAGCCTTATACAATATGACCGGTTAAACGCCTCCGACCTTATGAATACCCTGGAGGTTTACCTTGAGGAGAGTTGCAATGTTGCCAGCGCATCCGAAAGGCTGTATATACATCGCAATACTTTGAAATACAGGATTCAGAAGATTGAGGAGTTGTTGGGGTGCAATCTGAAGGACCTGAGAGATTGCATAAAATACGGAATAGGATTTAAAATTCAAAAGATAATGGGTGAAGACAGCGGGACGGATTTAAGGAAGGATAAAAGTTGAAAAAGTCTTTTTTGGCATCCCTTTTAGGGTGCAAAAAAAGACTTTTTATGCTTTGGGCTGTCACCGGTTCCGGTTAAAGCCGTCGCTTGTCAGGATGGGACCATACATTGAAGGCCTTCTGTCCCTGAACAGCCCCCAGTAGTCCCTTTGCCTTTGCATCTCATCCAAATCAAACTCCGCAGTAAGGACCGCCTCGGAAAGGCGGTCTGCTTCGGCCACCTTGTTCCCAAGATTGTCGGCAATGAAGGAAGAACCATAAAAGGTGATGCCTGAGCCTTCAATGACTTCTGTTCCTATGCGGTTGGAGGCCGCCAGCGGCACCATGTTGGCAGCGGCGTGCCCCTGCATGGTTATTTGCCAGTGGGCTTTTGAGTCTATACTGCTGTCTAATGGTTCGGAGCCTATGGCCGTCGGATAAAGCAAAACTTCCGCCCCCATGAGGACCATGGACCTTGCGCATTCCGGAAACCACTGGTCCCAGCATATCCCTACGCCAATCCTTCCGTATCTTGTTTCCCAAACTTTAAAGCCCGTATCTCCGGGATTAAAATAAAATTTTTCCTCATAGCCAGGTCCGTCGGGAATGTGGGTTTTCCTGTAAAGCCCCAGGATTTCTCCGTCAGCGTCGATGACCGCCACCGAATTGTACTTTGCGTTGTTTTTTCTCTCATAAAAGCTGATCGGCAGCACGACTTTAAGCTCTCTGGCCAGTGCTTTGAAATGGTTTACGGCTTTGCTGTCTTCCAGCGCAGAGGCATACCGGAAATATATAGGGTTTTCCTTCTGGCAGAAATAAAGGGTTTCGAAGAGCTCCTGCAGCAGGATGATCTGCGCTCCTTTGGCTGATGCGGTGCGGACCAGTTGTTCTGCCTTGATGATGTTCTCTTCCGGGTTGGAACTACAGCTCATTTGTGTTGCGGCCAGCATTACCTTCCTCATAGATATTCCCCCAATTCACCTTATTTTTGTAGCCTGCCGGCATCTGTTGAGTAATGCAGTGGATGCAGCCCCCGCCTTTAACAATCGGCAGCCCGTTTACGGTGACGATTTTCCTGTCAGGAAAAGTCCTTTTAAAAGTTTCTTCCGCTTTCCGGTCGGTATCGGAGCAGTGGCCCCCAAATACCGGCATGATGATACCGCCGTTTACAAAGTAGAAATTGATATAGCTGAGGGGAAGGCGTTTGCCGTTAAAGTGGGTCTCAGGAGGCTGGTCCACGGTAATGATTTCGATGGGCCGGCCTTTGGCGTCTCTTTCGCGGCGGAGTATGTCCGTATTCTCCCGGGATATGTCGTAGTTCGGGTCACCCCTGTCTGAGCAGCACTGGATCATAACGCTTCCCGGCCTCACAAAACAGGCCACATTGTCCACATGCCCGTCAGTTTCATCTCCATAAATTCCTTTTTTAAGCCAGATTACTTTTTCCACTCCCAGATACTGCTTCAGGATCTCCTCGATTTCATGTTTGCTTAAGTGAGGATTTCTGTTAGGATTCAGCAGGCATTCTTCCGTAGTCAGGAGGGTGCCTTCCCCATCTACATGGATAGACCCGCCTTCCAGGACTATAGGCGCGTCGAAGCAGGGGATATCCAACAGCTTCAGCAGCGTTGGCGCCACAAGGTCGTCCAGGTCCCATGGGTAGTGTTTCCCGCCCCAGGCATTGAACTTCCAGTTTATTCCCGCAAGCATGTTGTTATGGCTTAAAATAAATGTGGGTCCATTGTCCCTCATCCATGAATCGTCATGCCGCATTTTAAGGATGTTTACTCCGGGTCCGCACATCCTGCGGGCCTCATCGGCCAGCTCCGGAAGGGCCAGCATGATTACAGGCTCAAAGCGTGCGATGCTGCGGGCTATTTCCGCATATGCGATTCTGGCCTGATGGATGGTGCCTTTCCAGTCTTTGTCGGACACAGGCCATTCCATGAATGTACACTCATGCTTTGTCCATTCGGCAGGCATCCGGTACATATGGTTCTCAAGCCTCATTTGATATACGACCTCCTTAAAAAACAAAAAACCGTACACATCTTATGGGAATAAGATGTGCAGGCTTCGTTGCAAGTAAGAATTACAAAATCCTGGTAATTCAAATCAATATTTGCTAACTATTATACAAAGGATTGAAAAAACACGTCAAGTTTTGCGGTTGTTTAGGATGCACAATAAGTTTTGTCAGTTGTTACATTTATCTTTTCTATGAATATGATAAAATATATGTAACCCGTTCTTTGGGCAATTGATGCAATATAATCCTGAAAATATTGCAAAAAAAGATAATCAAAGCGGGTTAATTGCTTACAAACAATTTAAATATGAAATTTTAGATTGAAGTACTTGCAAATTATTTTATATTTGATATAATAAATAGAAAAAGTGAATTTAAATTATTGCAGGTTTACCTGGCAGTAAACTTGCCGTAAGCAAGGAAGCCTTTTGAGGTTTGGTGCTATGCCAAAACCCGAAGGCTTTTTTTATTTTAAATCGCAACATATAGTTGTCGTACTTTGAAATTTTATAGATTGATTTGTTACGCCGGCAGGACAGGAAATTTAAAATATCGGCAAAACCAGTGCAGCGTGGAAGTTATATCGAGCCGGCGCCGTATTGGAGGCAATTTTAAGTTTCGAATTATATTATCTGCATATGGGGGGATAAAAATGAGAGACATCGGGAAGATGTTCATAAATGGAGAATGGGTGTTGTCCAGCTCGGGTGAAAGGAGGAGCATCATCAACCCGGCGGACGGAGAGGAGATCGCCGTTGTTACGGAGGGAAGCCGAGAAGATGCAAAGCAGGCGATTTGTGCGGCAAGGATGGCTTTTGACAGTGGAGAGTGGCCCCGTACACCTGCGGTGGAAAGAGCAAGGCTGCTCTTTAAGGTTGCGGACCTGATTGAAGAAATGGGAGATGAACTGGCAGAGCTTGAAACTATGAATAACGGAAAACCCTTGAGAGAATCCAGGTTTGACGTGAGTGACTGCTGTGCGTGCTTCAGGTACTATGCCGGCATAATCACAAAACCTAACGGTCAGACTTATGAAGTGGCAGACCCCATGCAGGCTATGGTGGTCCGGGAACCTATAGGGGTATGCGGGCAAATTGTCCCGTGGAATTATCCCCTTCTGATGGCTGCATGGAAGCTGGCCCCAGCACTTGCCGCCGGAAACACCGTGGTTTTCAAACCTTCTGAACTCACCCCGCTCACGGCTATCAAGGTTTTCGAAATATTTGAAAAGGTTGGGCTTCCAAAGGGAACTGCCAACTTGGTTTTAGGAGCGGGCAGCGTCGTAGGGCACGAGATTGCAGCAAGCGAATATGTGGACAAGGTAGCCTTCACCGGTGGCACCAAAACCGGGAGGAGCATCATGAGTGCGGCTGTAGGCAATCTCAAGAAGATTTCTTTGGAGCTCGGAGGGAAATCTCCCAATATTGTTTTTGCTGATTGCGATTTCGACACCGCCGTGGATTATGCTTTATACGGTATTTTCTGCAACCAAGGGCAGGTATGCTCAGCAGGGTCAAGGCTGCTCCTTGAAGAGAGTATCCATGACAGATTTGTAGAGGTCCTCGTGGAGAGAGCCAAAAAAATAAAAGTGGGGCCGGGGCTGAAGAAAGGGACGGAGATGGGTCCTCTCATCTCAAAACAGCATATGGAGAAAGTGTTGGATTATATACGGATTGGTATTGAAGAAGGAGCTGTGCTGGCTTGCGGAGGGAAGCGCATAACCACGCCGGAGCTCAGCCGGGGATTCTTTGTGGAACCGACGATTTTTATAAATACGAAAGAAGATATGCGGATTGTTCAGGAGGAAATCTTCGGACCGGTGCTGGCGGTGCAGAAATTCCGGGATGAGGAAGAGGCGGTAAGGCTGGCAAACAATACGGTATACGGTTTGGCGGGTGGAGTGTTCACAAAGGATGGGGCAAAGGCCTTGAGGGTGGTAAAAAGGCTGAGAGCGGGAATTACGTGGATCAACTCCTACCATCCGACCTATAACGAAGCTCCTTGGGGAGGATATAAGCAGAGCGGAATGGGACGCGAACTTGGAACCTTTGGGTATGAGGCTTATACTGAAGTGAAGCAGATCAATATAAATCTTGATGTACAACCTACGGGCTGGTTTTCGGAGTGAAACTTTTTTATAAAAAGAGGGGGATGATAATGTCTGATTCAATAATTCAACTTATAAATGTTGTTAAGGCTTATGGCAATCATATTGCTGTCAGGGATGTATCCCTTGACATAAAACAAGGGGAGTTTTTAACGCTGCTGGGTCCGAGTGGATGTGGGAAAACTACGACATTGAGGCTGATTGCCGGGTTTGAGCAGCCCACAAGTGGCACTATACTGATGGAAGGCGTGTCTATGGAGGGAAAACAGCCTTATGAACGGAATGTGAATACGGTTTTTCAGAATTATGCGCTTTTTCCGCACATGAATGTTTTTAATAATGTTGCCTTTGGCCTTACCATGAAAAAGGTGTCCAAAGCAGAGATAGAAAAACGGGTTATGGAAGCTCTTGAGCTGGTTCAGCTTGTGGGCTACGAAAAAAGGATGCCAAATCAGCTGAGCGGCGGACAGAAGCAGCGTGTTGCCATAGCCCGGGCACTGGTGAACAATCCGAAGGTGCTGCTGCTTGATGAACCCCTGGGTGCCCTGGATTTAAAACTTCGCAAGCAGATGCAGGCGGAATTGAAGCGTCTGCAGAAAAAGCTGGGCATTACCTTTGTCTACGTAACCCATGATCAAGAGGAAGCATTAACGATGTCAGACCGGATAGCGCTGATGGATAAGGGGGCAATCGAGCAGATAGGGTCGCCGGCTGAAATATATGAGAGGCCGAAGACGAAGTTTGTGGCAGGATTTATAGGAGAGACAAACCTGTTTGAAGCGCAGGTGTCAAGAATAGAAGGGGAGTATACCATACTGCAGGTCGAAAACGGAGAGATCCCTGTCGTAAACCAGGAGCTGACTATAGGCGAGCCGGTTTATCTGTCCATCAGGCCAGAGAGGATCAGATTCAGCTATTCCCCTGAAGGAAAGAAGTTTGCCCTGAGAGGCTGGTTTAAAGAGCGTATCTATGTCGGGTCAGTCCTAAAAACCATTATAAGCCTTGATAACAGCATGGAAGTTGTGATTAATGAATCGGTGGACCAAAGCAGCTCCTCGCTGATAGAACCGGGAAGGGAGCTTTTCCTTACCTGGGAACCCAGCCAGGCTGTTGTTGTAAAAGCATGGCCGGAAGAAGTCGGGCATGCCTTGGGGAGTTTAAACGTCAACGCTTTAAAAGAAAGCATGGCCATGAGCAAATGAGCTAAAAGCCGGCATTCATTTTCGCATAGGGGAAATATCAACCTGTGACGGGCAGGCTCCATTATCTGTTAGCAAGGAGGCAATAGGAGACTTGGAGTATAGCATCAACCTCTGATACAGTAGGCCTACTGTGGTTAACTACAAGACGCCGTGCCTTAATACTGAAAAGGAAATTCCGGACGATGAAAGGCCCAAAATTGATTATGCGGTGCCAAGAGTCCATGTACCCTGGCAGATAGCGGATAATAATTTCCTGCGGGATGACCTGGACTCCTGGAGGCCATTTTATAAGTTGAAGCTGTTTTATGCCAGGAAAGTTTTGTGTAGAAAAGGGTGATGAAATCATGTGGGGAAAAAAGTCGGCATCGGCCACCATCAACGCCGTTACCTCCTTACCTAAAAGAAGCATAGCCGCTAAGCGGCTGGGTAGCATGGGAGCATTTTGGACCTTATTGCCTGTTTCCTTCTGGATGCTTTGTTTTGTTGCAGTGCCTCTTTTGATGGTGGTGCTTGTAAGCTTTTTTGAACGGGGCACTTACGGAGGCATCGTATACAGGCTGACTTTGGAAAACTATACAAGAATGATCGATTTGATGTATTTAAAGGTTTTGTTAGTCTCCCTGCGAGTTGCATTTTTTACTACCCTGATATGTTTGATTTTGGGTTATCCTTTTGCCTATTTTATATCGAATACCAGCAAGAAATACCAACCGATTTTGTTGATGCTCATAATGATACCCTTCTGGACCAACTCGCTTATAAGGACCTACGCATTGATCGTGCTGTTCAGGCTGGAAGGCGTCATCAATTCGGTTTTGATGGCCCTTGGCATAATTTCTGCTCCTTTGGAGATGCTTTACAATGATTATGCGATTCTTTTAGGGATGGTATATGCGCTGTTTCCCTTCATGGTCCTTCCGCTTTATACCTCCATAGAAAAGCTTGACAAATCGCTTCTTGAAGCTGCAAGCGATCTGGGAGCCAGGCCATGGAAGTCTTTTATGAGGGTCACATTGCCTTTAACGCTGCCGGGGGTGTTTGCCGGGTCGATTCTCGTATTCATACCGGCTTTAGGGTATTTCTTCATCCCCGATTTAATGGGAGGCAGCAAGATACTGTTGATAAGCAATCTGATAAAGAACCAATTTTTGACGGCACGTGACTGGCCTTACGGTTCGGCGGTATCCATCATACTTATTATTATAACTTTTGTTTTGATAGATGTTTATGTAAAGCTCATAGGCGACAAAAACAAAATGGAGGTGTTCTAATGGCTGGGAAGGCGTATAAATGGACTTCAATTGCATACATGGTTCTGATATTTTTAATGCTGTATGCACCTATTTTTGTATTGATTGCGTATTCCTTCAATGAATCTGAGCTGAACATCGTCTGGACGGGGTTTACCTTTAAATGGTACGGTTCTCTCGTCAAAAACCAGGAGATAATCGACGCCTTTAAAAACAGCCTCATCCTTGCGTTACTGAGCACCATAATATCGGCCATGGTCGGAACTCTTGCCGCTGTGGGCATGTATAAATATAACTTTAGAGGAAAAAGCGTGCTTGACGGGCTTCTCTATATACCTGTCGTCATCCCTGAAATTGTGATGGGTATCGCATTGCTGGCATTTTTTTCAATGCTCCGCCTGCCTTTAGGCTTACTGAGCCTGGTGTTGTCCCATGCCGCTTTCTGTATACCCTTCGTAGTGGTTGTGGTGAGAGCAAGGCTTGAGGGCTTTGACCGCTCAATAGAGGAGGCTGCTGCGGATCTGGGGGCAAGCCCATGGAAAACCTTTTTTAAGGTGACGCTGCCCATTATTATGCCCGGCATTGTTTCGGGGGCCCTTCTGGCCTTCACCCTTTCAATCGACGATCTCATCATAAGCTTCTTTGTCTCAGGACCAAAGAGCACAACTCTGCCTATGAAAATTTTTGGGATGGTGAAGTACGGCGTTACTCCCGAGATAAACGCACTGTCAACCATAATGCTTGTCGTGACGCTGTCCATCGTGATAGTTGCACAAAGCATCAGGCTGAAAAAGTCCTCGTGAAAATTTGTAGCGATGTGATAGGGTGTCGGTTATTTGGAAGAAAAGCCTTTTGGCACTTGCGATTAGGCCCATTATATGTAGGTGCCGGATAAAAAGGGGATAGCAGTTCAGTTCAATAAGAATATAAAAAACTGGAGGTAGTAAGCTATGAGAAAAAGAACATTTTCAAGGCTTTTTATGCTAAGTATCACTTTGATTTTAACGATCGGTCTTGTTCTAACGGGCTGCGGAGGAGGTTCGTCGGGGGCGCCGAAGGACACACCAGCTTCAGGCTCTGAAAACGGGACGTCGGGTGATGGAACGCCGCAGGAAGAAAAACTGGATAAGGAGTTAAATATATTCAACTGGACCAACTATATGTCCCAGGAAGTAATCGATAAGTTCCAGGAAAAATACGGAGTAAAAATAAATTATTCTACCTACTCTTCCAATGAGGAAATGTTTGCAAAACTTCAGGCAGGCGGAACATCCCAGTATGACCTTGCTGTTGCCAGCGATTACATGGTAGAGGTGATGCTGAAGCAAGAAACGCCGCTCCTTGAGCCCATTGATATGAACAATATACCGAATTTCAAAAACATTGACGATGTCTATAAAGATCTTCCATTTGACCCCGGAAACAAGTACAGCGTCCCTTATATGTGCGGAACGGTCGTCATGGCCGTAAATACCGAGAAGGTCACTAAACCTATAAAGTCATACAGGGACCTGTGGGATCCTGTTTTCAAGAATGGCCTTGTCGTGCTTGATGACCAGAGAGCGATAATAGGCGTTGGGTTGAAGGTCTTGGGTTATTCGTTCAATGATACGGATGAAGCCCATCTCGAGGCTGCAAAGGAGGAAGTCAAGAAACTGCTTCCCAACATTAAAGCCTTTGACAGTGACAGCCCCAAGACGCTGTTGGTCAACGGCGAAGCAATTGGCGGCCTGGTTTGGAGCGCGGAAGCCGCGATGGCAAAGAGGGAAAACCCGAAGATACAGGCGGTATTCCCCGAGGAAGGCATGTACCTGTGGCAGGATAACTTTGTAATTCCCAAAGGTTCCCCTCATAAGAGGACTGCCGAAGCCTTCATAAATTTTATCCTTGAGCCTGAAATCAGCGCCCTCCTTGTAAATGAAAGGCCTTATACAAACCCTAATAAGGCGGCTCAGCAGTTTATCGAAAAGTCGATACTTGAAGACCCGGTTTCCTACCCTCCGGCGGAGGAGTTGAAGAAGGGTGAATACTTAAAGGACCTTGGCGAAGCTACAAAGCTGTATGACAGGATATGGTCGGAGATAAAGCAGAATTAGCGGCATGAAGGGGCGTGCCGGAAGGTCGGGAGCTTATCCAGCAATAATTCAACATATTAATTCTTCTGTCGGCTGAAGGCAGATGAAACATGCTATGACAAAAATATTATAACGAAAGGAGTTTTATATTGTATCGGTACGATGAGGTTTATGCATATACTCAGAAAGTACTGGATTTGATTTCAAAGTCCGATGTTACACCCGAGGAAGCAGCATGGATTACTCAGGAAACTCTTGAAGGTTTTAGGGAGAACGTAAATCCCGGATTTCTTGAGTACAGGAAGACAGTCACAAAAAGGGGCCAGTATGCTTCGGTAGAATGGAAGGATTCCGGAGCCAACTGCTTTGTCGATGTGAACGGGAAGGAATACATTGACTGCCTGGGAGGGTTTGGCATATACAATGTGGGACACAGGCATCCTAAGGTACTGAAAGCCGTAAAAGACCAGATGGATAAACAGGCCCTTCACAGCCAGGACCTGTTGGACCCTTTGCGGGCGTTGCTGGCAAAAATACTCGCAGCCATAACTCCCGGAGACCTTAAATATTCGTTTTTTACAAACAGTGGGACAGAATCCGTAGAGGCCGCAATTAAACTTGCGAAAGCCCATCAGAATAAAAAAGGAAGGTCTACCTTTATTGCCACCACACGGGCCTTTCACGGCAAGAGCCTGGGATCCCTTTCGGGAACTGCAAAAGGGGTGTTTCGCAAGCCCTTTATGCCGCTGATTCCCGGCTTCAGGCATGTGCCCTTTGGCGACATAGACATGATGCATAAAACGATGCATGCGTGTTCCATGGTGGGGGAGGATGTGGCAGCGGTCATTGTGGAGCCCATCCAGGGCGAGGGAGGCGTAATCCTCCCGCCGGAGGACTATTTGCCAAAGCTGCGCGAACTCTGCGATGATTATGGCGCCCTGCTGATTTTTGACGAGGTCCAGACAGGGATGGGACGTACCGGCAAGATGTTCTGCTGTGAGCACTATGGCGTAGTGCCGGATATCATGTGCCTCGCCAAAGCCTTTGGCGGAGGGGTTATGCCAGCAGGTGCCACAATTGCCACGGAAGAGGTTTTTTCAAACCTGTTTGAAAACCCATTCCTCCATACTACAACCTTTGGCGGGAATCCCCTTGCGTGTGCGGCTGCTATCGCAACAATAAATGTCTTGATTGAGGAGAAGCTTCCCGAACGTGCGGCAGAGATTGGGGAGTATCTGCTTGAAAATCTGAGGGAAGCCGTAAAGGGACATGAAGATAAAGTTGTGGAAGTGAGAGGTAAGGGGCTCCTAATCGGCATTGAGTTCGTGAACGATCTCATCGGATATGAAACTTCCAAAGGCTTGTTCGATAATGGAGTGCTTGTTGCCGGCACCCTGGTAAACGCCAAAACCATAAGGATCGAGCCGCCCTTGACTATTACGAAAGAACAGTGCGACAGGGTTTGCATGGTCCTGTCAAAGGTATTAAAATCGTTAAATGCATAAACTACAGGATTGGTTGCAAAGCGGAGAAAATAAAAAAGCTATGCTTCCTTAGGGCTCAAAATTTAAAAATCCAATATTGACCGGGCTTTAAGGCCTGAATATGCAAGCGAGGGAATTTGTCCTATTCCCTCGCTTGTGTTTTGTATACTCCCAATTTTCCATGCCCGCCCCATTGGAGCCCCATAGGTCACAATAGCTTTTTTTAAGCGACAGTTACCTAAAAATAATTTAGTGAAAGGTAAAAAAATTAGAATGCCCGGTTAAAGCGATGTGATTATAATTATGGTTAAGGATTAAAAAGCAATTTGTATTTTTGGCTTTATGATAAGGGAAAGGGAGTTTGGCGGACGACCGTAAAAATTAAAGTTCCTATGCATATATGAAGCGGGAAAGGGCTTTTCTAAACTACATAAATGCCTTTAACGCTGAGCAAATGGTTTAAACAGGCGCTGCGTTGAACATATTATTTCAGGTAACGATAGCGGCTGGTACGCCGCTGACTCATTATAACATTTACATTGTAAAAGGGGGAGATTGTATTGAAAAGGCTAGTCACACTCATGCTGGCAGTTGCTTTTTTAACGGCGGCTGTCCTTGGCGGCTGTGGCGGGAACCAGGCCCAATCCGGTCAGGATTCCGGTCAGGGTGCCCAACAGGAAGCAAAGCAGGAACAGCCGAAAGCAGGCTCTGGAAAAGCCACATCATTAAACTTCTGGACATTCCAGGAATTGCACAAGGAATTTATGGATGATGCGGTGGATTCATGGAACAAAGCCAATCCTGACAAACAGATTATTTTAAAAACAGATGTGTATCCTTACGATGAGCAGCACAACAAGCTATTAATCGCGTTGCAGTCCGGAACGGGTGCTCCTGACATTGCCGACATAGAAATCGGCAAGTTTGCCAATTTCCTTAAGGGGAGCAAACCCGGCTTGATTGAATTGAACAGCATAGTTGAGCCTGTAAAAGACAATTTGATTATGGGAAGACTGGAAAACTATGCAAAAGATGGCAAGTATTACGGCATAGACTACCATGTAGGCGCTGAAGTCATGTACTACAACAAGGAGTACCTTGATAAAGCAGGTGTGAACGCCGATGACATCAAAACATGGGATGACTACATTGCTGCCGGAAAGAAAGTAGTGAGCGCCACCGGCAAGCCCATGACTACGATAGAGACGACAGAACACTGGTCATATTATCCCCTCATAAACATGCAGGGCTCGGATTTTCTCGATAAATCCGGAAATCCTATACTGGATAACGACATTAATATAAAGACGCTGCAATTCCTTAAAGATATGATTTATAAAGAAAAAATTGCAGTACCCGCTCCCGGAGGGTTTCATCATTCAGAAGAATACTGGGCTTGGATGAACAAGGGCGGGGCGGCTTCCGTATGGATGCCCATGTGGTATATGGGCAGGTTCGTCCAGTACATGCCTGATTTAAAAGGGAAGATTATCATACGTCCTATGCCTGTGTTCCCGGGCGGGAAGAAGTCTGCAGGCATGGGCGGTACGGGAACGGCTATTACCAATCAGTGTAAAGATCAGGAGCTGGCAAAAAGCTTCATGGCCTTTGCGAAACTTTCAAAGGAAGGAAGCATAAAGACCTGGACCATCCTGGGCTTCGACCCCATCAGGTCGGATGCGTGGAGTGATCCTGCCATGACGGCTCCGAATAAATATACCGAGTATTTTGGGAGCGACATATTCAGCACGCTCCAGTCCATCGTAACCGACATAGGATCAGTAAATGTCGGAGAAAAGTATCCTGCCGCTGTTTCGCTGGTGCAGAAAAATGTTTGCTTCAAAGTATTGAAAGAACAGAGCCAGACTCCGGAGGAGGCATTGAAAGCGGCAAATGAGGAATTGATGGAAAAGTAAGCTGCGCGATTTTGATTGAATGGTATTGATGATAAAAGATTCAACTGGAATTCTGGTTGAGTCTTTTACTTTAATGTCGCTTTGTCAAGCCGGCAGCGGGGAACGGCTTCCTAAAGATTTGTTTTCACTTTCCCCGGAGAAGCGTTTCCAAAGGAAATGGTCCAAAGGCATGCCCGAAGGCCTTTTACCACTCACGGCGGCTTTCCGGTATCTCCGGAAACTGCCGCCTGAGGCCGTTGTTTTCAGCTGCCATAGCGGCATTAAGTAAGAGAGAGGAGGGCATAAAATGTTCGACGATGTTGTAACATCTCCGGATCTCAAGCCAAGAGCCGGTGTAAAGAAAAAATTTTTTAACTCTAAAGAAGTTGTGCCGTATATTTTCGTTCTACCCTTTATCATTTCCTTTCTGGTGTTTTTTTTGTATCCGATGATATCGACGGTCATCATGAGCTTTCAAGAGATTGCAGGCCCTGAAGACGTAAAGTTTATCGGGCTGGATAACTATAAAAATCTTTTCAATGAGCACTTTTTCAACGCTTTAAGCGTTACCACAAGGTACACCTTTTGGACAATTCTGGTTTTGATACCCCTGCCCATTGCCCTTGCGGTATTCTTAAACAGCAAATCTGTGATCGGAAGCAATTTTTTCAGATCGGCCTTGTTTATACCTGCATTAACGTCGGTAATAGTAGCCGGGCTGTTTTTCAGGCTGGCTTTCGGGGAACAGGAAACCACATTGGTGAATGCCATTCTGGGCAAACTTGGCATTTCGCCTGTTGTGTGGCTCCAGGGAAAGCATACGGCGATGTTTGTGATGGTGGTGCTGTGTACATGGAGATGGCTTGGAGTAAATATCATATATTTTCTTTCAGGACTTCAGGGAATACCGGCCGAGCTTTATGAATCGGCTTCCATTGACGGAGCAAATGCGCTGCAAAAGTTTAAGAACATAACCCTGCCGGGCTTGAAGCCGGTAATTATTTACGTTTTAACCATCAGCGTATACGGAGGGTATTCCATGTTTGCCGAATCCTTTGCCCTTTGGGGAGGGCCGCGCTCGCCGGGCGAGATCGGCATGACGCTGGTCAATTATATTTACCAACAGGGTTTTAACCAAAATGACCTGGGCTTTGGTTCGGCTGTCGGCATCACTCTTTTGCTTATCGTTATGATAGTAAATCTGGTTCAACTGAAGTTCATGGGCTTTTTCAGAAAGGAGGGCTATTAGGGATGGGATCAGGACTTAAGCGCAATATACCCGCATCTGCAGCGATGTTTATCATACTGTCGGTTTTTGCCGTATTTTGCCTTGCGCCCTTTGTATTTTTGCTCGTGTCATCCTTCAAGCCCGGGGCGGAAATGATACGAAACGGAATTACCATCAAACTTGACTTTGAAATGATGAATTTAAAAAACTACGAGCTGCTTATTAAAGGAAAGGATGGCATTTACCTTTTTTGGTACAGAAACAGCGTTATCATAACACTGCTTTATACATTGCTTTCACTTTTTTTTACATCGATGGTAGGGTATGGCCTCGCGATTTATGAATTTAAAGGCAAGAACTTGATATTTACCATTGTGCTGATTGTGATGATGATTCCGATTGAAATACTGATACTGCCGCTATACAAGCTGTCTATCCTGTTTAGGCTCATAGATACGTACTGGGGAGCGATACTCCCGTCGGTAGTATCCCCTTTTGCCGTATTCTTTTTCAGGCAATATGCCGTAAGCCTTCCGAGAGATTTCCTGGATGCTGGGAGGATTGACGGGTGCACCGAGTTCGGAATCTATTTCAGAATCATGATGCCCTTGATGCTGCCTGCCTTCGGGGCGATGACCATCCTGCAGGCCATGTCGAGCTGGAACAGCTTTGTGTGGCCGTTGATTGTGCTGCGCTCAAATAACATGCTGACTTTGCCTATAGGTCTCCAGTCGCTTATTACACCCTACGGCAATAATTATGATTTGCTTCTGTCGGGTGCCGTTATGTCGGTGATACCGATTATCATCATATTCCTGTTCAACCAGAAAGCTTTCATCTCAGGACTGACAGTCGGCGGGGTGAAAGGATAGACATATGTATGGTTTAAGCCGGTACAGAGGGCTATTCACATAAAAAGGTAAAACAGAATAATTATGATAATTTAAGGAGGCGCGGTATGAAAAAAGCAAAATGCATTGTTGACAGGGAGTATATTATCGGAGATATCGACCCGAGGCTCTCCGGCTCATTTATTGAACATCTGGGTAGGGCTGTTTATACAGGCATATATGAACCGGGGCACCCTCTAGCTGACGAGCAGGGTTTCAGAAGGGATGTGCTGGAGCTGGTGAAGCAGCTCGGCGTATCTATTGTGCGCTATCCAGGGGGGAATTTCGTGTCAGGGTACAATTGGACCGACGGCATAGGTCCAAAGGAAAACAGGCCCAGAAGGCTTGACTATGCCTGGCTTTCGGTGGAGACAAACGAATTCGGAATCGATGAGTTTGTCGACTGGTGCAGAAAAGCTAATGCGCAAGTCATGGCGGCTGTAAACCTGGGCACGGGAACCCCGCAGGATGCGGGATATATGATCGAATACTGCAATCACCCATCCGGGACATACTGGAGCGATCTGAGAAGGAAAAACGGCCATGAACAGCCCCATAATATAAAAGTTTGGTGCCTGGGGAATGAAATGGACGGACCCTGGCAGATTTGCAGCTTGACTGCGGAGGATTACGGGAAAAAAGCCCGCGAAACCGCAAAAATTATGAAATGGGTAGACCCCACAATTGAACTGGTCGCGTGCGGGAGTTCCACAACCTGGCTGCCCACTTACCCTGAATGGGACCGCATAGTGCTGGAGCATGTATATGATGATGTGGATTATATCTCACTGCACAGGTATTATGAAAATGAGGGCGATATCAATGATTTTCTTGCATCCTTTGTGAATATGGATGATTTTATACATACGGTGGCTTCTACCGCCGACTACGTGAAAGCAAAGAAGCGAAGCAAAAAAACCCTCAAGCTTTCTTTCGACGAATGGAACGTGTGGTACCAGAAACAGCAGACGCGGTTTCCATGGGAAGTGGCTCCGCCGATCCTTGAAGATGTTTACTCCTTTTTGGATTCTTTAGTGGTTGGCGGGATGCTGTGCACCCTGCTGAACAACGCGGATAGGGTGAAGATGGCCTGCCAGGCTCAGCTTGTCAACGTAATCGCGCCCATTTATACCCAGAAGGGCGGCAAAGCGATAAAACAGGCAATATATTATCCTTTCCAGCACTTTTCTCTGTATGGAAAGGGAAAAGCCTTAAAAACGCTGATGACCTGCCCTTCATTTGAAAGCAATCTGTATGGGCAGGCGCCTATATTACAATCGGCTGCAGCCTATCATGAAGAAAGCGGAAACCTGGCGCTGTTTGTGCTGAACTGTGACCAGGCCGACAGTGTGGAGTTAAAGGTGGACTTGAGATCCTTTGAAAAGGTAAGGGCTGTAGAGCGTATAATTATGGAGGGCCCGGATTTGAACGCCAAAAACACCTTTGAAGACCCCGAGAGGGTGAGACCGAGAAGCGAAAGCTTATCAATCACTGAAGGGGTATTTACTGTCGTTCTTCCAAAGCTGTCATGGAATGTATTCAGGTTCTCAGCCGGGAATTTGGAAAATCACTCAAGTTGCGTATAAAAATGTATGCCAAGGTGCAAGTGTTTTTAACAAGGATTGTCAAACAGCGGGCAGCATGGCCGTATAGAGAATAGATACAATGTCGCATCATGGCAGCGCAGTTATAGGACAAAATATAAAAAGCTGGGAGGCGCTGGACAAACATCAGAAGAATGCTTCCCGGCTTCCGCATTTAAGCTCGCTTTTACAAAGGGGTGTCTCCTTAGGGGCTTGCCGTGAAAGACGCAATTTTCAAAATACTGGTATGTGCTTCCGGCGGACACGTGAGCACGCTGCAAAGGTATTGCATGTTGAGGCCGGTCTAACCTTGTGATATAATTTAGTTGCCGCATTTTGACAGTTGTTCATTACTGTTCCAGGGGGTAAAAAAATCATAATGGGACTGGAAACTAAGCCTCCGTTTGAATATGTGAAAGCAAAAGTGTTTTTCCCGGCGAACTTGTCAAAGATTTTCAGAAATATTAAGATACAGACCCGGCTGGTATTGCTGTTTCTCATACTTTCTCTCATCCCTTTGCTTATTACCGGATTTTTTTCATACACGGTGTCAAGCAATGCCATAAAGGACAAGGTTGGAACCTACTCTATAGAAGTTATGAATCAGGTTGGGGAGAACATCACCAGGGAGATTGAACGCTTAGAAAACGACAGCGTAGAAATTGAATTTTCCGATATTGTGCAAAAGACGTTGCTGAATTATGACAGCATGAGCGAATGGGAGATAGAAGACGCCCAAAGCAAGATGAAGGAAAACCTGGTAAAAAAATTTTCCTTCCTGCACGATGTTTCCGACGTCTTGATATACACCAACAAAAGGGACAAGATTATTGCGTATGGAGATAAAGGCTTTACTTTTAATTTAAAGAGAAATCATCTCGAACAGTATCTGAATGAGCTTTATGAAATGGCGGGAGTGCCTGTCTGGATATCGGTGAATACCGAGATGGAGGAACGGCTGGTCCCCTTTGCAACCAGTGCGGAGCAGATGAGCAAAAGCAACGGCATACTGCTGGGGAGAGCGGTAAAGTCATTAACAGAAGGAGATATTATAGGCTTTATGATGATCCGAACCAATGAAAGGTTCTTCTCAAATATTTACAGGAATATTGATATAGGCAAAGGCTCGGATATTTTTGTCTTGGACTCGAAGGGCATAGTAGTCTCCAGCAGAAATCCGGAAATTTCCGTGACAAAAGAATATAAAGACAAATCGCTGCTGGAAAAAATCAAAGAAAGTGAGAAGCAGGGCAAAAAAGTATTCAATTTTAATATTGGCGACAGCCGTTATCTTGTAGCCTTTGCTCCCATAGAAAAAGCAAATTGGTTTGTTGTCAGCACGATACCCTTTTCATATCTTGATTCGGAATCCAAAAGAAGCAGGACCAGCATCATCATTCTTGGTTTGGGGTGTTTTCTTTTGGCCTTATTGCTGTCCTACCTGTTTTCAAAAAGCATTTCTTCGCCTTTAAAAAGACTGGTGCGCGCCATGAATCAGGTCAAAACCGGAAACTTGTCAATTAGCATCAATGACGACAGCAAGGATGAGATAGGGGAAGTGACAAATAATTTCAATATGATGCTGAATGAAATTAAAAACCTGATGGAGGATGTAAAAAACAGGGAAAGACAAAAAAGGAACGCAGAACTAAAGGCCTTACAGGCGCAGATTAACCCCCATTTCCTTTCCAATGCCTTAAATACGGTGAAGTGGATGGCAAGCGTCCAAGGGGCGGAAAATATCGAAAACATCATCACCTCTTTGATACAGCTCCTGCACGTCAGTATGGGAAAGGGCGGAGACTTGATTTCCATACGGGAGGAAATAGAATATGTCAAAAATTACTTAAATATTCAGGAATTTAGGTATTACAACAAATTCAAAGTAAATTTTGAGGTGGAGGAAGAGATTCTGGATTGCAAAATTCCCAAATTCCTTTTGCAGCCTGTGATTGAGAATTCCCTCATTCACGGCATTGAGCCTATGGAAGGACAGGGACTCATCGTTTTAAAAGGGTTTAGGTATGAGGGTGATATTAAAATTACCGTCACCGACAACGGCGTGGGCATTCCCCAGGATAAGCTCAAAACATTGCTGGACCTCGGGGAAGCTCCAAGCAAATCCCGTTTCAGCGGCATTGGCATCAGCAATGTCCGTGAGAGGATAAAAATGTATTTCGGCGAACAATACGGGCTATATATGGAAAGCGTTCCCAACCTTTTTACGACAACCGAAATTACAATTCCGATGATTAAAGAAGGGGTGGCTTTACAAGATGCTTAAGGTATTGATCGTGGATGATGACTCGGCTGCGCGGACAAATTTGAAAACGCTGATCGATTGGGAGAGAAACGGCTTTGAAATATGCGGAGAGGCCAGCAACGGATTTACTGCGATTCAGATCATAAACAGCGAGGTGCCGGATATCGTGATTACCGATATGAGCATGCCGGTAATGGATGGGGTAGCGCTGATTGAATACCTGGTGCAAAATTTTCCGAACATAAAAACCATTGCTTTAAGCGGGTATGAAGACTTTGATTACGTCAGGCAGAGCATGAAAAACGGTGCCGTGGATTATCTGTTGAAGCACAGGCTGAACTGCGGCCTGTTGCTGAATGTTTTAAAGTCAGCCAGAGAGAATATTTTCCGCAGTAAGGATGAAAATGATAAAAGGCTTAAGCTGCAGGAGCAGCTGTTCGCGAGCAGGTCCATACTGAGGCAAAATTTCATAACCCGGCTGGTGTTGGGCGGGATCAACGAAATGGATGAAATCAGGCAAAAAATGAATGAAATAGGAATGGAGCTCGATACCAGAAATCTGGCGGTTGCTGCGGCTCAAATTGATGATTTTCATTTTATAGAGGGAAGGTTTTCCATCAAGGAGATGGATAAACTGATCTCTTCTGTTATCGATATTTCGACGGAGATATTGAAAGATGCCGGCAGGTCCGTCATTGCGTATCTCGGGGGCGGGAAATTCGCCATCCTGTTTTCTTTTGGAGATATCCGCAGTGATTTGTATATTTACAATCAAATTATTACGACCATAAACAGGATTAAAACAAGCATTAAACGGTATTTAAACATTACCGCCTGTTTCAGCGTCAGCAATATTTTTAACGACATTACGGAGGTCAGCAGGCATTTTAAAGAAGCCGAAGCCGTTTTAATGGATAAATTTTTTAAAGGGAAAGATAAAATTCTAGGGAAGCCTTGTGAAAGCTATACCGGCAACGAGTTTATGAACCTGGACATCAATGACGAGAGGAATATCACCGCCTCACTGAAATCCCTTGACCGCCGGAAACTTAGGGATTGCATCGATGGGGTTTTTGGGAAGATAATTGAAAGAAAGGCCAGCTATAAATCAATATATATGATTTGCGCGGAGCTGATAAATATTGTCAACAGGGTTGCCAGGGAATGTGCCGTTGATGTTAAAATGATTTATTCGGATGGAGATGTGCCCTATAACGAAATAAAGAAATATGAAACCATCATGGAAGTAAAAAATTGGATATTGGGCGTTTATGAAAAATTGATCAGCCTGTTGGAAAAGCTGAAGATAAATCCGGATTACAATGAGCCCACAAGAAGGGCGATGGAATTTATTCAGAAAAATTTTGCAAAAAACATTTCGCTGAACGATGCCGCCGAGTATGCGGGCGTTAACAGCTCCTATCTCAGCAGGGTTTTTAAAGAGGACTGCGGAAAAGGGTTTATAGAGTATTTGAATTTAGTCCGGGTAGAACATGCGAAGCGCTTAATTGAAAACGGGGATGCTAAGTTAAAGGAAATTGTAAAAGAAGTAGGATTCAACAGCTATACTTATTTTTTCAAGGTATTTAAGGATATCTCCGGCATGACGCCGTTGGAATACGAAGAGCTGTGCAAGGTATAAAGGCGGTAAAGGTCAGGCCTTGTCTGCGCGGAAACTGTTTTTGATTTAGATGATTCTGTTTTTTAAAGCTTTGCTCACACCGCCTCCAACAGGAAGGACTACAGTAAACTCCGTCCCTTTGCCAACTTCACTTGCAACATTGATGTTCCCCTTGTGCTCATCTACTATGCGCTTCGCAATAGCCAAGCCCAATCCTGAACCTCCATAATTCCTTGAACGTGATTTGTCCACTCGATAAAACCTGTCAAAAATCCTGCCGATGTGTTCCCTGGGAATACCCTCGCCGGTGTCCTTGATGGACAATTGAACTGCGCTTGTGCCGGCTTCCAGCTTTAATTCGATTCTTCCTCCGCTGCCGGTGTACTTTATTGCATTGTCCAATAATATTGTTATAAGCTGCTTTATGCGAACCTCATTTCCAAAAACGGTTACATTATCTTTATTATGCAAAATCAATTTTAAACCTTTTTTTTGGGCAAGGGGCATAAAAGAATCACGTATTTTATATAACAGGCCGCTCAAATCAAAAGGCTCTTTGGGCATTTTCTCATCTTCGGCATCTGACCTTGCCAAAAACAACAGATCAGCAATGAGCTTATTTATGCGTTCCAGCTCGCTTTGGATGTTGACGAGCCACTTTTTCTGGCTGCTGACGGTTTCGGTCTCGTTTTCCATCACTATTTCAAGGTTTGAAGTTACCACTGCAAGAGGGGTGCGGAGCTCGTGGGATGCATCCGCCACAAAGGCGTTCAGCTTTTCCCAGGAGGTCTTAACCGGTTTTATAGCTTTGCTGGCAAGAAAAAGGCTTATAGAGAAAACCAGCGTCAAACTTATTGCACCTATGTATATATAAGCGATGATAACCCATTTGAGGATATATTTATCTATGTTGTTATCAAGAAACACCACGATAAAACCGTATTCCTTCGAAACCTTTAAAAATTTCAGGCTGTAATTATTGTTCTCTACTTTGCCGCTGTCAATTCCTTTTTGTAAAACAATTTTCTTCAGTTCCTCAACATCTTTTTCTGAAATGTTGAGACCCTGTGAATAGCCTATAATTTTTCCCGATGTATCCACTTTGATGAAAAAGATTCCTGAAAGAACCCTGTCCGCATAAGGTTCACCCATTGGAGGCATCATGCGCTCTTCTTTCGCAATGTCATTCATCAGCATGTATGATCGCTGGTTTATCCCGTACTTTATACCAAAGTATAGAGCTGAAAAAATTATAAACAGCACGAGGGACAAGGAAGCGACATTAATCATGATAAGCCTGATTTTAAGTTTCCGGAACATGCTAACATACCTCCTTGATGCAGTAGCCGCTCCCCCTGATGGTTTCAATAACAACTCCGCAGCCTGATGATGAAAGCTTCTTTCTTAGGTGCGAGAGATATACTTCGATATTATTAAGGTCCACATCCGATTGAAAGCCCCAGATTTTCTCTAGCAATTGCTCTTTTGTAACCACCATGTTTTTATTTCTGGCAAGTATTTCAAAGATTTGCGACTCTTTTGATGAAAGCTTTATTATGTTGCCATTGGTGTTTATTTCGCCTTTTAAGGGATTGAAGCTTATATTTCCAATTTTTATTTCTTCGTTTATGATTATTTCCGTTTGACGTCTTGCCAGGGCTCTTATTCTTGCCAGCAGTTCGTCCTTTGAAAAGGGCTTTATCAAATAATCGTCAGCCCCGCTGTCCAAGCCTTCGACCCTGTCTTTGATCGAATCCTTTGCGGTTAATATAAGGACAGGCGTTGTAATCCCTTGTTTTCTTAATGCCTTCAGAACATCAAGGCCTTCCTTTCCGGGCAGCATCCTGTCAAGGATAATGACGTTGTAAATGCCGGTTTCAGCCATTTCCTGGCCTGTGATTCCGTCAAAAGCCACATCGACTATATAGTTGTTCTTTTTCAAAGTGTACACAAGAGCTTCGGAAAGGGGTACTTCATCTTCAACAAGCAATATCCTCATTTTTTCACCGCTTTCACTATATATTATAGTTTAATTATACATTAACAACCTTAAGAGAAGCTTAATAAATTTTTTATAAATTTTTAAGGAAAGATTAAGGTTATTAATTTAATATAGATTCGATAGGCAACAATGTATATATATGTTGTAGGGGGATTAATATGGAAGGAAAAAAAAAGAAGAAGGTTGTTTATCTGGTTATTGCGACCGTTGCAGTTGCGATTGTCGTATTAGGCGTTATAAACCATAAAAAACCGGGCCCAGGCGGTGTGAGAGGGGCAGGAAATATGAGGGGCGGCGATATCGCCATCAGCGTTGAAACCCAGGAAATACGCCCTGAAACCATCGAACAATATGTCACTGTGTCCTCAAAGGTGACGGCAAACAATGAAGTGTCTGTTATACCAAAGGTAGGCGGCACGGTAAAAAATGTATACGTCAATCTCGGCGATACTGTAAAGGCCGGAGATATCCTGTTTGAAATAGACGATACAAACCTTCGCTTGCAGGTTGAGCAGGCAGCCACTGCCCTTGCCTCCGCGCAGGCGAGCTATGATATGAGTTTGGGGGCAAGCCTTGAGAATCAAATAGTACAGCTGCGGGCTTCTGTCGAGTCATATGAAATCCAGTACAATGATTTGCTTAAAGACCTTGAAAATGCCAAAGCTTTGTACGCCCAGGGGGCAATATCAAAGGAGGAGCTTGATACCCTGCAGTCAAATGTGGATAAAGTAAAGCTGCAGCTTGACTCTGCAAGGGCGAATTTGAGGCTGACCGAGGAAAAGACCAAAGAGGGAACAAGAAAGACGGGACAGGCAGCCATAGAGCAGGCCAAGAAGGCTTTGGAAATTGCCCAGACCCAGTTGGGATACACCAAAGTAAAAGCAGAAATTGACGGGGTAATCAGCGCTTGTAACGTAACAGTCGGCTCGACGGTCAGCACTCAAAGCGCAGCCATGAAAATTGTGAATACCGACAAGTTTAAGATTTCCTTCAACATATCGGATGATTATATAAATAAGATTTCTGTCGGATCAAAAGCATACATAACGATATCGGCGGCATCCGACACTCCTTATGAAGGCACCGTCGCTTATATTTCTCCGGCGGCGGACAGCACCACAATGCTGTATCCGGTAGAAGTTTATATCGATAACCCGGACAATAAAATAAAGTCGGGCATGTTTGCGTCGCTGAGACTTGTGGTGGACAGAAGGGAAAATACCGTTTCGGTTCCGTTGAATGCCGTAATTGAAAAGGGCAATGAGAAGTTCGTTTATGTCGTTGATGGAAATAATATCGCCCACAAAAGGATAGTGGAGACAGGTATAAAAAATGATACGAATATAGAAATAACAAGCGGGGTCCAGAACGGAGAAAAGGTAGTCGTAAAGGGACAGAGCTTCTTATCTGACGGAAGCACCGTAAATGATGTTACAGCCGCAAAGTGAGACTTTAAGCGATAGAAAGGATCTGATGTGAGTATGGATTTGACAAAAATATCAATCAAAAGGCCTGTAACAATATTTGTAGCCATGGCAGTGGTGATCATTCTCGGTATTGTTTCCTTAACACAAATGCAGATGGCTCTGACCCCCGACATCGATATACCTGTCGCGCTTATAATGGCAGAATATGAAGGCGCAGGCCCGGAAGAGGTTGAGAGCCTTGTTACAGAAGTTATTGAAGGCGCCGTGGCAAATGTAGAAAATATCGATTCTATCATCTCCTATTCCATGGAGGGTTCATCCATAGTAGTAGCGCAGTTTAACTATGGAATAAACCTGGATAAAGCCATAGACGATATCCGGAATAAAGTAGACATGGTTGAGCGTTTGCTTCCGGACAGCGTGGACTCGCCTACGATCCTGAAAATGGATATGAATTCCATGCCTGTGGCCAATATTGTTGTTTCATCCGACAGCATGGATACCGATGAATTGAAAACATTCGTAGAAGATACAATAAAACCCCGCATCGAAAGGCAGCCGGGGGTCGCTTCTGTCGATGTCATGGGCGGCCGTGAAAAAGAGATCAGGGTCGAAATCGATCCTGAAAGGCTGCAGGGCCTTGGGCTTACCGTGGCAAGCATTGGACAGGTGCTGGCGGCGGAAAATGCGAACCAGCCCGGGGGGACTATAGAATACGGGGAAAATTCCCTTACCATAAGCAGCAAACTGAAAATGGAAAGCATTGAGGATGTAAAAGCGACGCCCATCAAGCTTCCCGGCGGAACTGTCGTCCAACTGCAGGATATTGCCCAAATAACGGAAGCCGATAAAGAGATCCAGTCCATCAGCCGTTATAACGGCGAGCAGTGTATCAGTCTTTCGGTGACAAAAGCCAGTGACGGGAATACCGTTACGACGGTAAACGCAGTTAAAAAAGAGGTTGAAAAAATCTCCAAGGAATACAGCAGTATCCATCTGGAGGTAGTAAATGAATCCGGAAGCATTATTGAAAAATCTATAAATAACGTTATATCGAATATATTTACCGGCGCGGCGCTTGCCATTGTGACGCTTTTTGTTTTCTTGAAAAATATAGGTTTAACAGGAATTATCACGATTTCCATGCCCTTGTCCATCATCGCAACATTTGTTTTGCTGTATTTTTCCGGAACAACGCTGAACATGGTTTCCCTGGGAGGCCTTTCAATTGGCGTCGGCATGCTTGTGGACAACTCGGTTGTCGTACTTGAGAACATCTATAGATTTAGGACTACAGAGGGCTATGAAAGAGTTAAAGGAACCTACAGGGCGACAAAAGAGGTTTCGCTGGCGTTAATGGCATCAACGCTTACGACGATAGTAGTCTTCGTGCCCTTTATCTTTTTAAGAGGTCTGGCTTTGCAGATAATGAAGGACCTGGCCATAACGGTAATATTTTCGCTGATGATGTCTCTTGGTGTTGCTGTTACAGTTGTTCCTATGCTGAGCGCAAATTATGTAAATAATGTGCACAGGAACAGGGCACCGAAGCCTTTTGGCTTCATTAACACCCTGCTGGATCTGTTCGATAGGTTCATCAAGGGACTGGACCGTGCATACCAGAAGTCTCTCAGGTGGGCCTTGCAGCATAAGAAGAGTACCGTTCTGACAATAGTCGGCATTTTCGTAGCTTCGCTCTTCACGCTGCCATCCATTGGCATGGAGCTTATGCCTCGTTCGGATGAAGGAACTTTCACTGTTACGGTGGAGGCTCCTAAAGGGAGCAAGCTTGAGGTGATAAATGAGCTTTCCATGAAGGTTGAGGAAATACTGGAAAAGAATGTACCGGAAATGAAAACGATGACGGTTTCCCTGTCCGGCTCATCAGGTGGCGGAGGACCTATGATGGGCGGGGGAGGCGGAACGAGCACAATCAGAGTTAAGCTGGTGGATAAAACAGAAAGGAACAGAAGCGTTGAGGAAATCGTAGAGGCGGTAAGAAATCTTACAAAGGATGTCGCAGGGGCGAAAATCACGGCTTCCTCTTCCTCAAATATAGGCTCCATGGCAGGCGGGGGAGTTACGCTGGAGATTTTTGGCGAGGATATGGATACGCTGAAAGAAATCGCTAATCAAATTCAGCACCAGATGTCCAAGATAGAAGGAACAAGACAGATAGAAAGCTCCCTGGAGGACCAGGACACACAGGTTGCGCTTAAAATAAACAAGGATAAAATCAGGCAGTATGGGCTTACCGGTTCCCAGGTGGCTTCACAGGTAAGGAATATCATTTCCGGGTATACGGCATCAACATTGAAAGTAAGCGGCTCAGAAATGGATATAAGGATTGTCTATCCGGAAGAATTTGTGACAACGCTGACGAATCTTGGTGATATCGCCATCAGCACAGGCACGGGAGCATATATTCCCCTTTCTTCGGTTGCTGAAATCGCCATGGAGGATGTGCCAACCTCCATCACAAGGTCTGACCAAAAACGTTATATAACGGTTTCCTGTGATGTTTTTGGCCGTCCATCCGGAACTGTGGCAAATGAAGTGATGGATGTCGTCAACCAGATGAAGCTGCCGGACGGATACTCGGTGTCCCTTGGCGGAGCCAATGAAATGATGAACGAGACCTTTAACTCGCTGTTTGCCGCGATAGCCCTGGCGATAGTACTGGTGTACCTGGTTATGGCCGCCCAGTTTGAGTCGTTTCTGAATCCCTTCATCATCATGTTTACCATACCGCTGGCCTTTACCGGTGTCCTGTTGCTTCTGTTTGTGACCGGCGTGTCAATAAGCATGATGGCGCTGATCGGCTGTCTGGTGCTTGTGGGAATCGTTGTAAACAATGGTATTATACTTATCGACTATACCAACACTTTGAGGGAAAGAGACGGATACGGCCTGGAAGAAGCCGTTCTGAAGGCTTGCCCTACCAGGCTTCGTCCGATACTTATGACGGCATTGACTACCATTTTCGGACAGTTCCCGGTCATATTCTCCACCGGTTCAAACAGCGAGATGCTGAGGGGAATGGGACTTACAATTGCAGGAGGACTGGCGACGTCCACCTTCCTTACTTTGTTCTTTGTGCCCGTGCTTTACATTTATTTTGACAGGCTGGCAAACAGGGTGAGGAGAGCATTGAAGATGAGGCCAAAAATGAAACGGATTGAGCTTGAACAGGAGCTAAATTAAAGCATGCAAGATGATAAATCATAGAAGAGGGTTTTACGGCAAGGTAAAGGGGCCTTGTAAAGAATTGACCGGGCGCCTCCTTTCAAAGTGAAATCAGAGTCTCAGAGTGAAATATTTAGGGATAGCTATCCGTCGGCGGATTGCTATCCCTAATTTTTAGCAAAGGGCTTTCTGTTTATCCATAGAATATTCTGCGCCTAAGCTGTGCATCGGCTCATGGAATGAGAGTTAAAAATTTTAGTGTCGCATATTAATTTTATAATTCGATTTCCACAGGCGCGTTTTTATCCGTTGAATTTCGTATAATAAGCTCATTTTTCAATATAACCAATTTATTCTTTGTATTCGGCTTGTCTATTACTGTGGTGAGAAGCTTAACCGATTCCTCTCCCATTTGCTGTATGGGCAATGAGACGGTGGATAATGCCGGCTCATAAAGGGCGGAAAGCATAATATTGTCAAATCCGATCACGGCGATATCATCAGGAACTCTTATTTTTCTCTGGGCGAAATATTTCATGCTACTAATATCTAAAATATTCAGAATAATATTTGAATAAAGTTCGGAGATACATTAATTCATCTCCGAACTTATCCAAATCCAAGGTCATAAGATATGCCAGGCCTTTGCTAAAAGGGCTGAGCTATCTTTTGTTGTGCTTGGAGACTTTGTCACATTTAAAGAGCCTATGAAAGTTATCTGATACCCTTGCAGTTTTTACGAGGTCTTTCATTTTGACGTCGACATGCCGGCGCCATTCTGCTTCTTTTCAACAGATAGAATCAATAATAAGATACGCCAAACCTGATGGGTTTAAGGATGTCATCTCCCCATGTAGCCGCAGCAGCCGCCACACCTTTGGGCATTGGGGCATTCCGGAACGTCCGACTTTCTCGACTGAATTATATTCACGTTGCTGAATATAGGATCCAGGTCGGTATTTCCACACTTTGGGCATTTGATGAGCTTCTGTTCCCTCTCGCTCATTTTTGCCATTATGTTGAATTCTTCTCCGCAGTTTTTGCATTTCAAATCATAAAAAGGCATTGCCATTACCTCCGAAAATATATATTGTTTTATTCTAATTATTATTATATCATCATGACAGGCCATAAATAAACTACTTAGAAGGCTAATCTTTCGACGGGTCGGATTTTGGAACCCAAAAAACTTGAAGTCCTCGTACTGAAATAGTAAAATGAAAAATATATATTAAACAGGCGATGGATAGATGTTTACAGGCAAAGGGTAAAGGGGATAGACATATATGGCGGGGAAAAAGTGTGTTGCGGTCATTTTCGGCGGGCAGTCTTCTGAACATGAAGTGTCCAGGGTTTCAGCCCAATCGGTTATAGAAAACATCGACAGGAATAAATATGATGTTGTAATGATAGGCATAACAAGGGATGGCAGATGGCTTTGCTATGACGGGCCTGTAGAGAAACTGGGTACCGGCGAGTGGCAGGCGATAGCTGAGAGTAAAGCCATGGAGAGGATAAAAGCCCTGAGAGAGACAGAGGAGGGTGATAAACCGTTTTCAGCTGTTGACGGAAACTCTGCCCGGGACATCTTTAAAGCTTCGGGCGCAGAAGCAGGCGGCAGAAAGATTGATGTAGTGTTCCCGGTGCTACATGGTTGCAACGGAGAGGATGGGACAATACAGGGGTTGTTTGAGCTTGCAGGCATACCCTATGTGGGATGCGGTGTGCTGGCATCCGCCCTCGGCATGGATAAGGCTTATTCTAAAATCATTTTTGAGAAAGCGGGGATACCCCAGGGCAAATACCTTGTGTTCAACAGGAAGCAGTTGAAACACGATTTGGAGGCAGTGGTAAAGCAGGTGGAGGAAACTCTTGCATATCCGTGTTTTGTAAAGCCTTCAAATGCCGGTTCCTCAGTGGGGGTGAGCAAGGCCCATGACAGAAAGGAGCTTATTGCGGCGCTGGAATTGGCGTCAAAATACGACAGGAGACTGCTGGTTGAGGAGTTTATCAACGGCAGGGAAGTGGAGTGCGCCGTTCTCGGGAATGACGATGCTGCCGCTTCTGCGGTAGGCGAGGTGGTCCCATGCAACGAGTTCTATGATTACCAGGCAAAATACAGCGATGAAAGCACATCCAGGATCATCATCCCTGCAGACCTTCCGGATGAAACGGTTCAAAAGATCCGGCAGTATGCTGTAAAAGCCTTTAAGGCTCTGGACTGTGCGGGGCTTTCAAGAGTTGATTTTTTCGTGCATAAGGAAACCGGCGAAGTTTACATTAACGAGATAAATACTCTTCCCGGTTTTACGAATATAAGCATGTATCCCAAGCTGTGGGAGGCCTCAGGCATACCGTATGGCGAGCTGATAGACAGGCTTATAAATCTTGCGATAGAGAAATTTGAAGATAACAAAAGAGAAATCGAGTAAATATGTGAAATTTGGGGGTTGCGGTTTTTAATGGATAACAGGCCCATAGGGATTTTTGATTCGGGGCTGGGAGGCCTTACGGTTTTGAAGGAAATTGCTCAGGCACTGCCGCTGGAGAGCATCGTTTATTTCGGGGACAGCGGGAGGGCACCATACGGCGTCAAGTCAAAGGAAACTATAATCAAATACACTTTTCAAGACATAAGGTTCCTGCTTAACCAGGACATAAAAATGATGGTGATAGCTTGCAATACTGCAAGCGCCTTTAGTTTTGAATCTGTAAAAAACAGTTTTGATATTCCTGTTGTGGAAGTTATTCGGCCGGGCGCCTGTGCCGGGGCGAAAGCCACAAGGAATAAAAAGGTGGGGGTGATCGGCACATCAGCCACCATAAACAGCGGAGCCTACGAGAAAGCCATAAACGGGATTGACAGCTCCATCCAGGTGTTCTCTAAAGCATGTCCTTTGTTTGTGCCCCTCGTGGAAGAGGGAGAAGCGTGGTGGGAAAGCGATATAGCCTTCAGAATAGCTGAAGAATATTTGACGCCGCTGAAAAATGAGGGGATTGATACCCTTGTGCTGGGTTGTACCCATTATCCCCTTTTGTACAAAACCATATCCAAGGTTATGGGCGAAGGGGTTAAGCTGGTAAGCTCGGCGCTGGAAGTGGCTAAGGTGGTTAAGGACATCATCATCAAGAATGATATGGGCAGGGACAGCCGACTTGATCCTGTTTACAAATATTATACAAGCGACAGCGTTGAAAAGTTTGAGCCACTGTGCAGTTCTATCCTGGGAAGGAATATAAATTCCGCAGAGAAGGTGGATATAGAAAAGTATTAGTGTAAAAATAAATTAATAAGGGCAGTGTTCTACAACGGTAGCGGATGAAAGTGATAAAATTAAACCGGGGGTGCTTGTTCGGTGAATAATTCGGTGAATAAAAACGTGATAATTTCAGTAAGAGGATCTCAGACAGATGGAAATCGGGACACCAACGTGCTTGAACTTGTAACCGAAGGCAAATATTACAGGAAAGGCAACACGTATTATGTCACTTATAAAGAAAGTGAAGTTACCGGAATGGAAGGGACAACCACGACACTGAAAATAGCGGACGGAGTTATCACCCTTATGCGGTTTGGCTCGGTGAACTCACAATTTATATTCCAGAAGGGGCAGAAGCATGTTTCATACTATGACACATCCTACGGGGTATTTAGCGTAGGTGTCTTCACAAATGATATAAATATTAATGTTGATGACAGCGGCGGGGAAATCAGTGTTGATTATGAGCTCGAAATAGATAATAATAAATCTGGAGATAATGATTTCCATATGTTAATAAGAGAGGTAGGAAGTTCTGATGATAAACATTGTGGAGAATGTACGGGAGGAAATTAGAAACGCGGTAAGGAAGTCAATCGGCAAGGCGGTAAGCAGCGGTGAAATTCCGGAGGTTGAGATATCTGATATATTTGTTGAAACACCAAGGGAAAAAGAACACGGCGATTTTTCAACCAACGCCGCCATGCAGATAACAAAACAAGCCAGAAAGGCTCCAAGGCAGATAGCCGAAATAATTATAAAGAATCTGGACCTGGAGGGCACGTATATAGACAGGGTTGAGTGCGCCGGGCCTGGGTTTATCAATTTTTATCTCAAAAACGACTGGCTTTATGATACACTTAAGGCTATACAGCAATATAAAGAGAATTATGGAAGAATAAACATCGGAAAAGGGCAGAAGGTGATGGTAGAATTTGTGAGCGCCAACCCTACAGGGCCGTTGCACATGGGCAACGCCAGGGGTGGGGCTCTCGGCGATTGTATAGCCAGCGTCCTGGAGGCGGCCGGATACGATGTCACCCGTGAGTATTATATAAATGATGCAGGCAATCAGATTGAGAAGTTCGGCATATCCCTTGAGGCAAGGTACATACAGCTCCTTAAGGGAGAGGAGGCTATGCCTTTCCCCGAGGATGGATATCAAGGGGAGGATATAATAGACCACGCAAAGGACTATATCGCCGAAAACGGGGACAAGCTTCTGGATGCAGATCCTGCCGAAAGGCGCAGAAAATTGGTTGAGTTTGCCCTTCCCAGGAATCTTGAGAGAATCAGGAAAGGCCTTGAAAGCTATGGTATCAAATATGATGTATGGTTCTCCGAACAATCCCTCTATGACAGCGGAGAGCTGCAGGAGACCCTTGACTACCTGAAAGAACACGGTTATACCTATGAAAAGGAAGGAGCTATATGGTTCAAGGCCTCTGAGTTCGGTATGGAGAAAGATGAGGTTCTTGTAAGGAATAACGGTATTCCCACCTATTTTGCTTCGGATATAGCCTACCATAGGAACAAATTTATTAAGAGGGGCTTTGACAGGGTGATAAATCTGTGGGGAGCCGATCACCATGGGCATGTGGCCAGGATGAAAGGAGCGGTAAAGGCCCTGGGCATTGACGCTGACAGGCTGGATGTCGTATTGTTTCAGCTGGTTCGCCTTTTCAGGAACGGCGAAATAGCGAGGATGTCCAAGAGGACGGGCAGAGCCATCTCGCTTACCGATCTCCTGGAAGAAGTGGGCCGTGATGCGGCAAGGTTCTTTTTCAATATGAAGGCGTCCGGCAGCCATCTTGATTTTGATCTTGATTTGGCGGTGCAGCAGTCTAATGACAACCCGGTGTTCTATGTGCAGTATGCCCATGCAAGGATATGCAGCATGCTTAAACTGCTGGAAACGGACGGCGTGAAGGTTCCGTCACCTGATGCTGTGGATCTCACGTTGCTTAAGGAAAAGGAAGAGATTGAGCTCATGAAGAAGCTGGCCGAATATCCTGACGAGATAAGGATTTCGGCCCAAACCCTTGAACCCAGCAGGCTTACGCACTATGTACTGGATGTGGCGGGGCTTTTTCACAGCTTTTACAACGCCTGCAGGGTTAAGGGCGAGGAGGATAGTCTCATGAAAGCGAGGATATTGCTGGTGGATTCTACCAGGATTGTGATAAAGAATGTGCTGGATTTGCTAAGTATATCTACACCTGAAAGGATGTGATTATGATGAAAATAAAATGGTTGGGACACTCATGTTTCCTTCTTACTTCAAACAGCGGGGTCAGGGTGCTCACAGACCCCTTCGATGAGCAGGTGGGCTATGAGCTGCCGGCAGTGGAGACTGACGTAGTCACTGTAAGCCACGATCATTTTGACCACAACCATGTGAGTGTTGTTAAAGGCAACTTTGCATGCATCGACAAGCCGGGGAAGTTTTCGGAGCGCGGCATAGACATCACGGGGGTATCCACCTTTCACGATGAGAATGGTGGAGCTAAAAGAGGCACCAATATAGTATTCAAGTTTGACATCGATGGCATCAGGGTATGCCACTGCGGAGACCTTGGCCACTTGCTGACTCCCGAGCAAATAAAGGAGATAGGCGAAGTGGATGTGCTGCTCCTTCCGGTAGGAGGTGTTTTTACCGTCGATGCCGCAGGCGCATATGAGGTTGCCAAACAGCTCAAGCCCGCTGTCACCATCCCCATGCATTTTAAGACCGAAATGCTGAAATTCCAGGTGGACGGGGTGGACAATTTCCTTTCCGTCGCCGGAGGAGGGGAGAAGGCAGGCAAGCAGGAGATAGAGCTGGATAAGGACAGCTTGAAGGGCCCCTCAAAAATTGTTGTGCTGAATTATAAGTAGCTTTTTGTAACGTAAAAGTAAAATAAGAAGTGCTATAGAAAAGTAAATTATTTTAACGGAATAGCCGATATAAAATATGCGGCTGTTCCGTTATGTTTATACTTTTGTTTTTATGCAAATTAGTTTTGCTTGGAGGGGGTTAGTCTGCATTATCGCCATTATAGCTATAATGCAGGCGATTGCTTTATGCTAAGGCGCAAAAGGACAATAATATGCTTATTTTTAAGCCTTTTTATAATAATCGGCGGTATTCCTTTCAATGTGCACGCATTGCCTGATCTGGTCGGAGGCTCAGAATTCTTTGACAGCGTTTCCGCAAAAAGCGGAGGGACAGATATAGCCATATCCCTCGGCGACAAGGGAGTTCCTTTTGATTTATCCTATATAGAGATGGATTTTAACGACGCTTTTATGTTGGCTTCCCAGGACTTGCTGAGCGGTATAAAAGTTTATGCCAACGGCTCTGTTGACGAAACTTACAAATTCAATATTACCTGTGACGGTGGAGTATTAAAGCTTTCTGTCAAGAATTCTTCATCGGGTGGGAACTATATGCAGCCCTACCGATTGATAAAGCATGCCCTTTATAACATTTACATACCTGAGGGAACTTTTAAGGATGCGAGCAATACGAAGGCCAATGCCGCAATAAACTACACTTTTGTGACGGGAACAGACGAAGGCCTTTACGGAGATGACATACTTGTTGGAGTTTCTCCCGCTGACGGCGAGAATAACGTGGACAACAAAACAAACAGCATCGTCTTTGAATTTGTGGACGACATTGTGGTAGAGGAAGGTATATTAAGCAACATAGGAGATTATATAACAGTAAGTTGCGAGCCTTATAATGCAGAGATACCCGGTTATAAAATTGCCCCTTCATACGGCGGCAGTGATTCAATCACCAATTATAACGTCAGCGTCCAAAGCAACAAGATCATACTTGAGCCAAAGGCCGGCGTACTTAAGGATTTTGCCATGTATTCCGTAAAGCTTAAAGACAATACGGTATACCTCAAAGACAGCCCGGATACACGCATATACAATTCCAGCGGCAGCTCAGAGGGCTGGCGGGTGATCAGGTTTTACACAAATAATATGCTCGAAAGCACCTATCCTGCAAACAACCAGGAAGGTGTGGAAGTTGAGCCCACTATTAAATTCCAGTTTAAATACCCGATTTCTGTGCCGGGAGATGCGGATAAAAGCAAGATCACCATTTCCTCGGATGCGGACAGCTTTTCGGTGAACATTCCCGAAGATATAAAATTATCCGGTGACGGCAAAACGCTAATGATAGATATAAATGACACTGAAACGACGAGCCCCCTGAGGAGGAGCACCCTTTATAGGGTTACAATACCCCAGGGCACAGTAAGTTTCAGGGATTATCTCGGACCGGGCAACCAGCCGATAAGCAACAATGAAATAAACCTTTATTTCATAACCAGCGGTGAAGGAGAAGGCCCAAAGGTGTCAGGCTATTCCTCAAATGCCGAGAAAACCGACGACATCACTTCTATTGAAAGCACCCGGTTGGACAGCACAGGGAGCATATATATTCATTTCGACAAGGCTATCCGGCTGGATAAACAGGCGGCGTCGGACCCTTTTACTAAATATGCAAAGCTGTACAAAATTCCAAAGGCCCAGGCTACTGCATATGACCCGTCAGGAAAGATTTATGACAGCAAGATGGCCTTCTACCCTGCGGTATATAACGATGTATATAGGATAATGCCCGCAGGAGTACCGGAGTCAGGCAGCCTGGCGGACCTTGAAAACGAGCAGTATCTTGATGAGGTTATTATTGAGAAGGTCGAGGTAGTCCAGCCTAACATGCTCAGGATAACGCCGGGGTATCCGCTGTACAATCTGAATAAGTACAAATTGGTGATTGACAACAGGTACATTGAGGACACAAAGGGCTACAATGTGGAAGAGGATATTGAATTCACATTCTGGACAAGGGCCTCATCTGAGTCGGGAGTACCCCAGTGGGAGGGAGTAAATGAGGCAAAGGCCCAGAGCATAAAAGAAGATATGAGCGTGCCCTATAAATCTTATACGCTGCAGGGCGTGCCGCAATACCGTAAGTATGATGCCAACGCCGGCGATGCCAGGCATATTGTGCTTGATATTGACAGGGAGGTCATTCCCAAAGCCCAGGATGAAACTGTCGGGAAGAGCCCCAATTTAACAAAAAGGATCACTTTTGATTCCTTAAGGGACATTTCGCTTACCGATGTGTATAATACGGACGCTGACCAAAAGGAAGTGGGGATTTCCAGGTACGAGCTGGAGTACTACTTTAAAGATGGGGTTAAAAAGACCAGGCTCCATTTATATCCGGGGCGGACTCTGGATTACGGGAAATATTACAAGCTGGTCATACCCGCGGGCGTCTTTGAAAGCAGGTCAGGGAATGACTTGGAAAAGCTTGAAGTGAATTTTGTGGTTGAGGGGAATAAAGGAGCTCCAAGAGGCGTGTATTCCCTTGAAAATAACCAGTTTAGCACCATGGACCTGACAGAAGCGGGAGGCTGGGAATTTATCATTAAAGGATACAATTTTACTGAGAGCATCAGCAGGGTTACCCTGACGCCGACAACAGGGAACGGCACGGCTATTGATATTCAGCCCTCGGACATTAGCTTTGTCGATGTGACAAAAATCAAAGTGAAGCTCAGGGGAAGCATAGCAAGTGAGCTTTCACAGGAAAGCCGCACGGGGAAGTACATAGTCGCATTATACTTCTCGGATGAGCCGAATACTGCCTATATTCCTGTCGATGGCGTGCTGACCGTCACCTCTAAAGGAAAGCCTGAAGTGATATCCAAATATCCCTATTCCGCCGACGGCAGCGCTAGGTTTGACGAAAACTCATTAAACCCGATGGAGATAGACGGAGTTAGGAGGTATTTTTTAAAGGTCACTTTTAAAGATGTTGACGGTAAGCTCAAGTTCAACGATTCAACGGGACTGGTAATTCTGAAGAGCGGTTCATCGGTTTACGCCCAGGGAAGCAGAGTGTCGATGATAGATACCGACTTTATAGACATGATAGACAAAACCATCGACAGCGATCCTGCCGCCGGGCAAAATTATATAGGCCGGTATATATTCAACAAGGATACTGCGAAGGGAGAGGCTTACCTCTATATACCGGTAAAGGCTTTAAGATCACAGACTGTCTATAATGTTACAATTGGCCAGAATGTTGTATATTACTCCGACATAGGCCTGGCCGAAGGAGGAAATGAAACCATCACATGGAGCTTTACCACCATGCCTGTTCCTGTCGTGAGTTCGGTGTCCGTCGGAAGTGTTGTGGAGGATTACGATGAAGATGAGCCTTTAATATTGACAGGAGACTTGTTCTATGACAGCTCCGTAAGCGTTTACTTCAACGACGAAAAAGCTGAAAAAGTGGTCGTCAAGACTGATGGGGCAGGCAACAAATACCTGGAAGTCTACCTGCCGGCTGGGCGGGACAGGCTGAAACCCGGGGTTTACAACATAATAGTGCAGAACGACGACAACCATCAGCAGATCATATACGGCTCCCTGAGCGTTGTAAAGGCAGGGGACCATATACCAAATGAAGAATACAGGGTGAAGACGGAGAGTAGCAAAGGTGATGTGCTTTCAGACTTAAAGGTGAGCGAGGACACCATAGAGTTGAAATCAAAATATAGCGATGCCAAACACATAGAGCTTGATTTGGATGAGCTTATGGGCGAAGAGGTGCTGGTGAGGAAGATAAAGTTTAAGGGAAGCACAAGAAAACAAATAAATGTGCTGGAGACGAAATCCAAATGGTGCGACATAACAGTTTATGGGCTGTCCTTAAGTTCGGGAGCGGATGACGATGAGGTTGTATTGCGCCTTGGAAGGGCAGAACCAGCCGTTGCCCAGGCTTTAAAAGCGAAGTTGGGAGGCAAAGCGCCCAAGTCCGATTTCATACAGGTGACAGGAGATAATTTCAGGATATCGCGGGTGAGCCTTGCCATACCTTTTAAAAACAGCAGCGGAAAATATGTGAAGGTTATGAGGTATGATGAAGATTTAAGAGGCTGGTATGATGAGAGTTGTACAACCGACCTTGTCAACATGGAGGTCCAGGTAGAGAGTAAGAACCCTGGAATATTTGTGGTTGTAGAATAAGATGAGGAGAGTGTGGGGGCAGGAATATGAACTTTAGAAAGCTTAGAAAGATTACCGCTTTTACCATAATGATTACGATGCTACTCGGCATTTTTCCATGGCACACAGTCAGGGTCAGCGCCTTTGATGCGGATCGATACAGGGTGAATTCGGTTACGGTATTTAAAGTATATGATGAGAACAGGCAGCTTGAACAGAGAAGGATAGTGATCGAGGGTAAATTCCTGAAAGATGCCGATGTAGGTATTATGACAAGCACAGGGTACCAGAGGCTCACAAACAGGACCGTTAATACCGAAGGGCTTCTGCAATTCGATATTTCTCGTGACCAGCTGGGTAGCTCGGTGCTCGTTGAAGGTTTCCCCATCCCTATAAATGAGGGAGAGATGCCTACACTTACAGGCGTAAACAGGAGGATCGAGATAGGAACGGATGATTTGCTCCTGCAGGGTACAAACCTGACAAAAATACTCAATGATAGTTCCAGTGTAGCTATAACGGCCGGTTATGAACATGAGGGAGCGTATACCCCTATTGATGAGTCGTCCCTTGTGGACTTGACGGATACTTCTGTTAAAGTTCCCAAACCTTCCGGCGCTCTTGGATTGCAAAACATAATATTCGAGAAGACTGAAAAGCTCACAATGACTTTTAATGACAACAACGAGAACGTGCCTGTCACTGTGACGGTAAAGTACACCTATAAGGACCAGTTCAGGTTTGTGCAGCGCATCAATGTTGACGGGCTCCAGATGTATCCGAACAGAGGGTCGAAAGGGGATAAGGTTTATTTTGAAGCCCCCAATCCTAATTTGAGCAATTATGATGTATTTTTCCTTAAAAAAATTGATGGAACTGATTCCTATACAAATAAAAACAAAGGGAAAAACAAGACTTTCCAGCAGAACGTGGATGGGATGGACATACTTGCAGTGGAAGTGCCCGATTTACCTGTAGGCGAATACTACGTTGTGCTTACGAACCCCGTATCAGACACGGTTGATCCAATGGGGGCGGTTGTGCAGGAACTGATAGTGGGCACGGCTCCTGAATATGAGAGGTTTACTGTCATAGACGCCACAATGAAAGCTAAAGTCATAGGTGTCCAGCCTAGTACAGGCCCGGATTCCGGCTCCAAAACAACAGTTTTGGGCCAGTTCCTTGTATCGCTGAACGTGCCCGAATATGTACCGGATAGTTCTGAAATAGAAATAGAAGACCCTGAAACGGATACCAATCCTCAGGAACTGGTAGTGAGCTATGCTCCGGGCAAATACAACGGAGTGGAGATTAAAAGCGCCAAGAGAAGGATAAAAGTGATAATAGGCGGAACAACAACATTTGTTAAGGCTGACGATACGGGGAAATACGACGTAATCGCCAACCAGGATTTGGACAAAATGGTGGTGCAAACTCCCCAGGTAACCGATGCTGAGACAGATCCCAAAAAAGACGTGGTGGTTGAGACGGAGACGGTTTTTACCAAAGCTGACGGCAGCACTATAGTGATCAAGGAAAGGGCTGAGCTGACAGACGGTTATACCTATATTCCCAGCAAGCTCACTCCTGAAATAACAGATTCTGTCCCGGACAAAATCCAGGTTGTATCTGACGGAGCGGGAGCTTATGAAACTCCTGAGGACAGGATGGTAGCCATTCACGGCAAAAATTTCATGATTCATAAATTTACCGGGTCCGGCGGCAAGGAAGTTGTCAGATATCCTATTGTAGAGTTCGGAGCCGAAGTGGGCTTAAACAAGAATACAACCCAGAACCCCGGGGATCCGCCGTCCAATCCAGACATCGTATTAAAAGTTTTTGATGCAAGCGGAGCAGAGCTTGATGGTACTCAGGGCAGCGAGATAGGCACAAAAATATTGGTTATCATCCCCAAAGGCACAAAAGTTTCAACTTTGGGCAAGACATACCTTAAGGTGTCCAATCCGGTCAGGAACTCGGAAAGCACCGGATTAAGCGCCGTCAAGTATGATTTCATAGAGTTTGTGGCCACCGATGCAAATAAAAATCCTGTAATAACTTCTGTCACACCCAGCGTATCAACTACTGACGGAGGAGAGACGATCACGGTAGAAGGTAGCAATTTTGCCTCGGGGGTCAGGGTGTTCCTCGACGGGGAAGAGATCAAAAGCGTCAACCGCCAGGGAGACGGGAAAAAGTTGACCTTTACATGCCCTAAAGGAAGAGAAGGGGAGACCCAATTGCAGGTTATGAACCCTGAAGGTGGGATGGCCACATGGCCCTTTACTTACGTAAAGGCCTATACGAGTCCCAAAATAACCGATTTTTCGCCAAAATCAGGTAAGACGGGTACCCTGGTCATAATAAAGGGCGAAAACTTTTTGAAGCCTGAACCGACAGCTACCGAAGACAGTATATATAAGCTTATAGGAAGCAGGGTGCTGCTGGAAGGAACAGAAGTAAATGAATATAACGTAAATCCCACAACCAAAAAGATCGAGCTTAAGGATTATCTGTCGCCCGACCAAAACCCCATACTGGAAATCGTAGAGGATGAAGGCGGCAAGTATGTGCAGATAGCTGACTATTACAGCGGGGTTATTCTTCAGGACATGGACAGTGGGAATTTTTACACCCTGGATGTGGATACCAGAGGCAATATAGTGCTTTCTGACGGTGCAGGGAGGAATTACACTGTGCAGCTCAACAGCAGCGGGACCGGTTTGAGTGCGAATAGGGAAGGCGGAGATGTGGTGGAGCTTACTGTAGAAGACGTGGATGACCCAAGCGACTCGGACAGCGATCCGGACTACACAGTTATTACAATAAAAGAAAGTACGCCTATCAGACTCAAGCTGAGAACCCTTTACAAAACTGATGAGAACCGAAACATTGTAGGGAACAGAGTGAAAGTTGTGGACAGGAACCGTATTTATTTTACTGTTCCGGTCCTCGGAGCCGATGGTTATTACGACGTGACGGTGATAAATCCTGACACAAGCAAGGACAGCAAGACGGACAAGCAGGGTTTCTATTATTACACACAACCCCAGTCGAAGCCGGTTATAACGAGCATCGATCCCAATGAAGGCTCTGTTGATGGCGGCTACGCCGTAAAAATAAGCGGAAGAGAGTTTGAGGATAACGGGGTCACGAAAACCAAAGTATACCTCAACGGTGTGGAAATTTCCGGCAATGACACTGTTGTTAGCACCGATGGGACCAGCATTACCATAATAGTGCCTAAATACACCGGAGACCTTTTGCAGGAAACCGGCACCAGCCGCCTGACCGTGCCTGTGGTTGTTGTGAACCCTGACGGTGGGAGCTTCAGCATTGAGAAAGGATTTACATATGTTGTGCCTACAAGCTATCCCAAAATATCAAAGATAGTGCCGCAAAAAGGATCTGCTTCCGGCGGTGACGTGATAGAGATAACAGGCACGGACTTCAGATATTACGAGCCCTACGACGATGTAAACCGCAACCAGATGTGGGATCCCGGGGAAACATTCCACAACTTGAACGGGCACATAAACACCAAATGGGACAGCGAAGATGATTTAATGAATGATCCCGAAATAAGCGAGCGTACCGAGCTTACCGGTCATAGTAGGTATAGTTATTACTACGCTTCGCCTATACTCCCAAAGGTGTATTTTGGAAGCCAGCAGGCCAAGATTGTGGAGTTTTCCAGGGGCTACATCAAAGTAATAGCGCCGCCGGGCGCTGCAGGCAAAACAGATGTGTTTCTTGTGAACAACGATGGGGGAATTTCAAATAAGATCACCTTTACCTACGAGGCATCCGGCCCCAAAATAAATAAAATACTGCCTGCGGAGGGCAAAAAACAGGGTAAGGACAAGGTTGAAATCATCGGTTCGGATTTTGAAGAGAGCACTGTCACCGTATATACCGGCACCGTGGATTCAGCCGGCAACAGCAATATAGCTCAAAAAAATATGGCACTTGTGCGTTTTGGAAACATATCCAACAGGGATATTCCAAGGGAGCAGGACAACTCGGGAAGGATAGACAGCGGCAGGACAACCGTCAGGCTGGCGGGAGGGCTGAAAATCGAATATGACGGGGTTAACGATACCCTGGATTTGACTTTGGAATACAATGGAACCTATAGCGCTAGGATATCAGGGTATGACGACAGCGTAAGGTACATACCTATGTCTATGCTGACAAATCAGGAGGGTGATTACTGTTCTGCTTACGAACTGGTCCGCGTTGAGGTATCGGACAGGAGGCTGATTGTTGAAAGGGGATATTCTCCTCAAGTCGAGTTTATAAATGCGGGGCAGCTGACGGTGTACACCCCATCATACTATACCGTGGGGAAAGTGCCGGTAACGGTTATAAACCCCGACGGGGGCATGGCGGAAGGCCAGTTTGAATATAAGAATCCTGCAAGCAACCCGAAGATTACCAGCATAACCAGGGAAGGGGAGTCACCGTCTGAGGAGGAAATAGACGGCAGGGACGTCAGGGTAGTGAGGATAGACTATAAAGGCGGGAACATTGTAAGCATTATAGGCGAAGACTTCAGGGATAATGCGAAAGTCCAGATTTCAGACGTTTTAAGCATCAACCCGGACAGCATAACCTACAGCCTGCCAAACCGGCTTACTTTCGAGATGCCGTCGGTGCCGGAAAGTGCGGTAGGCAAGCTTCATAGAGTTGTGGTTTTGAATGAAGACGGGGGCTTTGCATCTTCCGATGAGCTGGATCCGCCGATTTACATCATGTTTACCAAAGGCGATACGACTCCCGTGATAGATAAAATCACGCCTGAAATTGGTCCTGCCAGCGGAGGCACAGTGGTTAAAATAGAGGGCAAGGATTTCAGGGAAAGCATGGAAGGCTTTAATAAAAGGATTGCGGTGTACTTCGGCGAGGTAAAAGTCCCTGACAGTGATGTGACTGTGGCGGATTACAAAACCATTTATGTGACCACGCCTTCCAATGTGCCCGGAAAGGTTGAGGTAAGGGTGGAAAATCCCGATGGGGTGGTTACCAAGCCAGGCGGCTCCTTTACTTATATAAGTGATCCAAACATTACAGCGGTGGTAGACCCTGCTGACCCTTCTGAGACGAGAAGGATAAAGACAATATCGGTAAAAGGCGGTCAGGAGATAAAGCTAAAGGGCTCCGGCTTTATGGAGGGTGCAAAAGTAATATTCAACCCGGTATTGAAAGAAGTGGATGATGAAGAACAGGCAAGCGGTCAAGTGATATACATCGATGGAAAGGCTTATACATTGGAAAGCGGAAGTGAAGGGACCAATGTCAAGTTTATAGACTCCGAAACCTTGACGGTTGTAGTGCCCCAGGGCAAAACGGGCACCAGAGGGGTGATGGTGATAAACCCGGATGGGGGAGCCAGCACCGTATACCAAGATTTGGAGTACGGCCTTCCCGAATTGACGGCGCCGACGGGCGTGCATGCGGAGCTTATATATGACAGGTACATTAAGATAACCTGGAAAGCGGTAAGCGGCGCAAGGGAATACGAAATATATGTGGTGGTAGACGACAATGAGATCGAGCTTATAGGCTCAACCCAGTTGACCAGCTTTGTGTATACGGACCTGGAACCCAGGACGAGATATAGATTCATTGTAAAGGCAGTCGGGGATTTCGGACCCTCAAGTCCTTCCGAAGAAAGCAATACTGTAAGAACGGGGAGCAAAGCGGGACCTCCGGATGAAGACGGAGGGCTCAATGAAAGCACGAGGATGGAGAGAAGCGGGAATACTGCAAATGTGACCATAGGCGAGGAGGATTTTGACGATAAAGCCATCACCATAGACTTGACAAGAGGAAGCCTTGCGGGCTGTGATGAGGTAGTTGTGAGCATGTCTGCCTCCGTTGTTGCAGGCAGGGGTGCGAAGGATATTACCGTCATAGGCAAGGATTTCAGAGTTAAGTTCAATCCTGCCGCTTTCAGAACTTCAAGGATTCAAGATAACAAGAAGGAAGAAGATGCGGGAGTGAGGTTTAAGATTTCACCTTCCAAGGGGAGTTCCAACCTTGGAGGTGCAAGCAACAGAGGTACTTCCCTGTCCTCTCAATATATGCTTGAGGCCTATGTGTTCGTGGGTAAGAGTTCTACAAAGATGGAACGGCTGAGCTCTTCTATTGAGATTGCTCTTGATTTTAACGCGGACATAGCGGAAACCAGGAAACTGTCCAATATCAGCCTAAGCTGTTATAATGAGTATGAGGACGCCTGGATCGATTTGGCTTATGGGATTTCAGGAAGCACCTCGGTATCGGCTTTGACCGATAAGCTGGGAAGATATATGGTCATCGGGAGGAGGACTTTATGAGAAGAATCGCGGTTGTACTGCTGCTGTTTCTGGTTATAACCACAACCCTTTCCTATGCCAGCCCTACGAGTCCGTATATAAACGGGTATATCGAAGGATATATCAGCGGTTGGTCGGATGGGGGAATACAGATTGAGGAATATGACGGAACGATGCACACTCTTTCCTTCAGCCAGAACCCAGTTCTCTTGATAGACCAGAGGCCTGTAAATTTGCAGGATTTCAAAGTCGGCATGGAGGTTTATGCGCAGCTGACAGGGAGAAGAATCAGCTACATGGATAGCTTTTCCACCGAAATCCCGGGCTATATACCTCCCGGAGGCAAGGTGAGAAGCGGTATCGTCCAGGAAATTGACAGGGATCAGATTGTTGTAAAGCTTGCCACGGGCGGTACGGAGACCTATTTTACCACACCGGCCACCATCGTTTTAAAGAAAGGTGTAAATGTGCCTTTAAGCACACTGTATGAAGGAGACAGGGTGAAGCTGTACTTTGACGAAGCAGGTTCGGCGCTGATCAGCAGGATGCATATCGAAGGTGATTCGGTGGTTGTCAAGGACCTTTACAGGGGCGTATTAAACGCTGCTGACAACTATAACACCGCTCTTATTCTGGGGGATGTTGAAAAGCTCGAGAACGGCGGCTGGAAATCCGTCGAGAGCTCAATGAGCATCCCTTACACAGACGAGGTGCCGATATACATTGGGGGTCAGACGGTTTCCCCCAGAAATTTGAAGTACTATACAGGCAAGGTAGTGTATATGGCGGTAAGCAGTTTCTTCGGGAAAACCAGGGCTGAGAAGATGGTTATAAAAAGCCAGTATGAATCCACATATTCGGATAAAATCGAAGAAATAAACTGGTTTACAGGCATTTTTGAACTTTCAAACAATAAGAACATATCATTTAACGATGGTACCATAATTATTAAAAACGGGAGGCTTGTAGACCAATACGGCATAAATCCGATGTCAGATGCTTTTATTATAGCCGACGGGAGAACCGGAGACCTTGCGGCAAATGTCATATATATTTATAATGAAGATATTAACAATTCCAACATAGGTCAGAACTATATATATGCGGGAAGGCTTGACCAGATACTGCAAAATAAAGTGGTGATGGAAGACTTTTTCGTCATCAATGAAAACAGCTGGGAGTCCTTCGACGATGAAAAAGAGCTGTACTATGACAATGACACGACAATATTTGACCTTGAAGCCGGAGAGAAGATATCGCCTGAAAAGTTCTATGCGGGGGATTACGCAGTAGATGAAGACACTGACTATGCGAAGGACAACAATCTGAAGGATTGGTATGCCTATATGTTTACCGATGGGGACAGGATTGTAGGCATAACGGTGAAGAAAAATATGGATTCGCTGCTGAGACAGCGGGCTACCAACGGAATAATAGGCTCCATCTCCGATGATCCCTTGGTAGGGTGGACGGTGGAGTTGAAAAACGGCGCCGACTGGAGCGACAGAAAGGAAAAATGGATTGCAAAGACGGTTGACACCAGCATTAATGTAGAGAAAGCTCTCATAATAAAGGACGGAAAAGTGATTTCCGCGGATGAGCTTAGGATCGGTGACAGGTTATACATTATAAGGGATGGATTTGAAGCTAAAGTAGTCATCGTGAAATAGACCGGTCAGCACCGGGGAGGAATGTGATGAGACGGTTTTTAGCAGTATTTATCGTATTAAGTTTGTTTATAATGCCTGCAAAAGCACTGGCTGTACCCACCGAATTCTCAGGGGGAGTCAATAATGAATATGAGTACGAGGAGTACGTGTTTTTGTCCGGTGAACCTATAAAGTTTACAGGAGACTTTAAAATAACAGAAACTGAGAACAAGGACAAGAAGACCATAAACTACAGGTTTACACTGACCCCTGAAGACAAATCCATAGAGGGTAAGCTGAGCAGGCAGGTAACTTATGTGACAACCTATACAAGAAGAGATGACAAGGGACAGACCATCGCCCAAACCTCGATGTCAAAGGTGAAGGAAACCATAGACATAGGGGAAGACAGGTATGAACTGGAGGATTACCAGTTTTCGAAATCTGATGTTATAGACAACAGGCCGGTTTCCGATTTCTATACCGGAAATTTTGCGGGAAGGAAATACTATACCATAAACAGGGATGAAGGGAAGGTCATAGTTGAGATAAGCGGGGGCGATGTAGGCTATGAAAACTTCTGGGGCAGTACCGATACACAGATTGTCAACTATGTCATACGTGTTGACAGAAAGGTCGGCGACGAAGATGTGTCGTGGCAGGGCACCGTCAAAGTTCAGGTTTCGGACAGCACTACAAAAAAATTAAGCTATTCCAGCAACGAAGCGGATTATTCAAGCATTCAGGGCGGGCATATGAAGATTACCAGGAGGGAAATGGTATCGAGGTATGATTACACCCTGCCCAAGCTGGATGACGAGGGGATCCCGGATGGGAAAAAGAAGCGGAGCGGAACGGTGGAGCTTTCCCAAAGCATGGTTCCCAAAATAGAAAGGCTGATTGTGCCTAAGTTTAAGGACATAGGCGGCCATTGGGCTGAAGAGGATATAAGCAAGCTTTATTCATTGGATGTTTTTGATGATAATTCCCAGTTTTTTGTGCCGAACGTTGCCATGACCAGGGCGGAATTTACCAAAGCGGTTATGAGGGCATGCAACATACGGCCAACCACCGAGGAAAAGAAGACTTTGACTACAAGAAGAAACAGGCAGCCTGAGGTGTCTCCTTTTTCAGATGTGCCAACAACCGACGCGGATTACCAATATATCAAGGAAGCGGTGGAAAAAGACATCATCAAAGGTGTTACCGGCAATTTGTTTAAACCCCGGGATGCCCTTACGCGCGCTGAAGCTGTCGTTATACTCATAAGAGCGCTGGGATTTGAGAACAAAGCGCCTACACCGGGCTACAGGACCTCTTTTAGTGATGACCGGGCTATTCCGGACTGGGCTAAGGACAGCGTATACGTAGCAGCGGAAATCGGCTTGGTGAAGGGAGATGCCGGGAACAATTTCAATGCCGGCAAAGTCCTCACCCGCGCGGAGGCGTCAGCGCTGCTTGTAAGATTTCTCGAGTTCCTGGAAAAGGATCTGCAAAAGGATTACAGGGAAAACATTATTCTTTATAATTGATATTGCACCGAGACTTGCTTTAAAGTGGAAATGTTGATCGGTTTCATGCATGGGTTGCAGTGCCAATGCGTTTTGTAAAAGTTTTGTAAAAAAAGAAAAAAATAATTTATATGGCGACTTAAAAAAGTCGCCTTTTTCAGTAAAATATATGCTAAAATATTCTTAGTGGTTAAAAATTTACCATCTTAAAAAATTTTTTAAGAAAGGGTGAAGGTTTTATGAGCAAAAGGTTGACAAAAGTATTATTAGTGATAGTCACCGTGTTGAGCATGTTATTTTCACAGGTAGCTTTTGTTCAAGGCGCAGGTGGGTCAGAAGCCGCTAAAACTGACGCTGAATACCTGAAAAGCGTCATAGATATGATTAAAGAGAAGCACAAAGGCGAGGTGACCGACAACCAGCTCGTAGAAGGAGCCCTCAAGGGCATGTTTAATACTATGGACCCATATACTACATACCTTACTCAGGAAGAGGCGAATGCTTTCCTGGACAGTGCAAACGGCGACTATGAAGGCGTTGGCCTCATGATTGAAAAAGAGGATAGCTTTATAAAAGTGCTTAAAGTTCTCCCTTTGTCTCCTGCTGAGAAGGCCGGAATCATAATGGGAGATAAAATAGTGACGGTGGATGGCAAAAGCATGGTGGGAGTGTCAATGGAGAAGGCCGCTGTCATGCTGCAAGGTCCTGCAGGAACGAAGGTATCCATTGGCATAATAAGGGAAGGAAAGAATGAAGTAATGAGCGTGGAGGTTGAGAGAGGCGCTATAAAAGTCAACCCCGTTACCTATGAAATCAGGGGCGATATTGGCTATATCAAGGTTGATGCTTTTAGTGGCAACGTTGAGGAGGGTATAGCCAAGGTACTGGAGGAAATGGATAAAAATAATATAAAAAAGATAGTTCTGGATTTAAGGGATAATCCAGGCGGAGATGTAGAACAAGCAGTGGCCCTTGCCGAAAAATTTGTGCCTAAAGGGCTCATCACAAGGTTGGAATACAAATCCGACTTAATGGATGACGAGGAGTATTATTCAGAGCTTGAGGAGAAAAAATACCAGCTTGCTGTACTGGTGAACGGGAATAGCGCCAGCGCAGCCGAGATTGTGATCGGAGCGATTCAGGACACGGAGGCGGGCACGGTGATAGGGACGAAAACCTTTGGCAAAGCCAAGGTGCAGAGCGTGATACCGCTGTTGACACCTGAAGCATACCAAAAGTATCAAAAGAAATTTGGCGGAAAGGTTGTAGATGCCTATGACCTGTTCATAAAATACGATGTTGAGCCGAAAGATGAAGAAATCCTAGGCTGGTACAAGATGACCACCGCCACATATACCACACCTAAAGGAAGGATGATTGACGGGGTGGGGATAACTCCGGATATAATAGTGGAGGATACTCCCAAGGTAAAGGATATTGACATTACAAGCATTCAGAAGCTTACGATGACCTGGAAGCCAGAACTAAACAGCGAGGGAGCAGACGTATACAATGCCGAAAAAATACTGAGGATTCTGGGATATGATGTTGACACGCCTGACTTAAAGCTTGATGAAAAAACCTGTGAAGCCATATCCAAGTTCAGGACTGACAACGGCCTGTACCCCGGAGGAACCCTTGATTTTGCCACTCAGAAGGCTTTAAACAGCAAGCTTGAAGAGAAAATACTGGAACTGGACAAACAGTATCTCAAAGCGGTTGAAGTTTTGAGCAAATAGCTTTGCATTTATTCCGGTTGAATTAAGAATTAAAGACCGTGCTTCTATTGACACTGGGAAATGTCGAATATAAAATATATAGAATATGTATGTATATTTATTCTTAGGAGGAAAAAACCATGTCTGTAAAATACATATTTGTAACCGGCGGCGTTGTGTCGGGGCTGGGAAAAGGAATCACCGCCGCATCCCTTGGAAGGCTTCTGAAAGCCAGAGGCTTGCACGTAACCATTCAGAAGTTTGATCCTTACATCAACGTCGATCCGGGTACAATGAGTCCATACCAGCATGGAGAAGTGTTTGTAACCGATGACGGGGCGGAAACGGATCTTGATTTGGGCCATTATGAAAGATTTATAGATGAAAATCTCAGCAAAAACAGCAATATCACCACAGGCAAAATTTACTGGTCCGTTATAAGCAAGGAGCGAAAAGGGGATTTCCTTGGGGGAACTGTTCAGGTAATACCTCATATAACTAATGAGATAAAAGAGAGAATATACAGAGTAGGCAAGGCTGACCACACCGATGTGGTGATAACGGAGATCGGAGGCACGGTAGGAGATATAGAAAGCTTGCCCTTCCTTGAGGCCATAAGGCAGGTGGCGACCGACGTGGGAAGGGAAAATGTCATGTACATTCATGTAACACTGGTGCCCTATCTCAGCAAGTCGGGCGAATTGAAAACCAAACCCACCCAGCACAGCGTTAAGGAATTGAGAAGCATCGGCATTCAGCCGGATGTTATTGTATGCCGCACCGAAAAGCCTTTGTCCATGGACTTGAAGGACAAGATCGGCCTTTTTTGCAACATTCCCGGTGATTGGGTAATTGAGAACACCGATGTAGAGGTTCTTTACGAGGTGCCGCTGATGCTGGAGAAGGAAGGACTTGCCCAAATCGTATGCAAACGTTTGAATATGGCGTGCTCAGAACCCGACCTTAGAGAGTGGGAAGAAATGGTCAACAAGCAGAAGAACCTGAGCAATTCCGTAACCATAGCCCTTGTCGGTAAATATGTGGAACTGCATGATGCATATCTCAGTGTCGTTGAAGCTTTGAAGCACGGAGGCATAGCCAATGATGCAGATGTGAAAATCAAATGGGTAAATTCCGAACATATCGACAAGAATAATGTCAGGGAGTACCTTGCGGGAGCGGATGGCATACTGGTTCCCGGAGGCTTTGGAGACAGGGGAATTGAAGGTAAAATACTTGCGGCTCAGTATGCAAGGGAGAATAAAATACCTTACTTCGGAATTTGTTTGGGCATGCAGATGGCTGTCGTGGAATTTGCCAGGAATGTGGCAGGCCTTGAGGATGCTCACAGTTCTGAATTCAGCTCAAGCACAAGACATGCCGTTATAGACCTGATGCCTGAGCAGAGGGATATCGATGAAAAAGGAGGAACCATGAGGCTTGGGCTGTACCCCTGCAAAATCAATGAGAACTCCAAGGCTTTTCAGATTTACAAGGATGAATTGATCTATGAGAGGCACAGGCACAGGTATGAGTTCAATAATGAGTTCAGGGAATTACTTACCGCAAAGGGACTTGTAATTTCAGGCCTGTCGCCCAGCGAGCGGCTGGTAGAGATGGTGGAGCTGCCTGACCACCCATGGTTCATAGGCGTGCAGTTTCACCCGGAATTCAAGTCCAGACCCAACAGGCCTCATCCTTTGTTTAAAGATTTTATCAGGGCTTCCCTTGAGAATCATAAGCAGAAATAAGGCATGATCAGAAATAAGATAAACACCCTCTTCTTCCGCTTGCCGGAGAAGAGGGTGTTTTAAGCTTCGGAGCTTTCAGAGAACCCTGAAATCCTTTCGTGCGGTCACGGCGCTTACTTTCTGCGCATTTCACTTCCGGTCCCGATACAGCACTCCCTACAAGTTTTTCCATAAAAACTTAGTAAGCATATTTATCATCCGCAAGTTATAGCGTTATAAAAGTGCAGTTTTTCATCTGAGTCCAAAGTTCTCCAACCTGACGCAGGTGTAGAAAGTCTTGCGGAACCTTTCGGGCAGAAAACGTCGTTGCTGGGATTAATGGTTGGGATTTATGCTTTTCAATTGCCTTATTAAAGCCCTGTGGATTTCGCCGGATATGCAGCAATGTCGCCTGCCGCTTTTCTTCGCAAGTCGTCAATAATCTGCCGGCAGTTAAGCTTTTGGGAAAAACAGCCATATTTATCATGAAAAATTATGTATGAAGTATAATTTTTCTTTATAGTGACAATACTTATAGCAAATAATGAAACTTTCTTCAGGTCAGGGGGATTTATCATGAGCAAGGTTTTGCTTATAATTAAGGGACTTGGAAACAGGCAGGCCCACAGCCTTTTGATGAAGGCCGGGGCTGGGTTGATGGTCGCGGCGATGGTAACCGTAGGGCTTATTTCTGTTTCTTATTCAGATAAAGTGAACAAGGGGCTCGCAGACAATCTTATCAGGCTGCATGTGGTAGCAAACAGCGATTCTGAAGCTGACCAGGACCTCAAGAGGGATGTGAGGGATGCAGTTATCGGCTACATGAAAGAGCAGCTTAAAAATTCTAAGGATGTGGAGCAGACAAAGCAAATAATCGGCGAAAATCTGGATAAAATAGCACAGGTTGCAAAGGCTGAAATTAAAAGACAGGGTAAAGATTATGAAGTAAAGGCCATGTTGGGGAGCTATCCTTTCCCCACCAAGGCATATGGGGATGTTTCCCTTCCCGCCGGGCAGTACCAGGCCCTAAAGGTAGTCATAGGCAAGGGTGAAGGCGCCAACTGGTGGTGCGTGCTGTTTCCTCCTTTGTGTTTTGTAGATGCCACCCATGGCACTATACCCGATTCGGTGAAGGAAGACCTCAGAAAGGCGCTGACTGAAGAGGAATACAGCATAATCACTTCTGCCGATGACGACAGCGATATACCCATCAAAGTAAAGTTTAAAGTAGTTGAAGTTTTGCAGAATTCTAAAATAAAATTTACAGGACTCATAAGCAATTTGTTCAAATCAGGGGAGTAGGCTCTAAAGCCTGCTTTTATTTTTCCCAAAGGGAGCAAATAAAATGTTTGAGAATTTTTAGCCCTCGAAAAAATAAAACGTTGCTTTTTGCCTGCCTTTCTAGTATAATATATCCTAATATTTTTATACCGGTAATTGAGTATGATTACCACATTTCACCGGATTATGCTTAAATCGATGTTTTAATGCCGCTGGAGGGGAGGGAGTGTTATCATGAAAGACAGGTTTGCCAAAGAGGGTTTGACCTTTGATGATGTATTGCTTGTACCTCAGAAATCAGACGTATTGCCTAAAGATATAGATGTTTCAACCCAGCTGACTAAAAAGATAAGATTAAACATACCTTTGATGAGCGCAGCGATGGATACCGTCACCGAGTCGAGGCTTGCAATTGCCATAGCGAGGGAGGGCGGGATAGGAATCATCCATAAGAATATGTCTATTGAAGACCAGGCGACAGAAGTTGACCGGGTTAAAAGGTCGGAACACGGAGTAATTGTTGACCCCTTTTTCCTGTCGCCTGAGCATTATATATATGAAGCGATGGAATTAATGGCCAAATACAGGATATCGGGGGTGCCCATAACTGAAGAAGGCAAGCTGGTGGGTATTTTAACAAACAGGGATCTGAGGTTTGAGACAAACTATAACAAAAAGATAAAGGAAATAATGACAAAGGAAAACTTGATAACAGCGCCTGAGGGGACTACTCTGGATCAGGCTCAGGAGATACTGAGAAAACATAAGATCGAGAAACTTCCCATTGTTGATGACAAAGGGTTTCTGAAAGGCTTGATAACCATAAAGGACATAGAAAAAGCCATTCAATACCCCAACTCTGCCAAAGATTCTAATGGAAGGCTTCTGGCAGGGGCTGCCGTAGGGGTCACAAAGGACATGATGCAAAGGGTGGAGGCCCTCGTAAAGGCGAAAGTTGATGTCATCGTGCTGGATTCCGCCCACGGCCACTCCAAGAACATAATAGAAGCGGTAAAGGCCATAAAAGCTGCTTTCCCTGAGTTGCAGCTGATTGCGGGAAATGTTGCTACTGCTGAAGGCACTAAAGACCTGATTGAGGCAGGGGCCGACGCTGTAAAGGTGGGCATAGGACCCGGTTCAATATGCACCACCAGGGTGGTGGCGGGCATAGGAGTGCCTCAGATAACCGCCATAAATGACTGTTACGAGGTGGCCAAGGAGTACGGCATACCCATAATAGCCGACGGCGGTGTCAAATATTCAGGAGATATAACAAAGGCCATCGCTGCAGGGGCTAATGTGGTGATGATAGGGAATCTCTTCGCAGGTACGGAGGAGAGCCCAGGGGAGTCTGAAATCTATCAAGGAAGAAGATTCAAGGTTTATCGCGGGATGGGCTCTCTGGGTGCGATGCAGAAAGGCAGCAAGGACAGATATTTCCAGGAGGATGCCAATAAGCTTGTCCCTGAAGGTGTAGAAGGCAGGGTTCCTTACAAAGGTCCCCTTTCGGATACGGTCTTTCAGTTGGTTGAGGGCTTGAAGCACGGCATGGGATACTGCGGAACCAGAACGATAGAAGAGCTGAAAACAAATTCCAAATTCATAAGAATTACCAATGCGGGTTTGAAGGAAAGCCACCCTCACGATATATACATCACAAAAGAGGCTCCGAACTACAGCATAAATTCGTAATTTTTCAAGTTCTAAGCCGATCAGACATTCCTAAAATCTTAATAATGCGGCTTTATAGCTGTCCAATCCGGAAGTGATGAATTTGGGAGGCTGCCTTTCGGGGCAACCTCCTTTTCATGTGTCCGGAAAAAACTAATCTGCATATTTTAGAAACAGCCAAAATAATTATACTATATACTACTTTGAACAGGGGAGCCGGACATGTCGGATTTTGCTTTAGTTACATTTGCTCAACCAAATGAGATGGCCGCTGCTGAACCGAATCTTTTCAGAAGGGTGCTTGCTGCTTTAAAAAAGCCCAGGTATGAGTTTAAAAACGAAAGAGTAGAGCTATATAGAAATGTCAGCGCTTATATAATAAAATTGCCTTTCAGCATGGATAAGTTGCCGAGCCTTAACATGACCGGCATCAGCAAAGCAATTGCCGGGCTGTGCAAAAAAAATGCCGTTGCCGGGTGTTTTCTCCCCCGGGGATTAGACAAGGTCTTAAAAGTCGACGGCTGCTCCAATGGCGGTGCTTATGGCAGGCTCTTATATAGGTCTCTTATTCTTGATACAATTTATGAGATTTATTCCGCTAAAAACATAGAGATAAGTGAGCTGGATATTGCAATTGTTCAGGGTGCGAGAAGGGAAGAGCTTTATTCCGTCATCAGGTTGCTTTCTCCCATGGTCAAATACATAACTGTCATAACTGACGATAAAGGGAAAATTGAAGATGAAATCAACAGATTTTATATAGATTTCGGCATTTCCATAGGTGTAACCACCGATTATAAAGGCGGATTGAGAAATGCTGATTTGATCATAAATTTAGGGGATTCAAAGGAGCACATTTTCAACCCTGTAATCAACCCCAAAGCCTTGGTGCTTAATTTTGGAAATTTGAATGTGAACAAGCTTTTAAGCGAGAATCCTCTGATTAACGGGATTGAAGTATCTGTTCCGGAAAGAATTTTGGCAAAATTGGGCCGTGAGGTGCACCAGCATTATGACATCCGGGAGCTGTCTGAAATTGTTTTGTTCCATAGGTTTTACAACGGCGACAGCAGCGTTAATGCCTTTAATTACAGGCTTGCCAAAAAAGTCTCCGAGGAGTTTAAAAAAGATGGCTGCAATATCTCAGGATTTGTCGGAAGACGAAGAGTATTAAAGATTGATGACATACCTGTTTATACAGGTAAAGAGAGGAAGAAAAAGGGCCTATGATTTATCCGGACACTTCTTGACAATGGGTACTTTGTATTCTATAATTAATAGAAATTTTAATGAAGGTATTTAAAATTAACTAAACCGCTTTATATTTTGCGGTTTTGACCATTGGAGGTATGTGCAGAAGGCATATTTAGAGAGTATGCTATTATTTTTACAGAGTAAATAAAATATAAATGCACATATTATCAACACAAAATTCTTAAGTAAAGGAGAGGCTCTATATGACTGGCAAGGAAGTCGTATTGACTTATGAGGGTTTGAAGAAGCTGGAGGAAGAACTGGAGTATTTAAAGGGAACGAAACGGAGAGAGATCGCGGAAAGAATTAAGCAGGCCCTTTCCTTCGGCGATATATCTGAGAACTCCGAGTATGATGAAGCAAAGAATGAGCAGGCTCATATAGAAGGCCGGATCGCACAGCTGGAAACAATGCTCAAGCGTGCCAGGGTTATTGACGAGGATGAAGTAAGCACTGAAGTTGTCAGTATCGGGTCCAAAGTCAGACTTTTAGATATGGAGTCTAATGAAGAGGTAGAGTATTCCATAGTTGGTTCCACAGAAGCTGATCCCATCAATTTTAAGATTTCAAATGAGTCCCCTGTCGGAAAAGCCCTAATAGGCCAAAAAAAAGGTGACACAGTAGAAGTGACTGTGCCTGACGGAATCATCAAGTTTAAAATCCTTGAAATATATAAATAGCAATAAAATATTGTAATATGGACCTGATTTAATTATAATAGATTTGAATAACAGTTTACAAGCAATGTAAACTGTTATTTTATAATTAAAAAAAACTGTTTCTGATACATGCAGGAGGATAGACGATGGCGGATAATTTAGACAGCAACCAGGAATTGCAGGACTTGAATGAAATACGTAAGATCAGAAGGCTTAAGTTACTAGAGCTTCAGGAAAAAGGCAAGGACCCGTTTAAAATTGTAAAGTACGACGTGACTCATTCCACCCAATATATAGTCGAAAACTTTGATTCTATGGAAAACAAACCTGTTTCGGTTGCGGGCAGGATTATGTCCAAAAGAGGTATGGGCAAAGCCAGTTTTTGCGACATACAGGACAGGGATGGCAGGATCCAGTTATATGTAAGGATAGATGAGGTTGGAGCTGAAACATACGAGGAGTTCAAAAAATTTGACATTGGAGATATAGTCGGCGTAAAGGGGGAGGTGTTCAAGACCCATAAAGGTGAGATTTCCATCAAAGTCAAGGAAATCATGCTTCTTTCCAAATCTTTGCAGCCTCTGCCTGAGAAGTGGCACGGGCTCAAAGATGTGGATTTGAGATACAGGCAGCGGTATGTGGACCTCATCGTAAATCCTGACGTCAGGAAGACTTTCATCACGAGGAGCAAAATTATAAAAGCCGTCAGGAAGTTTCTCGATGCCAGGGGCTTCCTGGAAGTGGATACGCCCTTGTTGAATACCATACCGGGCGGCGCTGCGGCAAGACCTTTTATTACCCATCATAACACCCTGGACATCGATTTATATTTAAGAATAGCTCCCGAACTATACCTTAAGCGCCTCATAGTGGGAGGGCTGGAAAAGGTTTATGAGATGGGAAGGATGTTCAGAAATGAAGGGATTTCCATAAAGCATAATCCTGAGTTTACCATGATGGAGGTATATGAGGCCTATACAGATTACAAAGGCATGATGGAGCTGGCGGAGAACCTCATATCGACGGTCGCCCAGGAGGTCCTCGGCACGATGAAGATAACTTACCAAGGCGAAGAGATAGACCTTACGCCACCATGGACCAGGATGACCATGATAGAAGCCGTCAAAAAGTACACCGGTATAGATTTTGATGAGATATCAAGCGATGAGGAGGCCCGCAGGATTGCGAAGGAAAAGAAGGTTCACGTTGAAGGGAATCTTACAAAAGGAGAAGTGTTAAGCCTCATGTTCGAGGAGTTTGTTGAGGCAAACTTGGTACAGCCTACCTTTATATATGATTACCCTGTTGAAGTTTCTCCGCTGACAAAGAGAAAGGCCGACAGGCCTGAGCTGACGGAGAGATTTGAGATCTTTATAACAAGCCGGGAGATGGGCAATGCTTACTCGGAGCTCAACGACCCGCTGGACCAGAGAGAAAGGTTCATCAACCAGATGAAGAAAAGAGAAGCCGGCGATGAGGAAGCAAACATGCTGGATGAGGATTTTCTTAATGCTCTTGAATACGGAATGCCGCCTACGGGAGGGCTGGGCATAGGCATTGACAGGCTGATAATGCTTCTTACCGACTCATATTCCATCAGGGATGTTCTGCTGTTCCCTACAATGAAACCAAGGGATTAAAAGCAGCTTGAGGATGGGCTGAGGTCCGTATTATTGCAATTAGGGGGGCTTATTGTGCTTCAAACCAAGGATGCTTATAAAATCCTTGGCCTAAAGGAAGGCGCCAGCAAGGATGAGATAGAAAAAAGGTACGCCATACTATTTAAAAAGTACAAAATGAGTAAGTCACAGGCGCAGGAAGGTGATTCTCCAGAAATAGACTTTGAGGAGATAACTGATGCGTATAACCTGCTTATGGGATACGGCGCCAAAACTTCTGATGAGGACTCGAAGAAACCAAACCCCCTATTGCAAAAAGTAGGTATAGATGAGAAAAAGCTTGAAAATTTTATCCATTATTATAAATTCCATGTTATTATCGGAATGATAGTCTTAATTGTTTTTGTAGCCACTCTCAAGAGCTGTCTCACCCGTGTTGATCCGGATATCAATATAGCTTTTGTCGGTGACTTTTATTATAATGATATCGAGCCTCTTGAGCAGAAAATCAAAAGCATATATCCGGAGATCAAGGAGGTTGGAGTGGACTGGGCAATTCTGTCCGGTGAACCGGGGGGGCAGCAGGAGTATGCGATGGAGATGAAGGCTGTTATTCTTTTTACCGCTTCCGATGTAGATATGTTCATATTAGACAAAACTTCTTTTGAAAGATTTGGAAGACAAGGGGCCTTTGTGAGCCTTGATGGAATGGCCGGCAGGATACCTCTTGATAAAGGCTTTGCTTTGAAGGTCGGAGATGAGGGGGAAGAGCGTGTGTACGGTGTAGATATAAGCAGCAGTGCCGTTTTTGAAGGTTCAAACATATCAGGGGCTGAGAAGATCGCCGCGATAAGCGTAAAAGCAAAGCATTACGATAGGGCTGTCAAATTGCTGGAATTGCTGGTAAAATAAAAAATTGAGGGGCAGGGCCTGTTCCCTTGCAATAAAAGGAGGTAACCCATATGTCAAGCGAATTAAGTTTCAGGGAAGAACGTTTAGCTGACGCAGTAAAGATTTATCTTTCAGGTGAGGTGGATATATACACTTCCCAAAACCTTAAAGATAAATTGTACAATATAATAGACTCCACTCAGATGGACCTGAAAATAGACTGCAAGGAATTGGATTACATTGACAGCACCGGACTGGGCATATTTGTCGGAACTCTCAAAAAATCTAAGCAATATGGCAAGAACATATACATAGTCAATCTTAAGGATAATATCAAAAAGCTATTTACGATAACGGGCTTGGACAAGCTGTTTGTTATCGAATAATAATCGGGAGTGTTGAATGATATGGGAGAGGTGAATGATAGCATCCAGCTTATACTGCCTTTCAAAGCCGAGTATGTCATTGTAGCCAGGTTGGCAGTTTCAGGCATTGCAAACAGAGGCGGTTTTGATATTGAAACAATAGAAGATATAAAGGTGGCGGTAGCCGAAGTTTGCAATAAGCTTGTGGCAATGGGCAGCAAATCGGCGGAAAACTATAAGGTGATATTCTGCCTGTCTGATGACAACCTGAAAGTTATATTCGACTGCGAGGATAAAACGCTTAAATCTATTTTTTTCAATGAGGATGACCAGCTTGGAATATCGATCATCAATGCGCTCATGGATAAGGTTGAGTTTTGCCATGAAGATGGCTATATATTGTCAATGTCGAAAGCTGTTGAAAGGGATAGTTGAAAATGGGGGATAATATTGAATTAGCCGCTTCGAACAATCCAAATAATCCAAACAGTGATGATGAAGCACTGTTTGCCAGCTATAGAGAAAACCGCAGCGTTGAGACCAGGAACCTGATAGTAAATAAGTACCTTTACCTGGCAGATATAATTTCAAAAAGGTTTTTAAACAGAGGCATAGATTATGAAGATATCTATCAGGTTGCGTGCATTGCTTTAATTAAAGCCGTAGAAAGGTTTAGCCTGGATAAGGGAGTTAAATTTGTAAGCTTTGCCACACCTACGATTATAGGTGAGATTAAAAGGTTTTTCCGCGACAAAGGCTCTGTAATAAGGATACCCAGAAGGATATATGAGGTTTACCAAAAAGTCAACCATGCGAAGGAATATTTATCGCAAAAGCTGCACAGAGCCCCAAGAGTGGATGAAATTGCAGCTTACCTCAACATGAGCGATGAGGCGGTACTCGAAATAATTGAGTCGTGGAATGCATATAATCTGCAATCCTTTGATCAGAATGTCCACAACGATGACGACCTTGAGCTTCATGAGACAATCGGCGAAGAGGACAGCACTTTTGAGAGGATTGAAAACAGGGATTTTATCCAAAAAAGCCTGAGCAAGTTCAACGAGGCTGAAAAAGAATTTATCAGAATGAGATATTTTCAAAACAAAACCCAAAAAGAGATTGCCGATAAATTAGGGGTTTCCCAGATGTATGTATCAAGGCTTGAGAGAAAGGTTCTTGAAAAATTCAGGATGGTGCTGAAAAAATAAATCATGTTTATAACAATTTAGTCATGGGTATTATTTAGACATGGAACCTATTACAACGAGGGGATTTTGATTGCGTTGAAAATATACAGTTGTAAAATACCTGGTGATCTTAGAATTGTTAGCTGTACGGTCAAGGACATAATTCGGCATCTACTGGAAGTCTACGGTACGGTAGAGGATTTAATACTGTTTGAGCTAAAAGTGATTTTAAATGAACTGGTTTCAAATGCTATAAAACACGGCAATAAAGGTGACAGCAGCAAGTTTGTAAAGATTATCGTAGGCTTGACCGAAAAAGAAAATGCTGTTGTGCTTATAGAAGACAGCGGAAAGGGATTTGATTACGGATGCTTTATGAAAGAGGACAACAGCACTTGCGATATGACGGATGTGTGCAGCATCAAAGAGACAGGAAGAGGAATCCTTATAGTTAAAAGTTTAAGCGATAAGATGAAATTTAACCATAAGGGGAACAAGGTGATTATAGCTAAAAAGCTATCCAGAGGGTGAAAAAGCATTTAAATCAAGATGCTTTTTTGATTTGTGCAAATTTTCATCCTTTTTGTTTTATGTGTGTATCCGCATCTGCTTTAAACTCAGGACCGCTTCAACAACAGATGTCGTCCGCTTTGTTGGCGTGATAAACAAAATAAAGCAAAAGCTATGATAAGTCTATATTATGGAGCATAAAACAGATATTTTTGAATAAATTTATTATTTAATGATAAACAGTACAAGCTCCAGGTTGATAAACGGTCCCGCATAGTGGTATATTATTAAAGCTGTCACTGATGAGCGTCGGTGAGCCGCTAAAGCTGACCGGCGTAAAAATAAAAAGGTTATTGACAGCATAAAGGGTTTGTGATAATATATAAAAGCTGCTCCGCGAGAGGGGCGGTAGCTGGACTTTGAAAAGTGAACAGTGTAAGGAAAGGGACTCGTTAAGATGAACTTAGAATAAGTAATTCTCAAGAGCCAAAGAGGCTCTCGAAGGAAACGGAATTGGAAGCCTGAGGCCTGGTGAGCAGGTTGGGGGCTTTTGATAAAAGTTTTTTTAGAGAGTTTGATCCTGGCTCAGGACGAACGCTGGCGGCGTGCCTAACACATGCAAGTCGAGCGGGGATACGCGGAAGGATTACCGGAAGCGTATCTTAGCGGCGGACGGGTGAGTAACGCGTGGGCAACCTACCTTTCACAGGGGGATAACACCGGGAAACCGGTGCTAATACCGCATGAAGTATAGTAGAGGCATCTTTACTATACCAAAGGAGTAAAATCCGGTGGAAGATGGGCCCGCGTCCGATTAGCTAGTAGGTAGGGTAACGGCCTACCTAGGCGACGATCGGTAGCCGAACTGAGAGGTTGGACGGCCACATTGGGACTGAGACACGGCCCAGACTCCTACGGGAGGCAGCAGTGGGGAATATTGCGCAATGGGGGAAACCCTGACGCAGCGACGCCGCGTGAAGGAAGAAGGTCTTCGGATCGTA